>Ga0256405_10000059_pt1 | contig 323154 bp, 286 predicted proteins | sample RumenRJG_02DNA_FD_189096 | JGI IMG/M metagenome (GOLD analysis project Ga0256405, IMG submission 189096) | Bovine rumen microbial communities from Lethbridge, Alberta, Canada - RJG_02 | ecosystem: Host-associated > Mammals > Digestive system > Stomach > Rumen | place: Canada: Alberta...
TATATTGTTGTACTTTTATATTATTCTGTTTTTACCTGGCGGATTCACCTGTTTTCTAGTCTCTTGGAATTTTAGGTTCCTTACCTTTCAGACTACTTTTTATTGGCTCATTGCTTTCAAAGAACTTGCAACCTCCATCTCTGTCGATTGCGGATGCAAAAGTACACACTTTTTTATTCCGCGCAACACTTTTTTGAAAAAATTTTTTAATTATTTTTTGTGCATTGAAAATCAACAGCTTGCAAGGGAAAATTTTTCCAGGAGGGACAAAAATCAGTCTGGAAGCCGGCTTCTAAGGCCTGATTTTTTGCCCCTCCTTCCAAAATTTCTACGCCACTATGATAATAAAAGATGAAAAAATCGATATTTTGGGGAAATTTTTTGTGGTTTTAAGACCATGCAAAATAGCGAATCTTTGAAATAAAATTTCCAGAACGCCTTTTGCATGGCCATTAAAAACTACTCGTTCCCCTCAGAAACTATTCCCATAATGGTCAGTTTCACCTCTTTATTTTCAAGAGCATTGGAGAAAACAGTGACGGTTTCGGTAAACGCACCGGGTTTCTGAGTGTCTTTGTAAATAACTTTGATCTTGCCTGTCTGGCCTGGAAGTATCGGTTCCATTGGACCTTCGACAAGAATGCTACCAACAGACGGTTGTAAATTGGTCAACATAAGTGGATCGCTTCCTGTGTTTTCAAAATAGAATTCGCATGAAGCGTCACCATTAATAATAACTTCTCCGAAATCATAAACGGTTTCGTTGAATTTGATTTCCTGAGAAAATCCTATGCCGCACATCAAAAAGAATGCGCCAAGCATTACAAATAACTTTTTCATTTTGTTCAATTTTAATTAATACTAAAGTTTATTGAAGATCTTCAGGGCACAAAAATAATAGTAAAAAACCACAATCTTTCAAAAATAATTGGCAATTTTGAGCAACCTTGTGATTAAACGAATTGATTTTCAGTAGTTTAAATGATTCATCAGCAATAGACATCGCCGAAATATCCCATCAAAAACTCTCTGATATCACTTTCGGTTTTGAGAGTTTCTTTGATAAGAACCAGTCTTTTATGGGCTGCCTGATACGATATTTTCATCAAAACAGCTATTTCTATAATTGAAAAACCGAGCAGACAAAGACAACAGTACGTAATATTATCGCCTTTTACACCCAAATCTTCAACGAGCAAAGTCGAGAAATCGGGGAAACAATGGTTGGCATTATTGCTCAAAAACGAATTCTCCCTATTGTCCAAAGCACAGTCATAACAATCGGTGATGGTTTTGCGGCTCACATTACGTTTTGAAAGCCTTTCTTTCAACGAAATGCATATCTCACAATTTTCAAAATCGTTCAAACGCGCGGCAAAAGATATGCCTCCACCCTTACTTCTTGCTTTCTCAATATAGTTTTTATGGCTTTCTATACTTTTCCTAATCAAATCAATTTCATTATCCTTACGTTTTCTATACCTTATTGATATATAAAGAGATGCCACCACAAAAACAAATACCGCACTCAAAACGTAATAATTCAACGTTTTTTTCCTAATTTGTTCTTCATCAATTAGTTCATTATTATAAAAAACATAAGCAAAACACTTGTCTAATTCATTGTATATCTGTCTTTTCAATGCTTTTGATTCACAAGATTCCAAAGCTTGAAGATAATTTGACACTGCTTCTTGATAATTGCCGTTTTCAAATTCATAAATTCCAAAATAATAATACAATTTCGCTTTTTGATACGATAGTTTATCATTTCTCGGATATAAATTTGATATGCTGTCGTAATAATTTGCTGATGTTTGAAAGTCGACATCATCTTTCCAGCAATCATTCAGATAATAAGCTTCGGCTTTAAGTAATTGATATTCAGAATAATAAGCAATATCTTCTGCCTTAAGGTCAAGCATTGAATCAGATTCAAGCAATGCCAGCGCCTCTGATGGATTGTTTTTCATCTTTTTCCTAACAGTCCGAAACGCCTTAGCCTGACGCCAATTACCATGCTTGTTATAACAAGCAAAAAGTGCCAAAACAACAAAACAAATTATAACAAATCGTATCTTCATAATGCAAAGATACTAAAAAAAAATGAAAAAAGCTATAATCAGACTATTAAAAGTTAGTTTTATACTGATTATAGCTTTAAAAAAACGTCGGAGCAGCCCGACTCGAACGGGCGACCGCTTGCACCCCATGCAAGAATGCTAGCCAACTGCACCATGCCCCGAAAGCTTTCGCGCTGCAAAATTACAACTTTTTTGAATACAATCACTATATTAATCATTTTTAATGTCCTTCGCAGAAAAACGACCTACCACAGGGTACTGAGAACAATTCGAATATAGAATTTGTAATTAAACATTTTTAATGCCATTTGCAGAAATACGACTTACCACAGGGTACTGAGAGTATTTCGAAAAGGGCATTAAAAATGTCCATAAAAACCTCATACATTGTTTATTTTTTTGAGATTTCTCCACTTCGGTCGAAATGACGTCAAAAAAAATACTATCTTTGCAAAAAAATTAAAACAACACCTTATTATATTAATATGGAACACATTCAATGTCTTATTCTTGGCTCAGGCCCTGCAGGTTACACCACTGCAATCTATACTGGCCGCGCCGATATAAAAACTGTCATTTATGAAGGACCGCTCACTGGCGGACAGCTGACACAGACAACAGAAATCGAGAACTTCCCGGGCTATCCGGAAGGCATACAGGGCAACCAGATGATGGACGACCTGCGCCGTCAGGCCGAACGCTTCGGCACAGAGTTCCGCATGGGCTCGATTATCGAAGTCGACGCTTCAAAACGTCCTTTCCACTGCAAGTCAGACTTCGGCGACGAACTTCTGGCTGACGTCATCGTCGTGGCAACAGGAGCATCGGCACGTTATCTCGGCCTTGAGACTGAAGAGCAGTTCAAAGGCGGCGGCGTGTCGGCATGCGCCACATGCGACGGCTACTTCTACCGCGGCAAGGACGTGGCAGTGGTCGGAGGCGGCGACACCGCTTGCGAAGACGCGACATATCTCGCTCATCTCTGCAACAAAGTGTATATGATAGTGCGCCGCGACGTGCTCCGCGCCTCAAAAGCAATGCAGCACCGCGTGATGAACACCCCTAACATCGAGATCCTCTGGAACACCAACACTAAAGAACTGTTCGGCGAAGTCAGCGGATTCATGAGCACACTGCAAGGCGCTAAAGTGGTCAACAACAAGACCGGCGAAGAACGCACACTGAAAATCGACGGCTTCTTTGAGGCTATCGGTCATGTGCCAAATACCGACGTTTTCAAGGGAATACTTGAAATGGACGAGACAGGTTACATCATCACCAAGCCAAAGTCGACTGCAACAAGCGTGGAAGGCATCTTCGCAGCAGGCGACTGCCAGGACAAGACCTACCGCCAAGCTATCGTGGCAGCAGGCACCGGCGCCATGGCAGGTATCGAAGTGGAACGCTTCCTGATGGAAAACCGTTAAGACGTTTCAACATCGAAAAATGTCATTTCAGTTAGAAAACAATTGCATTATCGGACATAAAAACTTATTTTTGTGTCCGATAAGTTTATAATTATGAAGAAAAAAATTGCACCTGAATATCTCTCGATGAAAATTGTTGCCCTCGTGGCAATCATCATCAGCCTTGGCTTCCATGTCATAATGATGATGTCGTTTTTCTTCGGTAACTCGTTGTTTTCCAGCGAGATAGTAAATGCTGTCCACCCGCATCATTTTAATATTGGAAGATTTTTGTATTTCTTCACAACAAGATTTATCATAGTATTTTTGATACTTTTGTACAATAGAAATATTTTAAGTTTTTCATTCAAAAGCAAATGGACTGAACTGACACTCATAGTGTTAGGTTCCATAGCAATAGGAGCTGTATTTAGCATTGGCTTCGTTTATACAAGAGCTGCCATATCGCCTCAACATCCCAGCGCAGAGTTTTTATACAACGTGATGAGAGACAGTTTGGTCAGAGATTTAACCATGACTGCCGTGGTTCTCCTTGTGGTTCAATTACTTAGGTCGCAGTATTACCAGAAGACAATAGCGGTTGAAAACGAGACGTTGCGCAGCCAGAACATCTTGACGCGCTTCGAGGCGTTGAAAAGCCAACTCGACCCGCATTTTCTGTTCAACTCACTGAATACTTTGCAGTCGCTCATCACTTTAGATACCGAAAAAGCTGAAAACTATCTGCAGCAGCTGTCGTCAGTGTTGCGTTACACCCTGCAAAACAAGGAGGTTTTAAGTCTTGAAGATGAACTTAAATGCGTTCACGCTTATTGCGAGATGATGCAGATTCGCTACGGCGAAAACCTGAAATTTGAGTTTAACATCGACGATAAATATAACAATTTCAACGTTTTACCGTTATCTATACAGTCGCTGATTGAGAACTCGGTGAAGCATAATGTCATCTCATCTAAGCAGCCTTTGGTGGTGACGGTGGCTACTGGCGACGACAGCGTCTCGGTCTCGAACCCGATACAGCCGAAAGCGACACCTGAGGAGAGCAACGGCATCGGACTTGCCAACCTCACGGAGCGTTATCGACTGAAATGGAACAAAAAAGTTGAAATCACCAACAACGGAAGCACATTCTGCGTAAAATTACCGTTGATTAAAAACGATTGATTATGAAAGCTTTAATTATCGAAGACGAAGTCTTGGCGGCACAGTCGCTACAGAAACTGATAACGGAGGTGGCTCCCGACACCGAAGTCATCGCTACATTACAGTCGATAGAAGAAAGCGTGGCTTGGTTCAACGAAAACCCTATGCCAGACTTGGTTTTCATGGACATTCACCTCGCCGACGGCTCGTCGTTTGCCATCTTTGAGCAGGTTGAGATAACCTGCCCTATCATCTTCACCACGGCTTATGATGAATATGCACTTAAAGCTTTCGAAGTAAGCAGCATAGACTACCTTTTGAAGCCTATCAACCGCAACGATTTGACTCGCGCGATGAATAAATATAAAAGTCTTGTTGCCAATAATTCCGTTGATAATCAGGCGATTGCTGAGCTGCTTCAAAATCTTGGCGCAACAAAAAAATACAAATCGTGTTTCCTGGTACCTGAGCGCGACAAATTGATTCCTTTAGCCACAGCCAACATAGCGTATTTCTATATCGACACCAAGACGGTTAAGGCTATCACGTTGGACGAGCACACCTATTATATGAGCCAGACTTTGGACGACATCATGCTGCAGCTCAATCCCGACGACTTTTTCCGTGCAAACCGACAGTTTATCGTTTCGCGCAAAGCTGTTAAAGATTTGACGATATGGTTTGGTAATAAATTATCGCTCAATCTATCAGTCAAGATACCTGAGCAGATAATAATAAGCAAAGCAAAAGTAAGTGAATTTAAAAATTGGTTCTCAAAATGAGAACCAATTTTGTTATTCAATAATAGTTAATTCGTCAATTATATTCTTGACTCCACCTACTTTTTCAAGACACCATAATAAATAACGTGCATCCATGCAGATAGTGCGCTGTACCTTCTGTTCGAACATGATGTCACCGCTCATGGCTTCCCAGTTGCCGTCGAAAGCAAGACCGATCAGCTCGCCTTCGCCGTTGATGACAGGGCTTCCTGAGTTACCGCCAGTGATGTCGTTTGTGGTGATGAAGTTCACGATGAGGTTACCGTTTTCGTCAGCATAGCGGCCGTAGTCGCGGGCTTCGTAGAGGTCGCGCACGTCCTGAGGGATGTCGAACTCCCAGTTGCCAGGAATATATTTCGCCATCACGCCGTCCATAGTGGTGTAGTAGTTGTAGTTTACAGCATCAGCGCCCTTGTAAGGCTCCACGGTGCCGTAGGTGAGACGCATGGTGAAGTTGGCATCCGGATAGAAGTTGCGCTCTGTCTGCATCTCCATAAGGCCTTTCATGTAGAGGCGTTCGCCAGCATTGCCTATGATACCGGCCGACTCATACAGCGGTAATACCACTCCGGCATATTCATTGATGATGTTCATCGCCAAAGCAAAGATAGGGTCTTTGTCGAGTTTCTTAGGTTTTGCAAGCCATTTATCAAGTTTAGCCTGATCAACAAAGATAGATTTCTCAAATGCTTTTGTAACCCACTCGGTGAAATCGCCACCATTCTTTGCACCGATTTCTGCAATCATTGAAGGTACATAACGATCAATATCTTTGTAGAAAAGGTTAAGCAATGCTATGGTCACGTCCATATCGAGAGCCTTGTCGTAGTCTTTAAAGAAAGCTTCTGACTGGGCTTTCAGTGAGTTTGCCATCTTCTCTATATCTTCTTTTGATCCATTTTCGTGCAAGAACTTATTGATTCTGATGAATCTGCGTGAGAATGCCACAGCCTCGCCGCCGTTCCAGCCTGCTTCGCGAAGATATGTCATAGGCATCATGATATCGTCCATGATTTCCCATTTAGCTTGGATATCGTCAAAGATATCGCCATAGACCATCTGGCGTGAAGGATCTTCGAACACCCATTCACGGAAGTCTTTCTCCTGCTCTAAACGTCTGTCGTACACGTGGTTACGCACCAGCTGTTTCTGCTGACCGATGGCATATTTCCAGTAGTTCGACACGCCAGCCTGTTTTGAAGCGTATTTAATGAACACTTCCTGGTCAGCATCCATGTGTTTGCGGTACTCGTTGAGCTTGGTCGTGCGGCAGTTGATGATAGCCGGGCAATCCGATTCGATCAAATTCTTAACAGTGTAAGATGTTGAATATCTGTCGGTAGAGCCCGGATAACCCATAATCATCGCATAGTCACCTTGTTTCACGCCTTTGATGTTGATTGGCAGATAGTGTTTCGACTGCATTGGGATGTTGCTTTCGCTATATTTTGCTGGCTTTCCGTCGCGGTCGGTATACACTCTGAAGATGTTGAAGTCGCCTTTGTGGCGTGGCCATGTCCAGTTGTCGGTGTCGGCGCCGTATTTGCCGATGCCCCATGGTGGGCAGCACACGAGACGCACATCGCGATACACGTCATATTCAAAAAGAATGTATTGGTTTCCTGAATAGAATGGCACTATTTCGATGGTGACATCGCGTTCGCCCTGACGTTCTTTGATAATCTTTTCGATGTTATTGTCTATTACCTCGCTGCGTGTCTCTTCATCGGTTACGCCTTCGAGAACCAACTCTGTCACGTCTTCTACATTCGCCAGGAACGACACTGTCAGGCCTGGATTCGGCAGCTCTTCAGCCTTGCTGTAAGCCCAGAAACCGTCGGTGAGGTAGTCGTGCTCCACTGTTGCGTGTTTCTGCACATAGCTCAATCCGCAGTGATGGTTAGTAAGCAAAAGGCCTTCCGGAGAGATGAGTTCGCCGGTGCAGCCGCCGCCAAATTGCACGATGGCATCCTTCAGACTCGGCTGGTTGAGGTTGAAAATCTGTTCGGCAGTGAGCTTGCATCCAAGCTGCTGCATCTCTTGAAGGCTCTGGCCGCTGAGGTTGTAAGGCAGCCACATTCCTTCATCTGCTTTAGCGCATAAAACGCTAATAATCAATGTAATAGCTAAAAATACTCGTTTCATTTTATTAAGATTTAAATATATCTCTAAATATTTTGTTGTTATGCTCAATCCTTGAATTTTCTTGCATTTTAGCAATATTTCTAACTCCGATTTTCCACATTTTTACGTCAAGATAGATGAAAAGGATAAACAAAAGCGTACCCATCCATTCCAAGTTATTCTCCGAAAAAGCTGATGACAGCATCAACAGATAGTCGAAGAGACCATGTGCCAGCATCGGACATACAAGGCTGAGTGTCAGATACTTGCTGCTTTGTTCAGGTCTGAATTTTGCCATGCCGAGGAAATATCCCATGATGACGGCAAAGAGGAAATGACCCGGCACCGACAGCAATGCTCGCACCACTCCTGTTGACAGAGCACCTCCAACTGTCTCATTACCAAAGACATACATGATGTTTTCAATGCCAGCGAAGCCCAGACCAATGAAACAGGCATAGACGATGCCGTCGAAAGGCTCGTTGAAATTCTTGTTACGCCAAATCACGAGCATGAAAAGCACCCATTTGCAGAACTCCTCAGGTATTCCAGCCTCAAAAAAAGCGCTGTAAAACACCGTTTTGCCTGGGATTATAGCATTGATGACGGCTACGACAAATATATCCAATGGAATAGCCAGTATTCCGAGGAAAAACGCGAACAGCAGCATCCTAAAAGGCTCCTTCTCGTATTTGTCTTTTTTGTAGATATACCAGGCCAAAATGATGACCGGTAGAATCGCTAAAGCTAAGATTATTGCGTTCATATCAATTCCTCCGCATGCCATGATCCATTTCGGAAGCACATTGTCTCTCTATAACCCACATTTTTCAACGCCTCTTCCGCCTCCTTGAAGAAATATGTCAATTCCCAGTACTGATGTGCATCGGAACTGATGACTACCGGGATGTTAAACTCTTTCATGCGAGGCAGCAGCCACTCCGACGGGTAAAAACCGTTGTAACGCTGCTTGTACAAGCCTCGAGTGTTGATTTCCACTATCAAATCGTGCTGTTTGATGAGGTCGAGGGTCTCCAAAACCATGTCGCGATACCATTTCTCCTCTTCCTGGAAATAACGTCCGCGCGCGTTCATCTTAACCTTGTCAAAATGTCCGATTATATCGAATTTCTCGGTCTCTATCATCTCGTTTTCCTGATCGAAATAAGCTCTGACACCTTTTTTGATGTCGCCGCCGAAGTATTTTTTCAGTCCTTCGTCGTATGGCTCGATGCTCTTCCCGTCGATAAACCAAAGAGTATCAGGGCTTTTGCCAACAAGATGCACCGATCCGATGAGATAATCGAGATTGTATTGTGCTTTTATCTTATCAAAATCGACGACAATGCCCGGGATGAACTCCATCTCCATCGAAGCGAGGATGTCAATCTGGTCTTTGTATTTGATTTTCAATTCCTTAAGATGACCAACATACTCGTCGTTTTTATCCATCGGGATGGAGACGCGGCTCTCGAACGGCACGCTGCTATGGTCTGAGAAGCCCAAGGTGTGCATGCCCTGATTGATGGCTTCCGCCACGGTCTCCTCCATCAGCGACTTGCCGTCGGAAAAAGTGCTATGTGTATGTAAATTAAAGTGTTGCATCGTCTTCTGTCGCTTCAATAATCTTATAAACCTTGTCGCCACGGCGTACTATGTCGTGTGCCGGAATCGAACAAAGCTCGCCCTTAACTGTCTGATTTACAGGCAGTAAGTCAACTCGTATCTCTTTTATAGTATCTTCGTAAACTCCAGTCGTCGGACCTATTATCATGATTTCGTCGCCGACGTTAAGGTCGTGCGTCTCCATCCTGATCTCCGCCACGTTGATCTTCGCGAAGAAATTGGTGATCGTGCCGACGAAAAGCTTGGTCTTTGTGGCTTGTGAGCCGTATTTCTTGGTCCACTCGCCCATCTTTCTGCCGAGATAGTAGCCATCCCAGAAGTCGCGGTTATATACGCTCCGCAGACGCTCGGTCCATTTCTCAATCTTTTCCTGTGTGAAAGTGCCGGCATTTATTGCATCTACAGCCTCACGATATACGCCCACCGTCAGCTTGGTATACTCCGGCGAACGGCCTCGGCCTTCGATTTTCAAGACCTTCACTCCTGCCGCCAACACCTTGTCGAGGAATGGCAATGTGCAGAGGTCTTTAGGCGACATAATATATTCATTCTCAATGGCTAAGGTGATTTCTTTGTCACGGTCTGTGACTTCGTATCCACGACGGCATGGCTGTACGCAGGCACCTCGGTTGGCACTCGTGCCGAAGTTATCCAGGCTCAGATAACACTTGCCCGACACCGCCATGCACAAGGCACCGTGGCAGAACACCTCGATGCGCACCAGCTTGCCTTTCGGTCCCGTAATATGCTGACGCTCAATCTCTTCGGTGATATGCTTCACCTGGTTGATGTTGAGCTCTCGAGCCGTCACCATCACGTCGGCAAACTGTGAATAATACTTCACAGCCTTAATGTTGGTGATGTTGCACTGTGTCGACATGTGCACCTCCACCCCTATCTTGCGTGCATATTGTATCACGCTCTGGTCGGAGGCGATGATAGCGGAGATATTGTTGGCTTTGATGGCATCCAAAAGAGCATGCATCTCGTCCATTTCCTCATCGAAAACCACAGTGTTCACTGTCACATAGCTTTTCACGCCATGAGCGTGGCAGGTCTCAGATATGGTGTGCAAGTCATCAAGCGTGAAGTTTTTCGTCGATTTCGAGCGCATATTGAGCTTGCCGATGCCAAAATATACACTTCCAGCACCAGCTTGGATAGCTGCTGAAAGGGCTTCATACGAGCCCACAGGGGCCATTATTTCAATGTCATTGTAGTTCATCGGAGATTTCTCCATTCCGCTTTGCTTCAGTCGAAATGACGGTTTTTATCGTTTTAATAATTTCTCTCTCAATTCTTCATATCCCGGTTTGCCGAGGAGTGCGAACATATTTTTCTTGTATGCCTCGACGCCTGGCTGGTTGAACGGGTTGACTTCAAGCATGTAGCCGCTCAGCGCGCATCCCATCTCGAAGAAATAGATGAGCTGTCCGAGCACCTTGGCATCGATTCTCGGCACCACGATGCGGATATTCGGCACTCCGCCGTCGACGTGAGCCAGGATAGTGGCTTTCTCCGCCGTCTGATTGACCTCGTTGAGTCTTCTTCCCGCGATGTAGTTCATCTGGTCGAGGTTGGTGTCGTCTTGTGGGATACGCACTTCGTTGGCAGGATTCTCAACGCTGATGACGGTTTCCATAAGGTTACGCAGGCCTTCCTGGATGTACTGCCCCATAGAATGCAAATCCGTTGTAAATGTCACGCTTGCCGGGAAGATTCCCTTGCCGTCCTTGCCCTCGCTCTCGCCATAAAGCTGCTTCCACCACTCGCTGAAGTAGCAAAGACGCGGCTCGTAGTTCACCAAAATCTCGTTAGTCTTGCCGGCATGATACAATGCCTGACGTGCCACAGCGTATTTTGCAGCTTCATTATTCTCATTCTGATTGTCAAGGCAATATTTCTCCATCAGCTGAGCGCCCATCACCAGCTTCTCGATGTCGACGCCAGCCACTGCGATAGGCAGCAAGCCGACAGGTGTCAAAACTGAGTAACGTCCTCCGACATCGTCCGGCACCACGTATGTTTTGTAGCCTTCGCTGTCGGACAGCACCTTCAACGCGCCTTTAGCCTTGTCGGTGATGGCGACGATACGGGTGCGAGCCTCTTCCTTGCCGTATTTCTTTTCGATATGATTCTTCAAAATTCTGAATGCCACAGCAGGCTCCGTCGTCGTTCCTGACTTCGAGATGACTGTCATCGAGTAGTCTTTCTCGTCAAGAAGCTTAATGAGGTCGTGCATGTAATCCTCGCTCATGTTATGGCCTGCGTATATGATTTTCGGGCTACCGGTGTCGACGAGCTGTGCGAAATGGTTCGACAGTGCCTCGATGACAGCGCGTGCTCCAAGGTATGAGCCACCGATGCCGACGACAACAAACACCTCCGATTTCTTGCGCAACTCATCGGCTTTAGCCTTGATATCCTTAATGAAATCAGCTTTTATCGATATAGGTAAATTAACCCAGCCAAGGAAATCATTACCCGCTCCAGTGCGCGAATAGATTGTGTTGAAAGTCGCAGCAACTTTCTTTTTGTATGTATCTAATTGATTTTCAGAGACAAAGCCTTTGATGTGGCTTAATTCAACCTTAATTTCAGTCATAATTTTTTATGTTTAAATAATCTACAAAGATACGAAGTGTTTTTGGATTAAACAAGAAAAAAATTGTAGAGACGGATAAAAATCCATCTCTACAATAAACTATAAACAATAAACTATAAACTAATACTCCCACATATTCTGCTCAAAATCGATGATATCCTGTTTGATTCTCTCCGATTCCTTAAGAGCGTCGATGCCAGTGGCATAGTCCTGAATGCTGCGGTCGTAAACGTTTTCTTCTTTGTAGATATAGCTGTCGAACTGACGTTTCATGAAGAGGTCGTCGTATGACAAACGTGCTGCTGAGTTGCTTCTGTTATATACAGGAGCTTCTGACAACACTGTGCGTGTAGCCTCATCAAACGGAATCCAGAACAGCTCGTTAGGCATCTGCACTGAGTCGTTGATGTCGCGCATTGTCACAGGGCAGATAGCTTCTATTCTCACCATCATCTGGCTTCTGTGTGAGTCGAAATACCAGTCTTCCATCACGCGAAGGCGTGTCACTGATTCAGGTTTGAAAGCGATTGAGATCACAGTGTCGCCGACCTTGTTGCCGTAGTCGTCGTAAATAGCCTGATGTTTCTCAGAATTCAGACCTGTCATGAGTTTTGAATATGGCAACGGGTTATTAAGCTCGCCTGTCACTGTCACTTCGTAGGCCTGGCATCTGCCTTCCTTCAAAGCGTCCATGATGACGTCGATAAATCTTCTCCAGTTCTGGTGACTGTCTCTTGGATAGTAGAACGGGAGGTTCATCTTCTGACGGAAATCGATTTCACGCCAGACTCTTTTCTTCCATAAAATGTCAGCCTCACGAATCTCCGGATTAGGGATGATTTTCTTCATGCCAGTGGCGTTTTCAACATACAAACCGTCGTTGTATGTGTCGCTGGTGATTTGTGCCGATGCCTCTGGAGCACCTAAGAACAGGCATGCAACTGTTGCTACGATTATTGAAACTAACTTTTTCATATTATTTTATTTGAATGTTAATTGAACCCACGTTTCTAATCTCGCCCTTAGGACTCTTCACGCAGATGTCCTGGAACTGGATTCTCTGTCCGGCCTGTGCGTTGCTGATAAGAGCAATCACCTCGTCGGAGAACTTAGGTCCTTTATTTTGTTTATCAATGAATGTTCCTCTATATGTTGAAACTGTGTAAGAATCAACAGTGTAGTTGAAGTCTTTAAAATCAAAGTCTTTCATCACAGCCATCACTCTGCCGATGCTGAGAAGCACCTCCTTATCGACTTTACCGCCAGTGATGTCACCGATTTTCACGACCGGGTCAGGGACCATCTTCACGCGGAATTCCTGGTAGCCCATGTCAACCATCTTGCCGTTGTCGTCTTTTGCTGAAACGTGAACTTTCACCAGTTTAGCACCTTTGTTCACCTCGACGAAATATTCGCCGTTGGTAGCGCCTTTGGTGTATTTGCCACCTTCAACGTTGATGGTGATCTCGTCGCTTGTGAAACCTGGAGCTGACACTGAGATAGGATTCTGGAGCTCTTCGTACATGACCATCATGTTGATAGGAGCCACTGTCACTGAAGGCGGAGCCACCTGGAACGACTCGTTGAAGTCGTAGAATGCCATTGTGCCATCCGGACGAGGGATCTCGATACGACCTGCATACTTCTGAACGCCTACTGTCGTTGCCGGGAAGCTCAGTATGACCTTACCTTCCTTACTGTTCAACTTCACAGGTTCGCCTTTTGCCTTGTTATAGTCGTCAGTACCCATGAAATACTTCACGTCGAAAGCCTTTGAAGTATCAGCTGCTGCGATGAAAATCTCAGCCTCGTAGTTCTGACCCTTGATGATGAAGTCGCTCTTCTGGATAACACGTGCCTTGACTGATTCAAACTTGAAGTCGGATGAGCCGATTTGTTTGAACAAAGCTGTGATAGCGTCGTATTCAGTAGTCTGAATCTCACCCACAATCTTGTTGAGGATAGCTATTTCAGCTGTGAGGATGATATGTTCGAAATTCTTGTTTTCCCAGCTCAGTTCCTGTCCGTCGTTGTCGGTGTAGATAATCTTATCACCATTGAGGTCATAATCTGTGAGAAGTCCGACATACTTGTTATAGTTGGCGATGCCAGCGTCTTCCACAGTACTCACAACGAATGTACGATACTGCTGAATCTTTTCTTTAAGAATAGTAGCATTACCCTGGTTAATCATGAAGTTTGTCGCTGCGTCGTATTTGTCCTTAGCACCGATGTTGTTAAGGTCGAATTCGTAGAAAACGCGGCGGTTTTCAGGGTTAATCTTATCAATGTTTCTGATCAGCGACTTCTTACTGTCTTTGCTTGCAAGAAGTTCCTGTTCAGTAATATTTTCTGTCTCGATGACCAACGGTACTTTGATTTCTTTCTCGATATAGTTAATGATTTCGTCGGTTTTCACGCGGATCTCATTAGCTTTATCCCAATAAATCTGAGCCTTCTCAGGTTGTCTGCTATATTGTTGTTCAAAGATGTTGTAATAGTCTTCGATCTTACTCTCAACGCTGGCATTTGTCTTCTCCAGACCGTCGTTCACGATGGCGAAAGCATCGAGAATGTCAGCCGAGACATTCAATGCCAATAAGGCTGTGAGGACCAGGTACATCATACCGATCATCTTCTGCCTTGGTGTTTCTTTTGCTGCTGCCATTTCTCGTAAATCTTAGGCCTTAATATTCATTGCATTGAGCATGTTACCGTAAACGGTATTCATTGCTGTCATGCGTTTTGACAGGTCGTTGAGTTGATGATTCAGATTTTCTGTTGATGTTGCAGATGCGTTGACTTTCTCGATGTAGAGAGCCATTGTGTCGTTCATCTTTCTACTTGTGTCAGAGAACATGGCGGCGTTAGTGGCTGTCTTCGACATCTGAGCGTCGAGTTCCATAGCAGTTTCTGAAGCCTTGTTCATAGCCTTGGTGTAGTTGCTTGTTGCTGCTACAGCCTCGCTAACGTCAGCGATCTTTGATGCGTTCTCACCGAGTTTGGTAAGACCCATGCTGAGTCTTTCCATTGTGGCTGAGTTGATGTTAGCTTTCTCAAACATCTCGTTAAGCTTGTCAGTGATGACATCATTGTTGGCGTTGCCACCTTCATATCTCTTAGCGCCTGCAGTAGGTTTCTTAGGCTGTGCCACAGGACCGTCGCCATGATAGAGGTCCCATAATTCAGGATAAACCAAGCTCCAATCTGGCTCGAGGTGAGCAGGTTCGAATGCTGAGAAGAAGAAAATGATAGCTTCTGTCAACAGACCGAGTGTCAACATTGTGTTAGCTGCACCCGACCAGCCGAACAACGACATGTGGGTAAGTTTGAACAATGCGCCGACCAAAACGATGGAAGCACCAATACCATAAACTTTAGCCATGAAGTTTTTGTACTTCTTGCTTTCTGAAAACTCTTTAAATGTCATTTTACCTTTTATTTTTTAATTTATTATTTCTTTTTTTTAATTATAAACCCTTGATGACTTGCTTGGGTTGTCACCTTTCTGTCTGCCAAGGAATGGCTGGATGCAGCGGAATCCGATGTAGCACTTCGCTGTGTCCTGATACTCATAGGCGCGTGTGGTCACCTGCAGATAGTATGCCACGTCTTTCCATGAGCCGCCGCGGACGACTTTTCTCTTCATGATCGGGTCGTCGTTTTCGCTGGCATTGTATGTAAACTGAGGGTTCATATCCCACATCACGTTATATGCTGACGGGTCGAATGCGCTTGATGTCCATTCTGCCACGTTGCCTGCCATGTCGTACAAGCCCCAGTCGTTAGCCGGATAATGAGCCACGATGACTGTGGTGAGACCGCCGTCGGCGATGTAGTTGCCGCGCATAGGCTTGAAGTTGGCTTTCAAGCAGCCTCTCTCGTTACGTGTGTAAGGGCCGCCCCATGGATATGGGTTGAGCTGATGGCCACCGCGTGCTGCCCACTCCCACTCAGCCTCGGTAGGAAGACGGAACTCTGACAAGCCTGTCTGACCTTTGTGCTTTGCCAAGTATTTGTTGAGCTTCTCGGTACGCCACACACAGAAAGCGTTAGCCTGGTTCCAGTTCACACCGACAACAGGATAGTGGTCGTATGCCGGATGCCAGAAATACTTCTCTGTCAACGGGTCGTTGAAAGCGTATGAATAATCATAAATCCATGCCAATGTGTCAGGATAGATGTTGATATCCTCATTGCGCACGAACACCGAACGGTCTGATGAGCCCTGCGGACGGTTTGCGAAAGCGCCCTGACGATAGTCAGCACCCTCTCTGAATTCCTTCTTGGCAGCTGCTCTGAGGTCGATATAGCTGTAATGATAAACGAGCTTTCTCGCATCAACCTCTTTCTTGCCGTAATAACGCTCATTCTCAGGGATATAGAGCTGCTCGAGAGCGTCTCTGTACTCCTGGTTGTCGCTGCGCCAATCAATCTTTTCTTCCCAATTGAGATATGGCGGATCATAAACCTCACCAGTCTTTCTGTTCTGAGTGATGAGATATTTGTCAGGATCAACTTCACCAAGATATGTACGAGCCAAAGAGTCGCGAACGTAGTTCACAAACTCACGGTACTCGTTATTGGTGATTTCTGTCTCATCCATGTAAAATGCTGAAACAGACATAGTCATAGGCTGCGACAAGTTGCTGCCTGCGATGTCCTGACCACCTGCACCCATGGTATAGCTTCCCATCGGGACAAATACCATGCCGTAAGGATCCGGTTGATAAAACGGTTTTGATTTCTTTCTTACGCCTACCAATTCACCTTGATCGCCGCTGGTGCTGCAACCAACAAACATCAATGCGATTAGGCTCATTAACACAAACTTCTTCATTTTATTCCTTTTTAAAAAAGTGTCCAAAAGTATATTATTTTTCATTATTTCCGACAAAAACATTTCAACTTTGACATTTTTTTATCAACAATTTTTATAAGTATCTGATACTCCGATATATACGAGGCTGTTTCTCCAAGTCCAACTTAAAGTTGTAACTGATGGAGACCTCATGCGAACCCGGTAGTTTCAAACCCATAGTGTTGATATCGTATGCATAATTGATCTGTATTCCTTTGATAGTGAAGCCAACCAAAATGTCTATTGACTCCTGATACCTGTAGTTAACGCCAAAGCACATCTTATTATTGTACCAAAGACGTGCACTGAGGTTAAACTGTGTCGATGCTATGTCGCTTAAAATCAGCATGGACGGGTTCAGCATGAACTTAGGATTAAAGAACTGATACTCGTATCCGGCTGCCAGATAAAACGTCCTATCACCAACAAAACTTGCACTTGTCGAGGATTTGCCTTCAAGCGCCTTGCCCTTCGCCTCCATCAGATTTGTGGTTGACAACGCCACGTAAAACGTCTCAGGAACCATGTAGAACAAGCCAAAGTTAAAATCAATAAGCATGTCGCTCTGTTCCTTCGTCGGGATGACAGGGTCGTTGTCATTCAACGGCTTAGCCTTTCCGAAATCGACTTTACGGTTGTCGAAACTGAAAGCCAAACCCACTCCCAATGTACCGGCACCAAGGTCAAAATGATATGAATAACCGAGGTTTACCGCCACATTGTTCTCAAAACCGAGCTGGTCTTTCATCAAAGAAAGTCCCAAACCGCCTCTCAACACCTTGATTGGCAGGTCGGCAGATGCAAAAAACGTCACCGGCGAAACAACATCACCCGTCATGTCATCTTTGAACCCAGCCCACTGGTTACGGTAAATTCCCATCGCATTCACGCCTTCGCTCAAACCGTAATAACCAGGATTTATTATCGCGTAAGAATCACTGTAATTGGTGAAAATCGGCATCTGCTGAGCCTTCAACACATTGATTGCCAACATGTTAATCACCAATAACAATATGTATTTTATCTTACGCATTGAATTTTATAACGCCTTGTTTATCAATTTATTGTCTAAACTCCAAAGTTTTCAACACTTTTTCAACACCTTATTAATATTAATCACCTGAAGAGCCTGATGATATCGTTGCCATTCGCATAGATGATGAGGATGAGCAGGAAGATAAATCCTATCGTTGTAGCTCTTTCGAGGAATTTGTCGCTCGGCTTACGGCCTGTCACCACTTCCCAGATGAGGAACAGCACGTGACCGCCGTCGAGACCCGGTATCGGGAGGATGTTCATCACTGCGAGGATGATGCTGAGGAAGGCTGTCATACGCCAGAACTGTTCCCAGATGAATGAGTCAGGGAAGATGCTTCCGATGGCGATGAAGCCTCCGAGGCTCTCGTAAGCTCCGGTGCTCGGGTTGAAGATGAGTTTCAGCTGTTTCCAGTAGTCGCTCAGCTCCTTGCCGGTTTTCTTGAAGCCGCGCGGTATCGACTGCCAGAAGCTATATTCTTTTGTCGAGATCTCCAGCATCTGTGCAGCATACACTCCTATCGTGGCATCGCCGCCCACATGCACCGGCATCACCATGGTGTCGCCCTCACGCACTATCATCATGTCGACATCTTGGTCTCTATAATTGACGATATTTTTCTTAAAGTCTTGGAAATAAGGCGTTTCCACCTCGTTTATCGCGATGATTTGGTCGTTAGGCAGCATTCCTGCTTTCTCGGCATACGAGCCGTTTGAGAATCCGCCCACCACAAATGGCATCCTTGTGCTGATGAACATCGAGCGAGCCTTAATCAACTGACTGACAGCGTCTTCAGGCAGCTCCACCCTCATCTCCTGACCATCACGCTCAACGTCGATATATTTCGTGTCTTCAAGAATCAAAGCCATAGGAATCTGGCTGAAGTCTTCGATATATTCGCCGCCCACGGTGATGATTTTGTCGCCGTCGCGAAGCCCGAGGTTGTATCCGAGGCTATCCACAGCGATACCGTATTTGTTGACTTCCTCTGTCGAGATATACTGTTCGCCGTAGCTTGCGATGAGTCCGATGTAGATTACGAAAGCCAGGATGACATTCATGCACACGCCGCCGATCATGATGATGAGACGCTGCCAAGCCGGTTTGGTACGGAACTCCCACGGCTGCGGCTCCTGTGACATCTGCGCCTGATCCATCGACTCGTCAATCATTCCGGCAATCTTGCAATAACCGCCGAGCGGCACCCAACCGAGACCGAACTCTGTCGAGTCCTCTGCCCTGCGCCAGTCGTCTTCAGGCAATGTGTTTAAGTCAATTGGCTCGTATTCGTATTCTTCTTTCTTCGTGACAGGGTCTATTCTCTCGTGAGTGATGTATTTTTCAGGCTCATTCTTGCAGAAAAACTTGAATTTCCACGCTCCGTTGACTTTTTTACATCTGAAAATAGAGAATTTCCAGTCGAAAAACATATAGAATTTCTCAACCCTCACCCCAAAGATTCTTGATGCGATGAAATGTCCGAATTCGTGGATTATTACGAGGATTGAAAGAGCTAAAATCAGCTGAATTATCTTAATAAATACTACCATTTTTCAATATTAAAAATTCAAAAGTGCAAAAATACGAAAATTAATGGAATTCTTTTAAGAATTTTTCATTTTCCTTCAAAAGAAATGTAATCTTCCGGATCCACGGCTCTTCCGTTGACCCACAACTCGAAGTGCAGATGCGGTCCTGTTGACGTCGTCCCGCTGTCTCCGAGTATCGCGATGGCATCGCCGGCCTTCACCGCATCGCCTTCATGGCAGAGCACCGAGGCGTTGTGTTTATAGATGGAGATGATATTACTATCATGTTGAATACCAACGACATAACCTCCTTCAACGCTCCAATCGGAGAACACCACCGTACCGTCAGCGGTTGCTTTGATGACGGCATCAGCATTTGCCACCACATCGACTCCATAATGCTTGTTGTTGCTATTGAAGTGATTGGTAACCAATCCGTTAACAGGTACAAAGAATGTCGGTATCTTGGTTATATTCATTTGTGGCTGGTTCGGATAGACTGTCGTCCTTTTGATGTCAACATCAACTTCCTCGCCATTGATGATGCGTTTCAGATTCTCGATATACTGATCTTGGTGATTAAACACCTCTTCCAATGAATCAGCGCGGCGTTCCATGTTGTAAAGGCGTCGGTCAAGGGTGACGTCGGTGTAACCCGGAATCAGCTCGCGAACGGAGGTAAAAAATATTATGCATGTCGTTATCGCTATGAGTAGCAACGAGTAGATGACCACCATATTGGTGAATTTCATCTTACTCATGTTAAAACGACCTTTCTCTTCGTACGTCTCAGGATGTACGATGACTATCTTGAATTTGCTTTTAAAATTTTTATACCAGTCTTTCATTTTCTAAAATCATTCCAAATTGAATCTTCCCGGTGTTTTTCCTTGCATTCCGCGATAAAAATCCTCAATCATGGGCCAGTCTTTGTCGAAATCGCCCGATGGGATGAAGTACGGTCCGTAGCCGCAGCGTCTCGTCTTAAAATCTATAAATCCAAGAACCACAGGCACTTGCGCCAGTTCAGCGATATAATAGAATCCACGTTTCCACTTCTCGACGCGTTTGCGGGTGCCTTCGGGCGTGATAACAATATTCAGCTCGTCGTATTGTCTGAAAATGGCGGCTGTCTTAACCACCATATTGTTGCCTCTGCTGCGGTCGACAGGGATGCCGCCCATTTTGTTCAAACCCCAGCGTAATATAGGATTTTTGAAAAATTCTTTCTTCACCAGAAACTTCACCTGACGACCTTCCATCCAGAAGAAACAGCGGCCTATCACGAAGTCCTCGATGCAGGTGTGCGGCGCCTCGATGACAATGCTTTTCTTCGCTCCTTTCGGAAACTGACCTACGAAGGTAAAACCCCTCATTTTGAGGTAGTTACGACCGAACCATTTCTTAAAACTCATATATCGATATTAAGTCCGAGACCTTTTTTTAACGTTAAAACATTAGGATTCATCTCTGCCATCTTTTCGAAACGGCTGCGGTCGGTGTAGGCGATGTCGTCTTTCGGCGTCTCCACCACATGATGCACAAGCGTGAACTGGTTGTTGTCTAACGACTTCGACAGATGTTCACGGAGCTTGCCCATATTGTTTACATCTTTGATAACCAATATGTTATCGACTTCAAAATGAATCTCGTTATTTTCTTTCAGCGTTGGTTGATACTTTCCGATGCCGGCCACGAAATTAGGAGAGGTGTTTTTATTTTTCTCAACGAATTTCGTCCACGCTCCGACCAGCATCTCCTGCGTAAAAGGGTTGTTTCTCACCTCGACAGGAGCGTCGTCTTCTTTTTTCTTCGGTCCTTCGTCCAAAATGGAAATCGTTCCAGCTCGTTTCACTCGCTGGACCGGCTGAGGCTGAGGCTGAGGTTGCACAGGTGACACGTCTTGTTTAACCTGATTTACATTATCATTTTTGACAGGATTAACAGGACTAACAGGATTATTTACAACCTTATTCTCCACTTTAGGCTTTTCACTCTCAACTTTAGAAACCATTTTCATCAATGCCACCTCTAGATGTAACCTCTTGTTATTCGCACTTCTAAAGTTGATGTCGCATTCATTGGCGATATCAAGTGATTTCAGCAGAAACTCGGTGCTGCAGCGTTCTGCTTGTTTGGTGTAGCGTGCTTTCAGCTGGCTGCTGACCTCCATCAAGTCGACAACACGCTGGTCTTTGCCAAGAAGCAGGTTGCGCAGATGGTTTGCCATGCCCTGGATGAAGTTTTGCGGGTCGAAACCCTTGTTAATCACTTCATTAAGCAGCAGGAGTATGGAATTGATATCGTTGGCGAGGATGTTCTCGACCATGCCGAAGTAATATTCATAATCGAGGACGTTGAGGTTGGCAATGACATCTTTATATGTGATGTTGTTGCCCGAGAAGCTCACCATCTGGTCGAAAATCGAGAGAGCGTCACGGAGGGCGCCGTCGGCTTTCTGAGCGATGATGTTGAGGGCCTCCTCCTCTGCCGTCACGCCTTCTTTTGCGGCGATATTCTGCAGATGTTTGGTGATATCCTCGACTGTAATACGTTTAAAATCAAATATTTGGCATCTCGACAAGATTGTCGGGAGGATTTTATGTTTCTCTGTTGTGGCGAGGATGAACTTTGCATACGCCGGCGGTTCTTCGAGGGTCTTGAGGAACGCGTTGAACGCCGCGCCCGACAACATGTGAACCTCATCTATGATGTAGACCTTGTACTTTCCGATTTGCGGGGGAATACGGACTTGGTCGATGAGGGCGCGGATGTCGTCAACACCGCTGTTTGACGCCGCGTCGAGTTCGAAGATGTTGAACGACGCGTTGTTATTAAAGCTCACGCATGACTCGCATTCGTTGCACGCCTCCATGTCGTCAGTAGGATGCAGGCAGTTGATGGTCTTCGCCATGATACGGGCGCATGTGGTCTTGCCCACGCCTCGAGGTCCGCAGAACAGAAACGCCTGCGCAAGAGTGTTGTTGCGTATCGCATTCTGCAAAGTCGAGGTGATGGCTTGCTGCCCCACGACGCTCTCAAAGGTCGAAGGCCTGTATTTTCGTGCCGATACAATAAAATTTTCCATTCAAAAATAGCCTTTTATTCAGCTTGTAAAATTACAAAAAATTCGTCAAAATATTATACCTGTTTATAATTTTTTTAAAAAATAACACGTTATACAGACGAATTTGTTATTTTTGCAGTTTCGGATATTAGGCAAAGAAAGAGATGAGAGAGAGATCATATAAAATATTCAGCGTCTTAGCTATTTTATTGGCTATCATGGTGTTAGCGTCGTGTTCCACAAAGAAAAACAAGTGGAACCGGCGTGTCTGGCATAACATGACCAGCCATTATAACGTGTGGTGGAACGGCAATCAGAGTATGAAAGAGGGTGAAAAAACGCTCCGCGACAACGTGAAAGACGACTACACCAAGACGCTGCCTATGTTCAATTATGGCACGAAAGAAAATGCTTTGGCGCTGAACCAGCCGATGGACCGCACCATTGAGAAGGACGCCATCTGCATCCAGAAACACTCCATGCGTTTCAACAACGAGGAACGTGTCCGCTGGATTGACGACGCCTTCATCGACATGGGTAAGGCTCATTTCTACAAACAGGACTACGTCCCTGCCCGACGCACCTTTGAATACGCAGCGACACAGTTTCGTAAAAGTCCCGACAGATTCACTGCAACACTTTGGTTAGCAAAGACTTACATCGCTACAAAACAGTATGAAAAAGCCGAGTCGATGCTGCAAGCGATACTCGTGGCAAGCGACAACGAAGACGAAAAGATTCCGAAATACGTACGTACCAACATCGACCTTGTTTATGCCGATTATTACATCGCGATGGGCAAGGAAAACGACGCCGTGAAGTATCTGCGCAGCGCCCTTCTCACCGCAAAAGGCAAGTACAACAAGACTCGTGCGATGTTTATTCTCGGTCAGATTTATCAAAACCAGAACGACAAGCCACGTGCTACAGAGCAGTTCAAAAACGTCATCAGAAAACACCCTTCGTATGAGATGACTTTCGAGGCGAAGATGAATCTTGCGAGATGCTACGACGCCGACACCACCACCATCATGAAGATGTTGAACAATATGCTCAAGGACAGCAAGAACACCGACTTCAAGGACCGCATTTATTATGCTATGGCTGGTGTGGCACTCGAGAACCAAAATGTCGACGATGGCGTGAAATACTTGAGAAGATCAGTGGCGACAAGCACCACAAACAACATGCAGAAGATAAAATCGTCACTCGACTGCGCCAACATTTTGTTTGGCAACAACGACTATATCCTCAGTCAGGCTTATTTTGACACTGCTGTTATGACGATGGACCGCACCTATCCGGGCTACGACAGCTTGCTCAACCTCTCCGTCATGCTCACCGACCTCGTAAGCAACCTCACAGTATATTACACACAAGACAGTTTGCTGCGTCTTGCTGACATGGACTCCATCCATCGTAATGCGATAATCGACCAGGTGATTGAAGATTATAAAGAGGAGCAAAAACGTCTTGAGGAACAGCGTGAGATTCAGCAACAGATAGCCTTGAACGGAGGTAACGACAAGACGGAATCGACAGTGCCGACAGGCAACGACGGCAACTGGTATTTCTACAATACCACCACAAGAAATCGTGGCATGAACGATTTCAAGGTAAAATGGGGCAACCGTATGCTTGAAGACTACTGGTTTATCTCAAACAAACAGAGTTTCGCTCAGGAGATGCCGCAGGAAGAGCTTTCGGAAGAAGAGCTTGCTTTGATGAGCGAAGAAGAACGTGAGAGTTATCTCAAGGCTCTCGAGATAAGCAAAGACACCACGCAATACACCCCGCTTGACCGCGGCTATTACCTGAAGCAGATTCCTTTCACACAAGGTGCGAAAGACCAGGCAAACCAACAGATTGCGGAGGCTCTCAACAATATCGGATTCATCTATTACAACGATCTGAGTGACTACCCGCGCTCCATCGAAGCATACTCCGAGCTCACCGAGCGTTATCCTGACAACTCAAACGAGGTGTCGGCATGGTATTATCTTTACAAGATGCACAGCAGCCGTAAGGAAACCGCCGATGCCGAGAAGTATAAAAACCTCGTCTTGACGAAATATCCTGACTCAAATCAGGCTAAAATCATCCTTGACCCTGAATACTTCATCAAAGCCAATGAGAGAGGCGCCGAGGCGGAACAGCTTTACGCCAAGACCTTCGAGGCTTATCAAAACGGTCAGTATCAGCGTGTTATGATGAACGTAAAGAAGGCACGTCAGCAATTTGACGGCGACACCCTTTACATGCCGCGTTTTGAGTTTTTGAACGCCATCTCGTTGGGATATGTCGAAGTGGTTGATTCCATGGCTTATTCATTGCTGCGACTCATCCAGACATATCCTGAAAGCAGCATCAAGCCATTTGCTCTGGATGTGCTGCTGAAGGCTAACGACATGTACGACCTCGGTTTGAACATCGAGAGTGCTCGTCCGAAAGACGACAAGATCGTTGAAAAAGAATCACCTTACACATTCCGTCCAAACGACGAATATTTCATACTTGTGATTTGCAACAAGAAAGTGCGCATCAACCCGTTGAAAGTGCGCCTCAGCGACTTCAACAAGAACAATTTCCGCATGGATCAGCTGAAAATCAAGAATCTCATGCTTAACAAAGATGATGCCATGCTGACAGTTGAAAAGTTTGAAAACGTCGACAAAGCCCTTGATTATCAGACGGCTTTGTTCCTCAACGACTATGTCTTTGGAGGAATTGACGAGGAAAATTATAAAGTATTAATCATTTCGGTGTCGAATTATCCAATATTCTATCAAGAGAAAAACGTTGACGAATATCTGGATTTCTGGCATCAATACAACAAATAAGAATATGAGTTCAAACAATCAGGAAGTACCTGTAAGAAACAACCTCATTGGTAACGGTACTACAATTAAAGGCGAAATCAGTGCTACCGGCGACATCCGTGTTGACGGCACAATTATCGGAACAATGAAATCAACCGGCAAGGTTGTCATCGGACAACAAGGTGTTGTGGAAGGTGAGATAATTTGCAACAGCGCCGATATCTCGGGACACGTCAAAGGCATAGTAAGAGTTGAAGAACTGACCTCTCTCAAATCGACATCACGCATGGAAGCCGAGCTTTACACAAAGCAACTGTTCATCGAAGTGGGTTCAATCTTCACAGGTAAGTGCGACATGTCGCAAAAAGTTACTGAAACTCCGGCGAAATGAACAAATTCATAAAACAATTGTGCATACTGACGCTTGTCATCATCGTGGCATCAGTCTTTGCGCGCAACATACTGACAATATGGTGGCCGGCCATCGTTGGTTTCTTCTTCATCGTCAGTATTGTGATGTTTTATTTAAGCGGGAAAGCGAAGCAGAAAGACATGCGCAGGTTTGCCAATTTCTACATGGCATCGACTATTGTGAAGATGATGGTTTACCTGAGTATCATTTTCTTATACGCCTTCAACTTCAGGGAAGACGGCAAGCGCTTTGCCATAACTTTTCTCGCTTATTATTTGATTTACAGTGTCTTCGAGACATACAAACTTACAAAAAAAGATAAGAAAATTGATGGACAACAATAACGAACTGATTGGTTACGAGAAGATTGAGCATTACAACCCTGAGCGCACACAGAAGCTGATGGAGCACTACAGGGCGATTTTACAGCTTTTAGGAGAGAATCCTGACCGTGAAGGGCTGCTTAAGACCCCGTTCCGCGTGGCGAAGTCGATGCAGTTTCTGACCCAGGGCTATAACATGGATCCGATGGAGATCCTGCTCTCAGCACGATTCAAGGAAGACTACCGTCAGATGGTGGTGGTCAAGGATATAGAGCTGTTTTCGATGTGCGAACATCACATGATTCCGTTTATTGGAAAGGCTCATGTGGCATATATCCCGAACGGCTATATCACCGGCTTGAGCAAGATCGCGAGAGTGGTCGAGGTCTACGCACGTCGTCTGCAGGTGCAGGAACGCCTCACAACACAGATTAAAGAAGCCATCAACGAGGCTTTGCATCCGTTGGGAGTCGCCGTCGTCATCGAGGCACGACATCTGTGCATGTGCATGAGAGGTGTGCAGAAGCTCAATTCCGTGACAACGACATCAGATTTCGTGGGAGCCTTTGAACGCGGCGAAACACGAGCAGAGTTTTTAAATTTAATAGGAACAGATTTACATTAATAAACACCGTCATTTCGACCGACCGGAGGGAGTGGAGAAATCTCCGACTCAGTTTGCAGGAGATTTCTCGACAAGCTCGAAATGACGAAAACAAAAAATTAAATATGGAAAACAATTTTGAATATCAGAACCCGACAAGAGTATTGTCGAACTCATTTGTGTCGAATGTCTTCATGTGGATGTTCGGAGCACTCGGAATAACAGCATTGACAGCATATCTTTTCGGCACCGACCCTAACCTTATCATGATGATGTTCTCTGAAAGAGCTGACGGCAGCGTTTCGATGAACCTTCTCGGCTGGATAGTGATGCTGGCACCTTTCATCATGGTGCTGGTGATGTCGATGGGCGTAGCTAAAATGAAAGCTTCCACCATGGTGATTCTCTTCATCGTATATTCCGTTTTGATGGGTATGAGCTTGAGTTTCATATTCTTAGCTTACACCTCAGCGTCAATATTCAAGACATTCATCATCACTGCTGGAATGTTCGGAATCATGGCCGTTGTAGGTTATACCACCAAAACAGACCTCACCAAGCTCGGCTCAATACTGATTATGGCGTTGCTCGGTGTCATCCTCGCCACATTGGTCAACATGTTCATGGGCAGCGAGAGTCTTGACTACATCATCAGTATAGCAGGTGTCGTAATCTTCACAGGATTAACAGCTTACGATGTGCAGAAAATCAAACAAATCGGAATGACGGGCATTGAAAACAACGATACAATGACCAAGATTTCGATTTTTGCGGCACTCAGCCTCTATCTCGATTTTATCAATTTATTCCTCTATTTATTGAGATTTTTTGGAAAAAGAAATTAAAAAATAACTATGAAAGCATATGTTTTTCCCGGACAGGGAGCACAATTCGTGGGAATGGGTAAGGATCTTTACGACAGATTCCCAAAGGCCAAGGAGATGTTTACCAAGGCTAATGAAATTCTGAAATTTAACATCACCGACATAATGTTTGAGGGCACTGACGAAGATTTGCGTCAGACCAAGGTCACACAGCCGGCCATCTTCCTCCATTCAGTGATTTTGGCAGCCATGCTTGACGATTTCAAGCCTGACATGGTGGCAGGTCACTCTTTGGGAGAGTTCTCGGCATTGGTTGCAAACCAGACTTTGACTTTTGAAGACGGTTTGAAGCTCGTGTCACAGCGCGCCATGGCAATGCAGAAGGCTTGCGATGCCAACCCAGGCACTATGGCAGCCATCATCAACCTTGAAGATGACAAGATCAGAACTATCTGTAATTCCATCAGCGAGGTGGTGGTGCCGGCCAACTTCAACAGCCCAGGTCAGGTAGTTATTTCAGGCAGCATGAAAGGCATTGAGATTGCATGCGAGAAGATGAAAGAAGCAGGTGCAAAACGCGCTCTTCCTCTGAAAGTCGGCGGTGCATTCCACAGCCCACTGATGGAGCCGGCACGCGAAGAACTCGCCGAGGCTATCCAGAAGACCAAGTTCGTGCGCGGCATCTGCCCTGTGTATCAGAATGTTACAGGTCAGGCAGTGAACGACCCTGAGATTATCAAGTCTAACCTCATCAAACAGCTCACAGCACCTGTTTGCTGGACACAGACCATGGAAAACATGATAGCCGCTGGCGTCAACCAGGTGATTGAAGTCGGTCCTGGTACAGTGCTGCAAGGATTGTTCAAGAGAATGAACGGCACCATTGAGTTGTCGAGCGCAGCAATATAATGAGACAGAAACATTTAACACCGATTTGGCTTGCTTTAGCAGTAGCTTTTGGCGTGCTGCTGGGTATAGTTATCGCGAGGTCTAACGACGCTTCCAACTCCTTTATTAATAAGGGTGGCAACATGAACCTCGTCGATAAGGTGTTTTATCTCATTGAAAATGAATACGTTGACACCGTCAACATCGACAAGCTTCAGGTTGACGCGGTGACGAGTGTCATCGACAAGATGGACCCGCACAGCGAGTATTTCGAGCCTGAGATCCTGGAGGAAGTCAACGAAGACCTTCAAGGCAGCTTTGAGGGCATCGGCGTGACGTTCAGGATAGAAAAAGACACCGTCACTATTATCAACACCATCAAAGGCGGGCCTTCGGAGAAGGTCGGCATAAGAGCTGGCGACAGGATAGTGTATGTTGGCGACAGCCTCATCGCAGGCGTGGGCATTAATAATAATAAGGTGATGAAGCTTCTCAAGGGACCACGCGGCACTAAAGTAAATGTAAAGATGTTCCGCCGTGGAGTGCCGGAGTTGCTTGATTTCACCATCACCCGCGATGTCATCCCGACATACAGCGTCGATGTGGCATATATGCTTGACGATACCACAGGTTATATCAAGCTGGAGAAGTTTATCGCGACCACACACAAGGAGTTTGTGAAAGCCGTGAAGAAGCTGCAGGCGCAGGGCATGCAGAAGCTCGTCTTCGACCTTAGAGGCAATTCTGGCGGTTATCTTGTAGAAGCCGTCGACATCGCCGATGAGTTCCTGCCCAAGGGCAGTCTGATAGTATACACTCAGGGCGAGCACCGCGACAGGCAGTACATCTTCGCGCGCCGGCGCGGTATGCTCGAGGACACCCCTGTGACCATACTCATCGATGAAGGCTCGGCATCGGCAAGTGAGATAGTCGCCGGCGCGCTTCAAGACAACGACCGCGGAACCATAGTCGGACGCCGTTCGTTTGGCAAAGGCCTGGTTCAGGAACAGTTCGACCTCGGCGACGGCGCAGGACTGCGACTCACTGTGGCAAGATACTACACCCCTACAGGCCGCTGCATCCAGAAACCGTATGACGGCGACAAAGAGAAATACATCCTCGAGGCATACGACAGATATGAATCGGGCGAGATGTTCAATGCCGACAGTATACACTTCGCCGACTCGCTGAAATACATCACCCCTGGCGGGAAGACTGTCTATGGTGGCGGTGGCATCATGCCAGATGTCTACGTGCCACTGAAAAATGACTCGACAGAGTATTTCTTCAATAAAATCGTCAATGCGAGCATAGTTTTCCAGTATGCATTCGACTATTCCGACGCTCATCGCGATGAGATAATGAAATATGGCGACGAGAAGAATTTCGACAAGAACTTCAAGTTCACCGACGCAATGTGGAACGAGATCCTGAAAGAGGCGAAGAAAAAGAAGATTACCGGCACTGACGAGCAGAAAGAAGTGGCGAAACGCATGACGGGACAATTGTTTAAGGCATATATAGCGAGAAATATATTCGGAGATGAGGCGTTCTATCCGCTTTACGAATCTCTTGACGAGATTCTTAATATGGCACGCTAACGCGTGATATGATGCCCTTGGGGCAATGTGCAACCTTCGGCTGAATATGGTTGCCAAGGCAACACATTTTGCGAAGCAACACACATACTGCTAAGCAGCATATTTCACGACCGAAGGGAGTGACATATTTGAAAATTAATAATTTTTTGTAATTCGTAATAAAAAAAAGTGTATTTTTGCACCCCGAATTGGATAAAATGAAGAACGAGTTGAACAAATTCACGATTCCATTAGCGGGCTTGCCGTTCGGACATACTGATTATCAATATGTTATAAACGACAGCTTCTTCGAAGAGAGAGACTATTCGGAGGTGAAAAAAGGAATTGTGAACCTTCATTTAGGCATCGAAAAAATGGAGACAATGTTCGTTTTGTCGATGAATTTTGAAGGGAAAGTGGTTCTTCAATGCGACAGATGCGGTGATGATTATGAACAGGCAATAGCGGATTCGGCAGAAATTTACCTGAAATACGGTGCCGAAAAAGACGACGACGATGAAGATGTGATTATCATCACGAAAAACGACAGTGAGTTCGACCTGAGTGATTTGATTTATGAATATATCATCTTGTCGCTCCCGATTCACAGAACGCACGACGATGAGAGCTTGTGCAACCAGGAAGTCCTGGCAAAACTGCACAATTTCTCTCAGTCGGAGGCGGAAAACGAGGATGACGAAGAGAATCCTTGGAAACAAATGATGAAAGATTTGAAAGATAAAATAGATAAGTAATAATTAAAAAATAGTGTAAAATGGCACATCCTAAACGAAGACAGTCTCATACAAGAGGCGCGAAAAGAAGAACTCACTACAAAGCTGAGGTTCCAACATTGGCAACATGCCCAGTAACAGGCACAATTCACGTTTACCACAGAGCATACTACGTTGACGGCGACCTTTATTATAAAGGAAAACTCGTCATGGAAGGAGCGAAGAAATAATTAAACAAAGGAAATTTTTTTCATAATCTTTATATTGTTTTTCCCCGCCTTTCGTGTAAAGGTGGGGTTTTTCTTAGTTAGAAGTTAGAAGTTTTTTATTTTTTAAATAATTGATTTTCAATCAATTATATTATTTTGCAAAAATAAACTAAATTTTTAGTTACAACATTACAAAATAAGTTGTATATTTGCAGCGTTAATTACATAAAAAAGATGTGTTATGAAAGAGTTAACTAAAGCAGAAGAGCAGGTAATGCAGGTGATTTGGAAAATTGGCAGCGGTTTTGCCAACGAGATAATGGCGGCGTATCCGGAACCGAAGCCGGCATACAACACCGTTTTGACGGTGGTAAGGATCCTGGAAAAGAAAGGTTTTGTGGCGCATGAGACGTTCTGCAAGGCCAACCGCTACTTCCCATTAATAAGTAAAGAGGAGTATTCAGAAAGCTCATTGAAGGGATTGGTTGAGAACTATTTCAACAACTCCTATTTGGATTTGGTTTCAGCTTTCGCAAAGAAAGAGAACTTCAGCATGGAGCAAATCGAAGAACTTAAAAAGATGATTGAAAAAATTGATTAATAAAAATGTGTGCCTTCGGCAAATGTGCAGCCTTCGGCAAATGTGCAGCCTTTGGCTGAATGTGTGCTCCCTACGGTTGCAATGTGTGGCATCGGGCCAATGAGGCGAAGCCTCCACATTCCGCAAAGCGGCAAATTCTGCGAAGCAGCATATTTCACGAAGTGACACATTAAAACAAATTGTTATGGCACTAAATATTATTTCAATAGCGATAGCGGTAGCGGTGCTTTGGATAGCGTACAGAGTGCTGTTTATCAATAGCAACCGATTGGTCTTCAACCGCACGTTTCTCATCGTTGCGTTGGGCTTTTCGCTGATTCTGCCTGCAGCTGGATTATATATCGGCAGGAGCACCCCGCAGATTGTGAGCTACCGTCAGAGCCTGTTCCAGGGCATCATGCTCGACGAGGTGGTTATCACTGCCGAAGGCGTGACAATCAGCACACCGGTTGAGACGATTGCCGACGAAGAGGCTGTGGCTCCAATTCAGGAACCGGCAAACAGCTTTAATATCTGGAAATACCTATGGCTTATATATATTATAGGTGTTGGCGTGATGGGATTAGTGTTCCTCTTTAAACTAGGAAAGATTATCTTCATCATAATAAAATCGCCTAAAAAGAAGATGCCGGGATATACCGCAGTGTTTACAGGCAAGGAACATGGCTCGTACTCTTTCTTCAACTACGCTTTCTTCCCTAACGAGAACGTGAATGCGGAGATAGTGCGGCATGAGATGAGCCACATCGCACACCATCATTCAGCCGACATCCTTTTCGTGGAGCTGATGATGATCATCCAATGGTTTAACCCGTTTATCTACTTGTATAAGAGAGAGTTACAGAGTCTCCATGAATATATGGCCGACCGCGATGTGGTCGCCACCGGTATCGACAAACAGAACTACATGATGTTGATTTTGCAGCAGTGCACGGCCGTCGATTTCAGCAACATGAGCAATAACTTCAGTTTTTTATTAACCAAAAAAAGAATTAAAATGATTACTCAAAGCAAAAAAACCAAGGGCGTGGTAATCAAGGCATTACTTACCCTCCCATTGTTCGCCCTGTTATTGTTCGCGAACTGCAAATCGAATGAAAACAACACTCCCAAAGAGGAGAAAATCGCTGCTACTGAGACAGAAAATGCTTCTTCAGCAGTTGCAACAACATCTCAAGGCGAAGATGAAGTTTACATGAGTGTTGAGAAAAACCCTGAATTTCCTGGCGGAGTCAACGCTATGATGGATTATTTGAGAGGAAATCTTAAATATCCGGAATCGGCAAAGAAAAACAAACAGGAAGGCAGAGTCTTTATCGGCTTCATTGTCGAGAAAGACGGCTCTGTCTCAAACGTAAAAGTCTTGCGCGGTGTTTGCGAAGAGCTTGACAGTGAGGCAGTTAGGGTTGTAAAATCAATGCCGACATGGATAGCTGGCCGCGACAAAGGCAAACCTGTAAGAGTGCAGTACACATTGCCTATCGTTTTCAAGCTTAACGACGAGACCACTGTGACAGCCCTGTCGGGCACTCATTGGGAAGGCACAGGCACGGGCATCGATGAGGTGGAAGGCACCAAGTTTGTCATATCGATGACCATGGACTTTTATAACGACAACGACGGACTGTTTGTGATGAAACTCACCGCCCAGCCAAAAGATACTCCTGTGGCACAAACGGTGTTCGAGAATGTCGCCCTCGACTTCAAGTACACCTTCGACGGCAAGTCGACAGGCTCTATCCAGCCGAAGAATCCTGATGGCAGCGACCTCGGAGAGCCCCAGCCACCGTACGGTTTCGTGGTAAAAGAGAAGAGCATCGTTGTCAATTTCTATGACTTCAAGAACGATTGTGGCATCGAGGAGATTACTTTTGTGAAAAAATAAACACGCAACTAGTCATTTCGAGTGAAGCGAAGCGGAATCGAGAAATCTCCTGCAAACAGAGTAACTGTTTAATTGTCGGAGATTTCTCCATTACGCTCCATTTCATTACGCTCCAGTCGAAATGACGGAATACAACATGAAACCATACACTAGAATAGGAATCATCATTCTGATTGTGTTGCTGCTTTTATCTTGCGGCACGCAACGTTCAGCAAGTGCCTCTTTTTCTGCGGAAATTATAGACGGCACACTGATGATAACTAAAGAAAACATCAAGAAAATCGATAAAAAGCTGCTGGCATCAGATAGCTTGCGCAACGTCATCATCGAGCAGTGCGGTCTGAGAAAAATCAAGTTTCCTAGAGGCAACAAGATTGAATCGATAAAACTTTTTGACAATAATTTCAAGCGCGTTCCGCGGAGCATCAAAAATTGCAAAAACCTCGAACACCTTGATTTAGAGCATAATAGAATCAAGCATATTCCTCGTTTCATTGCGCAACTCGACAGTCTAAGAAGTCTGGATTTGAATCATAACCGATTAAAGCTATCCGAGTCGGACATCAAGCATGCCGCGAAGGTTAAAAAACTTTCGATTGGAGGCAATAATATTGAGAAACTGCCTGAAAACATTGGCATTTTGCAATGCACTAATCTGAATTTAGGCAAAAATCATTTGAGCTCGTTACCAGCTTCTTTCGCTGATTTGAAGCAGCTGCATCATCTCATTTTTTATGAAAATGAATTTGTGACGATTCCAGAAGAGATCTCAGGTTTTGAAAATTTGCAGCATCTCGATTTTTATAAAAATCATATCAAGGAAATACCAGATTTTGTTAGCAATTTCGAGAATTTACATTATTTGTATCTTTCTTACAATGAGATTGAAACTATTCCTGACACTCTGAGAGCTCTGAGTTCTCTGACATATTTTTACATTCATCATAACAAGATCGTGACTCTTCCGAATTGGATTGTTGAACTTGATTCGCTGGAGCGCTTCGGAGTCGGCTACAACAAGCTGATTTCAATGCCTGATATGTCGGAAATGCCTTCACTTATTGAGCTCAACTGCGAAGGAAATCTGCTTGAGGAGTTTCCGTGGAAACTGGTTTTCAAGCCGGGGATGCAGTTTCTGATTGTGCGCGACAATCTGTTTGAATTGACAGAAGAGGAAATCGAATTTTTGAGCAAGCCTCGGGAAGTTTTGATAATTTTTTAATGTAATATCGTCATTTCGAGCGGAACGGAGTGTAGTCGAGAAATCCTTTATTAACGGGAACTTCATGATGATTTCGTTAAAAGAAGATTTCTCCACTTTGCTTCACTGCGTTACGCTTCGGTCGAAATGACGAAAGCGTCCCATGGCATGCCTTGTGGCATCGGGGCAGTGACTGTCATCTGAGTTTTCAATGTAGGGTGCTCGAACGTGATTTTGTGCGAGTGCAAGCATATCGAAGCATCCGGGTTGGAGCGCGGGTAGCCGTATTTGAGGTCACCTTTGATGGGGCAGCCGATATGAGCCAGCTGGCAGCGAATCTGATGATGCCTGCCTGTAATCAATTCAACTTCAAGGAGATAATAGTTGTCAGATTTGCCGACCACGCGATATCTTAATGTCGCGAGTTTCGCTCCGCTTGTCCCCTCTTTCACTATGTATGACTTGTTCTGAGCCTCGTTTTTCACCATGTAGTCGTTGAGCTCGTCGGCGTCTTTCGGCGGACGGTTCTTCACGATGGCGAGATATGTCTTGTGGAAGTTACGGTCTTTCACCATCGTCGTCATGCGGCTGAGCGCCTTGCTTGTTCTGGCAAAAATGACAGCTCCGCTGACAGGTCTGTCGAGACGATGCACCAAGCCTGCGAACACCTCGCCAGGTTTGTTTTTCGTCTCTTTGATGTACGCTTTCACGTCATCGAGGAGGCACACATCGCCGGTTTTGTCACCTTGAACGATCTCGGATGGCAATTTGTTGACGATAATCAGGTGATTATCTTCGTATAATATGCGGTCGTTAATACTGCTCACTTTCATTCGGGAATGTCACCTCTTTCACATCTTTGATGTAAGCCTGAACGCTGTCTGTGATTGTGGTATAGAGGTTGTTGTAGCGACGAAGGAAACGTGGTGAGAATTCGTTGCTCAAGCCGAGCATGTCCTGCAAAACGAGCACTTGTCCATCGCAGCCATTGCCGGCGCCGATGCCGATGGTCGGGATACGCAGCGACTGTGACACTTCTGCTGCCAAGGCTGCCGGAATCTTCTCAAGCACGAGGCTGAAAACGCCTTTTTCCTGAAGCAGAAGAGCGTCTTCGCGCAGTTTGTTAGCCTCATATTCATCTTTGGCACGCACCACATACGTTCCGAACTTGTTGATACTCTGTGGAGTAAGTCCGAGGTGCCCCATCACCGGGATACCTGCGCAGAGGATACGCTCAACAGATTCGAGGATCTCGCGACCGCCTTCCATCTTCACTGCGTTGGCACCTGTCTCTTTCATGATGCGGATTGCCGACTCGAGAGCTATCTTCGAGTTGCCCTGATACGTTCCGAAAGGCATATCGACCACCACCATGGCATGCGACACAGCACGCACCACCGAAGCACCGTAGATTATCATCTCGTCAAGGGTGATTGGCAATGTGGTAGGATGGCCTTCCATAACGTTGGAAGCACTATCGCCAACGAGGACTACATCAATATTCGCCTGGTCGAGAATCTTCGCCATCGTATAGTCGTATGCGGTAAGCATCGCGATCTTCTCGCCTTTATTCTTCATCTCCTGAAGCACGTGCGTCGTGACCAAAGAAGCATTATGTGACAAATACATTTTTTAAAATTTTTTGCAAAAATAGATAAAAAAAGTTTATCTTTGCGCACATATTAACCTAATATGAAAAAGTTTTTCTCAATCATAGTCCTGACGATGATTATTCTCGTCGGATGTACAACGAAATTCGACTTGTATTGCTACGATGGCGACACGACCATAGTCTATACTGTGCTTGAGGTCAATGCCGACACCAACTATTTCCGCATCTCGAAATCGTCATTGGAAAATGAATATGAGTACAACTTTGATGATTTAGATGTCAGGTTTGCAGGGCTTTTCAAAGACGAGCCTCAACCCGACACCATCATGCTTGACACCATCTCGCTGATGACCGACGGACTGCTGAAGAAGTATTATTTCACGACGAAGAAACTCCTTAACAATCAGGAATATACGCTCATCATTTTGAGAAAAGCCGACAGTGTCGTTGTCACATCCAAAGCCCGAACTATCTGCGATATCAGTTTTATCAGGCCAATAGGAAAATATATCAATTTCAGGTCAAATGTCGTAAACCAGGTTCAATGGACGGGCACACATCATCCGGATGCTCCGAATATCAATGCCGGCTCTTTCACTGTCATCGGCTATTTCCATTACAAAGAGTTGATGCCTGGCGCCACTGACACCGTTGAGCGTTATATGCAATGGACGCTCGGTTCCGGAGAGGCTGACTCATGGCAAAACACGACATTCCATTATTATTCAACATACTACACGCCATCCACGTTTTTCTATTTATTGGAAAAAGACGATTATCTGAACAACAACAGTCCGTACGGCGTCCAGCGTTGGCTTGAGCCGTTTGAGTTCAAACTCTTCGTCTACGGAGAAGAACTGTATGATTATCATATCATTAACAACGCCACGAGTGTCATTCCCGAAGTGCCAAATTACTCAAATATAGAAAATGGCGTAGGGCTTTTGTCGTCGCGCACCACAGTAAGCACTTTCCATGTTATTGAGCAGATTTGCAGAATAAGAATATCCGAAGACTATCCTTACGGATTTATCTACGACCCTAATTTGTAAAAATATTTTTCGCCGATAATTAAAAAAAATGTATTTTTGCAAGTTTGAATGAGATTTCTCCGCTTCGGTCGAAATGACGGTAGTGGTGGTAATTAAATTTTTAGAAATGAAAAAGATTATTTGGACAATTTTCGCTATAGCTGCTTTGATTTTGAGTTCATGCAGCAATAAAGTCAACCTTTACAACGACGAGGGAACCACAACTATAGTTTACGCCATGCTTGACGCCGCTGCCGACACCAACTTCTTCAAGATCACGAAGAGTTTCATCGGAAACGCCTCTGAGTTGGCGCAAAATTACGACGCGAACAATTACAAATACGATGAGATTGACGTGACTTTTTCAGGTGTTTTTGAAGGAAGCAGCAGCGTTCAAACTATCGCGCTCGACACCATTTCGAAATGGATTCCTTATGATCCTGAGGCAACATTCTATAGCGGTTGCTGGCAGAGATATTATTATACAACAAAGAAGCTGATTGAAGGCAAAGAGTATACGCTCAACATTGTAAGAAAGGAAGACAACGTAAACATTTCTGCTAAAACGACAACTATCAATTCGTTTATTTATCAAAAACCTGTGTCGTCGGTTCCGATTACTTTTACCGATGTTACGACAAGCACTGCCAATGTGGAGTGGAGAGTCAAGGAAGCTCCTTATTTATCAACTGCAAAATATTTTGAGGTCACCGGATATTTCAGATACAAAGAGCTGATGCCGGGTGCAACAGACACCGTCCTCCGTTCAATAAAATGGAGTCTCGGTTCCGGCAGAGCTGAAAATCTGTACAACACCAGTACCAATCTGCCGTATTATGTCATCAGTTATACACCATCGGCACTCTTTACAATACTTGGAGCTGACGAGCATCTGAAAAACAATAGTCCGGCTGGTGTTCAGCGCTGGTTTGAAAAATTTGAATTTGACATCTCAGCTATTGGTGAAGATTTATACAATTATTATTTGGTGTCAAATTCGACAAGTGCAATTCAGGATGTCCCGAACTACACCAACGTGGAAAACGGCATGGGAATCATGTCAGCACGTGTCACCAAGTCACTGCCATTAGAGATTTCTGTAAAGACAAAGAATAAGATTCATGATAAGTTTGAAAACTACGGTTTTCCATACACTTATCAATAAAAAGTGACATTTTGTCATATTTCTTAGTTTTGGCATAATTTTTGTTCTGCTTTTGTCGCAAAAATGACAAAAAAGTAGAATAAAAATATAGGAGAACAAAATTATGTCAAAAATCATTGGTATCGATTTAGGAACAACAAACTCATGCGTTTCAGTTATGGAAGGCAATGAGCCGGTAGTTATTCAGAATAGCGAAGGACACCGCACCACACCGTCAATCGTGGCATTCACCGACAACGGCGAGCGTAAGGTTGGCGAGCCTGCAAAACGTCAGGCCATCACAAACCCATTGAGAACCGTTTATTCTATCAAACGTTTCATGGGTGAGACCTACGACAAGATGCAGAGCGAGATCAGCCGTGTACCTTATAAAGTAGTAAAGGGCGGCAACAACACACCACGTATCGACATCGACGGCAAGCTCTACACACCACAGGAGATCTCAGCAATGGTGCTTCAGAAGATGAAGAAGACCGCTGAAGACTACCTCGGACAGCCTGTCACAGAAGCCGTCATCACGGTGCCTGCATACTTCAGCGACTCACAGCGTCAGGCTACTAAGGAAGCTGGCGAAATCGCAGGTTTGAACGTGCGTCGTATCATCAACGAGCCTACAGCAGCAGCTTTGGCATACGGCTTGGACAAGAAGAAGAGCGATGTGAAGGTTGCAGTGTACGACCTCGGCGGCGGTACATTCGATATCTCAATCCTCGAACTCGGCGACGGCGTGTTTGAAGTGAAATCTACAAACGGTAACACTCACCTCGGCGGCGACGACTTCGACGAGAGAATCATCAACTGGTTGGCAGAAGAGTTCATGCACGACGAGAACATCGATCTCCGCAAAGACCCAATGTCACTCCAGAGATTGAAAGAAGCTGCTGAGAAGGCAAAAATCGAGTTGTCAGCATCGACAGAGACAGAGATCAACCTGCCATATATCACAGCAACACAGGCCGGACCTAAACACTTGGTGCGCAAGCTCTCAAGAGCTAAGTTCGAGCAGTTGTGCGACGACCTCATCCAGGCAACCATCGAGCCATGCCGCAAGGCATTGCAGGACGCTGGCATGAGCGTTAGCGACATCGACGACGTCATCTTGGTTGGTGGTTCAACACGTATCCCGGCCATCCAGAACATCGTCCGCGACTTCTTCAAGAAAGAACCTTCAAAGGGCGTGAACCCAGACGAGGTGGTCGCTATCGGAGCTTCAATCCAGGGCGGCGTTTTAACAGGCGAAGTGAAAGACGTGCTGTTGCTTGATGTCACACCACTGTCACTCGGTATCGAGACCCTTGGCGGCGTGATGACAAAGCTCATCGAGAGCAACACCACTATCCCATTCAAGAAATCAGAGGTGTTCTCGACAGCTGTCGACAACCAGCCATCAGTGGAGATCCACGTGCTGCAAGGCGAGCGTCCAATGGCTAACCAGAACAAGACCATCGGTCGTTTCAACCTCGACAACATCCCGCCAGCGCCAAGAGGTGTCCCGCAGATCGAAGTCACATTCGACATCGATGCCAACGGTATCTTGAACGTGAGCGCTAAGGATAAAGCTACAGGCAAGACCCAGAGCATCCGTATCGAGGCATCGTCAGGCTTGAGCGACGACGAAATCAAGAGGATGAAGGCAGAAGCTGAGGCTAACGCCGACGCCGATAAGAAGGAACGCGAGCGCATCGACAAGATCAATGCTGCCGACGCCATGATCTTCAACACTGAGAAACAGCTGAAGGAATACGGCGACAAGCTGCCAGCCGACAAGAAGGGCGAGATCGAGAGCGCACTCGAGAAGCTGAAGACAGCTCACAAGGCACAGGACATCGCCGGCATCGACGCCGCCATGGCAGAGATGAACGGCATCTGGCAGAAGGCATCAGAAGAGATGTACAAGAACGCCGGAGGTCCTCAGGGCGGTCCACAAGGCCCATTCGGCGGCCAGCAGGGTCCACAGAACCCAGGAAACAACCAGGGCGGTTCAGATCCTGATGTGACAGATGTCGACTTCGAAGAAGTAAAATAATCCCCATAAACATCCTTCTACCAAAAATAACTAAAATGGTGTAGCTCAATGAGTTACACCATTTTTATTTATGAAATTTTTTTCGATTTTTATGCTTACATATCGTTTTTTTTCGTATATTTGCAACATATTTGCAACGCGACTTAATTAGTCACAAGGTGCGACTTATTCACACTTAACACTACTTAATCAAACTAAAAACTGATAAAATTATGCCAGCAAGTAAATACAAATTAGAACGCAGATGCGAAATGTGTGGCGAGACATTCCTTGCTAAAACCCTTTATTCCAGATACTGCTCCGAACGCTGTAAAACAGCAGCCTATAGAGCCAAAAAGAGAGAAAAGAAAAAAGAACAGCAGCGTCAGGAAATAGTGGCACAGATTCCAGAGGCAAGACCATACATCTCCATTGCCGAAGCTGTCAACTTGTTTGGCGTATCGCGCGACACCATCTATCGCCTCGTAAGAAGCGGCAAGATTCCCGCCATCAACCTCGGCGAGCGTCTCACTCGTATCAGCCGCACACATATCGAAAGCATGTTCCCGGTAGTCGAAACCACCATCAAAGAAAAGCCGACACCAAAGCCAGCAAATAACTATAAATTCGATTCATCAGACTCCTACACCATCGGCGAAGTGTCAAAAGTATATGGCATCAGCGATTCCACAGTTTACAAAGCCATCCGCAGAATGAGCATCCCGATCTGCCAAAAGGGAAGATTTGTATATGTACCAAAGGTAGAAATCGACAAAGTGTTTAATCCACAAAAATACAGCCAATCATGAAGAAACCTCTTAGCAACACCAAAGTCACGGTAAAGCTCCGCAAGTCAGAGTATCACAACGAGTGGTATCTCATCATCGAGAGCTACCCCGTCTTCAAGCCAGGCAGCAAAAAAGCCAGCCGTGTCATTGAAGCCATAAATCGAACAATCACCACCCCTATCTGGGATAAGTCACGCACTGCTCGCACCACCGAAACAAGCAAAACATTCAAGCCCAAGCGCGATGTCAACGGCATTATAATGTGCAAGAGCGAAATCGACCAAGAGGCATGCATCTATGCCGACAACGTCCGCAAGCTCCGTCAGCATGAATATGACAACGCTGCACTTTACACAGATAAAGAATCCGAACTTGCCGAGCAAAACGAACGCTCACAATGCAACTTTCTTGAATATTTTAATAAGATTACCATCAAGCGGCACAAGAACTCTTCGCAATCCATCATTGTCAACTGGACTCGAGTTTACGAACTGCTAAAACTCTTTGCCGAAAGCGACACAATATTGTTTTCTCAAATCAATATGAAATTCATCGAAGATTTCCGAAACTATATGCTTACCGCACCTTGTGGAGGAAATCGTAAAGGCACCGTTTCACAAAACACCGCATCAACATATTTCAGCATATTTAAAGCCGGACTCAAACAAGCCTTTATCGATGGCTATCTGACCATCGATTTAGCTGCAAAAGCAAAAAACATTCAGGGTCAGGAAAGCCGTCGTGAGCACTTGACTATCGAGGAATTAAACATCCTTGCCGAAACACCATGTGACACACCTGTTTTAAAACGTGCAGCTTTATTCTCAGCCCTCACCGGGCTTCGTCACTGCGATATTCAAAAGCTCCGCTGGGGCGAAATCCAACAAGATGGCAAAAAATACCGTCTTAACTTCACACAACAGAAAACAAAAGGCGTTGAATATATGCCCATTAGCGAGCAAGCTTATAAACTTTGTGGCGAGAGGCAGGAACCCAACAAATTGGTTTTCGAAGATTTACCCGACCCTTCATGGATTTCCCGTCCCTTAGAACGTTGGATTGAAGATGCCGGTATCGATCGCCACATCACCTTCCACTGCTTCCGTCACACCTATGCCACTTTGCAATTAACAGGCGGCACCGACATCTACACCGTCAGCAAAATGCTCGGTCACACCAATGTCCGCACCACCCAGATTTACGCCAAAGTCGTTGATGAGAAGAAGGAGAAGGCAGCCAAAGTGATTAAGATAAATATCAAACCAGAAAAATAATATCATTATGAAATTTACCAAAAAGTATGACATTGACGAGTACATCGGAAACAACGAACTGAACTCACGTATATATAAAGTTTTGTTGTCTTTGCAAGAAAATGACAAAGACAACATTCCTCTTCGTCGCAACCCTATAGAAATTTTCAATCACGCATATTATATGTGTGAAATCTTGGAAAAAGAGAAACACCCGGAAACAAAAGTTCAATCACTTCTATCCAAAACACAAGAATTGTTTTTGGATTATGAAACAGCAATTGTTTTTTCTTGCGTGTACGTCATTCTCTATTTTTCAGATAGTCCAAACTCACATATTGATTTTTGTTTACACAAAATTAAAAGCGTGGTTGATCCATTATATTTCCAATATTTTGAACCATTATTAAAAGAAGAGTTATCCATACAATCTTTGCCAAAAAGTTTCAACCAGATTAAGAAACAAGCCGACGAAATATCTGATCTGAACACCCGAGAAATGTTTTATGCTGATATTCTAACTCGATTCAAGCAAGCGAAAGCCAAAGGAAATATTATGCAGCAAATCGAAGATGAATTAGCACTGATACAACGAGAAAAAAACCTATCCGTCAACAATGTTGTTGAAATTGATGGTGACAAAAACACTTCAACCACAAAAGTACGCTCTGTTGTAATTATGGAGATGCTCCGCAAAATGCAAAGCGGAAAAGCATACAATGACCTGACAAAGATTTGCAAACTTATAGCATTTCTTACCGGAAGAAATTATGATAAGATTTACAATGAGGCACAGAAAGGTATTACTTTGACAAATTATCATTCAAAAGAAATATCAGAAATAAACAAAATATTTTCAGACCTAAATATCTCAATATCAATAGACAAAGATAAACAATACTAAATTTCCAACCGGTTGTACAACCAGTTGTAGGGTAAGTTTATTCTGAATTTTGCAACCGCAATCCACAAAGGACTGCGGTTTTCTTTTTTCGTGGCCACTTGAAAAGAAAGCGATTGTTTAACTAAAATAATTATCGCCATGTCTTTTCAAGACGAACAATTAACTTTCGAGCAGCTACCGCAAGCGGTATCAATGCTCCTCAGCGAAGTAAAAGAAGTTAAACTTTTACTTCAAACATCTCAAACAACCACCGTCGAGCCATCTGATCGCTGGCTCAACTTGGGAGAACTATGCCAATACCTTCCCGACCGTCCTGCTAAGCAGACAGTTTATGGCTGGATTGGCCAACATGCCATTCCTTATCATAAAAAAGGAAAGAAGTTGCAATTCCTGAAATCAGAAATTGACACCTGGCTCAAAACCGACAAGCGCAAAACAGCCGCCGAACTTCATGCCGAAGCTCTGCAATTCGTCAACAGCAAGAAAGGAGGCCTGAGATGAGTAAACCACGTTTATTAGGAGAAATCCTTCAGGACTACTTTGCTAATAGCAACGAACCTCTCGCTGTCGGCTTCCGCCAACACTTCGGCATCAAACAAGGAGAAACAACATCCGTCAATCCAACTGTCACAAATCCGTCCGACGACAATCTCGAGGATTGGCTCGACAACCAAGACGTAATGCTATTACTCCACATCAGCATCCGCACCCTGCAAACGCTCCGCTCTAATGGTACCTTGCCATACTCTCGTATCAACAACAAGATTTACTACCGTCGCAAAGACATCCAGCAGATTTTAGCCGACCATTACAAAATGAATCAAATTCGTTACGACTATGGAAAACCAAGGAAATAATCCGGCTCGGTTCTCATTTTTCAGCCGTCCAATCATCAACACCATACCTTCGGCTAATTTCACATTGCTCGATACCTATAATTATATTGTTGGTTATCAGGCAAAAGAAGCCACCACAAAACTACGCATGATTGGCGATGTTAAGATGGCTCGCGATTTCAAAGCCGCCAACTTCGACTATTGTACTTTCTCCGGCGTTTTCTCAAAGCGCAACGATAAAAATTTGATTAAACACTCCGGCTTGTTGTGCCTCGATTTCGATCATCTTAAAAACCTTGATGCGCTTCGCGCTCAACTACTTAAAGATGAATATTTCGAAACACAATTGCTGTTTCGCTCTCCTTCTGGCGATGGTCTCAAATGGATAATCAATATTGATTTGTCCCAAACCAATCATTCCAATTATTTCCGTGCCGTCGCCAACTATCTAAAACAAACCTATTCTGTTGAGGTTGACCAATCTGGCAAAGACGTTTCTCGCGCCTGTTTCCTTCCTCATGACCCTGATTGTTTCATCAACCAAAATCTGTTATAATTATGAGTAAGAAACCATTTGATCCGAACAGTTGGCTGCATTCCCCTCAAGGGGAATCAGCCACTGTTGCTACCCCTAAAACCTCTATTGTCTCTACCACACCCTTTATATCAGAGGAACAAAAAATAGAACAACTTGTTTCTGCCGTCGAATCCTCTGGTACCGACATCGCCCCCGATTATGCCTCGTGGCGCGATATGGGATTCTCGCTTGCCGATGCCCTTGGCGAATGTGGTCGTTCCTACTATCAACGTCTAAGCCGCTTCTATCCAAAGTATGATGAAAAAGAAACTGACAAGCAGTTTTCCGCTTGTCTTAACGCTCATGGTCACGGCATCACCATCAAAACTTTATTTCACCTTGCAAAAGAAGCTGGAATAACAATCTACGACACTTTTAGTCCTGAAAAAAACTACTCGAAATCCCCAAAATCCCCAAAATCCCCACGTGGGGAAATTGGGGAAATTGGGGAAATGGAAGAAATCGAGCTCCCAAAACAAGCCGATGAACCCATGCCCACTTTCTCACAGGAAATTTATAGCTTTCTTCCTGGTTTGCTTACGCAAGTCATCAATAAAGCTAAAAATTTTGAGGATGCCGATTTGTTAATATTGGGTTCGCTGGTTTCTCTATCCGCTTGTTTGCCGAATGTTTCCGGCAAGTATGCTGAGCGTCAGGTTTTTCCTAATCTCTTTCTGTTTGTATCCGCACAAGCTTCCGCCGGAAAAGGTCGTTTAACCCTTTGCCGTCACCTTATCAAGCCCATTCACGATAATTTGAAAAAACTATATGCAGAAGAAATGAAAGAATATAAACGTCTGCAAAACGATTATGCTCTTGATAAGAAAAACAACGAACAGCCAGAGGAACCTCCTATCAAAACGCTCCTCATTCCGGCCAACAGCAGCTCCACTTCTGTTTATCAGATGTTAAACGATAATGGTGGTGTCGGCCTTATTTTCGAGACCGAAGGCGACACATTGGCAAACACATTCAAGTCTGATTATGGCAACTTCTCCGACGGTTTCCGAAAGGCTTTCCACCACGAGATGATTTCCTACACTCGTCGCAAAGATCGTGAGTATGTTGAGCTTCAGCGACCACGCCTTTCGGCAGTTCTGTCTGGTACTCCTCGTCAAATCTTCTCTCTAATCCCAGACACCGAAAACGGACTATTCAGCCGCTTTATCTTTTATTACATGAACATGCGACTGGAGTGGAATAATGTATTCTCCGACAGCACCGAAACTCTTGACGAACATTTTGAACATCTTGGAGAACAATTCTTTGCATTTTATAAAATACTTGAAAAATCTGGTGAAATTCGATTTGCATTAAGCAAACCTCAAGAAGAAGCGTTTAATGCTTTCTTCGAACAATCCCAAGAAGAGTATTACGACATGTTCGGCGAAGACATTGTAGCATCCGTGCGTCGTCTTGGTTTAATTACCTTCCGTATCGCCATGATTCTCACAACATTACGAATTATGGATGGTATGGATATTGCTCCAGTAATAGTATGCAACGACACCGATTTCAACACGTCCATAACTATGGCTAAAGTGCTTTTAAAACATACTAAAAGAGTGTTTAACAACTTATTGATAAACGATGAAAGCTCTTCAAAAGGTAATGGCCAGCCAGCACTCCGCCAGTTGTTTTTCGACACCCTACCACAGGACTTCGACCGCAAGATGTATCTATCAATAGCTGAGCGATTGAAAATACCTCCCAAAACTGCCGAAAAGCAAATCAACAAATTCTGCGAAAAAGGTTTGCTCAGGCACATGGCACACGGTCAATATTCAAAATCATAAACTTTTTGAAGCCCTTCGGGGCTTCTTTTTTAAGTATAACTTGCACAATTTCGCAAGAAATCTTAAAATTTTTTAACACACTCATAATATTATTGACATTTTTCACTATCTTTGCCCTGATACTATGAGCACGTATTATAGACCATTTTATAGGTTATATACATAATCTGAAGATAGGTTGTTATTTTTGAGGTTATTAGTCAGGATTATGCCGAGATTTATTGATTTATTCGCTGGTGCCGGAGGTTTGTCTGAAGGGTTTATCAGGGCTGGGTTTGAACCTGTTGCCCACATAGAAATGGATAAATTTGCTTGTGACACATTACGTACACGAGCTGCATTTCATTATTTGCGGGAACACGGTCAACTTCGAGTTTATGAGAATTATCTTCTAAACAAACACGAAAAAGAAGACGGAAGAAAGCTCTGGGAACAAGTCCCTTCCAGAATAATAGATAGTGTTATTCAGGCCGAAATTGGTGCGAAAACCATTCCAGATATATTTGATAAAGTTGACCGTCTTGCTGACGGACATCCTATCGACATCATAATTGGTGGCCCTCCTTGCCAAGCTTATTCCGTAGCTGGTCGTGCACGTTTAGGAAAAAAAATTGAATCCGACCCACGTAACGACTTATACAAATTCTATGTTCAGTTTTTGGAGAAATACAGTCCACAAATATTTGTATTTGAAAACGTTCCTTCCATCAGAACTGCCAAAAACGGCGAGCCTTATCGTGATTTGCAGAATTTAGTAAGGGGTTTAGGCTACGAAGTAAGAGGAGAAATCCAGTTGGCATCAGACTTTGGCGTACTGCAAAAACGCCAACGTATGATTATCATAGGTTGGAAAACTCATGATGGTAATGGCAATCCAACCAATTATCATTACCCTGATTTTCAGAAACAAGAAAACAATTACAGGGTTATGAAAGATTTGTTCTCCGATTTGCCAAAACTAAAGGCAGGAGAAGGCACTCTTTGTGGTGCCGTCCATTACACCAAAGATTTATCTAAAATGAGATATTTACAAGTGAATAATCTTCGTGGTGTAATTCCTTTCACGACGCAACACATTGCCAGACCAAACAATCTGAATGACCGTGAAATCTATGTGTGGGCTATTACAAAATACCTGCAAGAAGGAAAACAACTATCATATAAGGAAATCCCTGCCGACCATCAAAAGCACAAGAACAAAGAAACGTTTCTGAACAGATTCTCTGTCGTAAATCCTAACGGCTGTTGTCATACGGTTGTTGCACATATAGCGATGGACGGTCATTACTATATTTATCCAAATCCGAGACCAACCATAGAGAACGTTCGCTCTATTTCAGTTCGTGAAGCAGCTCGTTTACAATCATTTCCCGACGACTACTTCTTTGAAGGTACAAGAAGTGCGGCATATAAACAAATTGGAAATGCCGTTCCTGTATTATTGGCAGAACAAATCGCAGAACAAATCGCAGAACAATTATAATTATGGCGTTAGACTACGATAACATAAGAAAGCAATCGGCAATTCCAAAAGCCTCTTCAATGATCGAGACTTTTCGTGCTATTGGATATAGTCTCGAGACAGCCATAGCTGATATTATAGACAATTCCATTTCAGCTGGTGCCAAGAATATACGTCTAAATCGCTTTTGGCGTGGAGGCAAGTCTATAATAACCATCGGTGATGATGGATGCGGAATGAATAATGAAGAACTTGTCCAATCTCTTTGTCCAGGTGGTCAAAACCCGCTGGATGACCGCAGCGCAACCGACCTTGGTCGTTTTGGATTAGGTCTAAAAACCGCTTCTTTTTCTCAATGTCGTAAGCTTTCAGTTATTAGTCGTAAAGAAGGTTATTCTCCTGTTTATTGGTCGTGGGATTTGGACTACATCGCCCAAAGTGATAAATGGGAACTCATACAATGGATTCCAGATGAATTCAAACACGCTTTGGATGACAAAAAATCAGGAACAATTGTAATTTGGACTGATTTAGATAGAGTCGTTCCTCCTGAAACGAGCGAAACTAATCAAAATGCACAAGAAAAGTTCTCCCACTCGTTAGATAGGGTTAAACGTCATCTTGAAATGACATTCCATCGTTTTTTGGAGAATAAAAGCATAACCATATTTTGGGGTGAACATCCAATCGAACCTTGGAATCCTTTTTTCACAGACGAGCCTGCCACACAAAACAGACCAGAAGAAAGTATTGGTTTAGGTAGTGGAGCCAAAATGAAAGGATTTATTCTTCCTCACAGAAATCAATTCTCATCTGAAGAAGCATACAAACGTGCCGAAGGTATCAACGGCTGGTCAGCTCAACAAGGCTTCTACGTATATCGTGGTAATCGTCTTTTACTTGCCGGAGACTGGCTTGGATTGTTCCGTAAAGAAGAACATTATAAATTGGTTCGTATTCAAATTGATTTGCCCAATACCCTTGACTTCGATTGGCAAATTGATATAAAAAAGTCCAAAGCTTATCCTCCAAGTAAATGTCTGGAGCAACTACGTTCTTATGCCAACGAAGTCCGTTCTGCTGGCTGTGAAGTATATCGCCATCGCGGAAGGATTCTCAAACAAAAAGCCGGAGTATGTTTTCAGCCTTTATGGCTTGAAAAGAAAAAAGACAACAAATGGTCATTTGTCGTTAATCGCGATCATGATATGATCAAACATATCAAAAAGATGGCCGAAGTAAAACCAGAACAAGCAATAGAAACATTGTTGAAGTTTATAGAAGAAGCGATTCCTACTGAAACCATATATATTGACAAAGCCCATAATGACGCAGAACAGAAGCAGCCTTATTCTGATATGGACACAAATCTCGTCATGAGTATGTTGGCAACAATGTATGAAAATCAATTGGCTCAAGGAATGTCGGATGTTCAAGCTAAAGCATATCTGAAATCCATCGAACCATTTAATTATTACGAAGATATAATAGATGAGCTATGAATGAATTGTTAGAACAAGCAATAAATGTATGCAGGAACATGGTTTCCTCGCCATCGGTTACAGACGATTTCTTAAAAAATATCGTAGAAAACGTTTGTTCTATGCAGTTTTTCAATGGCATAGATAAACAATTATTATTCGAAGAACTAAGTACACTCTATATTACGCGAGTAGATAATTACCAAATATTAACGGGCAGAGAACGACGTGAACCTTGGCTAAAAGATTTTAGATCAAACCACGAACCAGGATATTGGCAATTCTGGACTCGATACAAAAAATACCTTGCTGAACAAAAGGGATTTTCCGACACAGTAATACAAAATAATGACGATCTAACCGACAGCATCCTCGACCACCTTTTTAATCCCCAACGTGACAATATTGTCATTTCTAAAAAAGGTTTAGTTGTAGGTCAAGTTCAATCCGGCAAAACCGCAAATTACACTGGCCTTATATGTAAAGCTGCTGATGCTGGTTTCAAAGTAATTATTGTCCTTGCCGGTATCCACAACAACCTGCGTTCTCAAACACAAATTCGTATTGATGAAGGCTTCCTCGGATTTGACACTGGTGCTGACAAGAATTATGAAACCAGATTAACAACCAAAGTCGGCGTCGGTAAAATAGTCGGTTTTGAAAATGCTATAGCCCACTCTTATACCACAAGTCTTGACAAAGGCGATTTCACCGGTAAAGCGGCAAACGCAACAGGTTTAAACTTTAACGCTCCGCAACCGATAATCCTTGTAGTTAAGAAAAACACTTCGGTATTAAAACGGTTGCATACTTGGCTCAAACAAAAAAGCAACAATGCACAGATAACACAAAAGGCATTGCTCATCATCGACGACGAAGCCGACCATGCTTCTATAAACACTAAAAAAGACCCTAACGAAACACCAACTGCAATAAACAACGGCATAAGAAGCATTATCAACCTTTTCTCTCGTTCTGCGTATGTTGGTTATACAGCAACACCGTTTGCTAATATCTTTATAGCCTCGAATATTCAAGACGATCTATTCCCTCGTGACTTTATAATAAATATTCCGGCACCAAGCAATTACATCGGTCCCGATAAAGTCTTTGGCACATCTATAACCCCAACCGAAGACAACAACAATCTTCTACCTATCGTTATTCCAATAAATGATTACAGCAATTTCGTTCCAGAAGGCCATCACAAAGACGATGTCAAACCAACTTTTGGCGACATTCCTGAATCACTGAAAATTGCCATAAAGTGCTTTATTATTACATGTGCTATTCGTATTGTTAGAGGTCAAGAGCACAAGCATAATTCCATGCTGATTCACGTATCGCGCTACCAAGTCTGGCAAAACGCTATAAAGGAACTAGTTGATCGTCAATTCAAGTTCTATAAACAAGAAATTGAAGCCGACGATCCTTTCATTATGGAAGAGTTTAGGCAGGTTTTTGAAGACGACAATATAGAATTTGACGGATTAGAGTATTACTCATACAAAACCATATCCAACAAGATTCTCAACTCCAGCCTTGCAACTATTGACAAGAAAATCCAAGTTCACGATTGGGAAACTGTAAAAAGTAAGTTATTCAACGCTGTTCAAAAAATTACGGTAAAATCAATAAATGGGTCTTCTGGAGACATTATTGATTATCAATTAAATGAAAAAACTGGACTTTCTGTTATTGCTATTGGCGGTGACAAACTGTCACGAGGCTTAACCTTGGAAGGTCTTTCTGTGAGTTATTTCTTACGTGCATCGAAAATGTACGACACATTGATGCAGATGGGGCGTTGGTTCGGATATCGTCCGGGATATGTTGATTTGTGTCGTCTGTTCACAAGTAGCGAATTAAACGAATGGTTTAGACACATCACATTGGCAAGCGAAGAACTTCGTGATGAATTTAATTACCTCTACGAATCAGGTGGTACACCAAATGATTATGCGCTGAAAGTCCGCACTCATCCTGGCGTTCTTCAGATAACTGCGGTTAATAAAATGTACAATTCAAGAACCGTTCAGGTCTCTTGGGCAGGTCGTTTAATTGAAACCTACCAGTTATCAAGATCAAAAACTGTTAAAAGAAACAATCTGATTGCTACCGATAATTTTATCTCATCTTTAGGAAATGCAGAAATAATAGACAACAACTATTTGTGGCGAAATGTTTCTCCTCAAACAATTTGCGATTATTTCCAAAGCTTCAAACTACCTGCTGAGTTGAAAAAAGTTAATCTCGACTTGATTTGCCAATATATCGAGAAACTATCTTCCAAAGGAGAGTTGACTTCTTGGCGTGTAGCATTATTAAGCAAAAACGATTCTTCATCAAATCACACTTTCTCTAACAAAATGAACGTCGGTTGCTGGACACGTAATCGAGCTAAAGACATTAGTGATTTCAATACTTACTTCATCAGAAAGAACCACATCGTTGGTAATCAAAAAGAAGAATTTATTGATCTGGACACCGAAGTATTGGAAAAAGCTCTGGAATTAACAAAGAAAGAAAAAGAAGGTAAAGGCGAGACGTGGGAGCATGATTATCCAGCTCCTATAATAGTCCGCGAAAAATTCCGTTCGGAAAAAAATCCTCTTCTTATCATCTATCCTTTAAATCCAGAAGGTTCAAACATAGTTGATAATAATGGCAACATCATACCGGAAACAGAGGTTTATTCAAAAGACGACGAACCGTTTATTGGATTTGCAATCTCTTTCCCACACACCAACACTGGAGAGGCTGTTTCATATCAAGTAAATACTATCGCAGATATTGCTTCAACAGAAGATTCTTTTGATAACGAAAATGACGTAGAATATGACAGAGAATAACTATCACATCCTGGAACTATGGGAGGAAATGGAACAAAGTCCACAAAAAGGACTATACAAAAAGCTTTTTAAAAGCGATAAACCCTTCCACATCTATGTTACATATCAACATCCTGACAGGTTTTACGGTATTACTTTTGTTATAAGCGACACTTTGCGCATTGACATTAGTGCATTCGAAAACTTGAAAGATTTGAGGGTTTCTCTGTTCCCAGACACCGCTTTTAATCAATCCAACCTTTTATCAATACAATTGGTCACACCGTTTAATAAAGACATATTTGCAGCTCTCTGCGATAATGTTATCCAATCTGTCATTGATATCACAACTGAAAAAAAGAGAGTTCGCACCATTATCAATCAGATGGAAAAGTGGAAATCTATGTTTGAAAAAATCAATTCAGACGGACTTTCTACTGCTGAACAACAAGGTCTGTATGGCGAATTACATTTTCTGCAAAAGATTCTAACTAAATCAAAGCTTCAGCCATCTGATGTTTTGCATACATGGGTTGGCGTTGATAAGGCTTTGCGTGATTTCCAAGGAACAAGTTGGGCTGTCGAAGTAAAAACGACAGCCACAAGTAATCCGCAAGAAGTAAAGATTAGTAGTGAACGACAATTGGATGAAAGCCTATTTGAGTCATTATATTTGTACCATTGTTCTGTTGAAGTATCTAAAGCCAACGGACAAACTCTTTGTGACAAAATAGAAGTAATACGACAAATCTTATCTTCTGATGTCCCTGCATTAACAGCGTTCAATGCTAAATTATTTGAAGCTGGCTATGCTGATGCTCAGGCAAATTTATATAAAGATAGGTTTTATCAGATACGATTTGAGAAACTTTATAAAATCGACAAAGCTTTCCCTCGCATAAAAGAGAATGAGTTACGTGACGGAGTGGGCAATGTGACTTATTCCATTGTTCTTTCTATGTGTGACGACTATTTAGTGCCGGAAAACCAAGTTATAACAGACATTCAAGGCTTATGAAAGAAATCAGCAAGTTTTACAAATCTTTTATCCAGGAAATACAAGCTCGCCAAGTAGCCAACGAAGAAGGCGAATCTCTGGAACAAGCATTTACCAGATATGTTGTTGATTTATTGGCAGAAGCTGGAGAAACAGAAAATGCCGACATTGCTTATGATGAAAAAGCATTGGGAACAAAGAATCAGCACAAAATAAATGCGTATGCTATTTCCGACAACTATGAAACTGTCGATTTGTTTGTATCCATATTCCAGGCCGAAGAGGACATCCCGACTATTTCAAAAGATGAAATAAAACGTGCTGCTACACGTATAACAAATTTCTTTCGCAAATGTATCTATAATGACTATGCCAATGAAGTCGCAGAATCATCTCAAATATTTGAGTTTGCAAATACTCTCGGCAGTTATCCCGAACTAAGAAACAATCTCATTCGTGTTAATGCTTTTATTATCACAAATGGTGACTACCAAGGTGAGTTCCCGGAAAGCGTCGAAATATCTGGATACAAGATTTTCTATCGTGTCATCGACATAAACTTTATTTATAAAATATCAGAGCAATCCAGAGTGCCTGTTGAGATTGATTTTGAGGAAGAACATTTTCTTATTCCATGTCTTCCGGCAAGTAATGAGAATGATGACTATCAGGCTTATATTGCCATTATACCTGGTCAATGCTTGGCAAATTTATACGAACGATTCGGTGCCCGATTGCTTGAACAAAATGTTCGCTCTTTTCTGCAATTTACAGGAAAAATAAACAAGGGGATTCGTGAAACTATTAAAAATAGACCCCACATGTTCTTGGCATTCAACAATGGTATTGCCGCCACTGCCGACCATATTGAATTAGACGAAACAGGTCATTATATCAAAAAGATTAGCAATCTGCAAATTGTAAACGGAGGTCAAACAACTGCATCTATTTATCACACCAATAAAAAAGATAAAGCTGATATTTCCGACATATATGTTCAGGTAAAATTCTCCATCATTAAAAAGCAAGACCAATTTGGTAAAATCGTATCAGAGATTTCAAAATATGCAAATACACAGAACAAAGTTAATGATGCCGACTTTACAGCCAACAATCCTCATCTCGTTGAATTTGAAAAGCTTTCTCGTTACATTCTCACACCACTTACCGCTCACAACAATATGCAAACATATTGGTTCTTTGAAAGAGCTCGCGGACAATACAAGAATTTGCGTCAAAAGGAAGGCTTCACCAAAACACGTCTCAACTCATTCGAACATAAATATCCTTCAAAACAAGTATTTACCAAGGTAGAATTGGCAAAATACATAAACACATACGAAGAGGTTTACGACGGTAAAAAATTAGTGATTGGTCCACATATAGTTGTTCGAGGCAACGAAAAGAACTATGCAAAATTCATCAACGACAACTTGCCTGAAAATATAAAAAAGATTAACAATGTCTTTTTTGAAGATACTATATCCAAAGCCATATTGTTTAGGACTGCAGACGCTCGCTATGGCACCAAGAAAAACGACTATTGCATAGGTGAAATGAAACAAGTCGTAGTGCCTTATACCATCGCTTTATTAAACAAACTAACCGAAGGCAGGCTGAATCTCTACAAAATTTGGCAAAACCAAGAAATTTCACAGGTACTGTCAGATGTGATTTATGATTTGATGAAACAAGTGAATAGATTTATTTTAAACGAGTCACCTGTTTCGCATTATATTGAATGGGCAAAGAAAGAAGAATGTTGGGAAAAAGTCAAAGAACACACTTGGGCTTTCGATATAAATAGTATCGCTTCTGACTTAATAGATCCAAACAACCCGCCTAAAAGAAATGTGACATCCGAACCAGATGAAGATGAGGAAAGAACTTTGCAACACGAGTTGGGCATCATCACATCTATACCAATTCAATTATGGAAAAAATTTGCTGATTGGGGTCAGGAATCAGGTTGTATGAGTATCAATAAACAAACAATTGCTCGTGATACTTGCCTCAAAGATTAAATTCAAACACAAGTTTGCTCCAAACGATATTCGTAAGGCAATTGCAGTGTATGAAACAGTGTGTGAAAACAACATTGAACTACTTGAAGAAGCCGATACAATAGCAGATCAGGAACCTGCAAACGATGCAACTTCTCAATCAAATCCTCAGCCATCAAATGATATAACTTTGGAGCTTGTTGAGCGTATGGTTGAGTGGGATCGTCGAAGACGTGTTCTTGAGGATTGGAAATGGAAGGTTATGGATGATGTGGTGCACGGTCGTAAACCTTTGACTGATAGGATGAAATACGCCTTTTATCTAAATCTGGAAAAACTCAGAAAAAAAGGCTTTGAAGGATAATCAGAACACATGACCGATATCATGACAAAACAGCAGCGGCAGACATGTATGTCCCGCATTCACTCTAAAGACACCAAGCCAGAGCTGAAGGTGCGTCAATGGTTGTGGAATCATGGTTATAGGTACAGGTTAAATGTTAAAGGTGTGCCTGGAAAACCCGACATCGTTATGCGTCGCTACCGCACAGCTATTTTCGTCAACGGTTGCTTTTGGCATGGTCATGAAGGTTGCGAAAAATTCAAAATGCCCAAGTCAAACGTTGAATTCTGGAAAACAAAAATCCATCGCAATCAGGAAAGAGACAAACTGAACTATCATGTCTTAAAAGAAAATGGTTGGCAAGTTCTGGTTCTTTGGGAATGCGAACTTGCAACCAAATTATTTGAGAATACCATGCAACAAGTTGAGGTATTGCTGCACAATTATTGTTTAGCAACCATTAGCCCCAAAATCAAAGAGTACATCAAAGTTGATGAAGATGCTGTCCAGATGGCAGCTGAAGCAGAAGCTGATTATGGATTCTAATCCAAAAACACCCAGCTATTAGCAATCTCATTTATCTTATCCACGTCCGGCTCCTTTTGGCCTTCGTCATCTAAACGCACCAAATCCTTCAGAGGATAAATTTCCGTTGTTTTTCCAATCTTAATTGCTTCTTTGGCATCAGCTTTCATATTGATTCTACCACAACGCATACCAATAGCCAAAACGTCGTCAACGTCGTAATTCTCATCAATATAATCCTGAACGATGTCGTAAATCTTCTCTTCAAAAGCGTGAATATCTTGAATGCTTGCCATATTATATGTTTTTGATTTTCAGCTACAAAGATAAGAAATTTTTTAATACGAAGAAACAAAAAGTAAAAATAATGTGATGCTATCGGAATAAATGTACCATTCCACAATTCATTGATGCATAACCAACAACAAAAACAACCCCCATTACAATTGTTGTTAATCAAAAAAATTGTATTTTTGCATTCTGTTAATTTATGTCGATGGATAAAAACGAAAAATACACATCTCTGTTGAAAGAACAGATTGCAACTCTAAAAAAAGAAAACCGTTTTTTGGAGTTCAAATCAAACTATCAGGATTTCAACCGCTTGGGAAAATATATTTCCGCATTATCCAATGGTGCCTGCCTCGACCATCAAGATTTCGCCTATCTCTATTTTGGCGTTGACGATGAAACACTTAATATCAAAGGTACAACATTCGACATGTCAAAACAAAAAGCAGCCGGAAATCAGTCGCTCGAGATTTACCTTCGCCAAATGATTGCTCCAAAAATCACTTTCGAGGTCGAAGAATTTTTCTACGAAGGCAATCAACGTATGGTAGTCTTTGTTATTCCTGCTGCTGCAAAAGAACCAACCTGTTATATGAGCAAACCTTACATTCGTGTTGATAGTCACGTCACAGAACTGACGCCATACACCGAATGGATGCGTGAAATATACCTCACAAACATCGACTGGAGCGCACAAGTCATTGAAGGCGCCGACCTCGATTCTCTCGATCCTGAAGCCATAAAAATGGCTCGCGACGGATATAAGGAACGTTTCCCAAAATTAGCCTCTGAATGTGATACGTGGAGCGATGAAGTGTTTCTCGATAGGGCAAAACTAACAGTTAATGGACGCATCACTCGTACCACATTGTTACTTGTTGGTAAAGAAGAATCGGCGCACCATTTAGGGCATATTGCGCAAATTGTATGGAAATGTTTCCAAGACGGAAAAGTTTTTGGCGATGTCTTTACAATCCCATTTCTGCTTTCAACCACAAAAGTTCTGAATAGCATCCGCAACTACCGATTCAAAATATATCCGCAAAACTCACTTATTCCAGCTGAAGTTTGGAAATACGACACCAACACCATTCTTGAATGCTTGCACAATTGCATTGCACATCAAAATTATCTGAGCAATTCGAGAATCATTGTCACAGAAGACGCCGATCAACTTACTTTCGAAAATGCTGGCAGCTTCTATGAAGGAAGCTATGAAGACTATATCTTAGGAAAGAAAACCCCAGAACACTATCGCAACCCATTCCTTGCCAAAGCCATGGTCAATGTAAAAATGATTGATACACAAGGCTATGGCATTCATACGATGTTCCAAAAGCAAAAGGAGAGATTTCTCCCAATGCCAGATTATGATGACACAACATCTTCCAAGGTCATACTACATCTTCCTGGAAGCGTCATCGATGAAAACTACAGCAAGATTCTTATGGAACGTCAAGACCTGACATTAAGCGAAACCGTACTTCTTGATAGAGTCCAAAAACATAAAACCATTTCAGCGGAAGCGGTAGAAATGCTTCGCAAGAAAAAACTAATCGAGGGTAAAAAACCTCACTACTACATAGCAAAATTAGTCGCACAAAATATCGGTCAAAAAGTTGAATACTCCAAACACAAAGGACTTGATGACAAAAAATGTGAGCTACTTCTTCTGCAATCGCTCAATGACCATGGTTCGCTGACAAAACAAGAAATAACACGACTTTTAAGCGATGTCCTTCCCGACCAATTGTCCGACAAGCAAAAAGAAACAAAAGTTGACAATCTTTTGCGAAAAATTAAAAAGTCTGGAAAGATATACAATCAATCAGCTGGCAACAAATCATCTTGGTTTCTCGTAAAATAATTTACGAGCAAATTACGAGCAAATTACGAGCAAATTTTACGAACAATCAACATAATATATTGATTATCAATATATTATATCATTCATTTTACGAGCAAATTACGAGCAAATGTATCATGCCGCCGCAGCTCCTAAAATCATCATCGCCAAAAACACCAGTAGTGCTATCGTAATTATCGCCAAAATACTTCCCAAGCAACCCCAGTTTCTCTCACCATCAGGCAACTTATCCGATAGCAAACAGAAAATCAGTCCAATAAACGGAGTAAACAACACCGACAAAAAGAACGTCCATCCAAATCCAATCCTTCTTCTTGCACCAACCAATCCAACCAGTGCAGCAAGGAAAGTGTCGCTCAGTAATCCGAAAATCAATAATGTAAATCCCATAACATCATAATTTTCGGCAAAGATAGTGATAATTTTTAATTCTTTATAATTATTTAAAAATCAATAAAATAACAATAAAAATAGTAAATAACTTTTTTCAAAATTTTAACAAAACAGCCTGAAATTTTAACAAAAAAAATTTGGTCGCTCCAAAAAATCGAAATATCTTTGCGGTAAACAAAAGGATATTATTATGGACACAATTACAAAAAAAGAATTGTTTGATAAGATTCAAAAACCTTTGGAAAATCTCTACAATGATGTATCAGGTACATTTGCAAAAATAGCTAAAAATTTATTTAATAATTTTTGCATCAAATGTGGTGATGATTTGTTTTATTTTGCAGAAATAGAGTTTTACTATTATGATAGCAAAATGTATTTACAAAACAAAGATCTCTATAAATGGCAAAAAGTAACATATGTTCGTAATAATAAAAACGTAGGCGATTTCTTATATCATCTAAGTGGTATCGACATTTGCTTCGCCAGTTCTTTTAATAATGATAATGCCATATTTGGAGGAATTCTTATCAGAAGTATTAAAAACAAAGAAGGTAAAATTGTAGCAGCTGGGCCGTATACATGTAGAGATTTTATTCTTAATAAATGTGATGAGGGCGAGAAAATAATGCCAACTTTAAGTGTTTATAAGTCACAAAAAGAAAAAGAAATCACTCCTACGCCATTTCGTCGAACTCTTGGAAAGACAGATATGGAAAATAAAATAGACAGCACATTAGAACTATGCTTTTACGATTGTCATCTTGATTGGACAAACACTTCAGAAAAAGAAGATTATGACAAAGAAAAAGGAAAGATAAAACCTTATTTGAAAAACTATTCCAAGAGATTTCAATAATGCTCACCGACCGCCTCACCAACACCGTCTATTTCTCCAGCATCCTGCCCAAGAAATGTCCTATTCTCAACGCTCATCTCGTTAATGCGTTGCAGAAACATGACATTCAGTATGCTTATCTGTGTGGAACAAAAGACATCTGGTGCCGCGATTTCATGCCAATTCAGGTCGGTGCTGAACGGTTCGTTTTCTTCAAATACACCCCGGATTATCTTCAAGACAAAGCTGGTCTAAAGATTCAGACAAACCCTGAAGACGTATTTCAAAATGAATCCAACAATCTGAAAAAAGTGCTGCCACAAAGTAGCATAATAGATATTGTCCTTGATGGTGGCAACGTAGTTAAATGCAACGATGTTGTTGTGATGACAGATAAGGTGTTTGTGGAAAATAAAGACAAAACTCCGATAGAGATTGAGCGTATCCTGAAAGATGCTTTTCAGTGTGATATTCTGTTCATTCCATGGGACGGCGACATGTGTGGCCACAGCGATGGCATAATTCATTATGTTGGTAACAATCGAATATTGATAACAAACTATAATGATTTCTCAAGGTATTATTACTATCGCTATCTAAAAATTTTGGAAAAGAAGTTTGAAGTTATACCACTGAAATATAAAACCAAACGGTTTCATGCTCGCAGCTGGGCTTATATCAACTTTCTCCAAATCGGAAATCTTATTTTGGTACCACAGTTAGGACTTGAAGAAGACCATCAAGCTTTGGATCAAATATGCAAAGCTTTTCCAAATTGTGACATCGTTGGCATCCCAGCATTAGAAGCAGTCCGTCGCGGTGGCGCACTCAATTGCATATCATGGAATATCTCAACATTAGAAGGATATAAAAAGAGAGCCCTGAATTATCTTAAAGCTCCAATTTTTAAGAGAATAGAAGAATCTGAAAATTACTGGAAAGACGAATGGGAGCCGGAAGTAATGGTACAAGCAATGACATCAGGATTGATTTAAAACTCGAAAAACACCTATCACTATGAAAAAAATGACTATTGGCAAATTGACAGCATTAGCTGAACAAGGCAATGCAAAAGCCCAGTTCAATCTTGGTGCTTGCTATTATACGGGAGATGGCGTTAAACAAGACTATAAAAAAGCATTGGAATGGTATTTCAAAGCTGCAGAACAAAATGACCGACGTTCTCAAAATGATATCGGTGTTTGTTATTTAAACGGATATGGAGTTGAAAAAGACTTATACAAAGCCATCGAATGGCTCTCCAAATCTGCTAAACAAGGATATGCGGGTGCTCAATATAACTTGGCAGGATGCTATATGGACGGTGAAGGTGTTGATCAAGATATGAAAAAAGCTGTAGAATTGTATAAAAAAGCAGCAATACAAGGACATGCATGGTCACAAAACAATCTCGGACTATGTTACGAATATGGAGATGGAATCAAAAAAAATTACAAAAAAGCTTTTGAGTGGTTTACAAAAGCAGCTGAACAAGGTGTGAATACATCAATATGCCATCTTGGAATATGCTATGAGTTTGGACATGGTGTTATTAAAAATATTGGAAAAGCTATAGAGTTATATACTAAAGCTGCAGAACAGGGTAATATTGGCGGCCAATTTCACCTTGCAAAATGCTATCGAAATGGTAAGGGAGTATTACAAAATCACACAAAAGCATTCGAATTGTTTTTAAAAGGTGCTAAACAAGGTGATGCATTGTCTCAATTTTATGTCGGTGTATGTTATGAATGCGGTGAAGGCGTTGAACTAGATTACGCTAAAGCTGCTAAATGGTACATCAAAGCGGCGAATCAAGATATAGAAGAAGCTCAATTCAATCTATGCACATTTTATAAATTTGGAATTGGAGTCAAGCAAAACAACTTCAAAGCTATAGAATGGTGTAGCAAATCAGCTGATTTAGGTTCAGAAAAAGCTCAATTCATTATGGGAGATTGTTATGAAAAAGGTGATGGTGTAGAAAGAAACCTTAAAAAAGCAAAAGAATGGTACGCTAAAGCTGCTAAACAAGGAAATAAAGAAGCCATACAACGCCTTATTGAATTGGAACTTAAAAATGATGATTTTATTGATTTTCCGCGGAATGAAGATAACATATTATCAGATTGTCCCTTTTAGCCGCTTTTCAAATGTTTCGTCTTTTGGTTCCTGCTTCTACACAATGTTTCTGCCCAGTGTGAATGTGTGTTGGCGGGAAATAGGTGTTCGCTTCCGCGCTGCCTTAAAAGCCTTTTTGCACCCCGCAAGGGTATAACAAGCTGGTCTAAAAAAATCTCCACCCTTCGGGTAGTATTTTTTTGCCCAGCCCTTGCGTGGTGTAGCCCGCTTTGTGTTCCTGCATTAGACTTTGTTCCGTTCCCGCTTTGTTGGTTTTGTGGTAATTTGAACGCATTTCAAAAAGGCTTTTAGGCGGCAGCTTGGTCGCTCGCTCGGGGCTGCCTCTCGGCTGGGGTTCTCTGAATATTCAATTGTCACTGCTTCTTTGGAAGGAATAGCACAATTCAATGTTCCGTCATTCAAATCCCAGCCGCCAGCCCCTTGTGTTAAAGCGCGCCGCCCGGTGCGCCCAGCGGTGTCAAAAATTCTTTGGCGCAACAATGTTCCTGAACTAATTCAATGTGCACGGGCGCCAAAAATTTTTGCCACTAACCGCCAGTCGCCCTCCCTTATCAGGTCCGGGCTTCTCCTGGCGGCGCTGGTCGCAGCGCGCGTCGCGCGCCCCCGCTTAGTGCTTACGTAAAATTCAAACGTCTCTGCACCGCTTTGTTGGTTTCCATAGAGAAATAACATGTAGTGCGCGCTCCATTTTAAAAACGGTGCTGAATGATTGTTCCTGTCCTTCAATTGATGGCAACTGCACAACACAACGTTTCGTTATTTTTTTGTTCCTGCAAAGCACAACGTTTACGGCATCATTTAATGGCGCAGCATCAGTATAGCGACAGCCGTGTCCCAAAGGGAGCCCTCGGCTGACGCTACACTCATGCTGCTATCGGGTAACACAATGCATCTCTTTTTTGGTTCTCGGCTTCGATTGAAAGTTCCTGCTCCAAGGCAAAATCTTTCGTTCCGTTCATCGTCTAACTCCGCTCCGCTCCGTTAGACGCTTCACTTCACTCAAGAATTTGCCGACAACGCATGTCCCCACCCACCCACCCTTTTGGTGTGTGTTCCTTTTAGTTGACTTGTCCTGAAATAGGTTTACAATTTTTAAAAACCAATGTAAATAAAATACAGGACAATAATGAAAAAAGCAGGACGTTACACAATTGCAGACAAAGTCAGAATCCTGATGGAGTATTTGAACTCCGAGGATACAATGGAAACTATCCAGACTAAATACGGCATGGGACATTGTACCCTGACCAGATGGATGACCACATTCGGAATATCGAATATGACCCGGGAACAGATACGTGAAATGAAATTATCATTAGAGACAGTACCTGAAAAAAGCTCAAGGGAAATAGCCCTTGAAGCAAAAGTCGCTCAGCTTGAGAAAGAACTCAAGGCCGAAAGGGTCAAGTCGTTGGCTTACAGCACCATGATTGAGGCCGCAGAGGAAGAGCTTGGCATTGATTTGCGAAAAAAATCTGGTGCCAAGCAGTAAGTAAGCTCCGCATGTTGCAACCCGACATCTCGGTTGAGGCAATATGCGAACTGTTTGGCAAGACAAGGCAGGCTTACTATCAGAGACTCAGCTACAAATACCAGGAACATGCCGAAGAAAGCATCATACTTGATCTCATAGCCGATCTCAGACGGGATATGGGACGCATGGGCGGCCGCAAACTGTGGCACGAGATCAACGACATGTACCCGGGGATGGTCAGCCGTGACAGGCTGTTCGATATACTTGACAAATACCATTTGAAAGTCATCACCAGAACACGCACTGTGAGAACAACATGGAGTGCCAGCCGGCTGCGCAGGTTCCCGAACCTGATAAAGGACGTCGCACTTACGGCAGCTAACCAAGTATGGGTAAGCGACATCACCTACGTCGAGACCAGGAAAGGGTTTGTATATCTTCATCTGGTTACAGACGCTTATTCCAAGAGAATAATGGGATGGCGATTGAGCCCCAACCTCCATGCGGACGCCACCATCTCCGCTCTCCGCATGGCTATACGCAATGCCGGATGCGACCTGACAGGCCTCATACACCATTCCGACAGAGGCTGCCAGTACTGTTGCGAGAAGTATGTCAACCTATTGCAGGACAACGGCATTCAAATCAGCATGACACAGGACGGAGACCCTCGTGACAACGCCATTGCCGAAAGAGTGAACGGCATCCTCAAGACAGAGTGGCTCAATGACGAGAACTTTGAAGTATATGCTGATGCTCACACGCGTATCTCTCAAGTTATCGACATATACAATACAAGGCGTCCTCACCTGAGTCTCAACTATAAGACACCGGCACAAGCATATGCCGAAGTGGGTGAACAAGTCCGTGTGTGGAAAAACTATTACAAAGGCAGCAATCCCCAAAAGGTGGCTTCTGTAATCTCAAAACTGACAAGCGGATGCAGGACACTACAAATATAATGAAAATAATTTTTTATCTGATGTACAATAAATTAGAACATAATCCGTAAAGAAAAATCAGGACGGGTCATTGAAAATCACTGATTTAATTAAAATGGTAATTGTCAATTTGATGATCCTGATGTAAACCTATTTCAGGATTTCGGTCTGATTCCAAGGTCTCTGAGTTCTCCTAGTGCTCCGAGTTTGTTCTCATTTCTAGAAAAGCGTCAGCGTTCCAGATGAGCGCAGCGGTCTAGAGCTTCTATTGATTAGTGTTTGATTATTTGGTGATTTCAAAAATTCAAAAAAAAGTTGCAAAGTTAGCTCGTTCCGCTTGTCCGTCAAGGTCAAGCCCTTCGGGTTGCTTCGGGAAAAATCTTCCTTTTCTCCGCTCCGCTACGAAAAGAGTATTTTTCGCTCGCAAACCTTGACTGACTGCGCTCCTCTACGCTGGCAAAAAAAGCATCTTTTTTTTATTTTTTTGTTTTGTTGTTCGTTTTGGTGAAAAATTTTAATACTGCTGTCGCCTGATTTCTATATCTTTGCAAAAAATCTGATAATAAAGATATCTATGCTGACCATCGACACCACCAACATGTGCTCCCACCTGCAGAAGAAGCTGTTTGATGAAGATGGCGTATATCATCATCTTTGGAAGGCTGTGCAAGACGACCCAGAACTGACTGCTGTGGTTCGTTCCCGACAGCTTCATATATATCGGAATGGCAAGAAAATATTGGTTTTAGCAGGGAAATCAGCTCCTAAAATTGTAAGACAAGATAAGATTTGTGAGATTTTGGTGATGTAATTAAATATAAAAACGAACTTTATGTTGAGAAATATCCTTTTAGTCGGTGTGGGCAGCTTCATCGGAGGAGCTCTTCGCTATATTGTTTCATTACTGTTTAAATACACAGACGGATTTCCTTGGGCTACATTTGCGGTTAATCTCATTGGTTGCTTAATTATCGGTTTGCTTTGGGGTTTATTCATTAGATGTGCCAACATATCTCAACAACTGGTTCTTTTTCTCAGCGTTGGGTTTTGTGGTGGGTTTACAACATTCTCGACCTTTTCCAAAGAGAGTTTTCAATTGATTCAATCGGGCAACTGGTTATATTTCTCACTATACGTTGCTGGCTGTGTTCTCTTAGGAATACTGCTTGTGGCTGTAGGATATCAGATTGCAAAATAAAACCAATATTATTACTAAATACGACCGTTAGTTTCACTCATGGGAAGCTCGGGTGCTTGCAGCACCTTTGAATCGACGATCTTTCCGTCTTCGACATTGAAAATGGTGACTTGTGGAGCCTTTCCGAAGTGCTGCTACAGTATGCCCTCATTGGAGGGGATGGCTATTCTTTGATTCATGATGATCGAGTTTGAAATTTGCGGCAAAAATACTATATATAATGAAATCGACGATAATATATATTCCGCAACTCGGGTGAAGGCTTGGGTTGCGGATTTCAAATTAAGATTTTCTAATTGCGTCTAAGAATCATCTAATCGGCAAAGCAAAAGTTTGTAGTGTTTTTTGCATACTTTTGCCCCATGATTTGGAACAACCTCTTATTTGGCGCAGCAATGCTGTTCACAACACCAACAACGGGAGATAGCATCCCGATGCAACTTACTGTAAATCAAGCGGAACATCTCCTCTATCAGCGCAACCCTCAACTTATAATGGCCAGACTTGAAGTCGAAAAGGCTGAAGCACTATTCCTCCAAGAAAAAAAGTGGAGCAATCCGGAGGTAAGCTTTCTGTATAACGTGTACAATCCTCTTACCGGGATTTATTTTGATGCCAGCAGCGATGGTGAGACCGACATCGAAATTGAGCAATCCATTCCGCTTTTCGGACAACGCAAAGAGCGCATCCAAAAACAAGGAGCGATGGTTGACTTTGCGACACTCCAAACGGAATGGACCGAGTACCAAATCCGAATGGACTTGCACCGCCTTCTGGCCGAAAACTACTTTTTGCAAGAGAAAACGAGAGTTTTTGACAAGGAAATCAATTCGGTTGAACACATCCTCCAAGCTTACAGGAAGCAGGCCGAGCAAGGCAATCTGTCGCAATTGGAGGTATCGCGAATGGAAGCCTTGAAACTCAGACTTGTCGGAGAGCGGAATCAATTTATCAGTCAACTTTTTGAGCGTAAGAACGACCTTAGATTGATGCTCTGCTTGGATGATTTGTCCTTTTTTATAATTTTTCCATATCCATGGACTGAAAATCATTCGGGAGACAGACATTTTCAATCCTTTCTGTCACCCTCCGATTGTTTTATTGACAGCCGCCCTGACTTGATGGCACTGCAATCGCTATCAAAAGCCGCCGAACACGACCTGCGACTACAACAGGCCAATGCCCTGCCTCGACTTAGCGTAAAAGCCGAATATGACAAAAACGGTAATATTTGCCATAATTTCTTTGGTATTGGAGCGGCACTTTCCCTTCCAATATTTGACCGCAACCAAGGCAATATCCGACAGTCGAAAGCGGAATGGAACCGTGTTCAAATTGAGGCCGAAAGTGCGCAAAGGCAGGCAAATGCCCAAATCCAGTTGTGCTACGAGAACCTGATGCGCCAACAAGCCTTGCTTGAAGAAGCACAAGGGATGAGCCTTGTCGACTGGTCGCCGGAAACCGCAGAACGACAGCTTCTTAACCGCAACATCTCCATGCTTGAATTCATCGACCTTTATGATGCCTGGCGCGAGACACAATTGTTGATTATCGATGCAAGAAACGATTTGATGCAAGCAATCATAGACCTTAATGAAGCCTCTGGAAAGGAAATCATCAACATTAAACAATAGGAAATAGTATTTTTATGAACAAGTATCGAGCGGCTTATCTGCCAACTATTTTTCTGACATTCATTTTGTTATTAGGATGCAAGGAAGAACCTGAAATCAGCCTACAAGCTACAGAAGACGAACTCTTTGAAACAGTTTCCTGGATTGAGGTCGCGGAAAGACCCATGCAAGAGTATTTGCTATTAAGCGGCGACATCGTGGCAAACGAACAATTGGTAAGCCATGTGGTGACACCCATCAGTGGCAAGTTGTCAAATATCACCACTGAAGCTGGAGATAAAATAGTTCGTGGTACCCGATTGGCTACTATTCGTAGTACTGAAGTGTCAGATTATCAAAAGGCTCTGAAATCCTTGGAGTCAGAAGTGCGTACCGCCACACGGGACTATAACATGAAAGAGCAACTTTTGCACGATGGGATGGCCTCGGAAAAAGAGGTCAGCGAAGCCCATGAACGTCTAATCGTTGCCCAAGCAACACTCAACCAACATCTTAACATTGGAAGTATCAACGGTTTTGATACGCTTTCGACGGCTACACTCCTTGCGCCTGTCAGCGGAACGGTTCTGGAACGGAAGGTCTGTAACAACCAATATATTGAGGCGGGAACCGAGGCGTTCATTCTTGCCGATTTGGGTCAGGTTTGGGTTATTGCCGATGTGTATGAGAGCGACATCAGTCGCATTAGCGAGGGCGCAATCGTAACAGTTCAATCGATGGCTTGGCCCAATGAGTTATTTGCAGGCCGTATCAACAAAATATATGGTGCTCTCGATGCCGAGAGCAAGACAATGAAAATACGGATTGATTTGGACAACCCTGATTTGAAACTTCGTCCAGGCATGTTCGCCAGCGTTATGGTCACGCAAAATGAAATGGAGCAATACATGCTTTGTGTGCCTGCACAGTCGGTCATTTTCGAGAATGGACATCGATATGTCATTGTCAAAGACGGTTTGACCTGCCGACGACAAGAAGTGAAAGTCGCTCGTGAAGCTGATGGATGGGTATATATCAAAGACGGTGTCAGTCTGGGAGAAATAGTGGCTAATCGAAATGCATTATTGATTTTCAACAGGTTAGGGCAATGAACAATTTCATCGATCGTATCGTCAGTGGCTCGCTGCGCCACAAGTATTTGATTCTTGCTTTGACCGCGCTACTTGCTGTCATCGGGGTAATTAGTTTCATTGACACACCTGTGGACGCCTTTCCTGATGTTACAAACACGAAAGTGACTATCATCACGCAGTGGCAGGGGCGATCGGCGGAAGAAATCGAGAAATTCGTCACCATTCCCATCGAAATCGCGATGAACTCGGTGCAACAAAAGACAGATATCCGCTCCACCACGCTTTTCGGCCTCAGCGTCGTTACCGTCATCTTTGAAGACCATGCCGATGCGCAGTTTGCCCGCCAACAAGTCTACAACATGCTCGCCGATGCCGACTTGCCCGAAGGCACAACGCCAGAAGTGCAACCGCTGTATGGGCCTACGGGCGAAGTGTATCGTTACACTATCCGTAGCGACCGCCATTCCGTCCGTGAGTTGAAGACTTTACAAGATTGGACCATTGAGCGGAAGTTGCGTTCAGTTCCCGGCATTGCCGACATCGTGAGTTTCGGAGGTGAAGTGAAGACTTTCGAAGTAAGCGTAAACCCGAACCAATTGGCGCAATATGACATATCGCCCATTGAACTTTACGAAGCCATAGCAAACAGCAATATCAACGTGGGCGGTGATGTCATCGAAAAAAACAGCCAAGCTTACGTAGTGCGAGGTCTTGGCCTTATTAACGACGTGGAGGAAATCGGCAACATCGTTGTAAAGAACATCAACGGTACGCCGATCCTGGTGCGTAACTTGGCACGAGTTGGGGAATCGTGCCAGCCGCGCCTCGGCCAAGTTGGGCGGAACAATGAAAACGAAGTAGTGGAAGGCATCGTCGTCATGCGCAAAGGCGAAAATCCAGAGAAAGTCATTGCCGCCTTGAAAGCCAAACTGAAGGAAATCGAACGGGAACTCCCTGAAGGCGTGACGATAGAGCCGTTCTACGACCGCGAGGACTTGGTGAACCTCGCCGTTCACACGGTGCTGCACAATGTGCTGGAAGGCATCCTGCTCGTCACCCTCGTCGTGCTGCTTTTCATGCGCGATTGGCGCACGACCCTCATCGTAGCTTCAGTCATTCCCTTAGCCTTGCTTTTCGCATTCATCTGCCTTCACACCTTCGGCATGAACGCCAATCTACTCTCGCTCGGAGCCATCGACTTTGGCATCATCATCGACGGCGCGGTGGTGATGGTGGAAGCACTCTTTGTCATGCTTGACGAACGCGCCCGGGAAATGGGCATGGCCGCCTTCAACCGATGGAGCAAAGCTGGAGCCATTCGCCATACTGCCCGCGAAAAAGCCAAGAGCGTGGCCTTCGCCAAGCTCATTATTATCACAGCACTCATCCCTATCTTTTCGTTCCAAAAGGTTGAAGGAAAAATGTTTTCGCCTTTGGCGTTCACTTTAGGCTTCGCCCTGCTTGGCGCACTCTTTTTCACCTTGACTTTAGTTCCAGTCCTATCCTCGTTGTTGCTCAACAAAAACGTCAAGGAAAAGAAAAACCGTTTTTTGGACGTAGTCAACAGATGCGCCGACAAAGCCTTTTCATTCCTTCACAAGCACCGACTTCAAACCATCGTTGCAGCAGCTGTCCTTATGCTAATGGGATTGTCGGTCTTTTTCCTGCTTGGCACCGAATTCCTGCCGCAGATGGATGAAGGCAGCATCTACATCCGTGCCACATTGCCGCAAAGTGTGTCGTTGACGGAAAGTGTGCGCCTTGCCGATGAACTGCGTGCCAAAGTGGATGCTTTTCCTGAGGTAAGCGAAGTGATGACACAGACAGGTCGTCCAAACGACGGCACCGATGCTACGGGATTCTACAACATCGAACTCTTTGTGAAACTGAGCGGCAAAGGCAATCGGACGAAAGACGAACTTATAGCTGCCATCGACAAGTCACTATCGGTCTATCCAGGCATTGACTTCAACTTCTCGCAACCTATCTCCGACAATGTGGAAGAGGCAGTCAGCGGAGTCAAGGGAGCAATTGTCGCAAAAGTATACGGGCCAGATTTGTATGAAAGCGAGCGGTTGGCCACGCAAATCTTTCGCACAATGAAACCCATTGATGGCATTACAGACCTTGGTGTCATCAGAAACATCGGTCAACCCGAGTTGCAGATTGACATCGACGAGACTCGTTTGGCGCGCTACGGTGTTGAAAAAGATGCCGTTCAGCGTACCATTGAAATGGCCATTGGCGGCAAAGCCGCCTCACAGGTTTATGAAGACGAGCGCCATTTCGACCTCATTGTGCGTTATGACCCGCAATTCCGCAGTGACGAGCAACAGATTGCCAGAATCAAGGTGCAGGCCAGCGATGGGACGATGATTCCCATCTCCGAGTTGGCTGACATCCGCACCATCACAGGGCCACTCATCGTTTACCGAGAGAACCACGAGCGTTATTGTGCCGTGAAGTTCAGTGTGAGGGGGCGCGACATGGGCTCTGCCGTTGACGAATCGCGGAAAAAAGTAGCCGAAGCCGTCAACCTTCCCCCGGGTTATCGTATCGAATGGAGCGGCGACTTCGAGAACCAAAAACGGGCCTCAAAGCGTTTGGCGCAAGTCGTCCCTATCAGTATCTTGCTCATTTTTGGCATTTTGTTTATCCTTTTCGGTAGCGGTCGCGATGCCTTGTTGGTTCTGCTCAACGTACCGGCAGCAGCCGTCGGAGGCATTCTCATCCTATGGATTACAGGGTTCAACTTCAGCATTTCGGCAGGCATTGGATTCATCTGTCTTTTCGGTATCTGCATCCAAAATGGTGTCATCATGCTCACCGACATCAAACAATTCATCCGGCAACGACAACCGCTGAAAACAGCCGTCGCCAATGGTATGCGTTCCCGTGTCCGTGCCATCCTCATGACTGCGATGATGGCAACCTTGGGCCTTCTACCCGCAGCCTTGAGTCACGGCATAGGCAGCGAAAGCCAACGGCCTCTTGCCATCGTCATCATCGGCGGTTTGGTCACGGCCACCTTGTTCACGCTTTTCATCTTTCCCCTCGTCGTGGAAACCGTTTACGGCAAGCGTGTTTTCGACAAAAACGGGAAACTTAGGCACAAGAAACTCTAATCAGATACAATATTCCGACAAAAGAAACGTTAATGACAATAGATTTTTGATAATGTTTGCAACATGCCCAACCAAAAGCACATATTGATTGCTGAAGACGAAGAAGGCATCCGCGATTTCATCCAATGTGGGCTGACCGACTTCGGTTATTCCGTGACTACTGCAACCGATGGACTTCAGGCGTGGAAGCACCTTGCCAATACCCAATTTGACCTTGTCGTCCTCGACATACGCATGCCTGGTATGTCGGGTACGGAAGTCTGCAAAAAACTACGCGCCCTCCAAGGTTACGCCACACCTGTAATGATGCTGACCGCATTAGGTACCACTGACGACATTGTGATGGGACTCCATGCCGGCGCAGACGATTACATGGTCAAACCGTTTAAATTCATGGAATTGCTTGCCCGAATCGAAGCATTGTTGCGAAGAGTGGAAGCAATGGAAAAAAGCAAAACGACAAGCTATGCCAACCTGCAAATCGATCCAGTTTCCCACAAAGCCATACGAGGAAATGTTAGCATTGACCTGACTACAAAGGAATTCAGGCTCTTGGAATACTTCATCTCCCATCAAAACGAAGTGTTATCGAGGCGGCAGATTCTCAAAGATGTATGGGACAAGAATTTCGACACCAACACAAATGTGGTCGATGTGTATGTCAAATATCTTCGTACCAAAATTGACGAACCTTTTGAGCAACGGCTCATCCATAGCATTGTTGGCATTGGCTATGTTTTTGGAATAAAAGAATGAAACTGGGGCGTAAAATATCGTTCGTCTATTCAAGCATCACTATCGGGTTGGTGCTCTTGGCAGGTGGAGTGTTTTTCATCCTTTCATCGCATTACACGGAGGTCTTGTATTTCAGATACTTAAACGAAAAAGCACAGATTGTGGCGATGGAACGTTTCGAGAAAGACGAACTTGACTCGATCAGATACCAAAACGTGGTATGGCGCAGGCAGCATTCCATCCCGACCTCAAAGGAAATCTTCATCAACACCGCTGACCTCGGCAACGCCAACAAACAATTGTCAGAATACCTTGACAATCAACAGATAAAATCCATTTACGACGACAATGTCATCAATTTCAAGCATGACGACGAGGTCGGTTCAGCAATTCTTTACTACGACAACGAAGGTACTTTTGCCGTCATTGTTTTGAGCCACAATCCATACGGCGACGAGATTGCCCGAACCATTGGCTGGGCATTAATCATTCTCATTCTATTGACATCCCTAATCCTTTTTCTCTTCAGCCGACTCTATGCAATCCGAATGGTGAACCGCATCGATGCCGATTACCAAGCGGAAAAGTTGTTTGTTAACAACGCTTCTCACGAAATCAACAATCCACTGACTGCCATCCGGGGCGAATGCGAGGTGGCATTGATGCGCGACCGAAGTGGCGATGATTATCGAAAATCATTGCAACGCATTTCGAAGGAGACAGAGCGCATCGTCAACATCATCCAGCACCTGCTGCTTTTCTCGCACGAGAAAGAAAGAGACACCGAAAAAGTGACCGTCTCACAATTCCTTCAGCAATTTGCAGGTGAACAGACTCATGTCATCATCGAAAGCGACTTCGAGGTTTCAATGAAAGAAGAACTACTGCAAATCGCCATCCGCAACCTCATCGACAACGCTCATAAATACAGTAACGGGCAACCTGTCATTGTCCTCTCAACCGATCCGCGCAAAATCGAAATCATAGACCAAGGCATAGGCATCCCTAAAGCCGATCTGCCACGTGTATTTTCGCCATTTTATCGGGCTGGCAACACGGAGGGGATAAAAGGCAACGGCATCGGCTTGGCTTTGACCAAATCTATAATTGAAAAATACGGTGCTAGCATAAAAGTACAATCAGCCGAAAACCATGGGACTATGGTCTCCATCAAATTCCCAAAGTAAGATTGGAATTAGCAATCCGCAACTTGGGCAAATGCTTGGGTTGCGGGATTTTTTGTATTTCCTTCAATACCTGTTCGGCTGGATTTGCAATCCAGCTGTTGTGGAATATAAGGATTTGCAATCCGATAGAATAATAAACAAGATGTTCGTTTCGCATTACAAATGTTGATATTCAATGTGTTCGGATTACAAATCCGAACGAGCTGGACATTCATCCCCTTTTGTTCCGAATATATCCTCCATCCTTAGTCCGCTCCACAAGCCCTTCGGCCTGAAGGTCGGCGAGGAGGCGGCTGAGTGAGGGACGAGCTACACCAAGCATTTCAGCTGTTTCGCCAACATTGGTGATGGTTCCATGCTGGCGAATGTAGTCCAACACACGGTTGCGCAAGCCTTTGACGGCAAAACTCCGTACCTTGCCGCTGAGGAAATGGCTGCGGTCGGAGAGTATGCCCAAGAAAGCACGAAGCACCTCGGGATGAGCCGTCATGAATTGGAAAAAGGCCTCGCGGTGGATGTACCATATCACCCCCTCGGTAATCGTGAGGACTTCTACAGGGATAGTGTTGTCTTTAGAAAAGAGGAAGGCAGGAGCCAATATCTTCGGGGCTTGTAGGCGGTCGATGACTACCTCGCGCCCCGTCTCGCTGCCCATGCGTGTCTCTACAGTGCCCTCGGTGAGCAGCATGAGTGAATCGCAGGTGTCGCCAACGCGCACCACCATATCACCCTCCTGATAAACTTTGCGCTTGTACGGCCATCTCAACAATTCGGCCAGCATTTCTTCGCTGCATTGCGAAAACAACGGAAACTGTTGCAACTCTTTCGTCATAACGGATATTTTTTGCAAAAATAGGCTTTTTTTTTCGATGCGTAACAAATGTTACCATCTGTCTCCACTTTTACTGATACTTTTGCGACATCAAACCAATGAAAGGATAAATAACAATGAGCTACAACGATTGGAAAGACAAGACCGCAAGTTTCAAGAAGATTGACGTACGCGGCGTGCAGGGAAACTTCTTCCCGGGACTGAAAATGCAGGCCACGAAGATGGCCGTCGGTGAAGGTATGGAAATCATCCAAAGCTTTGAGCCGATTCCACTCTACGAGGTGTTTGAAGACCTGGGCTTTGAACATTATTCCGAAAAGGTGGCCGAAGCCGAATACCACACCTATTTCTACCGCACAGAGATGAAGCAGGCCGAAAAGGACATTCCGATGCGCCCTTACGCTCTCACCAATATGGCTATGATTGACAACGATTTGGCACAGACCGCCGTCAACTTCTGGGACTTGACTTGGAACGACAACCGCCGTCATCTGCCATACGAGACACGTCTGTTGCTCTCGCTGGCTAATGCCGTCGGAGCAGGTCGTATGCGCCAAGCCACGCGCGAGCTGGTGAAGGCCTACATCCACGGTCTCGACTCCGCCGCTTTGGACGATGTGTTTGAACTATTGGCATGGAACCAGGGCATCGGTTATTTCAGCTCCGAGATTGGCCCTTCCACGCTGTTCCAAGCCTACAAGACCATCAAGCAGATGGAGAAGAAAGGCAACAGCCGCGCCGAAATCATTGAGGTGCTGAAGGAGAAGTTCACAGAAAAGAATCCGGACATTAAACTCATGTAAAATGGAAATTACAAAAGTAACAAACTAAAAATTAGAGAACAATGAACGAAAGAATGTTTTGTTTCCAATGTCAGGAAACCGCCGGAGGAACCGGCTGCAAGATTGCCGGCGTGTGCGGCAAGAACCCCGAAGTGGCCCATGCACAAGACCTGCTGATCTATGTCCTTAAAGGATTGGGCGTCATCGCCAACCACCACCAGCACGGCTGCGGTCATGAGTATTGCGATTTTCGCAAGAGCATCCACGCCTTTGTGAACGACGCGCTGTTTTCGACCATCACCAACGCCAACTTCGATGTGAAAAGCATCTATCGCCGCATCGACGAGGGACTGAAACTGCGCGACACTTTCAAGGATCGTGTCGTCAATAACAAAGGGATTGTGCTTCCCAATCTCGACGTGTTGGAATGGAACGGCACCCGCGCCGACTATGATGCCAAAGCCCAGCAGGTGGGCGTGTTGGCCGAAACCAACGAGGACATCCGTTCGCTGAAAGAACTGACCATGTATGGTCTGAAAGGTATGGCTGCCTATCTTGAACACGCTGCCCGCCTCGGTCAGGTGGATGACGACAACAACGAGTATATCCTGCAAACCCTTGGACAATTGGCCACCTGCAATGATGCCGATGCGCTCACCGCTCTCGTTCTGAAAACGGGTGAATGGGGCGTGAAGGCGATGGCTCTGTTAGACAAAGCCAACACCACCGCTTACGGCAATCCTGAAATCACAGAGGTGAACATCGGTGTGGGCAACCGCCCGGGCATCCTTGTGAGCGGCCACGATCTCAATGACATCGAGCAATTGCTTGAACAAAGCAAAGACGCAGGCATCGACATATACACCCACAGCGAGATGCTGCCCGCACATTACTATCCGCGCCTAAAGCAGTACAGCCACTTGAAGGGCAATTACGGCAATGCCTGGTGGAAGCAACGCGAGGAGTTTGAGGCTTTCAACGGTCCCATCCTGTTCACCACCAACTGCATCGTGCCGCCCACGGCCAATGCCACCTACAAAGACCGTGTGTTCACCACCAACAGCACGGGCTTCCCAGGTTGGAAGCACATTTCAGCCGATGCCAACGGCAAGAAAGATTTCAGTGAAATCATCGCATTGGCAAAGACTTGCGCTGCGCCAAAGGAGATTGAAATAGGCAAAATCATTGGAGGATTCGCGCATGAGCAGGTATTTGCCCTCGCCGACAAGGTAGTGGATGCCGTCAAGAGCGGTACCATCCGCAAGTTTGTAGTGATGGCAGGCTGCGACGGTCGCATGAAGAGCCGCCAGTATTACACTGACTTCGCACAGGCATTGCCCAAGGACTGCGTCATCCTCACAGCAGGCTGCGCCAAGTACAAGTACAATAAACTCGCCCTCGGTGACATCAACGGCATTCCGCGCGTGTTGGATGCCGGCCAATGCAACGACAGTTACTCACTGGCACTCATCGCCCTGAAACTGAAAGAGGTGTTTGGCTTGAAAGATGTCAACGATTTACCCATCGTCTATAACATCGCTTGGTATGAGCAGAAAGCCGTTATCGTGTTGCTCGCCCTGTTAAGCCTCGGTGTGAAGAACATCCACCTCGGCCCCACCTTGCCCGCATTCCTCTCACCCAATGTGGCCAATGTCTTGGTTCAAAACTTCGGGATCGGCACCATCAGTACCGTTGACGAGGATTTGAAAGCGTTTGGATTGAGATAATGTCGACTCTTTTTAGATAATCCGCAATTCTGACAAAGGCTTGGGTTGCGGATTTTTTTGTACTTTTGCGGCCATGAACTGGACAATAATAATCATCGAGACCATCGTTCTCACCCTCGCTGTTGTGCTAAAAAACAATATTATGACAATTGACACAACCAATATGTGCTCGCACTTGCAAAAAAAGCTATTTGAGGAGGCTGGCATCTACCATCCTCTTTGGCTGGCCATGCAAGACGACCCGGAACTCACAGCTGTAGTACATTCACGTCAGCTCCACATCTACCGCAATGGTAAAAAAGTCCTGATTTTAGCCGGCAAGTCAGCACCAAAAATCATACGTGACGACAAACTCTGTGAAATCGCAGAAAAGCTATAAAAAAGTCTTCTCAAAAGATATTTTTAATTTTTATTAGGCAACACTAAGCAACAAAAGGCAATTCCTACCGAATTCCTCCCATCACCTTTGTTTTGTTTATCTTGCGCGAAACTTGGCAAGAAAAGGGGTATCGGCCACACCCGGTCCATACCAACTCCATACCAAGTCTGAGTAATAAACAATATTTTCTAACCCCAAAAACAATATCAAAGATATGGGAACAATTAAACAAGGTATCTTGGGTGGCTTCTCCGGCAAGGTCGGAACAGTCATCGGTTCAAGCTGGAAGGGTATCAGCTACATGCGCGGTCAGGCTCAGCATGTTAAAAACCCACGTTCATCTGGTCAAATGGATCAGCGCACTAAGTTCAACCTCGTGTTGAATTTCCTGCAGCCTAATGTGCCGTACATCCGTATAGGCTACAAATCGCAGGCCGCAAAGCAGACAGAGTTCAATGCAGCTATGTCTTACCTCCTCAAGAACGCTGTCACTGGCAGCTATCCGAACTATGCTTTGGATTACACCGAGGTCGTGGTCTCTAAGGGTGGTCTGACTCAGGTCACAGGCGCAGCCGTTAACTGGACTGCAGCCCAAAGCAAGCTCACGTTCAACTGGACTGACAACAGCGGTGTTGGAAACGCTTTGGCAACCGACAAGGCCATGCCATTCGTTTACAACAAAGACAAGAACGAAACCATCTACAACACTTCAGGTGCTACTCGTACAACTCACACCATGGATGTGACTGTGCCAAACAACTGGAGTGGCGACAAAGTTGAGGTTTACCTCGGCATGGTCTCTGAAGATGGCGCATTGGTTGCTGATTCTCTCTATCTTGGTGAAGTAACTCTTGCTTCAGCTTAACCTTTAAAACCGCTGTACTATGGGAAAGATTAAGCAAGGTATCCTTGGGAGTTTTAGCGGTCAGGTCGGCACCGTGGTAGGCTCTTCCTGGAAAGGAATCGCCTACATGAGAGGCAAAGCCCAGCACGTTAAGAACCCCCGCACAGCGGGACAAACTTACCATCGTGACGCCATAAAGGCCGTCACGATGGCTTTGCGTCCAATCACCTCAACTCTGCGCCTCACGTTTGCAGAGTACGCCAAAAAAATGTCGGCTTTCAATAAAGCCGTCTCTGTCAATTACAAAGAAGCTATAGTCAATCAGGATGGAACACCTGTCGTTGACTATTCCAAACTCATCCTCTCACAAGGAACTCTCTCGTCATTCAAACACCTCATGATAGAAGATATGAATGGTGATGGTTTCTACTACGTTTCTTCAATCGTGGATGTCATAGATGAAGAAGGTACTTATCCTGAATTCGACAGCTTAATTATCTTTATCTGCGATGTCGCTGACAACGTCTGGTTTTCAGCCATCATCAAAGAACACTTTCATGTTGGTGAGACGATCGAATTCACAGGTGGCATGCCATTGTCGAATGAAAAAGAATACTTGGCTTTTGCATGCACCTATGACCCTGCCACTGGTAAGGTATCTAATCCAATTGCCGATGTAATGGCAATGGGTGGTTAATTCTTTAAAACAAAAACAATATAAAGATTATGTATTATGGGAACTATTAAACAAGGTATTCTCAGAGGGTTCAGTGGTAAAGTGGGCACCGTCGTCGGCTCATCGTGGAAGGGCATATCCTACATGAGAGGTATGCCCCAACACTACACCACTCAGGCAACTTGGGGCACACTTTTCTGCCAGCGCGCGCTGAGCGCTATCATAGAAGTGCTTCGTCCCATCGCCCCGGTGCTCCGCATCACCTTCGGTGACTACGACCACGGCATGTCAACTTTCAACAAAGCTGTCAAAATCAACTACCCTGGCGCCATCGAAAACCATGACGGCGAGCCAGTAGTTATCTACAAAAAGCTTCAGCTTTCCAAAGGCTTTCTGCAGTGCTTCGACATGTTTGCTATCGATGACCCTGCAGAAAACGGCCATTGGTTCGTTGGAGCAATTCAGTACGACAACTCAGAAGTAGAGTATCCAGGCTTCATTTTAATCCTTTACGATAAAACATCAAACACTTGGTTCTCTCACGTCTATGACCAGCCATTCACCACTGGAACCTCGCTCATCATGCAAGGATTTCCGATTGATGAAAACAAAGATCTCTTGGGTTGGGTGTTCGTCTATGACAAGTCACTCGGTCAGGTGTCCAACAACTGCTTGGATTTCCACAGCATGCACATCAACGAAGAAGATGAATAGTAACAATTAAATTTTTAATACAATGGGAACTATAAAACAAGGTATCTTAGGCGGATTTAACGGTAAGGTCGGCACTGTTATAGGCTCTTCTTGGAAAGGAATAACCTATATGAAAGGTATCCCAACCCACACCCGCAATCCTCGCACTGAAAAGCAAATCGCTCAGCGCACCAAAATGGAATTTGCTCGCAACTACTTGAGTCAGGCACAAGAATTTCTTAATGTCGGGTTTAAGGATGTGGCGAAGCATCAGTCTCCACTAAACTATGCAGCATCACAAATGATGCGCACAGGTATCAGCGGAGATTATCCAGACTACAGCCCAATCTACTCGCAGTTAAAATGGTCGCATGGCCTTCTCACACCTCCGGTAGTCGAGACAGTCTATGCCAACTACAATGGCATCGACTTTTTGTGGCAGGACAACTCAGGCTCCGGCAACGCCAAAGCCGACGACATCTCTATGGTCGTTGTCTGCAACGCAGAGAAGAAAGAGCTCAAATATTTCATGAACGGCTACACCCGTTCTGAAACCACCACGCATTGCGAATTTCCAAATGAATGGGTAGGAGATCACATTCACGTTTACGTCACCATGCGCTCAGCCGATGGAAAACTCATCTCAAACTCCCTCCCACTATTGTGGAGAGTTTTTACTCGAATAACAGATTAGCTGTTTCTATAGAAAAACCGCTCGAAATGGGCGGTTTTTCTTATTTGTCACACAAAAATTTATTTCCATTTTATTTTTACTTATCAAAAATCTTTTATATCTTTGCAAATCAATCACTTACATCTTATTTTTATTGCTCTCATATTTGTAACATATTTGCAACACGTTTTTATAACTCATTGATTATAAATATATGTTAGATTTGAAGAAGTGAAATAGTTGATTATCAATTATTTACAAAAAAAGGACGCTCAAAAAAGCGTCCTTTTTTATTATCATTTTGTAAACACTTGGTTTATCAACGATTCGAATTCGCGGTAAGCCTCGGTATCTTTCAGCTCACGTAGTGGCGCACCAACTCACCCGGCGCAGGGCATGACACCCCGATGCTATACACCTTGCAGGCTCTCTCATACTCGTCATAACCCATCTGTTCACGCTCGCGTGAATAGAGTTTGAGCAATATATTGGGATTGTTCTTGCTGATGTAGCTCTCACCAAGAGCACCGGCACCAGATGGCTCATAGTCGTTTATGTTGATTTTTGTCTCTTCCATTTGCAATTGTTTTTCAATGCACAAATATAAAAATTTGATATTTTTGGAGATAAAATATTTTATTTTTTCCTTTTTCCTAAATAATTTTTTTTTAATTTTGCCGTTCGAATTATACCATTTAAAATTTTAATAATTAACACACTATGAGAAAACTCTTATTTTCTATTGTGGCGGCATTGCTTATTATAAGCGGATGCAACAAATCAGACCAATTTAAGATTAATCTGAACCTTAACAATTCCGACGGTCAGACCGTTGTGCTCGTGAAAAGTCTTGACGGCAAAAAGCCGATTATCATGGACACGGCTGTCTTTGCTGACAACAAAGCCGTTTTTACTGTTGAAAACGACGATCCGCAAGCCTTGTATATTCTGGCATTCAAAGAAAAACGTGACCAAAAGATCCTGTTCCCTGACAACAAAAACGTTACCGTGAAGGGCGATTTGGATGATTTCTTCCATATCGAAGCGACTGGTGGCGATGTCATGAACGCATACAACGAATATCAAAAAGGCCTGGCAGATTTTATGACTGCATTTATCCCTCTCGAAGCCGCAGCAAATGAAGCATACGATAACGACGACAGCTTGAAATATGAGGAAGTCAACGCTCAGATGCTTGCCATTTGGGATGAGTATCACAATTATCAGTTCGATTATATCAGAAATCACCCTGACAGCTACGTGACACATTACATCCTCGATGAGTTAAAGACAGATATAGAGCTTGCACAGGTGATAGAATTTGAAGAAATCCTCACTGGCGAGTCTGTTTATCGTGATAATATCAAGAAATTTATCGAAAGCAACATGCGCGTGGAGCTCGGTCAGCCTTTCATGGACTTCACTTTGCAGACCATCGACGGCAAGGACGTCAACCTCGCTGAGACTATCAAAAACAATAAGGTGACGATGATAGACTTCTGGGCATCGTGGTGCGGACCATGCCGTCATGAAAATCCTGTCGTGAAAGCGGCTTACGAGAAATATCATGATAAAGGTTTCGAAATCATCGGCATCAGTGTCGACAGAAACGAGGCTGCGTGGCTCCAAGCCGTTGAAGAAGACGCTCTTCCATACATCCAGGTGCGCGACGTTGAAGGTGATGTGGCTAATGATTACGCTATAGTTTACATCCCGGCCAACTTCATCTACGACCAGAATGGCGTGATGGTTGCAAAAGGCTTAAGAGGCGAAGAACTTGAAGCGAAATTGGCTGAGTTGTTGAAATGAGATCCATTATCATAAAAACCTTAATAGTCATTTGCACTGCGCTTTTGACCTCATGCGCTATGCTTAGAGGCTATATGAAAGAAGGCATGAACGGCCCCAATATCTTCAGTTTCGAGACCTGCGAATACGACACTATAGCCAAAGGCGGACAATCATTCACCTTTCCTGTCGCCAAGAAGCAGGCCGACTGGGTCGACACTCTGCATTTTTACAACTATCCGCCTAATTGCGTAAATATGACATTTACAGAGGCGATGGACGCTAAAAGCAAGACACAAGGTGTACTCATCATCCATAACGACAGCATAGTTTATGAAAGATACTGGGGCGATTTCTCCGCCGAACGTATGGCAACCATCTTCTCGGTGTCAAAATCCATCACATCGCTGCTGTGCGGCATCGCCGTAGACGACGGCTATATCGAAAGCATCGACGACCCTGTCACAAAATATCTGCCTGAGCTGAAAGGAAGAGACCCGCGATGGGAACGTCTCACCATACGTCATCTGCTCGACATGCGTAGCGGTCTGGATTTTGAAGAAGACTACAACTTCTCCGTAAAGGATATGAAGAATCTTAACGCTATGGCAAAGCTTAACTACGGACATAACCTGATGAAGCAGATCCGTAACATGAAGTTTCGCCGTGAACCAGGCACAGAGGAGCACTACGACAGCATGACATCAGCAATTTTAGGCGTTGTCATCGAGCGCGCATCCGGTAAACGTTATGCCGATTATCTCAGTGAGAAGGTCTGGCAGCCGTTGCAGATGGAGTCGGTGGCATATGTCAATATCGACAGCCGCAGACACGATGTGGCACATGCCTTCGGAGGCATCACACTCACCATCACCGACCTTGCCAAGATTGGCCGTCTCTATCTCAACAAAGGAATGTGGGAAGGCCAACGCATTGTGAGCGAAGAATGGATCATCAAATCAACCAAATATGACCTCAGAAACAACGGCTATCATTTCAACTGGTACAACCTGAGTTATAATGGTTTCTACAAATCGAAGTATCCGGGCTATTTCGCGTTAGGCTTATACGGTCAAGTATTATACGTCAACCCGTATAAAAACCTGATAATAGTGAGAATCGGAAGAGGTAACAACGGTTACGCATATCTGCCGGATTTGTTTGAAAAACTCAGCAACGTTTGGATTGAAGAATGATATTATTCAAAAATGTTTTATATTTGCATGATAAATAATTCATGCTATGAAACATTTAAGATTAACTGTTTTTGCGATAGTCATCCTGTTTGCCTTCGGTTGGCAGACCGCTTACGGACAAGAAACATTCACAAGCCCTGACGGGAAATTGGAACTTCAGTTTGAAGTTAAAGACGGCGTGCCGTATTATGCTTTGAACCGCGAAGGAAATGCCATCGTTTTGCCTTCAAAGATGGGTTTTACCCTCGAATGGCGCGACGACCTGGCACATGCTTTTGTGCTGAAAGACGTGAAATTCGACACTTTCGACGAGACTTGGGAGCCCGTCTGGGGCGAAGAGGCGCAGATCCGCAACCATTACAACGAGATGCTTGTGACACTCGAACAGCCCGTCGGCTCTGTGGAAAGCATGGACCACTCGACCGAGACGAAAGCCACCGTCATGCTGATAAGATTCAGACTCTACGACGACGGATTAGGCTTCCGTTACGAGTTCCCGATGGACAACGCCCTCGCATATTTCTGGATCACGGAAGAACTCACTGAGTTTGCAATGGCAGGCGACCACACCGCATGGTGGATCCCGGGCGACCTCGACACACAAGAATATAACTACACCGAGTCGAGACTTTCGGAGATTCGCGAATTATGGGATGCTGGTCACAAAAACGGAGGCTGGCCTTGGACAGCGTTCTCGAAAACGGGCGTGCAGACAGCACTTCAGATGAAGACCGACGACGGATTGTATCTGAACATCCACGAGGCAGCGACCTTGGATTTCCCGACCATGCACCTCGATTTGAACGACACCACCATGGTTTTCAGAGCCTTCCTCAGCCCTGATGCGACAGGCTATAAAGGCAGAATCCAGACACCTTGCGTGACACCTTGGAGAACCGTCATGGTTTGCGAGACAGCCACCGATGTTTTGGCTTCAAGATTGATTCTGAACCTCAACGACCCTTGCGTTTTAGACGATGTCAGTTGGATTCATCCTGTGAAATATATGGGCGTCTGGTGGGAGATGATTTCAGGAAAGAGCAGCTGGGCCTACACCAACGACTTCCCTTCGGTGAAGCTCGGACAGACCGACTATGAACACGCCACGCCAAACGGCACTCACGGCGCCAACAACGAAAACGTGCGCCGATATATCGATTTTGCAGCGGAAAATGGCTTCGACGCATTGTTGATTGAAGGCTGGAACATCGGCTGGGAAGACTGGTATGCCAAGCAGAAAGATTTCGTTTTCGACTTCATCACCCATTATCCGGATTTCGACCTGCCTGCATTAAATAAGTACGCCCACGAGAAAGGAATCCGTTTGATTATGCATCATGAAAGCTCGGCTTCCACACAAAACTACGAACGTTGGATGGAGAAAGCATATACCTTGATGAACGAGTACGGTTACGACGCTGTGAAAGGCGGCTATGTTGGCACTATCATCCCGTTTGGAGAGGGACACTACAGTCAGCCAATCAACAACCACTACCATTACGCCATCGTGGAGGCGGCGAAACACCATATCATGGTCAACTCACATGAGGCGGTGCGCCCGACAGGCTTGTGCCGCACATGGCCCAACATGATTGGCAACGAGAGCGCTATGGGCACCGAGTTCAGAGGCAGAATCCACCCCGGACACACTACCATTTTGCCGTTTACGCGACTGCAAGGCGGTCCTATGGACTACACTCCGGGCATCTTCGAGACCGACATGGGCAAGATCGTGGAATGGGACAAAGGCGATTTGATGCAACACACCATCTGCAACCAGCTCGGCTTGTACGTTACATTTTACTCGCCTTTGCAAATGGCAGCCGACTTCCCGGAGCATTACGCCCAGTTTATGGACGCGTTCCAATTCATCAAAGACGTGGCTGTCGACTGGGATAAATCCATTTATCTCTATGCTGAACCGGGCGCATATATCGTGACGGCACGTCATCCGAAGACTTCGACTTTGAACAAGGCCGCTGAAGGCGTAGGAACATTGGAAGATGGAAAGAAAGGCGTGATTGCGAATGCGACACGCTATGTATATGGGTTAGATGATATAGATTGTTTAGACAATCCAGATGATTTAAATAAATTAACACCTCACGATGTTTGGTACGTCGGCGGCATCACAGATGAAAACGCCCGTGAATTCAAGGTGAAACTGGATTTCTTGAAACCAGGCGTGAAATATGAGGCAACCATTTATTCCGATGCGAAAGACGCGAGCGGTCTGCCTGGCGACGGTTACAATCCTCAGGCGTACACAATAACAAAGAAGACTGTCACATCAAAGAGCGTGCTGAAGATGAAGATGGCACCGTGCGGAGGCTTCGCGGTTTCGATTAGAGAGATGAAATAAATTGAACACGGATTAAACGGATTTACACGGATTTTTGTATTTTTGCCAAAAATAACTCTATATGGAAAATCTCAGCAACGTTGAAAAACTGGCGAAATACCTGATTATTGTGGGTATAATAGCTGTTGCGTTCGCGGTGTGCTGGTACTTCAGCACCGTGTTGATTTATGTCATCCTGGCGTTTGTGGTGTCGCTCATCAGCCGACCATTGGCACGCATCATGGGAAAACTGCGCATCAAAGGGAAAAGCGCACCCGACTGGCTGCTTTCGATATTATCAGTCACCATCGTCATCGCAATTCTGCTGATGGTGATTCTTCTGGTAATACCTGTAATAACAAGAATCATCAACGATGCATCACTATTCAGTAATATCGACAGATCCGAAGGCAATTTCAGCGATACCATCAACAATTGGATTATCGGTATTTTCCCAAGTTTGGGCAAGGATTTCGATGCCATAGGAATGCTGCTCAACTATCTGAAAGGTCTGCTGTCAGACTTCGACATCACCGGTCTCATCGGCTCGGTGGGATCTATCGTTATCGACATAGCCATCGGGCTGTTTGCCGTGGTGTTCATCTCTTTCTTCTTTGTAAAAGACGAAAACTTGTTCTCCAAGATTGTAGCCGCCCTCGTCCCTGACCGCATCGAGGCATCGGTGACCGAGTCGATAGTGGATATAGAGCATCTGCTGTCACGTTATTTCGTAGGTCTTATTTTGGAGATGTTCTGCGTTGCCTTACTCAATTTCCTGGGTCTTTGGCTCATCGCCCGCATCAGCGTCAGCTATGCCCTCGGCATCGCATTCATCGCGGGAATCCTCAACATCCTGCCTTATGTGGGACCTATCCTCGGTGAGATTCTCGGCGCGTTGCTCGGCATGGTGCTTCACTACGGCGCAGGCGTCGGCTTGGACGTCAATATCTGGATTTTCGCATTGATTATCATTGCGATAATGCTGACGGTGCAGCTCGTCGACAACTTCGTGCTTCAGCCAATCATCTACTCCACCAGCATCCAGGCGACACCGCTCGAGATCTTCATCGTGATGCTGATGGCAGGACATATCGGAGGTATCTTGGGAATGCTTGCCGCAATACCAGCTTATACAGTCATCCGCGTCATCGCAGGCCGTTTCTTCTATGATAAAAAAATCGTGCAACGACTGATGCCTGACATTAAAAAAGAGGGAAAATGAAAAAATACATGACACTTCTGGCGGCTATGCTGCTGCCATTTATTATGCTGGCGCAAAATGCCAACGATTACACTAAATATGTGAACCCTTTCATCGGCACTCAGACCGACGAGACGGGCGCTTTGAGCGGAAGTACCTTCCCTGGCGCGACGATGCCACAGGGCATGGTGCAACTCAGTCCTGAGACCGAACAGATGGTAACGTGGGACCCCTGCTCGGGCTACGATTACAACAAAGACGTGATTTACGGCTTCACGCATACGCATCTCAGCGGAACAGGCTGCACCGATCTCATCGACGTGAGCCTGATGCCGGTTTCTGAAGAAGTGACACCTGAGCAACTGAAAAATGCCATTTTCGGTCAGCATTACAGCCATGAAAATGAGGCGGCAAGACCGGGATATTATCAGGTGTTTTTGCAGGAAAGCGGTGTGAATGTTGAGGTTTCGGCGACTGTCAGAACAGGAATCACGAAGTATACCTTCCCGAAAGGCAAGCAACAAAACGTGGTTTTAGACCTCGACCGCGGCACCTATCGTGGCGACGCATATTATTCAGGACGCCGTTACTATGACATCATTCAGGCTCAGATTCGCATCGTCGACGACCATACCGTCGAAGGCTATCGCGTGGTCTGCGGATGGGCGAAGCTGCGTAAAATCTATTTCAGAGCCGAGTTCTCGAAGCCAATCAGCAAGCACATTTTAATGAACGGCAGTCTCAACGTCGGCAACAGCGACGTGGTGAACGGCCGAACATTGCGTGCAGCTTTAAGCTTTGATGATACTGACAATCAGGAACTTATCGTGAAAGTCGCCATCTCCCCTGTCGACAATGACGGTGCACGCAAAAACATGCTCGCCGAGGCTCAAAGCTGGAACTTCAACGAATATGTTCAAAACGCCCACGATGTCTGGCAAAAAGAACTCAGCCGCATAGATATCGAAGGCACTGACGAGCAGAAAACCATATTTTACACGGGTTTGTATCATGTTTTGATGCAGCCTAACACCATGAGCGACGTCGACGGCCGTTATATGGACACCAACTTCGAGATCAAGCAGATGCCTGAGGGACAGACCTATCACAGCACCTTCAGTCTGTGGGACACCTTCCGCGCAGCGCATCCGCTCTACACTTTGATTGCACCTGATATCGCCGCACAGTTCGTCCGCGACATGGTTCTTCATCACCAAACCTACGGCTACCTCCCGATTTGGGACCTTTGGGGTCAGGACAACTACTGCATGATCGGCAACCACGCCATCCCAGTTTTGGCTGATGCCATTTTGGCAGAGATTCCGGGCATCGACGTGGAAGAAGCTTATCAGGCGATGGTTGAGAGCAGTACCCGCAGCCATTACAACTCACCTTTCGAGATTTGGGAACAATATGGTTACTTGCCGCAGACTCTTCAAAATGAGAGCGTCAGCATCACCATGGAGCAGGCTTTCGACGATGCCTGCGTGGCTTTGGTGGCAAAAAAACTGGGCAAAACCGATGACTACGAGCGTTTCTACCGCCGCAGCATGTTTTATAAGAACCTCTTCGACCCTGAGACCGGTTTCTTCCGTCCAAAAGACGAAAACGGCAACTGGCTCGAGGGTTTCGACCCGCTCAGCTACGAGCAGCCTTGCTTTGTGGAAGGCAACGCCTGGCAATACATGTGGTTCGTGCCTCAAGATCCTCAAGGTTTAATTGACCTCTTCGGCAGCAAAAAAGCCTTTTTAAAGAAACTTGACGAGAACTTCAGTCTGACCGCCACTTCAGGCGAGGTCAACGGCAACGCCAGCGGCTTCATTGGGCAGTATGCGCATGGCAACGAGCCGAGTCATCACACCGTTTATCTCTATAATTTCGCAGGAAAACCCGAACGCACTCAAGAACTGGTCGAGCAGGTCCGCTCCGAGTTCTACCGTGCCACTCCATGTGGCTATGCAGGCAACGACGACTGCGGTCAGATGTCGGCATGGTACATCTTCTCGAGCCTCGGCTTCTATCCGTTCCACGCCGGCTCAGCGGAATACGTCATCGGCACGCCTTTGTTCACCAAAGCGACATTACACCTCGAAAACGGCAACGATTTCGTGATTTCAGCACCTAACAAGACGCCAGAGAAGATTCATGTGAAGAGCGTGAAACTCAACGGCAAGCCGATAACAGACTATAAAATCACCAACCAGCAGATTATGGAAGGTGGAGTTTTGGAATTTAAAATGAAATAGCTTTTTTAGCAAACTCAAACAATTCCAACGGCAAATGACAATAACCGTCAGGGTTCTTCTCGAGATAATCCTGATGATAGTCTTCTGCTGTATAGAAATTCTGCAACGGCATCACCTCGACGGCAATTTTGCCCTCGATTTTGGCTTGCTGTTCGGCCATCACCTTATTAATCGTTTCTAAATCAGCGATATCGGTGTAATAAATTCCGGTTCTGTATTGCAACCCGACATCATGACCTTGCTGGTTGACGCTCGTCGGGTCGATGGCATGGAAATACATGTCGAGCAGGAACTCGAGGCTGATTTTGCTCGGGTCGTACTCCACCATGACGGTCTCGGCGGCCTTGGTTTCACCGCTGCAAACCTCTTTATACGTCGGGTTTTCTTTGATACTGTTCGCATAGCCGACTTTTGTTTCGACTACTCCTTTTATCATCTTGAAATAATGCTCGGTGCCCCAGAAGCAGCCACCGGCGAGATAAATCTTTTTTGACATATTATTTGTTGTTTTCTTCATTTATAATTTCCTCAGCAATACGTTCGGCTTGTTTCAGCACCGTTTCAGTGGCAAGCTGCTGCATATCTGGCGGATAACCGTATTTGCGCAAAAGCCTTTTCACCGCCACTTTCATTTTTGCCCGGACATTTTCTTTAATTGTCCAGTCGATAGTGGAGTTTTTACGGATAGTTTCAGTTAAAACAACAGCCAATTCACGAAGCTTATCCTTACCCATCAGTTCTTTAGCACTTTCGTTGTCGGCAACAGCTGAGTAAAACGCATACTCGTATGTTGTCAACCCTATATTTTCGGCATCTTTATCCTTTTCAACGATAGTTTTGCTCAATTTGATAAGTTCATCGATGACTTCTGCTGCGGTGATGATTTTGTTGTGATAACGAGTGATGGTCCCGTCCAACATCTCCATCAATGTCCTTCCTTCAACCACATTGAATTTAGCCCTGACTTTTATCTCATCTTCCAATAATTTCTTGAGAACTTCCAAAGCTATGTTCTTGTGTTCCATATCTTTAAGCTCCATCAAAAACTCCTCTGAAAGAATGGAGATATCCGGCTTTTTAATGCCTGCAGCATCGAATAAATCAATAACTTTTTCAGAAACCAAAGCTTTGTCAATAACTTGACGAATCGTGGTCTCGATTTCTTCATCAGTATGACCAGAACCTGTCTGGTCGAACTTGCATAGACGTGCTTTCACGGCTTGGAAAAATGCCACTTCGTCTTTCACATCCATAGCGGCATCCTGCGGAATCGCCAATGCAAACGCTTTACCCAAAGCTGTCACCTCATTAACAAAACGTTTCTTGCCATCATCCAAACCCAAGATGAAATCCTCTGCTTTCAAAATCCAAGAGAGTTTTCCGGAAGTGTCCGCAGTGAAATATTGTTTATAGTCGAAACCGAAGAACATCTGCTGTACAATCTCCAGTTTTTCCTGCATCAAAGCCACGGCCTGTTCCTGCTGTTGGGTCGGTTCGCCTCTACCTCCAGAATCGGAATAGAACGACAAAGCTTTCTTTAAATCTGCCGCAATTCCAAGATAATCAACGACTAAGCCGCCTGGTTTGTCTTTATAGACACGGTTCACACGTGCGATTGCCTGCATCAGGTTATGACCCTGCATAGGCTTGTCGATGTACAAAGTGTGCAGGCAAGGAACATCGAAACCTGTCAGCCACATGTCACGAACAATAACGAGTTTCAGCTCATCGTTCGGGTCTTTCATCCTGTCAGCCAAAGCACGACGTTGTTCTTTGGTAGTGTGATGTTTTGCTATTTTTGCCCCATCCGATGCCGACGATGTCATCACGACCTTTATAGCACCTTTTGATAGGTCATCAGAATGCCATTCGGGACGCAATTTGACGATTTCTTCATACAAATCGGCGGCAATACGACGGCTCATCGCCACAATCATCGCCTTTCCTTCAAACACCTTCTGGCGTTCCTCAAAATGACTGACAATATCTTTCGCTATGTTTTTCAATCTGTTAGGACTGCCGATAAGAGCCTCAAGTTGTGTCCATTTCGCCTTGGCTTTTTGGACATCGTTCATATTGTCGGTTTCCAGTTCTTTATCAAGGTCTTGCACCAACTGACGACCTTCTTCGCTTAATTCGACCTTAGCGAGACGGCTTTCATAGAAAATACGCACCGTGGCACCGTCTTCAACGGCTTGCGCAATATCGTAAACATCGATATAATTTCCAAAAACTGCCGGAGTGTTTTTATCCGTCAATTCAATAGGAGTGCCTGTAAAACCGAGATATGTGGCATTTGGCAAAGCATCGCGAAGATATTTGGCAAAACCGTATTTTATATCAGAGCCAATCACCTCATCTGCTTCGTTTTTTACATCAACAGTCTTGGCTTTGAAACCATATTGTGTGCGGTGCGCCTCGTCAGCAATAACGATAACATTACTACGTTCGGTCAACGTCTCGAAAGTGTTGCCTTCCTCGGGTTGGAATTTCTGAATCGTTGTGAAAATCACACCTCCCGACTGCACTTTAAGCAAACTCCTCAAATGCTCGCGACTCTCCGCCTGAACAGGTGTCTGCCTCAACAGCTGCTTCGACCCGACAAAAGTTTCAAATAATTGATTGTCAAGGTCGTTTCTGTCTGTAATGATAACGATTGTAGGATTATAAAGCCTATGAACTATTTTTCCGGTATAGAAAACCATGGTTAGCGACTTGCCGCTACCTTGCGTATGCCATACAACACCTGCGCGATGGTCGCCTTGAAGCTGTTCCGAAACAGTTTTCAATCCATAATTAGCCGGCGATTCGTGTACCATCCAGCAACCATTGATGCCTGTTGCCCTCAAAGTCGATTCAACGGCCTTGTTGACGGCATAATACTGATGGTAAGCGGCAATCTTTTTCACCGTTTTTATCGTGGTGAGTCCGGTTTTGAGATCTTCATGTTTCTGTTTCTCAAAAACAGTAAATGAATTGACAAGGTCGAGCAAGGTATCCTTACGCAACATTCCGTTGACAAGAACTTCCAATTCACTCACAAGATGCGAAGCGATGTTCTCTCCATCGTCGCTTTTCCATGCTGTGAAACGGCTGTATCCGGCCGAAAGTGAGCCTGCACGCGCCTCCAAACCATCTGATATTACAAGCAAAGCATTGTATGTAAATATCGAAGGTATCTGCTGTTTATATGTCTCAATCTGACGGAAAGCGCTTTGCAAAGTGGCGTTTTCATCGGCGGCGTTTTTCAACTCAAACACCACCAAAGGCAAGCCGTTCACAAACAAAACCACATCCAGACGACGGTTATGGCCATTTTCAATTATTGTGAACTGGTTGACCACCGTAAACTCGTTGTTCCACGGGTCGTTGAAGTCGATAAGCCAAGCCCTCTCGCCACGCTCCACGCCGTCTTTGGTAATTACAACCGGAATACCTTCGGTAAGCATACGGTGAAACGTCTCGTTGTTTGCCAAGATATCCGGCGAACTGATACGCATCGTTGTCTTCACCACCTCATCCTGCACCAGCCACGGCAACGACGGATTAAGTCTTTTTACTGCCTTTTCCAATTTATCAAACAACACAACATCCTCAAAACTGAGACGCATCGGATTGTCGCCATCAGGTGCAATGTCAGGACCATAAAGGTATTGATAGCCTTTGGTTTTCAGCAGTTCTATGAGCATCTGCTCTATATCGGATTCGTGGAGTGGGGGCATAATCTATTATTTATACTATTCATCATTTACTTCAATACACACTTTTCTTTTACCTTATCTAATATTTTGTTTTCAGTAAAAATTCTTTCTCTTATTTCAACAACTTGTTTACACCATGATTCTATAGTTATATCATCCGTTATATATGATATTTCTTCTACAATATGTTTTATTATTTCATCGTCTGAATTCTCAAAAAATTTCTCTAAACTCCAATATTTATCTATTAATATTTTCCTTATTTCTTTTAATATTTTTGAATACTCGTAGTTGTTGATATCATCAATTTTTGTGTTTTGATTTATATGATAATTCGGAATTTTGTCATTTAACGTTATTATTATATTCTTTAATATGTTTATTTTGTCAATATCTCTTTCTTTAGTTATATCTGATGGCATTTGAGCATTTTTTATACTTGAATGTATAAAAACCATATACAAATATAGCAAATCTAAATCATGTGTTAGTTTTGGATATTCTGTTAGTTGTAATTCCATATTAATTCTATGAACATTAATCTCTTTGTTCATATTATCTATTTTGTCAAAAAACACCTGTGCACTCGTCCTCCCTTTTTCATCAACAATTGCAATAATTCCAACTTCTACATAATAGAAAAACATCTTACACGTTTTATTGACCTCATTCAAACAAATGTATATATCTCGATATGCTTTATTTGATTCCAATCTATTATGGTACTCCTGCAGTTTATTTTGATATTCCTGAAGCTCGTTTTGTTTGTTACCAATATTTCTTGTAGCTTTCCACAACAACCATGAAAACAAACCTGTACATATAACACCAAGCAAAGAAATAACATCTCTTGGTTCCATATTAGATATAAAACTGCAAAACCAATTCATCCTATATTTTTATTTCGTTCGACATTAATCTCGGCAGCAACCCGTCACGAGTTTGAATGAGGGTTTGAATTTGCTTTTGATTGTTTTCAATTTTGTCAAAAAGGCTTCTGACTCGATTATCGTACTCTTTTATTTTACCAACATCACTGCTTACATATTGTTGTTTTATCAAGTCTTGACTAATATTCTGTTGAGCAGCACCTGTCGCAAGGTTAATGAATTCTTGTTTCATTGATGCTGCCCAAACAAACAGATAGGTAAATGGATAATTCTCATTTGGAATAAGTGCACACACGGCTTGATTACAAGTCATTGATTTCGATAGGATTCCATACTCTCCAACTGTTGCTCCATACATTGCAATAAGTACCGATTTTTCGGGTAGCCTTTTTGCTGATGAGTTTGAAACTGCATCTTCCGTAATCAATTCTTCCGTTGATGAAATAAAAGACCCATCTAATTCTTTCGATTTCACCCAACAAATAGTACCATTTTCATAGTATTCTGCACATTTGCGCGACGGTGTTCCTCCCGAAGTCGTTTTTATAACATCACCAAGAGCAACATCATCCTCCTTAGCCTCCTCCACAAACCACTGCCTGAACAGCGTTTCGGCCATGGCTTCGAGGGTGGCGTTCTCACGGCGTAAAAGGTCTATCTTGTCGTCCAAGGATGTGAGGATTGAGGCGATGCGGTGTTGGTCGTCTAATGATGGAAGGCTAATAGGAAAATCAGCTATTACGCCAAGGCTCAAATTCTGTTGAGCGGCACCACAAGCTAAATTCAATAATTCTTCGTACGAAGACTGGATATAATAATAAACAAACCTGCTATCAGCAACACTTTCCTTAATAATCAAATTACAACATGCCTGATTAGTAGTCAAATCTATCAACGAATACGCAACCTTTGCAGCCGTAGCACCATACATAGCAACAATCACAGCCCCCTTTGGAATCCATTTCGCCGATGAGTTATTCAAACCTTCTTGCGTAATACATCTTTCAGTTTTTGTTATCCTATTGAAATTGATTTCCTTCGTATTAAGCCAAGGAATATCGCCATCATAATAACTTGCTTCTGACGACTTCGGTGTGCCACCAGAGGTTATTCTTGTCACAATCTCTCCCAACTTATATTCTTTCCACTCACTCATACTCTTTCAATTGTTGTTTTAATTGTTCTATTTCGGCTTCAAGCATGGATTTTTGTGTCATCATTGTTCTAACCATGCCATTATCATACATTCCTCGTCTTATAGCATTATCAATAGCTTCAGCTTGAGCCTCCTTACTTGCAATCTGGTTTAGAATATTTCTTTTCTCGCTTTCCTTGGCATATTTATAGGAACGCCTTGCAACCACATACGCAGCAATGGCAACAATAAGAGTCGCAATGGATATTATGATTATTATATATTCTTTCCAGTCACTCATAATCAATCTTTTTTTCTGTTTTTTATCTCGTCTTCCAGTTGCTTCAGTTCTTCGGCTTCCTCTGCATCGGCTTCTTGTGCCGCAAAAGCCTTGCGCCGTTGGTCAAACTCAGCATAAACAGCTTCCACTTTATCTTCCATCTGCTTTGTAGAAACTTTACCAGCTCCATTCAGTACAGCTTTGTTTTGGAATCCCAAAAGCGAATCAACATTTCCTCGCCAATAATTAAGTGTCAAATCCTGTCTTTCCTTTACACGCAGTTCGGCTGAGTCGAGAAACAGCACTGTAAGACGGTTTAAAGTATCAATTTCATCTGAAGTAAGATAATTCTTGGCAATATAAATATCCTGTTTGCGCACCACATTGCCCTTCCACGATGTGAGCGCCATATTAGGCAAGGAGGCATCAGCACGGCTCACTATGATTTCGGCAGCAGTCTTGTTGGTTACGGCATATAACAATTTGTTCTGCGTCTCAGCAAAAAACATTTGTGTTGCCTTGTCGGTTTTATCATAATCGCTGCTTAGCATCATAAGGTCGCGAATTTTCTGATAAAATCTTTTTTCACTTGCGCGAATATCGCGTATGCGTTCGAGAAGCTCGTCAAAATAATCGGGACGCCCATCGGGATTTTTCAACCGCTCATCATCAATCACATAGCCTTTTACAATAAATTCCTTAAGATTCTTGTTAGCCCAAATACGAAATTGCGTGCCACGCTGGCTACGTACACGAAATCCAATGGCAAGAATCATTTCTAACGAATAAAACTTGGTGCTGTATTTTTTGCCATCTGCGGCAGTTATTAAGTAATCCTTAATAACTGAATCAACACTTAACTCCTTTTCTTTCAATATATTAGCTATATGAATATTGATATTTGGCACAGAGGTGTCAAAAAGTTCAGCCAATTGTTTTTGGTTCATCCAAACAGAACCATCTTTAGCGTATAATGTAACACTGACTTTGCCATCGTCAGTATTATAAATTATGATTCCATTCTTTTCCATAATATTCATCCATTAATATTAATTTTTCCCAAATTCTCCAAAATCAATTTATTTAATCTCTCTTCTTCTTTCAATTGTTCCTCAAATTCAGCTTTCAAGGCGGTGAAACGCTCAGCAAAGTTGAAGTCGTCTTCCTCTTCCGGCAAGCCCACATAACGGCCAGGAGTAAGCACATAGTCGAGTTCCGCTACGCGGCTAACTGGCACGGAAGCACAGAAACCGGCAATATCCTGATAGTCAGCGGATTCATCACGCCACAAATGATAAGTATTGGCTATTTCCTGAATGTCTTCCTCCGAGAGTTCGCGCGTGCGACGGTTGATAAGATGGCCTTTGTTGCGCGCATCAATGAAAAGGATTTCTCCAGCTCGTTTTGTGCGGTTACGTGTTACAAACCACAGGCAAGCGGGAATTTGCGTGTTCAAAAACAGTTTGGCAGGCAAATTAACTATGCAGGCAATCATTCCTTTGTCAATCAACGCCTTGCGGATGTCGCCCTCACCTGCTGTTTTCGATGTCAGCGAGCCTTTGGCCAGCACAAAACCTGCCTGTCCCGATGGTGCTAAATGGTAGATAAAATGCTGTATCCAAGCGAAGTTGGCATTGCCCGCAGGTGGCACTCCATACTGCCAACGTGCATCGCTGCGGAGTTGGTCGCCACTCCAATCACTATCGTTAAATGGAGGATTTGCCATCACAAAATCAGCCTTCACATCACGGTGCGCATCGTTGAGGAAAGAACCTTCAGTGTTCCATTTCACCTGCGAGGCATCTATTCCACGGATGGCAAGGTTCATCTTGCACAAGCGCCATGTGGTCTGGTTGCTCTCCTGTCCGTAAACCGAGATGTTCTCAATCCGTCCCTGATGTTCTTTCACAAATTTTTCACTCTGCACAAACATGCCGCCCGAGCCGCAACACGGATCAAGCACACGACCTTTGTACGGCTCCAGCATATTCACCAATAATTCCACAACACTGCGCGGCGTATAGAATTGTCCTCCTTTCTTACCTTCCGCCAAGGCGAACTCACCAAGGAAATACTCGAACACATGGCCTAACAAATCTGCGCTTTTGGTGCTGGTATTCTGCAAAGTGGAGTTTCCTATCAGGTCAATCAATTCACCCAAACTCGTCGGGTCAAGTTCCGATCTGGAAAATACCTTTGGTAAAATGCCTTTTAGTGTTTTGTTTTCATGCTCAATCGCATCCATTGCATCATCAATGTACTTTCCAATAAGTGGATTCTTAGCAACCGAAACCAGATACGACCAACGGGCATTGGCTGGCACATAGAACACGTTTTCTGCCATATATTCCTCACGGTCTTCAGGGTCGGCTCCATCAGCTTGCTGCTTCACCAACTCATTATACAAACTTTCAAATGAGATGGATATGTATCTCAAAAAGATGAGTCCCAACACAACATCCTTATATTTAGCTGCATCAATATTCTTACGTAATTTGTCGGCAGCCTTCCAAAGTTGCTTTTCCAATGGTTCTTCCTGTATTTCCTTTACTTTTGCCATTTTAAAAATCTTTTATGATGCAAATATAATAATTTTTCCTCAATTTAACTTCACCTTATAATAATTAATTAAAAAAGCCGCAGGTAAACCCCACGGCTTTTTTTCTTTAATATTAAGTGTCTTATCACTATTCTGCTGTTTCCTCCACCACCTCCACCGGGGCTTTCTGGCAGCAGCTCTTGAACGGTCTCATGTCTTTAGGTAAGATGAAATAAACCGCCACACAGAGGCAGATGATGAGGAATAACCATCTCAGCATCCTCTTCCACCATGGAGCTCTTGTTGTGAACGGGTCTTTAGTCTTAACAATCGGATACTTGGCAATGCCTGTCAATGTGGCACCAAACTTGGTGTTCACAAGGATTCTCTGGTTCAATGCCCAGCCGTTGGCATTCAAAACAGGCGCGAGGTTACGTTTGCGTAACTTCAGCCATGCCATAATCATAGCAGGACCTGAGATTATTAAGATGATTGCTGCGAACATTATTACCCAGTGATACCAGTGAAGTCCGAGCCATGCGAATAATCCGCCGATAGCAGATGCCACCAAGCCTAAAGCTAAGCCTATAGCAGCGAAGATACCAGCGAACTTGGCGATGTCGAACGGTGGCTTCACCTCTGCTTTCTGACCGTCGGCAGGAAGGTTAGCGTTGTCAATCTTCGAGTTGGCATCAGCCATCACCTTGGCGTCTTTCTCAGCGGCACGTTTGTTGATCATGTCTTCAACCGACCTTGCCATCTTGCGGTAAGGCGACCAGAATGCCTGACGGATGCTGATAGGGTTCTCTATGATCTTGGTCACTGTGGCGTTCCAGCCGAGACCGTCTCTATCATAGAACACAGCGTGTTTGCCAACCATGATAGCACCGACGTCGCCGTCAGTAACCACAGCTGCGATTGTCATGCTACCCGGCTTGCTCTTGCAGGTGCAGTCGCAATACAAAATGTACATATTGCTCAACGGAGCCATAGTGCCCTGTGCGCCCATGTCGTTCACCTTGACGCAGAGGTCGCAGGCGCGCTCATCGATATAAAGCGTACCGGCTTGGAAGATAGCTCTCTTCTCAGGTGAATAGAAATCGCTGAATGTCACGAAGTTGGTCAGCAAGGTGTAGAAGTCTCTGTAGAGATGCAGCAGCTTGTCGACCTGGTCGATGGCGTTCGACTTGGCTTCAAGAGCCTTATCCTGTGCGATGAGGTCGAGCAAGGCGTCTTTCTTGTTCTCTTCGAGTATGGTCTTTGCTGTGTCGTAGCCCAGACCTTCGACGGCGGCACCTGCCTTGGCACCCATCCAAGCGTTGTATGCGTTGAATTTAGCCATTATGCCGGCCCATTGTTCCTCGGTGAGGTATTCTGCCTTTTTGAATTCTTTGTCGATTACAAGAGCCTTTAACGCAGCCATAGCGCCAGCCCATGCCGGGTTGACTTCCTTACCCAATGGCAGTTTATGCTCAGCGTTGACGCGTGCCAACGGATATGTGGCGATCTCGTCAGTGCTTGCAGCGAGGTTGTTACCGCTAATTTCACCGATCTTTGCTGACGAAACGTCCAAAACTGCTGCGCTGTCGGTGTTGAACGAAGCGAGTTTGCAGCGCATGAAGAAGTCGTCGATCTTGTCTTTCACTGCCATGCATGCTGCCAATGCCGCCGCTGTGTCGTCGCCGTATGGGAAAATGTTGTCTTTGTCAGCGTCGCCAGCCTCTTTCCATGCCTTGAAGTCTGCCAAAGCGGTGTAGAAAGCCTCTATCTTGTCGGTGTCGATGCCTGGGTCGCCGCTTCTGTCGGTGACGCTGCCCATGCAGTCGATAACGGTCTTGATCAATGCCTTCACAGCCTCGTCGTCAGCTGAGTTCTCAGTGATGATGCCGTCGCCGTTGAAACGTGTCTTGGCGAAGATTGCGATGCTGTCGGAGACGTCGGCTACCGAGATCTCGTTCTTTTCAAGTCCAAGATTCTCAAGGATTTGCTTCGAGGTCTCAAGCAGATGCGCGCCTTCTTCGTCGTTGGTGTTAAACGCAGAGAACGGGATGAAAGCTTCGCGTTTCAATAGTAATTCCGGGTCGTTGATGACCTTTGTGAGCCACTTCGATGCTGCCACGATCTCCTCGATGTGGATCTTGCCGTCACCGTTGGTGTCAAGCATCGTCATGGTCTTTTCATCAATTTCCAATCCTTTCAGCGGGCAGCTCAATGCCGTCCAGAGTTTTCTGTCAAGCTCATCCAAATGCAGGATGTCCTGTCCCGACTCGATGTTCACCCTCGTGACACCGCCGACGGTCGAAAACTTCCAATCGTAATTGCCATTTGATTTCATAACTAATTAACTTTTACAAATTCATAATTTATATAATTTCCCACATTTAAAATCGTGTAATATGCATCAAGAGCAGAATCTTTCAACGCGCCTAATCTCAAATATCCCACATCTTTAAATATCCTGCAGTCTTTATGATGAGAATGCCCTTGCAACACAACTTTTACATTATATCTGTCAAACAAATCCGCCAGATCGTAGGTCTCCTCCATGCTGAAACTGCTGGTTGTCCCGTTCACGTTGTTCGTCCTGAAGAAATGTGTGTGTGTAAACACTATGATATTCCTATATCCTTGATTATGTTTGCTTTCCAGCAGATTTTCAAGCCAATCTCTCTGATCCACCCCTAAGGTGCCGCTCCCCGACTCAAGGGCGATAAACAAATCTTTAAAGCCCCCAACTGTCTGAACCTCAAACCAATATGTCGATGCGCCGAATCTCGTATAAAACTCGTCCCATTGTCCGAAATACAGGTCATGGTTGCCCACTGTATAATAAATCTTACGCCCGGTGTCGGTAACAGGCTTCACATGTTCGCAAAACTTGCCGAAACCGTTCTTTCCGTTAATCAAATCGCCGAGACACAACGTGAATGGTGCCGCTGTCGTATCTGCCAGATAATCAGCCACATACTTGTCAAGATTATGTGTCGAGCCGTCCACATGCACGTCGCTCATCGCATACACAAGATAGGTGTTGGGCATCCCTGTAATCACGTCGTAGCCATGCTGGTTGTTATACGTCATCGACTGTGCAAACCGCTCGTTTGGCGACTCGTCAAATGTCGCGAAAATACCAAGCAAATCACGTTTTGAACATGATGTCAACGCCACTACTAGTCCGAAAACCGCTGTCATTCCGAGCGCAGCGAGGAATCTCATTGTATTTTTACGTTTTCTCATAATCTATAAGTTATCCCTATTCTCAGCACCGCCTCATAGAACTTCACCGCCCCATGAAACATCCCTGCCGGCTTCATCGTGCCTTCCGCCACCGCACTCCACCGTTCTTTAAAATCCCATCTCCCGCCGAGGCTGAACAACGGCGACCACATCCTCTCGTATTCAAACTCATTGAAATTGGCACCTGCCAGATAGATATCCCACGGGTTGTCGAAACCCATAACGCTGATTCTCAACTTATACAAAAAGTTAAACGCCTCCGTGAGCGTGAACTCCACCGCATCCCAGTCACGGTTGAAACCGTCAATAACCTTCGTGAACAAGCCCAGCTGCACGTCGAAATGACGCATCTTGAAGCCCATGCTCGCCGAATAAACATATTCGTAAACTTTATAACTTACGAAAAACCTCGAATGCAACGACACGTCGATATACCCGAAGCCGTTGCGACACAACTCGATATTGGGCCTCACACTCAAACCCACCGAATACACATTCGGCGTAAGTGCCTCCAAATTAAGGTAAAAATCGTTGTTGTCGACATGCAGAACACCTTTCAAATCAACGCCTTCATACCATCTGTAGGTGTTGTTATACCCAACGAGCCCCTGTGCCGCCACATCAGCGGAGAGAGCGTGTCTTCCAGTCTTCTGAGCCTTCAGAGCCATCATCGGAAACAAACATATCAGCAAAAAAACCAGCTGTTTTTTACCCATTTTTCATCTATCATTTTATTTCTTCGCAAATTTATAAAAAAAACTATCTTATTTCACATTAAATTTTTTAGTATTTTTGCTTGCTAAATTTTTGCGTATGAAAACCATCAAAGATTATATCACTACCATCCCGGATTTCCCGAAAAAAGGGATACAGTTTCGCGATATCACCACGCTAGTAGGCGACGCCGAAGGCTTGAGACTCGCCATCAGTACTATGTGCGACATGGAGAAAGACCTCGACTTTGACATCATCGCCGGCGCCGAGTCGCGTGGCTTCATTTTCGCAGCGCCGATGGCTTACAACATGCATAAGCCTTTAGTGCTCGTCCGTAAGAAAGGCAAGCTGCCAGGCCAGACCATATCGCAGAAATATCATCTTGAATATGGCGACGCCGAGATGGAGATCCTTGCCAACAGCATAAAACCGGGCACACGTGTCCTCATCGTCGACGACCTCCTGGCATCAGGCGGCTCCGTCGAATGCATCATCAAGCTGGTGGAAAAACTCGGCGGCGTGGTGGCAGGCGTATGTGTCCTCGTGGAACTCGTCGACCTCAAAGGACGCCAGCGTATCAAAGGTTACCGCCTCGACAGCGCCGTGACTTACGAAGGTGAATAATCATAATTTCTGACTATGTACGCGCTTTTTAAGAAAGAGATAAACAACTTCCTAAGCTCCCTCATCGGGATAATGGTGGTGGTGGTGTTCCTCCTCATCACCGGACTCTTCCTGTGGGTGTTTCACAGCGATTTTAACATCATGTCGTATGGCTACGCAAGCCTCGACAGCCTCTTCATCATCGCTCCGTGGGTGTTTCTCTTCCTCGTGCCTGCCGTCACCATGCGTTTCTTCGCCGAAGAACGACGCACCGGCACCATCGAGATGCTGCTTACAAAACCTCTGTCAGACTGGCAGATAGTCGGCGCTAAATACCTCGCCGGAGTGGCTCTCGTTCTCCTCGCGCTCATCCCGACACTCATCTATTACATCTCAGTCTCACACCTCGCAATGCCTGTCGGCAACGTCGACCACGGCGGCATCTGGGGCTCATACATCGGACTGTTTTTCCTCAGCGCGGCATTCGTCTCAATAGGCGTCTTCTGCAGCTCTGTGACTAATAATCAGATACTTGCGTTCATCCTCTCAGTGTTCCTCTGCGGATTCCTATACATCGGATTTGAATTCATCTACTCGCTCTCCCTCTTCGGGAAAATAGATTTGTTTATACAACAATTGGGCATGGCGGCGCACTACAGCTCGATGAGCCGCGGCGTCATCGACACCCGTGATTTGATATATTTTCTTAGCGTTATAGTGTTGTTCTTAAGCCTGACAAAACTCACTTTGTCGAGCAGAAAATGGTAGGAGGGCGTATGGAAAACAAGAGAAAAAATATCAAGAGAAACGAGATCCTATCACTGATTATCACATTGGTAATCATAGTGTTAGTAAATATCATAGGCTCATTCGTCTATACCCGTTTCGACCTCACATCCGAGAAACGCTACACCCTGTCCGACACCTCGAAAGACATCTTGAGAAACCTCGACGACTACGTATATTTCCGAGTCTACCTCGAAGGTGAGTTCCCGGCAGGCTTCAAGAAACTCCGCAAAGAGACAAAAGAAATGCTCGACGAGTTCCGCGCCTATTCCAAATTCATTGACTATGAATTTATTAACCCTTCGGAAAGCAGCGACGCAGCCGAACGTCAAGAGACATATAAAATCCTTTGGCAAAACGGTCTGAATTATTATACCGAGACGGTGCAGACCAACACAGGCATCCAGCAAATCCTGATTTGGCCTGGAATTATTATGAGTTACCGCGAAAACGAGAAAGCCATCGACCTCCTTTCCGGACAATCGGGACAAAGTCAGGAGACAGTACTCAACAACTCGGCTCAAGACCTTGAATATAAGCTCATTAGCGCGATAAAAGAGATCTCCACGACGATGAAACCTACCATCGCCTTCGTTGATGGTCATGGTGAGCTTGCCGACCTCGAGGTCTACGACATCGCAAACACTCTTTCAAAGAAATATATCATCAAGCGAGCCACTCTTAACGAACAGCTTAACTCATTGATGAAGAGAGACTTGGATTCTGACAGTAACATCGTCATCAAGCCGGCTTACGACGCCATCATTTTGGCAAGACCTACTGAGCCATTCTCTGAAAAAGACAAGTTTATCCTCGACCAGTATATCATGTATGGCGGCAAAGTGATGTGGCTCATCGATGCAGTCAACGCTTCTATGGACAGTCTACAAAACGCCGAGTCGACGATGGGTCTCGCCATGAATCTCAACCTCGACGACCAGCTGTTCAAATACGGCATCAAACTCAACAAGAACCTGCTCCTCGCCTATCCCTGCGCACAGATCGGACTGGTCACCGGACAAGGCAACAACCTGCAGAGCACGCTTCTGCCTTGGTATTATTTCCCGTTGCTCGGACAGGCATCTGAACATCCTATCGTGAGAAACCTCGAGGCAGTGAAAGCTGATTTCGTAAGCTCTTTGGAAACGACAACATCCGCTCCAGAGATTCAAAAAATCCCTCTTCTGAAGACATCAGATTACACCAAGGCTTCAAGCGCACCGGTATATATCTCTCTGGAAATCCTGAACGAACGCCCGAACGCGAGTATGTTCCCGCAAAAAGGCATGACAACGGCCTATCTCCTTAACGGAAGATTCACCTCGTTATACGAAAACCGCATGCCGGCATCGATCACAGAAGCCAAAGAAATCGGATTTAAAGAGGAAAGCGTCCCGACCTCGATGATTGTCATCGCCGACGGCGACATCATCCGCAACCAGCTCGCTCAGCTCGACTATGCAAAGAAAAACAACAAACGTGTCGGCTCGCCATTGCCTTTAGGCTACGACCAATACACGAATATCACATACGGCAACAAACAGTTTATCGAGAATGCCATGACATATCTCCTTGAGGGTGAAGGACTTATCAACATACGCTCACGCGAACTGAAGATTCGACTCCTCGACATGAACAAGGTCAACGGCAACCCGATGCTGTGGCAAATCATCAATGTGGTTCTGCCAAGCGTCATCATGATAATGATAGGAATTGTTTTAGCAGTTTTAAGAAAAAAGAAATACAATAGATAAACAAACCGTCTTTTCGACCGAAGTGAAACGAAGCGGAGAAATCTCCTGCAATAAATGATTCGAAATATCTGATTGGCAGAGATTTCTCCACTCCCTTCGGTCGGTCGAAATGACAATAGAAATTAGCAAATATGAAAAGAAAAAACGTCATCTTGATAGTCATTGTCGCGATTTTAGTCGTCATCGCCGGCATCCTCATCGGTAACAACCGCTATCTGAGCTCATTACGCGGCGAGGCAGCTGATTTCACCGTCTACGACACCGCTTCTGTCACAAAGCTCTTCTTCGCTGACAAAAGCGGCAATCAGGTCATTTTGCAACGCGACGGAAAGGCATGGACTGTCAACGACGAATATCGCGCCAACCAAAGCTTGGTCAATGAGATGCTCTACACCCTCACTCGTATGAGAATCAAAATGCCAGTGTCAGTGAGGAAAACCGACAACACCATCTCACAGATGGCTACGACAAACACCAAAGTCGAGGTCTATCAGATGCTCCCGCGCATCAACCTGTTCAACAAGGTGAAACTGTTCTATCATGAGAAACGTAGCAAGGTGTTTTACGTGGGCGGCGTCACACAAGACAATATAGGCACATACGTCCTCAAAGAAGGAGGCGACAAGGTCTACGTCGCACATCTGCCGATGCTCAATGGCTCTATCAGCTCAAGATTCTCGGCAAATCCTACCGACTGGCGCAGCCATATCATCTTCAATTCGAGACTCAACGACATCCAAGCTGTGAAGCTCGAGATCAACGACGACCCTGATAACGGCTTCATTATCAATGAAAACGAACGCTATCAATACACCATGAACCGTCTCAACGGCGAGCCTGTCGAATTCAGCGACAACAAGGTTTTGAACCTGCTCACATCGTTCAGCGACGTGCGCTTCGAGGCTTTCCTATATGATATCGAGCCCGCCCGCCGCGACTCCATCATCAACTCGCCTTTCCAGCAAAGACTGACACTCACAACGAAAGACGGCATCAGCCGCAGCGTCACCACATTCCGCATGCGCATCAATGCCGACATCTATGATTATAGTGATGATGACATCGACAACTTCCACGATATGATCAACGATCCTGACCACAAATACGCGCTCCTCAGCGAAGGCAACGAGTTCGTTTTGATCCAGGATTTCGTCTTCGGGAAATTATTAAAACCTGCTGATTTCTATAGCAAAGACTATAAAGATGAAATCCCGCAGGTTTATTATAAAGAGCTTGAAACTGTCGAAAGCAGATAATAATTAGCCATTAGCTAACAGCTAATAGCTTTTTTCAATAGATTCCCAATTAATTATTGCCCAGAACTCGTTAACGTAGTTAGCTCTGAGATTTTGGTAATCCAAATAATATGCGTGCTCCCAGACATCGCACACCAACAGTGGCTTCAGGCCTTCTGTGAGAGGTGTCTGTGCGTTGGAAGTCTGCACAATAGATAATTTTCCGTCTTTGTCAGCGACGAGCCATGCCCAGCCTGAGCCGAACAATGTCACGCAAGCGTTTACGAACTTCTCTTTAAACGCATCAAAGCTGCCAAAGTCGCGCACTATGGCGTCCATGAGCTTGCCTGTAGGAGCGGTCTTCTTCGGGTTTGGCGTCAAGCAGTTCCAGTAGAAAGTGTGGTTCCACACCTGTGCTGCGTTGTTAAACATGCCGCCCTGCGAGGTCTTCACAATCTCCTCAAGGCTCTTGCCCTCAAACGGAGTGCCCGCGATGAGCTTGTTTAAATTGTTCACATAGCCGTTGTGATGCTTGCCATAGTGAAACTCTAATGTCTTCTGTGAGATATGCGGCTCGAGCGCATTCATCTCATACGGTAATTTCGGTAATTCAATCATAATCTTTCAATTTTAATATTAACATTCTTATTCCAGTACGGACAAGGCATGCCTTGTCCTACAGGGATTTTCCTATTTCAAGGCCTAAATTATACAGCTTCTCGATATCCTCTTCTCTTATCGGCGCTCCCTTCACCTCCACCGGCTCGCTCACGATGTTCCATTTGCAAGCTTCAGCGTTTTCTTTTAACGTTTTGAGACCGCCGCCACTCCACGAGGCACCGCCAAAAAGACCGAACACCTTGTTTTGAGGCTTGTATTCGCCGATTTCATGCAGCAAACCTACCATGTTCGGGAAGATGCTTCCGTAATGTGAACAGGCGCCCAAAATCACGCCTTTGTATTTCCAAATGTCGCTGAAAATGAACGAGGTCTCGGTCTTCGACACGTCGTAAACCTTAATCTCCTTCACTCCTGCATCGGCCACGCCGCGAGCCACGATATCAGCCATTCTGCCTGTGTTTCCGTACATCGAGCCGTAGACGATGACCACGCCTTCCTTGCTCTGATGCTGGCTCCATGCGGTGTATCTGTCGATGACCCACTGCAGGTTGCTTCTCCAAATCAAGCCATGCGATGGTGCAATCATCTTGATGTCCAAGGTCAGCGCCTTCTGAATGGTCTTCAGAGCCATCATAGCCACCTTTCCGACGATGTTGGCATAGTAACGGCGCATGTCGTCTTCATAAAAATCAAGGTTCACCTCGTCGTCGAAGATGCCGCCGTTCAAGGCACCGAAGCCTCCGAAAGCGTCGTTGGTGAAGATGATTTTCGAGGTCTGCTCGTATGTCACCATCGACTCAGGCCAGTGGCACATAGGAGCCATGAAGAACTGAAGTGTATGACTGCCAAGGCTTAATGTCTCGCCTTCCGCCACGATTTTCTTGTTTGCAACCTCACCGTAGAAGTTCTCCAAAGGTGCGAATGTCTTGGCGTTTCCGACCACTGTCACATCACGCCATTCTCTCAACACAGCACCCACCGAGCCGCTATGGTCTGGCTCGTCGTGGTTCACAATGAGATAATCGACTTTACGGTCGCCCAAGATACGCTTGACCTGGGAAATATACTGCGCCATGAACTCCGGCTCCACCGGGTCAATCAACGCAACCTTATCATCTACAATAAGATACGAGTTATATGACACGCCATTCGGCAGCTCCATGTGGTTCTCAAACATCTCCGTCTTGCGATCATTAACCCCGACGTAATAAATATTTTCTGCTAATTTTATATTCATATTAAATAATTTTGATTCAATTTTATCATTGTATCCCGTACGGATAACGCATGCGTTATCCCTACCAGATTCTCCTCATGTCGGCTCTTGATACTCAAAATCTTCTTTCCCGTGTTTGCAAATCGGACAAATGATGTCATCCGGCAACGGATTGCCTTCATAAACCCAGCCGCACACCTTGCACACCCAGCAGCCTTTCGCCACCTTTTTCTTAGGTTTGATATTTTTCTGATAATAATCGTAAGTCACTGAGTCTTTGTCGTTTACCTGCACTGCGTCGAGCACGTCGGCGATAAACATCGTATGCGTGCCGAGGTCTATCGTCTTCACCACCCTGCAGGCAAAGTAAGCGTTGATAAATTTAGGCAGATACAGCACGTGGTTCACGGCGCGCAGCTCCTGCTCGCAGTCCGCGAATTTGTTTACGTTCCTTCCCGACTGAAAACCGAAGTGTTCGAACACCTTAAACGGTGTCTCCGTCGTCAACACATTGACATTAAACACGCACGAGTCAAGAATGAGGTCGTGCGTGTAGTTGTTTTTGTTAACGACAATCGACAAACGCAGCGGATCGCTTGTCACCTGCTCCACCGTGTTGATGATGCAGCCGTTGTCGATGTTGTCGTAGTTCGTCGTCAGGACATAAAGACCGTATCCAATCTTTGATAACGATTTCGTGTCCATGATTACGATTATTCCATTCCGAAATGTTCTTTTCCAACACCGCAAAGTGGGCATGACCAGCTTTCCGGTAATTTGTCGAATGGTGTTCCTGGAGCGATGCCGTTGTCCGGATCGCCAACTGCCGGGTCATAAACATAACCGCAGACGTCACATACGTATTTTGCCATAGTTTTTTATGTTTTATGTTAATTTAAATCGTTATTTCTTCTCAAATACTGAAGTCTTTCGAAGACTTTCACGTCGGCTGAGGCGCTGCATTTGCCTTTGAAGTCGCAGATGCTCTTGAAGTTATGCTTTGCCATCCATTTCTCGACGCCTTCCACCATTTCTGAGATGTATTTCACGCCTTTGCGATACAAAACGCTGCACACCTGCACTGACTTAGCGCCTGCAAGTATCTGACGCACAACGTCTTCCGCTGAATGAACGCCTGTCGAAGCAGAGAGGTCACAAGGAATCTCCTGAGCTGTGAGCAACGATATCCATCTCAAGGTGTCGCTGTTCTCTTCCTCAACTGACAATGCTGAACCCGGAACGACTTTCATTTGCTCGATGTCGATTGTCGGGTTGTAGAAACGGTTGAAAAGCACCAGACCTGCCGCGCCTGCCATGCTAAGACGGAAAGCGAGGTTGCCGATATTTGTGAAATGGTTGCCGAGTTTCACCGAAACAGGTATTGTCACGGTCTTCTTCACCTCGTTGAAGATGTTAACCACTTCATCCTCAATGTTTTTCGATGGGATATCTTTGTCGAATGGCGACACTGCGATGTTCAGCTCGAGAGCGTCGGCACCGGCGTCCTGAAGCTCCTTTGCGAAGCTCATCCACTCACCTTTATCGGCGCAGTTGATGCTCGCGATAATCGGGATATCGACAGTTTTCTTAGCCTCACGGATGAGGTTTTCATAAATCGCAATCTCATTTCCGCGAAGGAATGTCTTCATATAAAGGTCTGCCTCCGGACTTGAGTTATAAATATCTGTGTAACCTTCTTCCTTTTTAATATCTGAAAGAATCTGCTCCTCGAAGAGCGATTTCAAAACCACCGCGCCAGCACCTGCCTTTGCGCAATTCACAATACCGTCAACTGTTCCCGTAAAAGTGGAACTTCCGACAACAATAGGATTTTTAAGCTTTAATCCCAGATATGATGTAGTTAAATCCATTTTAAAAAATTTTTCGTCTACAAAGATATAAATAATTTGGCAAAAACAAACAAAATGTGAAAAAATTATTTTTTAAAAAAAAAGACGCCATAAATCTATGACGTCTCTATAATTTATTTAGGCGAAGCTTTTACTTCGTCAAAACAACTTTCAAAACCTGATTTCCTCTTTCTGAATTAACCTGAACAGTGTAAACTCCAGAGCTCAAGTTGTTGAGAACAGATTCTATCTCATTGACATTCATTGTATTAATAATTACTCGACCCATATTGTCATACACTGTCATATCAGCATTATCAACACCATCTTTAAATGTCACTTTAACATTGCCCTTACTCGGGTTCGGGAACACGCTCAACACCTCGTTCTCACCGAGAGCGACCTCACCAACGCTGACCATTCCGAGTGCATCAACGAAATTCGGGATGCCGTAGCCGTTATAATTGTCAGGATTGTTGGCATTGTTACCTGCTGCACGCACAGCGTCGCAGATCTCCTGCACTGATGCATTTGGTCTTGCTTGACGCAGACATGCCACAGCACCTGCCAACACCGGATTCGAGAACGATGTGCCGTCACCATTGTAGTATGGCCACCAGCTTCCATATCCTGATGCGACGTATGTGCCTTCACCCATTGCCATCACATCCGGCTTGATACGACCGTCATAGGTTGGGCCGACAGAGCTGAATGATGCACGCTGACCTGATGCGTTGACAGCGCCCACAGTGATGATATGCTCAGCATCTGCTGGGATTCCCAATGTGCATGTGCCACTGCCTTCATTACCGGCTGAATTCGTGCAGATCATGCCACGGCTTGCAGCAATCTCAGCACCAATAGTCATTGGAGCAGTGTGTCCGTCATAATCCGGGAAATGATGATCCCATTGAGGCATGTCGAAATCGATGTAACCCAATGAGGTTGAGCAAATGTCAACACCGAGACTGTCAGCGAGTTCCGCACCTGACACCCAGTTGTATTCCTCAACGATATTCTCTCCGTTGCCGTCTTCAGTATGGAACAGATAGAATGAAGCTTTGTATGCAGTTCCAACCATCTCATTCGGGTCATAAGCAGCAATAGTGCTCAAGCATGAAGTTCCATGAGTGCTCTGCGAATACACCGATGTCGAACCGTAAACAAAGTCACGGACGCCAAGCAAACGGCCTTCCTCACGCATGTTGTCGAAACATGTTGCCTCTTCTGTGCCAACAAAACCACCGTCCAAAACAGCTATGACAACACCTTCACCGTGATATCCCATGTCATGCAACTCATTGACTTTCAACTGAAATACCTGGTTATGAGCACCACCGTAAAAATCTCTGTAAATAACAGGTTTGCTCGATTCCTTCATCTCGTTGGCAAGCCAAATCTCCTTGTCGCGCTGTGCTTCAGGAAAATCCGGGCAGTTTCTCACTGCATCAACAAACTCCAAAGCGTTGATGGCGTCAACGACACTCTGACTTGTAGTGTAAACCGACACTCCGTTCAACCATTTTGAAGGATTAAGAAGCTGTGCGCCGCAATCAGCAACAGCCTGCAAATACTGAGGGTTAACAGGGATGTCGTACTCGTCGATTTCGATATTGAGTCTCGCACGACGCTCTAAAGCCCTCTGGCTCAAAAACTCCTCAGGATTGTCAATGGAATAAGGTGAATTGGCCTTGTCTGTAAACTGTACCCAATAAATATTGGAAGCAATCTGTGCCTGCGCAAAAAATGCAGTCACAAATAAAATCAGTAAGAATGATAATTTTTTCATTTTTTTAATTTTAATTAAAATTAATGGCGCAAAGATATAAAAAAATTCGGAATGACAACATTTTTATTAGTCTAATGTGGCGCGGCATAATGAAATTAAGTCGTTTGTATGAACTTTCAAGCCGCGCTTGATTATCCAGTTTATTGATTTGTCATTCCGAGCCTGAAAGGCGAGGAATCTCAATTGTTGATAACTTGTTAATTTTTTAATACTTTGTGCCTTAAAATTTTGTAATTTTGCAGCCCAAATTTTATTATAATTATTTTTTAACAATGAATAACGAAGAAAGAAACGGCAAACGTCAGCACGTTGCCAGAAGAAAAACTGCTGAAGTCAGAAGATTCAGTGACGAGAGATTAGCGCAGTTTGAAAAAGAAAAAGCTCGCCGTGAGGGCGATGAAGAACGCCATGAAAGAAGACCTTTCGGCGAAAAACGTAGCTTCGGTCGTCGTGATGACGAGAGAGGCGAGAAAAAATCATTCGGTCATGATAACCGTAAACCTTACGGTAAGAGATTTGATGATGAAGAACGAAACGATAAGAAGCCTTTTGGCAGAAGATCTTTCAACAAGGAAGAACGTGAAGAACGCGGATCAAGAAAGCCTTTTGGTGACAAAAAACCTTTCGGCGATAGAAAGCCTTTCGGCAAACGTTTTGATCGTGACGAGGAACGTCCAACACATGGTGGCCGTCGCGGATACCGTCGCGAGAAAGACCCGGAATTCGACCGTCCACAGGCAACAGGCGAAATCCGCCTCAACAAATACCTCGCCGACTCAGGCATCTGCTCACGCCGCGAAGCCGACGACCTCATCCTCGCTGGCGCTGTGACAGTGAACGGCGAAGTGGTCACCGAACTCGGCACCAAAGTCAAAACCACCGACAAAGTGGTGTACGGCGGACAGACCCTCAACCGTGAGAAACTTCGTTATGTCTTGTTAAACAAGCCTAAAGGCGTCATCACCACAAGCGACGACCCATACGAACGCCATACCGTCATGGACCTCGTCGAAGGCGCTTGCCAGGAACGTATCTACCCGGTGGGCAGACTCGACCGTAACACCATAGGTCTGCTGCTCCTCACCAACGACGGCGAACTCGCAAAAACACTCACACATCCAAGCCATAACGTGAAGAAGCTGTACCACGTCACACTCAACAAGCCTCTGACAGAAAGCGACTTCGAGAAGATCGAGAAAGGCCTCACCCTCGAAGACGGCCCTATCGAGGTCGACAAAATCGACTACGTCACCGACGACCCTACCATGCGCGAAATCGGCGTGGAAATACACTCAGGACGTAACCATATCGTACGTCGTATCTTCGAAAGCCTTGGCTATGAAGTGGTTAAGCTCGACCGCGTGATGCTCGCAGGACTCACAAAACAAAACCTGCCTCGCGGCCACTGGCGCTTCCTCACCAGCGCAGAGATCTCAATGCTCAAACGTATTGAATAATCATGAAAAAACTATCAATTACCATATTATTGATAATAGCGTCATTTTCAGCGTTGCTCGGTCAGCCCGAGACGCTGAAAGTGATGCAATATAACCTTTTAAACTACGGCAATAACACCGGCTATTGCAACACAACAAACAACAATATCAGCGATAAAAACGGCTACATCCGCACCATCCTGACAGCCTATTACCCTGATATCTTCACCGTCTGCGAGATTGGTAGAAGCAGCTCCCTGCCAAATGATTTCGTCAACAACGTGTTGAACATCAATGGCTTGAATTACTGGATGACAAGCCCCGGCTCAAACACCAACAACTCATCATCACTCATCAACTGCATCTTCTACAACTCCACAAAACTTACACTCGTCGGACATCATGTCGCGCAAACTTACACCCGCGATGTCGATGTTTATGATTTCAAATTCAAAAACGACGAATCCGACCGCGTCACCTTGACATGCGTCATAGCACATCTTAAAGCCGGCACTGGCTCCGACAACGAAAGCAAACGCAAAATGATGATTGAAAACACCATGAGATATCTTGAGAATAATTACCGCGAACGTAATGTCCTCATCATGGGAGATTTTAACCTATATTCCTCGTCAGAGCCTGCCTATCAAGCACTTACAAACGAGACAGCCTACCCGCACTCCTATTTCATCGACCCTCTCTACCCTTACGGCGTCGGAAACTGGAATTCAAACTACAATTATAAAGATTATCACACCCAAGCGACACATAAGGACAACGACAGCAACTGCCATTCATCAGGTGGCATGGACGACCGCTTCGACTTCATCCTGATGTCGGAAAACATCTACGGAGGCAGAGAAAACATACGCTATGTCGGTGGTAGCTACAACGCCCTCGGCAACGACGGCAACCGTTTCAACAAAAGCATCAACAACCCGACAAACCAAGCTGTTTCACAAGAAGTAGCCAACGCTCTCTTCCATAACTCCGACCATATCCCCGTCACTATGGATCTCGTCGTGAGCCTTAATGAAGACGTCAACGAGCTGAATTCCAACGAGTTAAGCTACGATATCTTCCCTAATCCTGCTTCATCAGAAATTAATTTAAGATTTTACCAAAATAATTCAGGTAGAGCTAATATATTGTTATTCAATACTTTAGGACAAGTGGTCTTTTCAGAGAATATCTTCGTGAACGACTGTCTCAGCGAGCATGTCATCAATGTCGAAAATCTTCCAAAAGGCTTTTATTTCCTGAAGGTAACAAACGCTGATGGCTTGACAAACACTATTAAAATTGCTATAGAATGAAAATATTTCGTAAAATAATTGATGGATGTGTCGGTTTCATGCAGAAATACCTGCCTGAGCCGTTCATTTTTGCAATTATTCTTACGTTTGTGGCAATTTTAGTCGCCATGCCGGTATGCCACCAAAGCATAGTTGAAGTGGTGACAAACTGGGGCGGCGGAGTGTGGAACCTCCTCGGATTCTCAATGCAGATGGCTCTTGTGCTCGTCACCGGTGCCACCCTCGCTGCAGCTCCTCTTATCAAAAAAGGCATCAGCAGGCTCGCGTCAATGCCGAAAACACCGGCAGGCGCCATAGCTCTCGTCACAGGCATCTCTGCTATGGCATGCTGGCTCAACTGGGGTTTCGGACTTATCGTAGGCGCCATCTTCGCCAAAGAGATAGCTAAAAAACTCAAAAATGTCGACTACCGACTGCTCATCGCTTCAGCCTACAGCGGCTTTGTGGTGTGGCACGCCGGCATCTCGGGCTCCATCCCGCTCAAGATGGCATCCGATGTCAACGAACTCGTAAAAGATACTAACGGCGTTATAACCTCAGTGATTCCTATCGGAAACACCATCCTCGACTGGCATAACATCATCATGGTGGTCATCGTCACCATCGCCCTCGTCGTCATCAATTCATTGATGCACCCGAAGACTGGCATCGTCGCCATCGACCCTGCCTTGTTGCAAGAAGACACTGTAGAGACGCATGAAAATGCATCTCAAAAAACACCGGCCATGAAACTGGAAAACAGCCGCCTTTTATCCGCCTTATTAGCTTTATTAGGCCTGTCTTTCCTGATAATCAGCCTGTTTTTCAAGCACAAAGCCTTCGACCTCGGCTCGGTGATTCTGCTGTTCCTCTTCCTCGGCATAGTGCTTCATAAAACACCTATCGCCTACGTCCGCGCTTTCGCGAAATCAGTGGGCGGCGCAGCAGGAATATTGCTTCAGTTCCCATTTTACGCAGGTATCATGGGCATCATCACAGGCGTGGGTGAGTCAGGAATATGCCTCGGCACTGTGGTCAGCGAAGCATTTGTAAATATTTCAACGTCAACGACTTATCCGATATACACCTTCCTTTGTGCGGCAATTCTGAATATGTTCGTGCCATCAGGCGGCGGTCACTGGGCTATCCAAGCTCCTATCATGTTCGCTGCCGGCGAGGCACTGAACGTCGACCACGGCCTCACAGGAATGGCGATAGCATGGGGCGATGCTTGGACTAACCTCATCCAGCCCTTCTGGGCACTGCCTGCTCTCGCAATAGCGAAGCTTAACGCCAAGGATATCATGGGCTTCTGCCTCATCGACCTTGTCGTTTCCGGAATAATCATCATCAGCGGACTTCTAATCTGGGCAATATGATACCACGTGAGACCATAAATCAGATCATCGAGACAGCACGTATCGAAGACGTGGTGGGTGAGTTCGTGACGCTCCGCAAACGCGGCTCCAACCTCATCGGAATATGCCCTTTCCATAAGGAGAAGACGCCATCGTTCAACGTCAACCCTGCCCGAAACATCTTCAAATGCTTCGGCTGCGGCAAGGCAGGCGACGCGGTGCGTTTCATCATGGAACATGAGCATTATTCCTATCCTGAAGCCCTTCGCTATCTCGCCAAGAAATACGGCATCAAGATAGAAGAACGCGAACAGTCACCTGAAGAACTGGCAGCTCAGAACGAACGCGAGCGCATGTTCAACATCAACAGCTTCGCGCAAGAATACTTTTCCAACATCATGATGACATCTGACGAAGGTCAGTCGGTAGGTCTCGCCTATTTCCACGAACGCGGCTTCCGCGATGCCATCATCAACCGTTTCCAGCTTGGATATTGCCCTAACAGCGGCTCAGCCTTCACAGATTATGCAACACAGCATGGCTATGACAAAGACCTTCTGATAAAAGTCGGTCTCACTGGAAGCTACGAAAACCGCATCTACGACCGCTATCAAGGCCGTGTCATCTTCCCGATACACAACCTCACTGGAAAAGTCATCGGCTTTGGCGGACGTATCTTAACGAAAGAAAAGACAAAGGCAAAATACGTCAACTCGCCTGAATCGGAGATTTACAATAAGAGTCAGACGCTCTACGGCATCTTCTTTGCCAGAAATGAGATCTCAAGATTAGACAACTGCATCCTCGTCGAAGGCTATGCCGACGTGCTTTCAATGCATCAGGCTGGCATCGAAAACGTGGTTGCGAGCTCCGGCACCTCCCTGACGACCGAGCAAATCCGCATGATAAGCCGTTACACGAAGAACATCACCATGCTCTACGACGGCGACGCTGCCGGCATCCACGCCGCACTCCGAGGCACCAATATGATTCTCGAAGAAGGCATGAACGTCCGCATCGTGGTGCTGCCTCCTGAAGACGACCCCGACAGCTTCGTGCAAAACAACCCAATCGAGGTTGTCACTAAATACTTGGCCGACAACGCAAAAGACTTCATCGGGTTCAAGACAAATCTCCTTTTAAAGGACGCCCAGAACGACCCTATCAAACGCGCTTCTGTCATTAAAGACATCGTCGAGACCATCGCCGTCATCCCTGATCCGATTTATCGTGCCACATATATTAAGGAATGCAGCCGCACCCTTGAGATGCCTGAGCAGACGCTCACCAACGAGGTCAACAAGATTCTTCGTGCCAAATTACGCAAGCAACTGGGTCTCGACCCAAAACAAGACTCCCAGCTGACCTATCAGGAATACCAGACATACCAGCCTCAGCAACAGGTCGAGCCGGAATCGTCCACTCCTATAGGCTTCTTCCAGGAGCAGGAGCTTGTGAAACTGCTTCTCTCTCATGGCAGCGAAAACATTGAACTTGAAGAAAAAGACGAAGACGGTAAAGTCATCAACACATATATCACCACCATAGCCTCGGCTATCGTCGATGACCTTAAAAATGACGGTTTATTGTTCAGAGACGAGACTCACAAAAAGATTTTCGATGCCTTCGACCGCGGTCTCGACACCGGCATTCTCCCGACAGCGCACGACTTCACTTCAAGCGAAGATCAAGATGTGGCAGTGCTCGCTGCAGACCTCCTGAGCACACAATATAAACTCGATGACTGGCAACGTCATCGTATAGTTGTCAAAACCGAAGACGACGTCCTAAAAAAGACCGTCCTCTCTTCCATCCTCCGTTTCAAAGACATGGTTATCGAAGACCGTCGTGCAGCCGTCGTCAAGGAACTCCAATCCTGTACCGACCCCGATGACCAGCTCATCCTCCTTCAAAAGAAGAAAAAACTCGACGACATCCGCCTAAAGATCAACCACGATCTCGGAATCGTTATCACAAAATAGTTAGTAGTTAGAAGTTAGTAATTAGGAGTTTTAACTTCACACTTCTAACTTCATAATATTATTAACTACTATTTTTAATCGCTCTTCAAACGCTTCTTTCGTTGCAAACCCCACATGAGGCATCAACAACGTGTTCGGTGCTCCTAATATCGGGTTATCGTTGCTCAGTGGCGGCTCACCGTCGTAAACATCCAATGCGGCGCCGGCGATAATGCCGTTTTTCAACGCCTCGGCAAGGTCGTTGGTGTTCACCACCGGCCCCCTTGCGGCATTGACAATAATAGCCGAAGACTTCATCATCTTGAAATCTTGGGCAGTCAAGAAGTTACGAGTCTCGTTGTTCAATGCGATATGCAAAGCAACGATGTCTGATTCTTTCAGCAGGGTCTCCTTGTCAACAAATGTCACTCCCTGTACTTGTTTCGGTGTGCGGTTCCATGCTATCACCTTGCACCCGAATGCTTGTGCCAGTGCAGCAGTCCTCTGTCCAATGGCCCCCATTCCTATAATGCCTACGGTCTTCCCCGCAATCTCTCTTCCTGGCGCCATCGATGGTCCCTTGCAGCTGCGTGTGATCCTGTCATTCTCGATAACATGACGATACAGCCCTATCATCATGCATATCGTCTCTTCCGCCACAGCCTCGGTTGAATAGCCTGCAGCGTTCATCACAGTGATGCCTCTACGCTTGCACTCGTCCATATCGATATGGTCGAGACCGGTAAACGCTATCGAGAGCATCTTCAGGTTCGGACACGCATCCAAAAAGTCCTTGCGCAACGGCATGTTGCTCTCCACCACAACATCAGCCCCCGCAGCACGCTCAATGTTCATTTCAGGCTTGCGGTCTGGATATATCACAACCTCATGCCCTTGTTTCTTCAAATTGTCACAAGCCTTATCAATGGCTTCAACCGTCAGTCCTAACGGCTCCAAAAAGACTATCTTCATCGTTTTCAGTGTTTGTTTCAAACAACAAAGATAGTCTTTTTTTCAACACCGTCGAATATTTATTCATGGAGGAACCCCTCCGACCTGTACGAGATTATAACCATAACCGTGGATGAATCAAAATTTATGAGCATCGATCGTAAAACAAAATATATCCAAATGAAATGGAACGAGTGTCCCATAGCGGCAGGCCCCTCCCATGAATATTATTCCGCCTCGTTTTTCTGCTCCTCTTCATTGCTCATCCTGTCGATAAGCATGAATTCGTCCATTAAAACCTCCGTAAAATAACGTTTGTTCTTGTCCCTGTCCTCATACTGTCTCGTCTGCAATTTGCCCTCTAAAGCCATTAAACGGCCCTTCTTGACAATTTTCTCCACCGTCTCAGCCGTCCTGCCCCACGCCACAATGTTGTGCCACTCAGTCTCCGTAACAAGCTCGTTCTTGTCGTTGTAATGCTTCTCGTTAGTCGCCAACGTAAATCTTGCCGACTTCCTCTCACCAAATTTCTTAATCTCCGGATCCGCACCCGGACGTCCAATCAAATGAACCGAATTTCTTAATGTTCCCATAATAAAACCTTGTTTAGTTATTAATGATTAATTTGTATCGCAAATTTACAACCAACAAAAAAAATTAGTCGTACGAAAAACGACTAATCTTTCAATATACCACCTAAAATATTAATTATCAATATATTACACAAGCTTTTATCAGAATTTCACCCCTCCTGAAATGTTAAAAAATTTTAACAATTCATCTCAATCCATTGATTATCAATTATTTATCTTGCAAAAATCCCAAATATTCGTATCTTATTGATTATCAATAAAAAAGTAGAGACGCCATACGACGTCTCTACTAATGTCTAAAGTCTAACGACTAAAGTCTTATTTGACAACGTTGATTCTCTTAACGTTGCTACCTGTCTCGGTTGTAACCTTGACCATGTAGACACCTGACTCGAGCTGACCCATGTTGAGGACCATGCTGTCGCCGCTGACTTCTTGATCAAGAACCATCTGACCCATAGCGTTGAACACTGTCACGTGCTTCATTGCTGTAGCATTGATGTAGAGATCACCGCTTGTTGGGTTAGGATAGATTGAGTTGATAACCTCATCGTTCTCCGGAACACCAACGGTAATATCAGCTTCAGCCTCATCACCGCATGACATTGCATAGTATGTAACGTCATATTCACCGCCGTAGATAACTCTGATGGTGTAGTCATAGTGACCTGACTCTAATCCTTCATCTACGAATGTTGTTGTGTTAGCATCGAATATGCCGACAAACTCATCGTTACGATAGAGAATGACACCAAGGATACCCTCTGTTGGAGGTGTTGGAGGAACTGGACCTGCTTCGAGATCATAGATAGCTACAACATTAGGTGACTGCTGAACATTAGCGAAGAAGCAAGTCTTGTTGTTGTATGTACCGATGAAGCAACCTCCAGCAATACCATCCGCTGCGTCATAACCAGGCATGTCATTGCAGACATGTACTGGATCTGAAACCAATGTGTTGGTTGTGATGTTGTAGTCAATGACCTCAACTCTATTTGTTGTCTGACCTGCTCCGTCTGGAGAAATCTGGCAGAACAGATAGAGGTGTTCAACACCGTCAGCATCCACATAGTATGATGAACCGTATGCACTTGTTGGAGCTGGACCGTTCTGGATCAAAGCACCTGTACGGCTGTACAGAGCCAATGTTGTCCAGTTACCTGCCCAGAAACCATCGCGTACTGGATCGTATGTCACGTGACGTGATGTCAAACCTGAACAGTTGATTGTGCTGACCAATGTACGTGTTGTGAAGTCCATGCAGAAGATCTGTGCTCCGCCTGATGAACCATAGAAGTACTGACCGTCTGTTGTGAGGTCGCGGATACCTGTTGCACCTGCGATATTGAAGCCTTCAACAAATGTACCATCCAAATTGTACTGGTAGAATGTGTAACCACCAGTTGGTGCTGACTGCCAGCTTGCTGTGTAGATGTAGTTGCCATCTGTTGCAACAGCCTGCTGACCTGCACTTGAACCTGTAAATGATGCTACGAGATCCCACATGTTGCGGTTGTTACGTACTGGCATTGCTGAGAGAACACCAGCGTTGTTGCATGACTGTGTAGGAACTGAAATCTCGTGGACTTCACCCTTAGCACCTTCTGCTACGTAAACGCGGAGCATCCAACCATAACCAGAAACACCGGCTGTTGCAAGATCCATCCAGCTTGAACCGTCGAGAGAGACCCAACGTGCGTTAACATCACCAGCGCCTGACTCCATGTAAGCTGCTGCGCAGTATGATGTGCATGTTGCATTGTAGAACACAACCCAGAGGTTCTGTGAATCGTCAATGTTAACTGGCTCTGCAAATTCGTATTCAACGAAGCCTGGTGTAGCACCTGTTGTAGCAACGTTCACTGTACCGACTGCTGTGCCAGGAGCTGTTGTGCCACCCTGGTAGATAGTAGCTGTACCTGTGAATGCATAACCTGCGTTACCTGAATCGTATGTAGCAACCTTTGTTACATGGTCGCCAGTGTATGAACCAGCTGGGAACATAATTGCCCAGTAGAATGGACCGCCAGCACCAATGTTGTTGTCGTTGCTACCATTGTCATAGTAGTACCACTGACCCTCACCTGGTGTTGGAGGTGTTGGACCATCAGGCAATGTCCATGTAAGTGTTACGTCAGCATTATTGACTGATGTGTTGAATGATGTCGTACCATCAAAGTTGTCGCATGGATTGTATGTGAATGTGTATTCTGACCACTCACCCATACCTGATGCATAGAGAGGAGCAACTGCAGCAACGTGCTGTGAACCTTCTGTCATGCCTTCAACTGGCAACTGTGCAAATGGGTAATATGTCTCACCAACGTATTCACCGTCAAGCATAAGCTTGTAGCTCAATGGAGCACGATCACCTTTTGCACCTGTTGACAATGTAACGTCGTCAATCCAGATCTCATACATGTCGTAGTTGACATCGTGGAATCCGATGTAAACTGACTGACCTGCGTATGCACTCAAGTCGATTGTGTGCTGACGCCAGTTTTCATAACGTGTGTCGTTGTGACGTACGATTGCACCGTCGCTGCCTGTACCCTTAGCACCACCGTTCCAAATCTGTGTGAAGTCGGCTGCTGTTGGGTTATCAACTGTTGCAATGACCACTGAGAAGTTCTCTGGATAAGTGTCGTTAGCGTTATCTGCAAAGAATGTCAATGTTGAACCGTTAACGATGTCATACTTCTGAGGAGTATACATGTAGCTGTCTGTGTTGAATGCACCAACATAGTCAACGAATGAGTAGCACATTGCGAAGCCTGTACCTGTGTGTGCAAGTCCTGTGTAGTCATGACCACCGAGGTTCTGGCTGCTGTGTAACCATTCACCACCGTCTGTGTTGACTGTGAGAACATTCCAACCATTCAAACCACCTTCGAAGCTTTCTTCGAATGAATCATCACCTGTAGGACCTGGAGTTGGACCAACTGATCCGCCTTCCCACATTGCCCAACCTGTAGGTGATACATACAAACCATCAACTGGAGTAATAACCTCTTGGAGGACGTATGTTAATGAAATTTCGTCTTCGTCAGCAACCAAAAGATCGATGATATCTGTGTAACCATCAAGCTCAATCTCAACAAGGTATTCACCCTTGCGGATTTCCTCTGTAATTGTACCAGTCTCATCAATTGTGAACACATACTCTCTGTCAGCTGCTTCGAGCTCAACAACAGCACCAGCTGGTGACTGACCGTTGTTCAAAGCAACATTAACTGTCAATGTTGCAATCATATCCTTGTCAATAACATTTGACCAAAGGATTTCTGAGATACCGTCGCCTGTTGGACCTGGTGTTGGAGGAACTGGTGCTGAACCTGCATGAGTAATTGTAACATCGTCAATCCAGATTTCGTATGCATCATAGTTGACATCGTGGAATGCAATCCAGATCTCCTGACCTGCATAATCTGCCAAGCTGATCTCGTGTGAACGCCAGTTCTGATAACGGTTTTCTGCACGACGTACCGTTGCGCCATTGCTGCCAGTACCCTTAGCACCACCACTCCAAATCTGTGTGAAGTCTGCTGCTGTTGGGTTAGCTGCTGTAGAAACGCAAACTGAGAAATTCTCTGGATATTGGTCGTTACCATTGTCTGCCCAGAATGCAATTGATGAGTTTGCATCAATGCTGTACTTCTGAGGTGATACGAGATATGCATCTGTATCGTATGCGCCGTCATAGTCAATAAATGAGTAGCACACTGCAAAGCCTGTACCAGTATGTGCCGCATCTGTGTAGTCATAACCACCAGGGTTGTCGTCGCTATTCAGCCACTCGCCACCGTCTGCGTTGACTTTAATACATGTCCAACCATCTAAGCTGCCACCTTCGAAGCCGAATGTAGCTGTTTCACGGTTTGGAACTGGAGCGTAGCCATCGTATGTGGCTGCGATACCCCACTGCCATTCACCATATGGTAATGCTGGCCATTCTGTATCAAGATATTCATAAACATCACCTGCGATACCTTGAGCGAGGAGTGTTGGATTCTCAACTGATTCTTCGTCGATGTTGTTACGACGATAGAGGTTGTAGCTTACGAATTCGCGATTGCCACCATTCAGGTCAATTGAACGGCTGTTCAATTCTGATCTCATGTCAATCTTCTTAATAGGAGCTTCAACTCTATTAGCTAACATGGCTGGATCTGCAACTTTGCAATCAATGTTTGCATAAGCATTGTCACTTTCTGATGCATTAGCTGTGTTCTTAGCACCACCAGTGATTGTTACGTCAACGCCATCGTTGTTGCCATATCTTGACACTACAAATTCATATGTATTACCTGCTTCGAACACGTAATCGTCCTGACGACCACCAACATTACCGTTAGATGCTGCAATCCAGATACGATCGCCTGGTGTTGGGTTGGTGATGCACCAATCATAGATACCAGATGGGATTGTAATTGTAACGCTTGCGTTGTTAACCATGTTCTGTGTTGAGCAGTTGCCATCGGCATTTGTAGGGATCTTGTGGCTGAACTGATCGTAGATGCCTTCATTGCCTGAGCAGTTCATGCTCAATGCACCTGTCTCAGGAATTATTGTGCCATAGAGTGAGTGTGTCTCATCGAGCAACATCTGGTAACCTGAACCGTCACCCCATACATCTGGAGCTGTGAGGATAACTGTCACATCGCCTGGCGCTGGAGGAGGAGTTGGTTCAACCTTTCTGAACATTGTGATGTTATCAACATAGATGCAGTCATCGTTAGCATTCAATGAACCGTCCTTAGCATATTCCCACTTGTAAGTGTGTGTACCACCTGTTACTGAGAACTCTTTGTAAGCATATGGCAATTCACCGCTAAGAGCTGAACCTTTTTCTACACCGTCAATGTAGAAGTGGAACTTGTCGTAGTTAGTTTCTGAAGAAACTCTTACATAGAAGCCCATCTTTGCCTCTGCAAATGGAACGTCAACTGTTGCCTCAATTGAAGAAACACCGCTTGCAACACCTTCGCAAGTTGACTTCATGCAGTATGTGCCTTCGTATGGGTTAGTTGTTGTGATAGCCCATGGATACTGTGCTGGCAATGTGAATTCTGCCTGTGAGAAGTCGCCTGTCTCAAAGTCAACAATCATCTCTGCAGGATCCCATGACCACTCTACCAAAACATCAGATTCTTCTTCTGTTGCTGTAATCTGACCGAGAGGATAGTAGAATTCGTGTGTGATGATGTCTTCAACTCCTGTCAACTGATCGTATGCAACATAGATCACAGTTGCTGCAGTCTCATAACCTTCTGTGAGAATACCGACAGCATAGAGACCAGCGAGGACTTCGCCTTCATAGAAACCAGTCTCGTCTGTTAAGAACTCATACTGCTGAATTGCACCGTATTCATCAATACCTACTACAACCATTGTAGCATTTGCAATTGGATGTAATGTGTCTGTGTCATAGACATAGCCATTGACTGAACCAAAGCCTGTCATATAAGCTGTATCAGGTGCTGACAAAAGTGATTCACCAGCGTCATACACTGCTGAAACCTGGAATAAATAACCATCCATGTTGTATGGAAGATCTTCAACTGCATATTCTGTAGTTGTAACGAGTGATTCGTTGATCTTCACACCATCCTGATAGATGTTGTAACCCTTGAATGAACGTTCTGGGGCTGTCCATGTGAGCATTGCTGCATCGCCTGGGTAAAGTTCTGGGTTAGTGACAACCACTTCATCAACAGCGCTGATAGGTGTTGTGAAAGCAATGATTTCACCCATTGTTGTACCTGCAGCGTTACGCTCGTTAACCTGCATGAAGTAGCTCTGGTTAGGCTCGAGTTCTGGCAAGAAAACACCAGCGACGAGTTCAGTTGTCCAGTCGATCAATGCTGTTTGTGGAGGATACTGTGTACCAAACAAAACCTGCATCTCTTCTGTGTATTCACCAATAACCCACTGAGCAACATAAGGATCATCAACACTTGACTCAACATTTGTCTCACCATCCATTGGTGCATAAACGATTGCCTGTTCAGGAGCTGGTACTTCTGCTGTCTCGATAGAAACAGGGAATTCAGCATCTGTTGAAGCAATCACCAAGTAGTATGTACCTGCTTTGACATACAAATCTTCGATGTTGTTGTCAATAACATCACGTTTGCCGCTGTTCTGGGCAATCTGTGCTTTTGAAACGCCCATTGCTTCGCCTTCAGCTTCACCAATCTGACCATTAGCAGGATTGCTCTCTCTGATCTTCATGTTTGCGAGGTCCACAACGACTTCACGACCGTCGATTGTCAAGAAATGAGTGTAGATTACAGGAGTGTAAGTTGAGGTGCTGTACCATGATTCGCCATTAGTAGTGTACCAGATCTTACCATTTGTTGCATCAACAGGATATCTGCCGCAGTATGCTGCATATTCGCTGTCTGAATAGAGAATGATCCAGATGTTCTCGTCATCACCTAATGCCTGTGGGGTGTCAAGGTTGATTTCGAAGTAATTACCAGGGGTAAAGTCTTCATTTTCCTGATAATAAACCATGTTTGCGATGTTTGGTGTGTCACCGCCCTTCATGATTACTAAATCATAGTATGTGGCAAGTGTGCTGTTACGTGCAGCACTTTCAACTGTAACAACAGAAGCTTCGCCAAGACCGAGGTCCTGAAGCATATCAGGAGTGATTCTGTAACCCCACATCGTTCCGCCACCTGCTGAGGTACCGTACCATGTGTTGCTGCCAGTGTAAGCGTAGTTGAACCACATATTAGCTGGGCCTGGGTTAACTGCTGGACCATTATAAACGTAGTTGTTGTCGGCCATAGGACCGCCTTCACCTGCGAAGTCTTCTGTGTAGAGAGCTGCAACACCGTCAGCACCTGTTGTACCGGCTGTGAGCATCACGTCGTTAGCAAAAGTCATTTTGTAAACAGCGTCAGCACCTTCTGTAGCTTCAGGAAGCTCGTAGTTCTTGTAGATACCTGCAGGAGCTGTTGCATTGTATGGGAATGATGAGACAACTGTAGCTTTCTCATAAACATCACCATTAACTGGGTTGTAAGCATTTGCTGTAACATTGAACTGCTGTGCGTCTCTGTTGCCGCTGAAAAGAACTGTCATTGTGCTGTTGACTGCGCCTTCTTCAGCTTCACCTGTTGTCAATTCAACCTCAAGTGGATGTGCTGCAGTGAGTGTTGCAGGCAATTCAGCATTGTATGTGAAGTAATTGCCGCTGAAATCCAATGCATTGACTGTTGTACCTGAGCCATTGATTGTGAACACGTATGGAGCCATCCAAGCGCCATTCGGACGATAACCGAGGTCGAGAACGTCTGGAGTTGTTGTGAGTGCTCCACCAGGAGTTGGTGCTGGTTCTGTTGCTGTCACTGTGATATCGTCAACGAACATATAGAACTGGTCGTTTGATGTGCAAGCGATAGAAACATACTTTGTGCCGGCTGGAAAGTCATAGCTGTATTCTTGATATGCTCCAGCTCCGTACAAAGTTGTGCAAGTCACTTCGCTACCCCATGTGAATTCTGTTGGGTCATTCGTGGTTGATGAATAACCGACTTTGAATGTTTCAGGATAGTTGGAGCTGTACCTTGCAGCATAGAAAGTGAAATTAACACCATCGTTGTCATCCAACTCAGGTGAAATGAGGTACTGAGGATAATTTGTTGTGTAATAGAATCTGAAAGCATAATTACCAGTATTTCCCCCGTATGAGCTTGTTACACCTGATGAGGAATGGCAATGGTTTGTTGTCCAGTCGCCCAAGCCATTCTCGAAACCCTGTTCGATTACCTGGTCGTCGCGATTTTGCTGGACGTTAGCTCTCGTCACGCCTGTGAAAGCGAACAAGAACATCGTTAATAATAGAAAAACTTTTTTCATAATAGAAAAATTTAGTTAATAATTATGTTAATTTCTCAATTTTTCATTTTTAACTCCAATAAGGAGCGTCACTTTTTAGGGTGACGTTCCTTATTATTAATAGGTGTCTATTACTTGACAACTGTCACGCGTTTGACGCTTGAACCGTTTTCAGTAAAGATATTGACCATGTAAACGCCAGCTTCGAACTTAGCCATGTCGATCACAGCCTCATTGCCGCTAACATTCTGTTCGTAGACAACCTGACCCATTGTGTTGACAATGCTGATGCGTGTCATGTTCATAGCGTTGATGTAGAGGTCGCCGCTTGTTGGGTTAGGATAGATTGAATTCACAACTTCGTTCTCGATCACACCGAGTTCAACCTGATAATCGATTGACATTGGGCATGAGATACCGTAGTTAGCATCGACATAGTACACAGTGTATGTGTGGACGTCTGTGTCAGGAGCTTCGAGTGTGAATGTCAGGTTTGCTGTTGCGCCAACGAGTTCGCCATCGAGTTCGATATTGTACTTGTTAGGAACGATGCTTCCTGGTACTGGTGCTGGGCCACCTTCTTCTGTGTAGATACGGAGGTTCCAGTTACCAACGATCTGACCGCTTGATGCTGCTGAGATAGTGTTGTACCATGTTGAACCATCTGTTGAGATGCATGATGCGTTAGCTGCGCCACCTGCCGATTCATCGATAGATGCGACATACTGACCATTGTTGTTATGCATCACTAACCAGAGGTTCTGAGCGTTGTCAATTGTGACAGCCTCATCAAGTTCGATCTCGATGTACTGTGATGTACCGCTCACGCTGTAAGCCTGAGTGTAGAGCAATGTACCAGGAGCTGCATCACCACCATTGTAGATCATGAAGCTACCTGTGTGAGCTGTATAGTCGTAGTAAGCGATCTTTGAAACCACTGTGCCTTCATATGTGTTAGCTGGGAACATGATACCCCAGTAGAAGCCACCACCTGATGTCAAACCGATAGCGTCATCGTTGTTACCAGTGTCATAGTAGTTCCAGTCACGTGTCATGTTAGTTGCTGATGGACCGAAGCCAACGCCAGCGTTCACAAAGTTATTGTTGTATTCTCTAACAATACCATCGCTTGCTAATGGACCTTCGCTACCAACACCCATAGGAGCTGTAATCTCGGTGACTTCACCCTTGTTAGATGTTGCTACGTAAGCCTTAATAATCCAGCTGTAACCTGACAAACCTGCTGCTGCAAGATCCATCCAGCTTGAACCGTCGAGAGAGACCCAACGTGCGTTAGGATCGCCTGCGTCGACGCATGCTGCTGCTGGATATGATGTGCTTGTCTCATTGTAGAAGATAATCCAGAGGTTCTTTGTAGGATCGATTGAGACTGGCTGTGCAAACTCGAACTCTGCCCACTGGTCTGCTGTACCTGCCACTGATACTGGCATTGTACCGACTGCTGTTGCAGGAGCTGTTGTACCATCGTTGTAGATAGTAACATTACCTGAGAATGGATAGCCGCTCATTTCATATGTAGCTGCCTTTGTGACAACGTTGCCCTGGTATGAACCTGCTGGGAACATAACACCCCAGTAGAATGCACCACTTGCACCAACGCCTGTTGCGACTACGTCTGAACCATACTGATACCACTGACCATCACCTGGTGTTGGAGGTGTTGGCTGTCCGCCGTTCCATGAGAGTGTGACATTCATGTCTTCATTTGTAGCTTCAAGTTCTGTAACCTGCTGAGCAACGCCTTCGCAGCCGAGGTATGTGAATTCTTTTGTTACGTATTCACTCATACCTGTTGAGTAAACAACTGCCACACCGAGTGTGTAAGTTTCATCGATTACGAGTGATGCTTCATCAAGCTGCATGTAGCTGTTTGTTGTTTCAGCGTAGTAAACACCGTCCAATGTGACGAAGTATTTCTCTGCGTATCTGTCAACAGGAACGATTGGAGTCCACATTGCATAACCTGTGCATGACACATTGATAACTTCAACTGGCTTGAAGATTTCTTGCAAATAAGCTGTGAGTTCTGTTGCTTCCCAGATGCTGACTTCTTCGTCAATCATGCTTGATGTGTAACCTGGGAGGTCAACTGTCACAACGTAGTTACCTTTACGGAATTCAGGGAATACGACTGTACCTTCAGCATCGAATGTTGCTGTGTAAGCGAGGTTCTCGAATGTGTTGGTCATGATGACTGTAGCGCCTTCTGGTGTACCGCCTGCCACGACAGCGTTAACTGTAACGGCTGTTTCCATGTTCTTTGGAAGGATATTTGACCATGTGATAGGTGTCACAGGATCGTCATTGCCGCCACCGCCGCCGCCTGCTTCATAGACAATAGTTGTCATAGGGATGAAGTTCTGCTGATCTACAGTAGCTGCTGCTGTGCTGCTGCCGTTTGAACCAGAGATTGAAGCGCCTGTTACTGTAGTACCATAGAAGTAAATGTTCTTGTAACCACTGTCAGATGTGTTTTCGCAACCGATGAGGAGGTTACCACCATTATATGAATAAGGTGTATTGAATGTGATTGTGATCATACCACCTTCACCTGCTGCAACGAAGTCGCCTGTACCTGAGTAAACGATCTCGCAGCTCTCTTTTGCTTCGTAAGCTGAAATTTCTGTGTAGTCAACTTCTTTCACGAAGAAGTCAAATGGAGAAACTGTTGTGTAAGGGATGTTGGATGCTGTTGTGTAGAACTTCAGAGCGCTGATTGTACCACCGGCAACGTCTGCGAGGTCAGCTGCAGGGATAACAAACTGTGATCTTGTCCAATCGTCGAAGTAGAACACATACATTGGAACGTAGTTGTTGGTCTGTGTTCCTTCGTAAACTGTGAGTTCATCTTCGCGGTTATCTCTGTCGGTAACAGGTGAAGGATAGATAGCTGAAACGCCATACTGATAGAGACCAGGTTCACGGTTGTTCCAGTCGAAGTCAGCATAGAGTGTATCGGTTGTTGTGCCGAAGAACACTGAGTCAGCTGGTGTAACTTCAGTTTCTTTCAAGATAGCTTTTCTATAGATTGCATATTCCTGGACTGCGCGGCCTTTGCTGCTTGTTGAAAGTTCGACATCGTCAATCCAAACTTCATACATGTCATAGTTAACATCGTGGAATCCGATGTACACTGTCTGACCTGCGTATGCGCTCAAGTCGATGCTGTGTGAACGCCAGTTGTCATAACGGTTGTTAATATGACGCATTGCAGCACCATCGCTTGTACCCTTTGCGCTACCGCTCCAAACCTGTGTGAAGTCGGATGCTGTTGGGTTGTCAGCTGTTGCAATGACCACTGAGAAGTTCTCTGGATAGCTGTCGTTAGCGTTATCTGCAAAGAATGTCAATGTTGAACCGTTAACAATACTATATTTCTCAGGAGTATAGATATAGCTATCTGTATTGAATGCACCGACATAGTCAACGAATGAGTAGCACATTGCGAAGCCTGTACCACCATGAGCGTGTGTTGAGTAGTCATAACCACCGAGATTCTGGCTGCTGTGAATCCACTCGCCACCATCTGCGTTAACTGTAAGTACGTTCCAGCCGTTCAAACCGCCTTCGAAACCTTCTGTGAATGCAGTTGCTCCTGAACCACCACCACCACCGCTGATTTCTGTGTTGAGTGACCACTGAACCTTTGATAAGGTTGTGTCAACTTCTGTTGCGTAAACGCTCAAAACTGGTTTGTATTCTTCGTGGATAACGAAGTTAACTGTTTCTGTAGTATTGTATGCGAGCTCGACTGGATCTGAAACGCGTGGTTCCATACCTTCGAGTGTAGCAGTACCTCTATAGTTACCAGCCTTTACATTATTAATAGTATAGACACCGTTCAAGTTGGTTGTGCCTTCGAATGACACTGTGTTGTTGAATTCGTCTTTACCGTTGAATTTAACGTTGACGCCAGCAACTGGGTCGCCGCTGATGAGTTCTGTAACTTGACCTGTGAATGTGCCGTAGCCAGAAACCTTAACAACGACTGGTGTTGACAATGTTGATTCGCCTTCATCATAAACAGCTGTAACGCTTACGTTATGACCTGGTTCAATATTGTATGGGAGGTTACCGAGTAAGTACTGTTTCTCAGTGATAAGTTCTGTGTTAGCTTTCACATCACCGTAGTACACATTGTAGCCGATGAATGAGCGTGTAGGTTCACCACCTCTACCTTCTTTATTAAGGATGATCTGGTTCTTGACGTTTCTCACTGTACCATCGCCGGCTGGTGCCAATGCGTTGTAAGGACCGGCATCCTGATAGATATTGATAGCCTGAGCTGTTGCATCAAATACATTATAATAAATTGAAGATGTCCATGTGCCAGTGTGGTCTGTCACAGCGAGGAGGAGGTTAGAACCGTCAAACTCGAATGGTTCATTGAGTTGGATTGTCACCCATGTGTTAGTAACCATATCAACGTTGCCTTCGTAAACGAGGTTGTCGTCTGTCATTGCAACCCAGTCAGAACCGCTTGTGAAGCTGGTCTTGTCTGTGTTGGCCATGTAAATCTTGAGGTTACGTGTGATTGCACCAGCAGAATAGAATGAAATGCTGTTGATGATACCAGCTTCACCAATTTCTTCACCTGTGTAAATCTGCTCTGTCATTGAGTAGTTATAGAGGTTGTATGTTGGGAAGTAGTTGCTTGTTGCTGTACCTGAACCAATCTGTGTCTCTGGGAGGTCACTGATTGTGCCTGAGCTGTGTTTCCATTTAATTAATGTTGTGCCGTCTGTGAAGATTTCCTCTTCTGAAGCTGTAACATTGTAAGGAACTGTCAAAGTTGTTGTGAAACCTTGTCTTTCTGTCTCGACTGTGCCGTTTGAGTTCTTAGCTTTGATCTGCCAGAAATACTGAGTATTTGACTGAACGTTAGCAACGGTGTATGAACCGTAGTTTTCGTCGATCACTGTCCAATCCAAAACGACGTCCATGTTAACTGGAGATGTTCCAAAGAGAACCTGATACTGTGCAGCATTATTGCCGCCTTCCCATACGAGTGTCACAGGAGCTTCAACTTCTGTTGCGCCGTCAGCTGGTGACAAAGCGATGACCTCTGTTGGAGCAGGAAGCTGTTCGACTGTACCTTCGATTGTTGAGATGCTGTGACCTGCAACGATCATGTAGTAGTCACCTGCGAGGAGGATTTCGTCTGTCAAAGTGCCGTCATAAGTCATAGCAACAGGCATGATAGATGCTGTTGGGTGGAAATCGAGGACCTTGTTGTAGATACCGATGAAAACACCACCTGTCACAGAAACCTTAGCGTCTTTTACGAGTGAGAATTCATAAACAGCGTCCAATGCTGTATTCTGGTTGTAACCAAAATAGTTAGCGTGGAGGTTAGCTGGTGTTTCTGAGAAGTTAGCGACACCGCTTGTGTAAGATAATGTCAAGTTCTTAGCTGTTTCAACGATATCAGCTTCACCTGCTGTGTAGAATGTTGCAGTTACAGGGACTGTTGTGATGTCTCTGTTATTGACTGAGAACAATGTGAATTCTTCAGCGTATTCACCTGCAGGAGCAGCGTTGTTGATGTTGACAGTGAAACCGAGTTCGTCGCCTGTTTCGAGGACGTAGTCATTGATTTCCTCGCTCATTGAGAAAGCGTTAACACCGGCTGTGTTGCTCATAGATGCTGTGACAGTCACAGGAGCTCCGCTGTTGTTGATTTTCACTGCGAATGGTTCCATCCAGCCGTTGACTGGTCTGTCGCCAAGTTCGAATGCGTCAGGAGTGATTGTGAGTTCACCTGTTGGAGGGACTGGAGGTAATGAACCTTCGATAGTCAGTCTCACAACGCTTTTTTTGTCAGTAAGTGTACCTGCCACACCTGGAGTGGTTGGGTCATACAAAGAAGCGTCGCGATAAGCATAGTTAGCTTGATTGCCGTTGCCTTCCATAACAACGCTTACTGCGCCGCTGCTCCACTGACCGGTAACATCCTGGAAGCAAATAACCAGGTTGCCAGTGCCAGTGTAGTTGAATGGTGCACTGAGTGTGAATGTTGTTGCGACAGGGTCTGAGATACCATTTGCCAAAGTACCAGTAGCGACCAGATCAGCATCTGTCATGCTAACCCAAGCCTCACCGCTTGCGAATGTCGCTTCGCTCACTTCCTTCATGTAGATGTTGTAGTTACGAGCGTAGCTTGAGCTGTTTTTCAGCCACAAAGTGACATCGTTGATGGTACCACTCATGCCGATTTCGTCGGCAGTGTAGATTTGTTGTGACAATGCGTAATTGTACAACGAATACCCTGGTAAGTAATTACTGGTCACCGTTGATGTTGGGTCACCAATCGTTACTTCATCTGCTCTCAAGAAGCTTGCGCTTCCGAATAAGAGCACCATCAAAAAGAGAATAAGTTTTTTACTCATAATTTAATGATTTTGTTAATAAAATTTGTTAATTGTCTATTTTTAAGTTCTAATTTCAAACCTAATTTTTCACTATTTTAACTCGCAAATATACGTACTTTTTTTTTACGCGTGCGATTTTTTTTCATTTTTTTATCAACAGACCTGCAATTTTATTTATCCGACATGGATGTTGGCTTTCACGAGTTTCATGATTTTTTCTTCATCATTTCCGAGTTCAGCGCGCAGATTTGCATCGTTGAAATTTCTGAGGTATTTGATAAGATAATCAATGATATTGTCTGAAAACACGCCCTTTGCCGTGTAGATAGTGCGGTCTTTTTCGAGTTCTTCGGCTGCTTTGACGCATGAGTCAGGGAGTTGCTCGAGTGCTTCGGCGACGGCTTTGTTTTTGTCGTCATGGATGTTGACGCCGAGGCCCACGTAGGTTTTCTCAGCAATCTTAAGAGCGTCGGGGTGTTCCATGCCGTAGCGTGCTGCTGAGCACAATGCTGCCATAAGCAGATAGAGGTCGGCGCAACCGTCTGAAGCGCGCCATTCGAAGGTCTGCTTGTCGCTGAAGTCGCGGTTTGAAGGTTTCTCGCATGGGTTGGCGTCGGCGAGCATGTCTTTGCCATTGTTAATCCAGCCGAGAGGGACGCGCACCAGGGCGCTGCGGTTTGAGAACGACCAGCAGAGCGAGGTAGGAGCCTCCTGATGTGGCACTAATCTCAAGAATGACAATGGGTTAGGATTGCCAAAGGCTGGCAAGGAGGTGCCTGCCATCATATAACCTGCTATGGCTTTCTTTGCATAGTCGGTGAGTTCGCCGTTTTTCACCATGACAGACTTGCCGTTTTTGGTGAATTTGCAGTGTACGTGCAGACCGCTGCCTGCCTTGCCCACAGTGATTTTCGGAGCGAAGGTGATGGTGACGCCGTATTGGTATGCCAACTGACGCATAATCCATTTGGCCACAATGAGTTGGTCGGCTGCGTCTTCGATATTTGTAGGCAGAAATTCTATTTCGTTTTGTTCGTAAATCTTGCCGTCTTTGGTGAAGTTACCCACCTCCGAGTGGCCGTATTTGATGAGTCCGCCGGCTTGAGCTATGAGGCGCATGGCTTCGACGCGGTAGTCGGTGAATTTGTTGAACGGAGCGCTTTCGTGATAGCCGCGCTGGTCGGGCACCTCGTACACCTCCTCGTCGTCGGCGATGATGTAGTATTCGAGTTCGCCCATTGTTTCCATCTTAAGACCTGTGGTTTTCTGGAAGACAGTGTGAGCTTTGTGGAGGATGTACTCCGGTGAGCTCTCAAACGGTTCTCCGTCACGGTTGTAAAAAGAGCAAAGGATATCAACCGTAGGAATTTCGGTAAACGGGTTACGGAAGGCTGTCCTGAACTTCGGCATGACGTAAAGGTCAGATTTTCCAGCCTCTATGAATGGGAAGAGGCTTGAACCGTCGACACGTTCTCCTGCTGAGAGGATGCTGTCGAGATGTTCGTAGCTGTGAATGACGAAGTTAAGGGTTTTGAGTCTGCCGTCCCATCCGCAGTAATGGAAGTTGATAAATTCCACATTGTTTTCCTCGCAATAGCGGATGATGTCCAGTTTTGTAAACTCTGCCGCTGGTTTCTGCAGATAGCTTACCAGCGAATTTGGATTCATTTGAATTCTTGCGTCCATGATAAAAATTGCAAAATGTTATATTTTCTAAAATTAATTTTACAATGTGATTTGGACTGGCAAAGATAAGGTAAAAAAGTTTACGAACAACAATTTTTTCAACATTTTTTCAACAATTCGACTTTTAAGGGTATAAAAAGAGGCTGCATTAATGCCGTTAATGCCATTAATGCCGTTAATGCAGCCTCTTAAAGTTGTTAAGGCTTAGTGTTGATATAGTTCCAGCAGTCTCCTTGCTCCCTCATAGGCGCTCATTCTCTTGTTTTCGACATCGTTTTCAACGAGTTTGAGCATGTCTTTCACCAAGGAGTTCTCGTAAAAGTTGGTTTTCAGAGTGGTCTCGATGGTATCGAGCATCATCTGGACGTCCTGACGAGCGCGTTTTTCATCAAGAAAACCTGATTTTCTGATATTTTCGACGTGTGTGAGCACCATATTCCAGACCTCGGGCACGTTGAAATGTGTCATGGCGGAGCATGTTGTCACATTCACCGGCTGTCCTGACTCTGATGGCGGGAACAGATGTACGGCGTTGCGTATCTCGGCAGCGGCTCTCTCGGCGCGTGCTACGTTGTCGCCATCGGCTTTGTTGACGACGATACCGTCTGCCATCTCCATGATGCCACGTTTGATGCCTTGCAGCTCATCGCCGGCGCCTCCGATAAGCACCAAAAGGAAATAATCGACCATGGAATAAACAGCAGTCTCGCTCTGTCCCACTCCCACAGTCTCCACCAAAATAGTGTCGAATCCCGCGGCCTCACAAAGGATGATAGCCTCACGTGTTTTTCGTGCCACACCGCCTAAAGTGCCGGCAGATGCCGACGGTCTGATGTATGCGTTACGTTGCTGTGAGAGCTCTTCCATACGTGTCTTGTCGCCCAAAATCGAGCCTTTTGAGCGTTGTGAGCTCGGGTCGATGGCGAGCACCGCGATGCGTTTGTTCTGACGGCAAAGTTCCATGCCGAGAGCCTCGATGAAAGTGCTCTTTCCGGCACCGGGAACACCAGTAATACCTAAACGAAGCGCCTTACCGCTATACGGAATGCACTCAGCAATGATTTCTTGTGCGAGTTTCTGATGAGCAGGCAAAGAACTCTCCACCAAGGTGATTGCCTTGCTCAATATGGTTATATCGCCGGCGAGGATGCCGTCGACGTAGTCTTTCAAAGGGAGAAGCTTCTGACGGCCAGCCATCAGACGCTCCAATGCCTTAGGGTTAACCTGCACTGCAGGCTGGTCGCTGCCAGTTACCTGCAATGCAGATTCCCATTCGTGCTTCTGATTTTCAAAATGTTCATTTTCTACCATGTGGCAAAAATAAACATTTTTTTATCACGCTATTATTTTTTAGTCAAAATTAAATCCGAAACCGAGTGACATCTGATAGATATCGCCACAATCCTTGACACTGAACATGTCGGTCAGACCTGATCTGAAGAAGATAACTGTGTCGTCAAAGATAAGTGAGAACAACACGTTGAATCCTACAGGGTTGCTGTTGAGGTCGTCGGTGATGGTGTGTTTTGCACCGCCGTATCTTGCGAACGAACGCATGCCGAAACGCCACTCGAGCTCAGCACCGGCTGCGATTGCCAGAGGGGTATTGTTGACTTTACACTGAAGCTCTAACATCACAGGGAGACGCAAACTCCAATAACGGATGAAACTTCTATGTGCGTAGTTGTTGGCCGGACCGTGACCTTCTGTTGAAGAATATGTGATCAAAGGTTCAAGATAAGCCACGCGGTTTGCATCCTGGTTCAACACCATATTATGTGTCAAATAGTTATAGGCATTGCTGATACCGAGACCTGTCGCGATTCCGAAGACGCCGTTTCTTGATGTCACAATGTGTGTTGTTCCATAAAGACCCCATTCAAATGATGATGAGCGGAGCGGTATATTTGCCTCAGGACCGAAGGTGCCTGTGAACATATTCTCATATGAATAGTAAATGCTCGGCAACGGGTCGACCATTCTTGGGTTATGGAAGATTTTCTCTACGATAGTAACCTTAGAGTCATCGTTATTACTTTCCTTGATAATTACTGTGGTTTTCTCTTGTGCGAAAACGCTTGCTGTTGCGAACAGCATAAAAGCTGCAATAAGTAAATGTTTTTTCATCTTGTTAACTTTTTTCTTATCGAACGCAAAAATATGCTTTTTGCTGCATACTTATACAAAAATTTTTACTATTTAACTATATTATGCAATATTCATATATTATTGATTATAAAATTCCAATACTTTCAATCTATACATATATTCATATTTTGCTTGAAGCATCTCGCTTTCCGACTTGAAGAGGCGGTTTTTGCTCTCGTTGAGCTCTAAAAGCGTGGCTTTTCCGGCGTCGTAGCTCTCGCTTGAGAACTGGTAAGCCAGCTGAGCTGCATGATAAGTCTCGTCTGCAGCCTTGTATTTCTGTTCTGCAGCCACTGCATTATAGAATTCCTGTTGGATGGTCTTTCTCAGCTCCTTCTTTGCTTTGCTTATCGCAAGTTCTTGATCATCAATGGAGAGTTTCGACATCTCGACCTTATATTTTGTCTGCATTGCATTGAAAATCGGGACATTGAGTCTTATTCCGAAACTGGTTCTGCCGTTGTTGCTAAACTGATCCCAGAAAGGCAATGTTTCGCGTTGTGAGGAGAAGTAGTTATAATAACCTGTCGAGTAGCCGGCGTAGAGGCTGAGCGACGGGTACCACGCTGATTTTGTGGCTTTTACGTCGTAATAAGTCTTCTCGAGACGCATGTAGGCCGCCTCCATTTTAGGCTGGTGCTCCAATGCAAAATTATATGTTGACTCTTGTGAAGGCAATGCATGTTTATCGATATAAACCAAAGAGTCAGGCGTCTCCACGTCGAAACCGTCCACTGTCTCCAACTCAAGGGCTTGCACTATATCTAATATACTGAGCATCAATGCATTATCAGCTTGCACCAATGTCGACTTTGCTGTCGCTACCTGAGCCGCACTTTCATATACATTTGATTCCGCCACCTTGCCTAATTCATATAGTTGCTGAGTTTTGGCATGTTGCTCCTCGGTGAGTGCGAGTTGTTTCTCTGCAATCGACTTAAGCTCTTTATTATAAACGACTTGCATATAATATGACATGATGAGCAGCTTCAGATCATATTTCACTGCTTCAACATCTTTTTTCGAAGCGTCGAGAGATAAGGCGTTTGCTTTTGTCTGGTTGTAAAGACTCAATCCGTTGAAAAGAGGCATTCCTGCTGATATTCCAAACGATGTCGAAGATGAGTTGTCCGACACGTAAACACCGTAGGCGGACGGTGACTGTCCGAATCCGAAGCTCTGTGAGGCGTCGGCGGAGACTGTAGGAAGCCATGCCTTCTTTGTCATCTTATATTGATATTCGGCGTTGTTCTGATGTACAAGGCTTTGCAATATCTCAACGTTATGCTCCATGGCATATTCCACGCACTCGTCGAAGGTCCAGACTTTCTGAGCCCTGGTCGAAAAGGCGGTTGTTATTATTGCAATAATTAGAAATAATTTTTTCATAGTATTTGATTTTTTATCGTCATTTCGACCGACCAAAGGGAGTGGAGAATTCTCCTTCAAACTAGGTAACTGCTTAATTACACGAAATTTCTCGATTCCGCTTCGCTTCACTCGAAATGACGTTTTTGATTACTAATTATATATTTCATTACCTCTGATTTTATCGCCAGCGGAAAGTCCTTCGGTGACAACGATGTTCACGCCGTCGGAGAGGCCAGTTTTAACAGGGGTTTTCACATCATCTTTATAAACAAAGGTGCTATCGTTGCTATATACTATGCAGCTTTCTGGCACTGTCACAGCGTCGACAGCCTGTTCTATGATGATCTCGCCGTTGGCGCTGTAGCCTGCGCGCAGATACACATCATCAGGGATAATCAGTCGGGCTTTCATCTGGAAAAACACAGCGCCGTTCTCCGAAGTGCCTTTAGGTGCTATATATTCGAGCACTGCATCGAAGGTCTTGTCGTTCATAGCGCCTATGGTGATGACCATTGGCATGCCTTCGTTGATGCGACCGACCTCTGTCTCGTCCATCTTGCCGACGAAAATCATGTCGTGCATGTCGGCGACGGTTGCGATGGTGGTTCCATCATTGAAGGTGTTGGAGTTGATGACACTGTTTCCTACTTTCACCGGCACATCAAGAATCATACCGTCGATGGTTGATTTTATTGAGGTATTGGTGTATTCGGAAGCATTCTTCGAGATACCTTCCTTCACGATGTTGAGCTGGTCGAGAGCGTTGTTATAGTTTTCTTTAGCCTGCTCGTATTCGAGTTGCGACTTCTCAAACTCCTCAGTAGCTATCAAACCCTTGTCTTTCAATGCTTTCTGACGGTTAAACGTCTTTTCCACATTGTCGAGATTGAGTTTTACAAGTTTCACTTGTGACTCGGCAGCGGTGAGATTTGCCACATCCGGGATGATTTTCACTGTTGCAATCACTTCGTCCTTTTTCACCATCTGACCTGCTTCTTTATAGATTTTGCTGATGATTCCGGAGACCTGTGGTTTTATTGACACTTCATCGCGCGGGTTGATTTGTCCGGTGATGACAGTCTTTTTCTGGATAGTACCAATGGAGGCTTCCACTGTGTCATATTCTTTTTCCTGTGGCTGTGATTTCTTGAAGAGATACACGAAAGTCCACACTACTGCTGCGATTAACGCAATGAAAAACAAGATTTTAAATACTTTTTTCATATGTTTAATTTTTAACTTATTATCTTTTTAAAATCTCTCAAAATTTTCTTCGTAGAATATTTTGTTTGATTTTTGCCCAAAGGGCATATATTTAAACGCGATTGATCGCATCTCTATTCCTCTCGGATAGCGTCAATTGCTTTGATTTGAATCGCTCGTATTGCAGGTAAGACTCCGGCCAGCAGTCCTGACAGCATAACGATTATCGAAGCTGCTATTGCGGCGCCGAATCCGATCTGCGGGTCGAGGAACATCACATCATCTGATGGCGTATTCCCAACAAATCCAGACACTACCGCCATTATCGCCACACCTAACACGAGTCCGACGATGCCTGCCAAAATCGTCAGCAGCAGACTTTCTGCCATCACCTGACGGATTATGATTGACGGTTTCGCGCCAAGAGCACGTCGCACGCCGATTTCACGTGTCCTCTCCTTGATAGTCACAAGCATGATGTTGCTCACGCCGACAACACCAGAAAGCAAGGTGCCAATGCCGACAATCCAAATCAATATCTTTATTCCAAGGAACAAATATTCAAACATGGTGAACATCTCTTCAAAATCGAAACACACGAAAGCACCTTCATCGGTTGGAGATATGTCGTGACGTTCGCGAAGCAAATTCTTAACCTCCGTCTGCAAATCCTTTGTATTATAGCCTCTGGCGGTAGTAAACATGAAGAAATCGAACTTATCGCCAGTATTATAAGCTATTTGCATTGTCGTAAGAGGCAGTATGATGGTTTCGTTAATCGAACCTGAAATACTCACTTTATTGTTATATGCCTCTATCACACCGACAACATGATAATAAATACCGTTCGCTTTTATCATCAAGCCTAAAGGATTCTTGTCGGTGCCAATGATATCTTCGTATGCTTTCTTTCCCAAAACGCACACTTTTCTTGCCTCGACAATATCCGTCTCATTAATGAAACGTCCATATAACACTTTGCATCGGTCTATTTCATTATAATTAGGAATAACGCCTTTCAAGCTGAAATTACCGCCTTTTGTGCCATAGAAAACGTTATTTTCGCCATTATATGTCCATTGACTAAATATAGGCGACACCTTGTCAACTCCCTTGATTTTCTTCTCAATCGCCTCAATATCAGACATATCCACATCCCAGTTGCGGCCTTTCTGATAGCCTTTGTAGGCTTCTGTTGTAGGAGTTGTGATCAGGAAGGTGGAGTTGGTGGCAAAACCCTCGATTTGACTGCGGAGACCGTTATCGAAACCGTTGCCGCACGCCAGCAAAATCACCAGGATGAAGATGCCCCAGAACACACCGAATGCTGTCAACAAACTGCGTGTTTTGTTGCGGGCAATTGTCTGCCAAATCTCGTTTATATTATCTATGTCGAACATTATCTATAATTCATTGCTTCTATTGGTTTAACCTTCACTGAATTCCAAGCCGGTGCAAATCCTGCTGCTACACCGCTGACTATCAGCACTAAAGTTGCCATCAAAACTATGTTTATATCCACTGTCGGGTTGACAAACACCGACATTTCCATCTCTGCATTGGTGCCAGCTCCGCTTGATTCCATAATCATATTCACTATCTCCATCACTCCTACTCCACTAATCATTCCGATATATCCGAAAATAGTAGTAATTACTAATGATTCCATCACTATCGAGAGAAGTATTGAACGAGGTTTTGCGCCCAATGCCTTACGGATTCCTATCTCGTTGGTGCGTTCTTTGACAGTGATTCTCATGATATTGCTCACGCCAACCACTCCGGAAATCAACATCGCAATGCCGATGACCCAGATGAAGATGTTGATTGTATTGAATATCCTCAGGGTTTCCAATGAGTTAATCATCTCACTGTCAATCCACACACCACGATTGTCATCAGGTGAGAAGTCGTGGATGGCGGCGATTTTTCGCTTCAATTCGGTCTTAAAAGTTTCGTTGTCTTCCTTTGTATTCAGGCCTTTAGTGGTAAAAGTAAGCTGATAATACTCGTTCACATTGTAAATTGCCTGCAGAGTTGAGTATGGAGCGTAGCACTGGCCCATCTCGCCAAAAGCCATTCCTTTTGAAACGCCCACCACCTTAAAGCCTAAATTATTGATATACACTATCTTACCAATCATTGAAGGCTCTCCTGTGGTACGCAAAAGCTCTTCGTTGGTGGTTTTGTCGATAACTACGACTTTCAGTTTGTTTTTCATGTCGTTTTCATTGATGAAACGACCTTCTACGATCTTTATTCCTTGGATGTTTTTATAAATCGGTTTCACGCCTTCCAAGCTGACGCTTCTTGATTTCTCGCCGAAGATGAGGGTGCCGCCTTTCGACAGTACTGGCGACACCTCTTCGACTTCGTATAACGATTCAAGGAACTGTATATCTTTGTTATTCAATACGATAAAGCGTCCGGCTTTATGTCCTTTATAAGGAAGCTCGGTTGAGCTCGACCAGATAGTATAGGTGTTTTTGATTCGGTCGGCAAAGTTGCCTGTGACGCCGTTTTTCAGACCGTTGCCGGCTGAAAGCAGGACAATAAGCATGAAGATACCCCACGAGATTGCGAAACCTGTGAGTATGGTTCTCAGTTTGTTACGTCTGAGAGCCATGAATATCTCCGACCAAAAATCCTTGTTAAACATTACTTTATCTCTTTTGTGAAATCCATTTTATCCGGGTCGTTTTCTTCGATCGACTCTATGATGCCGTCTTTCAGGTGCACGATTTTCCTTGTGAGGTTGGCGATTCCGCGTTCGTGAGTAACTATCACCATGGTGATTCCTGTGGCGTTCACCTCGCGCAATATTTGCATCACTTCTGCGGATGTCTTACTATCCAAGGCGCCCGTAGGCTCATCAGCGAGGATGATTTTCGGTGAGGTGACAAGGGCGCGGGCTATTGACACACGTTGTTTCTGTCCTCCAGACAGTTCATTCGGGTAATGCTCCGCCCAGTCTTTCAAGCCGAAACGCTCAAGGTATTCCATCGCCATTGTGTTGCGCTTTTTACGATTCACACCCTGATAAAACAGAGGCAGTGCCACATTTTCAAGCGCCGTCTTGAACGGAATCAAGTTAAACGACTGGAAAATGAAGCCGATAAGTTTGTTACGGAACTCGGCAGCCTGATTCTCCGAAAGGTTCTTCACCAGTTTCCCTGCAAGATAATAGTCACCCTCGTCATAGTTGTCGAGGATTCCTAATATATTTAATAAGGTGGACTTGCCTGAACCCGAAGCTCCCATGATCGACACCAGCTCGCCTTCCGCCACATCGAGGTTGATGCCCTTCAGCACATGCAACGGCTGCGCTCCGAAATAAGTCTTGTTTATATTTTCAAGTTTTATCATAGTGTACTACGTATCTAAGACACTGCAAAAATAGTAAAAATTTTTTACATGCAAGAAAAAAATGAAAAATTTTTCTTGAAATGACAATTATATAACGTAAAACGTCTTGTTTTGCTGCACAAACAGCAAATTTATCTCAATGTTGAGCTTATGAGATCCTCCATTTTCTCAAATGGCAAGTTTTTCTCGAGAATCACGCCATTTGCATCGATGATAATAGTCTGTGGGATGAACGCGATTGTATACAAACCGGCGACTTCGTTGCCCCATCCTTTGAGGTCTGAAACGTGGTTTTTCCATGTAAGTTTATCGTCGGCGATAGCTTTTTTCCACTTTTCTGCATCTGTGTCGAGTGACACACTGACGATATCTAAGCCTTTGTCTTTTAATCTGTTATACAGTGCTACAAGCTCCGGATTGGCTTTACGGCAATCAGGGCACCATGATGCCCAGAAGTCGAGGATTATGACTTTCGACTTGCCAACAACATCTGACATTGTGAAAGCGTTGCCATTCACATCAGTTTGTGTAAAATTGATGTAAGTCTTGCCAGGGCTGGTCTTTTTGACATTTTCAATATATTTGGCAAGTTCAATTTTATAGCCGCTTTGCATGTTTTCAGGCATCAAATTGTATAATTTTTCAAGTTCTCCCAACTCGAAAGCCCATTTGAAACGATACAAAGCATAGGCTCCCAACGGATTATCAATGTTTTGCTTCACAAAATCAAGAACACAATAGTAGATTTCCTGCTCGTCTTCAATACTATTAGCTTCTTTCATGAAAATGTTGAGTTTTTCCTGACTTTCTGAAGCCAAAACATCGATTCCGTTATAATTCTGATAGTCGCCTTTTATCGTAACATCCTGATTATCAGCGAAGAACGTCAAAGGACGTCTCCAACCATTAACCATGAGACAAAAAGCGTCTGTATTTTCACTTTTCTTAACTTTAAAGACTGCCTGGTTATCTTTTGCGACAACCGAGTCCATATTATTCATTTTTTCGCCGTCATATCTCTGAAGATAAACGGTTTTTCCGTTAGAATTTTCAAGATTCATATTGATTTTGAATGAGTTACATGATGTAACAACCATCATGACCATAATTGCAATAAACAGTTTTTTCATCATATTTATTTTTTTATCGGTTTAAAAAGATAGATTATTAAAAGTAATATTAGCAACGAGACGATTGAGCTGAGCAACGTCTCTAATAAAATAAGTCCTAACAGCTTGATACTGAATGCTTCCAGCCAGAAATAAACCAGGTTATGGAACAGAAGCAGCAGTATTGCGTAGACGACAAACCATTGCAGTCCCATTTCGGTAACGGTAGGAAAGTTTTTGCCTTCCAAATCGCTTTGTCGTGTTGTTAACCCGATGATATAAGGTCTGAGGAATGCCAAAAACACTGTTGCTGCCGCATTGAGGCCCGGTGTTCCGCTGAAAATATCGACTGCCATTCCGATGAGGAAACCGTCGATAAGCAGGCGTGCTTTGGAGAATTCAAAAGGCAGAAGCAGCACGAAGAGTACGTAAACAGTCGGGTGTATAAAGTTTCCGAAACCGATGTTATCGAAAACCAACACCTGCATGATAACCAGGGCAATAAACCGTATTATATTGCGTATCAACGTGTTATACATAACGAATCAATTTCTGCCCTATAATTGTTTTTCACGACATAGACATGGCGCAAGGTGCTGAAATTAGTGGAAAACTTCAGCTTCGCAGTGCCAAACATATCGTTAGAATTACTCATATTTTCCTCAATAGTGCCAACCATCACATCAGCGGGAAAAGAGTTGGAGAATCCGCTGGTCACCAAAGTGTCGCCTATATTAATAATAAGGTGTGACGGGATATCTTTCACAATACCGAAACGATAGTTTCCGTTATCCCAAATCACATTCGCAACATATTGATTATCAGCGAATCTGCAGCTTATCACCGAATATGAGTTCAGCAGGCTCATGACGGAGGCGTAGTGGTTGCTCACATTGAGAACCTTGCCTACAACGCCGTCATTACAAATCACACCCATTTCAGGTTCGATACCATCCTCTTTTCCTTTATCGATGAGGATAAAATTATTCGCCTCATAGATGCTGTTGTTGATGACATGAGCCGGGATATAGGTAAAAATATCGTCGTAATAGGCGGTGTCGGCTTCTGCGTCGTCGCATGCTAACCTACTCAGTAACAATGCGTTTTGTTGTACGAGAGCTTCATTTTCACTTTTAAGATTCAGATAATCATACCAGTTGGAGGTTGTTTTGCTTATTCCTCCGGCGATATTATTCGACAGGTTTACCATCTTTCTATTCTGATAAGGAAGGCTTTGCACTATCATGATAATGCACAGCACTTCAAGCAGAATAAAAAGTATTACTGCATGATATTTCTTTATGAAAATGAATAAGTTATACATTTCCCGATTACTTTATCAGGAATGGGAAGCCGTCGAAGTTCTTGAGTGCGATGCCGGTACCGCGAGCCACTGCGCGCAATGGGTCGTCGGCCACATGGATTGGCAGCTGAGTTCTGTCGTGCAAACGTTTGTCGAGACCTCTCAACAAAGCGCCGCCGCCAGTGAGGTAGATACCTGTACGATAGATATCAGCAGAAAGCTCAGGAGGTGTTGTCTCAAGAGTGTTGAGCACCGCTGTCTCGATTTTCGACACGCTCTTGTCGAGGCAATGTGCGATTTCCTTATAGTTCACGCTGATTTCTTTCGGGATACCTGTAAGCATGTCGCGGCCGTGAACAGCGTAATCCTCTGGTGGGTTGTCGAGGTCCTGGATAGCTGAGCCGACTTCGATTTTGATAAGTTCTGCAGTGCGTTCACCAACGTTAAGGTTATGTTCTTTACGCATATATTCCACGATTTCGTCGGTGAAGTCGTCGCCTGCGATACGGATTGACTTGTTTGTGACGATACCGCCGAGAGCGATGACGGCGATTTCCGAGGTACCGCCTCCAATATCGACGATCATGTTACCCATTGGTTCAAGCACGTCGATGCCGATACCGATAGCGGCTGCCATAGGCTCGTGAATCAGTCTGACCTCTTTAGCACCAGCCTGTTCAGCGCTGTCCTTAACGGCTCTCTCCTCCACCTCGGTGATACCGGAAGGGATACAGATGACCATTTTCAACGCTGGCGGGAACAACGAATGATGGAAATTTATCATCTTGATCATTTCCCTCAGCATGAACTCTGCTGCCTGGAAGTCGGCGATGACACCGTCACGTAAAGGTCTGATAGTCTTTATATTATCGTGAGTCTTTCCATGCATCATCATAGCGCGTTTGCCCACTGCCATGATCTGTTGGGTATCACGTTTTATTGCAACAATCGAAGGCTCATCAACCACCACTTTGTCATTGTACATGATGATGGTATTAGCAGTACCGAGGTCGATTGCCAGTTCCTTATCAAATAATGAAAATAATCCCATGTTATTAATTTTTAATGTTTAAAATGTCTGTATCCTGTGAAAACCATAGCAATTCCGAGTTTGTTGCAAGCGTCTATTGACTCTTGGTCACGCACTGAGCCGCCAGGTTGAATTATAGACTTAATGCCGGCTTCGCTTGCAATCTCCACGCAATCGGAGAACGGGAAGAAAGCGTCGGATGCCAACACTGCGCCGTTGAGGTCGAAGTTGAAGCTCTTTGCCTTTGCTATTGCCTGACGGAGCGAGTCGACACGCGATGTCTGGCCGATGCCTGAAGCATAGAGTTGTTTGTTTTTTGCCAAGACGATGGCGTTTGAACGGCTGTGTTTCACTATCTTATTGGCAAAAATCAAATCATCAACATCTTGATTATCAATAAGTTTATCTGTAACAGGCTTGAAATCGTCTTTTGTCTCAATATGAAGGTCGCGGTCCTGTTCCAGGATGCCGTTCAGTGCCGATTTATATACCTTTGTCGGGAAAGCGTTTGACTTCAGCTTGAGCACGATGCGGTTTTTCTTTGAGAAGAGGATGTCGAGCACGCCGTCGTCATAGCTTGGAGCGACGCACACCTCGAAGAACATCTTGTTCATCTCCTCGGCTGTCTTAACATCGATTGGGCGATTGCTGACGAACACGCCACCGAATGCCGACACCGGGTCGCCAGCCAATGCTGCGTCGTAAGCCTCTGATATTGAAGGTCTTGAAGATATTCCGCAAGGGTTGTTATGCTTCAAAATGGCGAATGTAGGCTCGTTGAACTCACGGATGAGGTTCAAACCTGCGTCGAGGTCAAGTAAGTTGTTGTATGACAGGTCTTTGCCGTGCAGTTTTTCAAAAACTTCATCAAGATTACCATTGAAAACAGCCTGTTGGTGAGGGTTTTCGCCATATCTCAGCGGAGTGACGGTCTCGCCGGCAAACCAGTTATGGATGGCTGTATCGTAATGCGAGCTTGTCGCGAAAGCGTATTTTGCGAAGCGTTTTCTGTCGTCCAAAGAAGTGCAGCCGTCTTGTTTTTCGTACATCTCCATAAATTCCTTATAATAATTTGATGAAGGCACGATGAGGCAGTCGTTGAAGTTTTTCGCACCGGCGCGGATGAGCGAGATACCTCCGATGTCAATCTTTTCAATAATCTCTGCTTCGTCGGTGGTATTTCTTACCGTCTCTTCGAAAGGATAGAGGTCGACGATGACGAGGTCGAGGGCAGGGATCTCGTATTGTTTCATCTCGGCGAGGTCGGTGTCGTTATTAAGACGACCGAGGATACCGCCAAACACTTTAGGATGCAGGGTCTTCACGCGTCCGCCAAGGATTGAAGGATAACCCGTAAGCGATTCCACCGAACGCACTGTATCGTCAAGTTTTTTAATAAAATCGAGGGTACCGCCTGTTGCATAAATCTGAACGCCATTCTTTTTCAACAGAGCGACAATTTTATCGAGATCAGTTTTGTAAAATACTGATATTAAAGCACTTTTGATTTTTTTGTTTGTCATAACGAGGTAATGTTTCAAACCGCAAATTTAATAAAAAATTTTTATAAAAAATATTTGTAAATCTGAAATTTTTTCCGTAATTTTGCGAGTTAATTTTTATTTTAAGGTGGAAACGCGCTGGATTATAGCACAAAGTGTAGATAAACAACTAGTTAAGTCCTTGTCGGAGTCGTTAGGCATCGACGAGAAATTAGCTACATTGTTAGTACAGCGTGGTATCACTAACTTCGAAAAGGCAAAAAGTTTTTTCAGACCGTCGCTTGAACATCTTCATGATCCATTTTTGATGAAGGACATGGACAAGGCTGTCGACCGACTTCAGAAAGCCATGAACGACGGTGAAAAAATCCTCATTTACGGTGACTATGACGTTGACGGAACTACTGCTGTCGCCTTGATTTACACGTATTTAAAGAATTTCGTCAACAAAAAGAAAATCGAGTTTTACATTCCTGACCGTTACGAAGAAGGTTATGGAATTTCATATAAAGGTATTGATTACGCTGCTGACAACGGCTTCGGGCTTGTCATCGTTCTTGACTGCGGTATCAAGGCTGTTGAGAAGATTGAATATGCCAACCAACGCGGTGTTGACTTCATCATCTGCGACCATCACCGTCCGGATGAGATACTTCCTAATGCCGCTGCCGTCCTCGACTCCAAACGTCCTGACTGCGAGTATCCTTACAAGGAGCTCTCGGGTTGCGGTGTGGGCTTTAAGCTCATCACAGCGCTTTCGATGCGTCTTGGCAGACCTATTGAAGAAGTTTACGAACTGCTTGATTATGTTGCAGTTAGCATTGCAGCCGATATCGTTCCTATCACAGGAGAGAACCGTGTTTTAGCTTATTTCGGACTGAAACAGCTCAACAAGAACCCTCGTCCGGGTATAGAAGCGGTCTTGAGGCTCGCCAACATCGGACGCCGCAAAGAAGCGCCTAAGACGGAAGAGGAACAGCAGATTGCCCTTGAGAGAGAACTGACAATAAGCGACTTGGTGTTTCTCATCGGTCCCCGTATCAATGCAGCAGGCCGTCTGGAGAAAGCCAGCGACTCGGTGCGACTTCTTCTCGCCACGAAATATGACCATGCAGAACGTCTCGCCGCAGGCATCAACGACCTCAACGTGCAACGTCGTGAATTAGACAACGCTATCACAGAAGAGGCTCTTACGATGATCGACGCTGACGATAAGATGCGTAACGCCAAGAGCACCGTGATATTCAACGAAAACTGGCATAAAGGCGTTATTGGTATCGTCGCGTCACGTCTTACCGATTCATATTACCGCCCGACGATAGTGCTGACTCGCTCAGGCAACCTCATCACCGGTTCGGCTCGTTCGATAAAGAATTTCGACATTTACGACGCCATCGACTCGTGTTCAGATATCCTCGAACACTTCGGTGGACATAAATACGCAGCGGGATTATCGCTGAAACCTGAGCATTTACAGGAGTTTGCAGAACGTTTTGAAAAATATGTCTCCGAACATATTGAAGAAGACGATTTGACACCGGAGCTCAACGTCGACATCGAGATGGACTTCACAAATATCACTCCGAAGTTTGTGCGCATCCTCAAGCAGTTTGCGCCATTCGGACCGGGTAACCTCTCGCCTGTTTTCCTCACAAAGAACGTGGTCGATGCAGGTTTCTCACGTGCCGTCGGCAACCGTAAACACCTGAAACTCAGCGTGATGCAGCAAGGAAACACTGATTTTGTGTTCTCGGGCATCGCATTCCAAAAAGGCGATTTATACGAACGCATCCACGAAAAAGAGCCGTTCACAATGTGCTATTACATTGAGGAAAACTTCTGGCAAGGAAAGACCACGCTGCAACTTAACGTAAAGGATATAAAATTCTAAACGTCATTTCGAGCGAAATGAAATGGAGTCGAGAATTCCTCCATGAATGAAAACATTAATACTCGTAAAAACATAATGATAATCCTCAAAAAGGATTTCTCCATTACCATCTCACTTCGTTCGATGTTCAGTCGAAATGACGGGGATTATCTGAAGAAAATAACTCTGATTATCAGCATCAAACCGCAAAGAGCGAGGACGATTCCCGTACCTTGATTGAGTATTTTCATGCGTTTTTCGGTAAAGAAACGTTTTAAGGAATATGCTCCGACGATTTTCAAGATGTCTATGCTGAACACTGTGGCAAAGGTTCCAATGAAAAATAGCGCCACAAGACTCTCGTTGCCGTGATAAATCTCCGAGCCTGACACTGTGGCAACTGTCGTCATCCAAAAGACCCAGATAAATGGGTTGAATATGTTCATAATGAATCCTTTGGACAGGTATACATACCATCTCGGACCTTCATGTTTGATATCAAGTTTCTCGTCGATTTTGTCAAGTTTTTCGTCGATTTTCTCGAATTTCTTCTCCATCTCCTCAAGCTCGGCGCTTTTTTTCTCGGATCGAGCCACTATTTTCTCAGGTTTGCTGTAATAAGTGAAGATTCCGAACCCTATGATTATCACTCCTGCAGTGATGCCCGCGACCACCATGTTGGCACTGTCGTCAAGGGAAAGCTGGATTGATGTAAGCATCATAAGCACAACAACCATGATGTCGCTCAACAACACACCCAAATCGAACAGCAAGGCTGTCTTAAAACCTTTGCTGATGCTCGTTTGGATCAACAAAAAGAAGGCAGGACCGAAACCGAAAATTGTCGCGAGGGTCAGGCCCATCAATGCGCCGTGAAAAAACACCATAAATCTGTACTTTTCTAAAATGACAAAAGTACAAATATTTTTTATTCTCCTTGCTTTTTTCTTCTTTTTTATTTTTCAGCGACAACGACTGCCTTCTTAAATCTTTTTATATTTCCTTGTGTATCAAACACTTCCGTAAAAACGACATAAATTCCCGACGGGACTTTCTTTCCGCTTTCATCCAAGCCATTCCATATAAAACGACTTTGTGAAGCTATATTTTGACATTTTACAAGATCTTTTACAAACATTCCCTGTGAGTCAAAAATGATGATTTTAGCGGTAAAACCGTTCTGAAAGCATGAGAGGTTTATTGTTGTTACGTCATCAAAACCATCGCCATCGGGAGAAAACACCGGCGGAGAAATCTCTATTTCGGCATCTTCTGATGAGTTCTCGATAAAAACGGAGTTTTGGTAGCCTGGGGTGCCGTATAAAGGAGCCGCTGCCGAGTGCCAATTCTCTGAATCCCAAGAACTTATGTTGGGACTAACTCTTTCAAGGGCGACACCTTTTGTCTCTGACAGCAAAGGATAATGCAAATCTTCGGAATAGCTCATGCAATCGATGATTTCGTCGTCAAAACAGAGGAGCACCGTCGCCCCGCCGTTGGGATAAGAGGGAAAACTCTTCATCGTGATGAAATCATCGGTAGGGCACTCGTACTGATAGCCGATGACATCGGGTGTCGTGGTGAGCAACAGATAAGAACCTGGCATCAACTGACGACCTTCAGAACATATCGTTTTTAAGGTTGTATCCGGAGGATTCGGAAAAGACGACTTCACCACTCCAAGCTGTAACCTGTTGATATTAAATGTTTTATCAGACTTATTGTAAATCTCCACATAATCAGCGGCGGGGCTGATGGGGTCAAAAAGTATTTCATTTATGACCACATCTCCACCTGCCGCCTCTTCCGGAAAGCCAAAAGCGTAACTACAACCATCCGAGACCGGCACTCCGGAACAATTTGAACCAAAAACCAAAATTTTATGAAATCCTTGGATAATAATATCCTCTTCAAAGAACAAAGTCACGCTTTTTCTGTCTTTGGACGGTTGAACACGATATGGATGTGCATTAAATTCAATAATCGTATAATTATCAGTATTTGCTAAGGAAAGCGTATCCATTTTTTGGTTAAAAACGACCTCTATGCTATTCGATGACAGCACATTGACATAATCGATGTCGGGTGCTATGATGATTTCATCATCGACAGAGTTCTCAGCGCCTGGCGTGCCACCTTTAATGTCGCAGCTTGCGCGCCAGTTGACAGCTTCCAAACATGGTGAGTGTGGGTCGATTTGCTCCAATGACCATCCGCCATCGGCTTTTTCACTGTCTCGATACCACGATTTGTCAAACTCTAAACCAAAAACCAATAATTTATGAAACTCATATAAAGAAAACAAAGAACCAGAATTAGGTATCGAGAATGATGTAAAACCCACACAATCACCATATTCCGATAAAAAAGGAACTGATTCCTCCTTACATAATATTATGAAACCTTTTGCATTTATCGTTATATCTTGAGTTATTATCTTTTCGCTTGTCCCGATGACAAAAGTCCAATCTTTGATATTTATCGCATGGTCGGTAGTGTTATACAACTCCACATATTCATAAGGTGGCAAGCCTACGCTCGGCTCCGGATCTGCCATGATTTCGTTTATTACCACGTCATTTTCATGAAGATTGTAATGAACAAAAGTAAAGCTGATGTCTTCCGACAAATTACCCGACATATCTTGTATCTTATTGATTGTCAATGTATAACGAACACCTTCTTGTATCGTTTTTGAGAATGAGAGTATCAACGATGAGTGGTTGTTTCCATTGTATTCGGCATACATTGGCGTTCCAACCTGATTATCGAGGTGATAATTTTCAGCTACAAAGGCATAAACAGTGTCAATCGGCTCATTAAAATCCAATTCTAACTTATTATATTTCAATACTATAACATCATCCAGGCAGGGAGCTTCGTTATCAACAATAAGTGGACCGGCATACACATCGTCGAGATAGACTTTTTTCGAGTTGCTGGCGCTGTATTTCATCTTTATTCCGAAGTTTCCAACGGGCTGATAAGTGTTGTCAACACCTTGAGCTTCAATAAGATAGTCACCATTACCGATTTTATCGACAAAGACTTTCCAATTACCTTCGGAATCGCGTGTCACTTTAAAGAAAGCGGAGAACGACGATGCGATGAATGTGTCGGTGCCGCGGCAAACACTGACGTTTGCGTCACCATCAACACGTTGTAAATCAACGACATCGTTACTCCCCGCCTCTCCAAGTCTAAGAAAATATTTATCACAAAGATACACATCGCTAAAATTGTTGCTTGAGGGCGAAAATGCTTCCCGTAACCAGAAACGCCATTCATATTCTCCATCTTCTACTCCGTTCGACACTTCTTCCTCGCAAAACAGCCATGCCTCGCCAGATTCCTCAGCGTTCAGCTGCAACTGCTTGTTACTGTTGACCATAAACAGCGATTCCGTTCCAACCCACTTAGGATTGGCAGTAAAATCACCATCCGAGAAGTCATCGGTGACTTGCGCGAGACATGAAAATGGCACTAATAATATTAGGTGTACCAGAATCTTAAACATTTTTGCATCCATAACTACAAATGTTAGAGTTTTTTTGTGTACTTTTGCGCAAAAGTATAGCAAAAAGTTTTTACGAAAATCGGTTTTAACAATTTTTAACTTAACTTTCGTAAAAATGGGACAAATCTTAATAAAAGTTAACAAAAAACGGTATAATTGTTAAAAATTTTTAACATTTCGGGAGGTAAAAAATGAAAATAGCGGTTATCGGAGCAACAGGACTCGTCGGGCAGAAGATGCTTCAGGTGTTGGCGGAGAGAAATCTGCCGATTGATGAGCTAATCGTAGCAGCATCAGAGCGTTCCATAGGTAAAAAAACGCTTTTTAAAGGTAAGGAATACACTTTGATTTCTGTTGAAGAGGCGATTGAAAAACGTCCAGACATAGCGATTTTCTCAGCAGGCGCTGATGCTTCGCTGAAATACGCTCCATTATTTGCCGAAAAAGGCACTTACGTTGTCGATAACAGCTCCGCTTGGCGTAAAAAAGCAGACATCCCTTTGGTGGTTCCGGAAATCAACGCGGGCGACATAACCGCTGATACTCATATCATTGCGAATCCAAACTGCTCGACAATAGGTTTAGTGATGGCACTGGCTCCGATGCATCGTCGTTATGGCATAAAACGTATTGTGGTTTCGACATATCAGTCGGTGAGCGGCAGTGGCATCAAAGGCTTGAACCAGCTGCATTGCGAGCAACGTGGAGAGAAGGCGGAAAACCCGGCATATCCTCATCAAATCCACGAGAATATCATCCCTCACGGAGGCAATTTCTTAGAAGACGGCAACACCACCGAAGAGGAAAAACTCATTTTTGAAACGAATAAGATTTTACATTCAAAAATCGCTGTCTCAGCAACAGTGGCACGCGTTCCGGCATACGGCGGTCATTCTGAGTCAGTGAATGTTGAGTTTTCACAACCTTATGATATTCAGGAGATTAGAAAGATTTTGGAAAACACGCCAGGAGTAATCGTTGCTGACAACCCGAGCGAGAATCTCTATCCGACACCTTTGATGGCGTATGATAAAGACGAGGTCTTCGTAGGCAGAATGAGAAGAGACAACAGCATCGCCAACGGTTTCAATTTCTGGGTGGTGACGGATAATATAAGAAAAGGAGCGGCAACGAATGCGGTTGAGATTGCGGATTATTTAATTAAAAATGTGTTGTAGGGACAAGGCATGCCTTGTCCGTACTGGATAAAATGAAAATTTATTACGACATAAATGATTTTGAGCAAGTACCGAATGCGGTTGTTACCATCGGGACGTTCGACGGGGTGCATCGTGGGCATCAGGAGATACTGAGAAACATGGTGAACCGCGCTAAGGAGATTGGTGGCGAGAGCGTCGTGGTGACGTTTTACCCGCATCCGCGACAGGTGCTGAGCCATGATTCGGGCATACGTTTCATCTCAACACAAGAGGAAAAAATAGCTCATCTTGAAGCGTTAGGCATTGATAATCTTATCATTATAAAATTTACAAAAGAGTTTGCAGCTATCCCGTCTGAGGATTTCATCAAGGATTACCTCGTAAAAAATATCCAACCCACAGTGCTTATTATCGGCTACGACCATCATTTCGGGAAAGGCCGCACCGGTGATTTCGGCATGCTTTATGAACTCGGCAGCCAATATCATTTCAAAGTGGAGAAGATTCAGGAGCAAGATGTTGATAATGTGGCTGTTAGCTCGACGAAAATTCGTCATTTTTTGGAAAATGGCGATATAAAACATGCCAATATGCTTCTCGGATATGAGTTTTCATACACAGGCAAAGTCGTTCACGGTCAACAAGTTGGACATAAAATGGGCTATCCGACAGCGAATATCGAGGTGGCGGAAGAGTTCCAACTCATTGAAAAACAAGGTGTTTATGCCACTTTTGCAGAAATCGGCGGCAGGTCATATCCAGCGATGACATATATCGGGAAGCGCCCGACAATGGAAGACAACCGTCCGCAAAGCATTGAAACACATATTATTAGCTTCGACGGGACTCTTTATGACAAAGAAATAAAAATAAGATTTGTGGATTTTGTCAGAGATGACAAAAAATTTGATAATTTTGAAGCCTTAAAACGTCAGATTGGTATTGACGAACAGATAATTATTAACATTTTAAATAAATAACTATGAAAAAATTATTGACATTATTAGCAATTATTTGCCTTCTCGGAATGTCGAAGGCAAGTGCATGCACCAACTTCCTCGTCACCAAGGGAGCATCGGTCGACGGCTCGACAATGATCTCGTATGCCGCTGATTCTCATGTGCTTTACGGTGAGTTGTATCATTATCCGGCAGCCGACTATCCAGAGGGCGCCATGCGTGACCTCTACGACTGGGACAGCGGCCGTTATCTCGGACAGATTCCGGAAGTGAGCCACACTTATAATGTTGTCGGCAACATGAACGAATACCAGCTTGCCATCGGCGAGACCACTTACGGCGGTCTGGAATGCCTCTGGGAAGGCGAAGGTTTGATGGACTACGGCACCTTGATTTACATCTCATTGCAGCGCTGCAAGACAGCCCGTGAGGCCATCCGTAACATCGCTGAACTCACAGCAAAATATGGCTATATCAGCGAAGGCGAGTCATTCTCAATCGCCGACACCGAAGAGGTCTGGATCATGGAAGTGATTGGCAAGGGCAAGTTCGAGAAAGGCATGGTGTGGGTAGCACGCCGCATCCCTGACGGATATGTCTGCGGTCACGCCAACCAGGCTCGTATCACCACCTTCCCTCTTGCAAAGAAAAACAAGACATCTGTCACATCGAAGGATTTCAAGAAGTTCATGACCGATATGAACATCGACTGCATCTATTCAGAAGATGTGATTTCGTTCGCAAAGAAAAACAAACTTTATGTAGGCAAAGACGAAGACTTCTCATTCTCAGACGTTTACGCTCCTGTTGACTTCGGTGCCGCCCGTGGCTGCGAGATGCGTGTGTGGGCCATGTTCAACAAGGTGACTGACGGCATGGATGCTTATTTTGACTATGCTACAGGCCGTAATATCAAGCGTGCCAAGCCATACGTGAAAGGCGAGGCACAGACAGTGGAGAACTTCCCGAGCAACAAGATGCCTCTTTGGGTGAAGCCTAACAAGAAAGTGTCGGTACTCGACATGATGAGCTTCATGCGCGACCATCTCGAGGGCACCGAACTCGACATGTCTCTCGACCTCGGCGCTGGCCCGTTCCATTGCCCATATCGTTGGCGTCCAATGGGTTTTGAAGTCGACGGCGTGGCATACCAGCACGAGAGAACCACTGCAACACAGCAGACAGGCTTCTCGTTCGTATCACAGAGCAATGCCAACAGCATCCCTGAGATTGGCGGTATCATCTGGTGGGGCGTCGATGATGCAGCAAGCACCGTTTACTGCCCGATGTACACTTGTATGACAGAGATTCCGCTTTGCTATCGTGTGGGCAACGGCTCGATGATGGAATGGTCAGAGACAGCAGGTTTCTGGATCTTCAACCAGGTGTCGAACTTCGCATACACCAAATACGACTACATCCATCCTGAAATCGAGGCAAAACAGGCAGAATATGAGCAAGGCTGGGTGAAATCAGTGCAGAACATCAACACCAAGGCTGCTGAGATCTATGCTAAAGACCCTGAAGAGGCAGTGAAGTTCCTCACCAAGTATTCAAATACCGAGGCAACCAAGCTTTGCGCCGACTGGAAGGTGTTCTACCAGTACCTCTTTATGAAATATATGGACGGCAACGTGAAGACTGCCCGTGCAATTCCTGAGGGTTATAAATACTATGCTCCAAAGGTGGAACAGCCGAGATACAGCGATGAGTTCTACAAGGCTATTATCGACCAGACGGGAGATAAGCTGAAGGTTTATTAGCTGTTAGCCATTAGCCATTAGCTTAATAGTTTAAAAGTTAGCAATTGGTGGGTACCTATTGTTAACTTTTTTTATTATTTTTGCAGTGTGAAAAGATGTTGGGGCATAATGTCTTTGTTATTGACTCTGGTTGTTTCTTGCAACAAACCGGAGCCGGAGCCTGTTGTCGAGCCGTTGCCTTTTGCCATTTCCGACACCCTTTTGCGCATCGACAGCCTGATGCAGCACGACGCCGACTCTGCGCTAATAATGTTAATGTCATTTCGACCGACCGAAGGGAGCGGAGAAATCTCCTACAAATTTAACGACAACTACCAATCGTTACTCCTCGCCGAAGCTCTATACAAAACCTATAATCCGCAATTAAACCGATATAAAAATGAGACGTTTCAGGAAACGTCTCTACAGGATGCGATGCACTATTTCGACAGTCTTGCAATTCATTATCCAAACGATGATGATATTACAATGCTTTCAGCCCGTTCCCACTACATGAACGGCGTGGGGTTTTATGAAAATGACAGCGTTGTTGAGGCGTGCAAGGAATATTTGCATACCTTAGAAATAATGGAAGACCATTTTGATGAGAAACAGCTGGTCGGTTACAAGGCGAAGTTCATGGCATTGACTTATGGCAGGCTCGGAGATTTGTTTTCAGACCAGTTCATGGTGGCACCGGCAATTGATTGTGGTAAAAAAACACTGTATTACTGCCGCATTGAACCGACATCAAAGTATGGAATGGCAAATACTTTGTCTATGATAGGGAAACAGTTCCACGAAATTGATGTTAAAGACAGCGCATCATATTATTATAAACAGGCTTTGCAATCGTTGCCGGATTATGACAACTCACAATATAGAGGCATTATTTCTATTTTAAAATTGCTTGATTATCAAATGGGAGAAAAACCGGATATCGCATTGGATAGTTTGAAGGTTATGGTTACCAAAACTGACAATTATGATGAAAAACTAACTCGTTATCTTACTATCGGATGCATTTATTATGAAGAAAAACGATATGATTCGGCTCTGTTATATCTCGAAAAGGTATATAATGACAATGATGATTTTTTGTCGAAGATGCAAGCAGCCGAATATTTGCGGGAAATATATCGAAACAGTGGTGACGCCATAAAATCAAATTGGTTTTCTAAAGTTTTGGCGGATAATGCAATGAAAGAGTATAATAAAAAAGCCAAAACATCAAATGTCAATGATTTGTACCAACGGCATCTGAAATATCAGGATAACAAAAAGTTCCTGCGCGAAAAAAATATCGCCAGGAAACGTATGGCTTTAACAATCATATCAATAGCATTGTTATTAGTCGTAATTGTGTTCTTAGTTACACGCAAATGGGGTAAAAAGCACATATCCAAACATAAGGAAGCATTAGAAAGGACTGAGGATTCGCTTTCTGAAATCAAGATGAAAGTTGAGGTTAAACAGTTTACCGACGAGCAAATATGTCAAACGATCTTGGATAGAGTAAAAGATCAGCAATTCAAGTCGAAGATAGATTACATAAATTATAAGGATTTTGCCTTAGGCAACGAGCAGCTTATAGAGCTTCGTGCAGCGGCGAATCTTCATTACGATAATTTCACAATCAGACTCAAAGATAAGTTTCCCGAGCTTACAAACGACGACATCGACTATTGCTGTCTATACCTTCTCGGGTTGAAAGATGCCGACGTATCTGCCCTGATGCAGAAAGAGTATTCAAACGTATGTCGTAGAAATCGCAAAATAAGAACAATATTGAAATCTAATAACAACATTACAGAGTCTTTGTATAATCTCGCAAGCTTGTAAAAGTATCTGATTTTCAATAGTTTATTTCTGTTTACCACCAATTACCACCATCCTTTTCTTGTTTGGTTTTTATTGTGACTGTAATTTTGTTCACAAAAAAAGAACTATTTGGTAAAAGCAAAATAATATTCCTATGAAAAAGCTATTATCGTTACTGGCAATTGTTTTTCTCGCTTTCGCCGGAGATGCACAAAACTATTTCGAAAAAGCTATATTGCATGATGATAACATTACCAGAGATGCCGCGCTGGTAATAGAAACGCAGGAACATGGCTTCATTGTAAGTTGCCGGACAAAATTTATTTACCAGAACGATATGCTTTTAAGTTTGTCTCCGGAAGGTGAGGTTACCAACAGCCTTACCTTTCAGATAGACGGAAAGAATATAAAATATTGCGAATTGTTTAAAGATGCCGAACGGGATGATGAGTACATAGCGATGGCTGTTTTAAGTAGCGGTAACTCTACACAATCATGTGTCAGGAATGAAATAGCGGTCTTACATCTTGACGCCAATTTAGAGATAAAAAGCCACCAAACATGCGGTCTCGGAGAAAATGTTATCAATATTTTGTCAAAAAACAGAGAAATGCCGAGGTTTGTCCAGGAAGACGACGGGAATTTTTTTATGGCTGCCCATTGCCAGATGACAGACGGCTACTGCTATCTATTCCTCAGAATTACTCCTAATGGTGATATCGTTAAAATGGAAGAGGATTATTCACACGATAGCGAATCTGATCAGCTGAAGGCTTTGTTCGAACGAAGTAAGGCTGATAAAAACTATGGCATGATACGGTTGCAAAATGATGGTGAATACTATTATAAAATCGATTCAGCTTTTAATGCCACACGTATCGCTAGACTTCTAGGTACGACAATTAAAATAGTTCAAAATGATCCTCAGCAGCAGCATCCTGATACCACCTTTCAATATGCTTATATGGGAGGATACATGACAACATATGATGAAGAGACTTTTCTTTTAACTAGTCCGGGTTTCTTTCTGAAACATTATGGCGGGATATTGGGATGGAACCATTATGTGGCAAAGATAAACGATAGTATGCAGGCGCTTGTGGCTGATACATGGGATTGTATTAGAAATACAGGACCTCTCAACCGTGTTATTGCTAATGTTCAGGCCTTGAGCGTCACAAACGATGCCATATACCATTGTGGAGTGAATGGGTTAAAATCTCAGACCCAAGGCTATGTCAGGCCGGAACCGTCCGAAATAGTCGTTAGCAAGTTTGACATGAATCTTAATCTCATTTGGCGCAGATGGTATGGGGTAAATGATGATTTTTACAATATAAACACCATCCTTGCCACGGAGGATGGCGGGTGTATTTTGGCCGGATATCATGCGAAAGCTCCGGGATATTACGCCTATTACTCCTACATCCTCAAAGTCGACGAAAACGGCTATGATGCCATTGAGGAAAATGAAGAAAGCCTTGCAAAACCGTATTTCTGCTATCCTAACCCTGCAAAAGACAACATCTACATCGAATTATCACCCGATGTCAACTGCCAATCGGTAGAAATATACACCCTCGACGGACGCCTTGTAAAGACGTGCCATGGCGCGTCTCAGCAAACAACCATCAACGTTGAAAACCTCAACGCCGGGGTTTATATCGTAAAAATCAAAATGGCGGATGGCAAGGAGTTTGCGGAGAGAATCGTGAAACAATAAAATGAGATTCCTCGCCTTACGGCTCGGAATGACAACGGAACCCTGAAGAAGGGAACTTCATGGCGGCGGCATTAAAGCCATTAAGGGCATTAACGTTAACGCCGCCGCCACTTGTCATTCCGAACCCCGAAGGGGTGAGGAATCCCATTGTATTTTATTTTTTTATAAGATGTTTGGATTATTAAAATATAATTTTTAACTTTGCAGCAGTATTATTGTTAAAATCTTATAGCCATGAAAACAATTACTATCAAAAACACTTTACTCGTTCTGCTTCTTTTCATTGGAGCTGGGGTTGCACAAGCACAAGACAACAGTAAATCTGCTAAAGACTTGTATCTTTCGTATTTCGGTAATGATTCGACAAGTATAAACATTTCATATGTGCCATGCTGCGGTGGAGACTACGCTTTAACTCTTGTCGGAATAATCTATAACCGAGATACTATTAGAATCCATGATAAACTATATTTCTTTAGTACTCCAAAATCTTTGGATGCTATACACAATCCGACTCTTCATTATTTATTCCCAAGAGTTGACACTTTATTTTTACGTGAAGAGCGTGAAACTGGACGTTTATACAGATATTACAAAGATTATTTTGGAATGGGGGAAGCAGAAAAACTATTAAGTGACATGTCGTTGGAGGAGGGAGATAGATTCGTTCTCGAGTCTGGCTGTTTGTATGAACAAGATGTTGAGGTAAGTTTAGTAGAATATAATAATGGCAGAAAACGTATATTTTTAAATGGTGGTTCTACTATATTTAGAGAAGGCAATTTCCCAGATGAATTTCCTTTATGGCAAGAGCAATTTGGAATAAATGATATCGTTGAATGTAGCGCCTCAAGAAGATCGACATTATTATGTGAATACAAAGATGGTGTACAAGTTTATGGTTTTAACAATGACTGTTTCCAGAATGTTAGTGATGTAGAGGAAATGAATGACAATCAAGTTTCCGTATATCCGAATCCGACAAATTATACTATTACGGTATCTGAAAAGAATCTGGCACAGGTGGAAATCATCAACATCATGGGACAAACCATCATTTCGGAGAAATGCGATGCCGACGAAGCTAAAATCGACATCTCAAGCCTCGCTTCAGGCGTTTACATGATAAAGATGAGAACTAAAGACGGTAAGGAATTTTCGGAGAGAATCGTGAAGGAATAGTAAAATGATGGCGGTGGCATTAATGCCGCTGCCACTTGTCATTCCGAAGAATTAAAGGTTTTACAAAATTGTAAGAAATTTTTATTATATTTGCAAAAAAAATAATATTCATATGAAAAAGCTATTATTCCTCTTAATGAGCTTGATTATCGCCATATCCGGCATGGCACAAAACTATTTTGAGAAAATTATACCATCCGAAGACGGGGTAATTCGACATGGAAAGTTTGTGGTTGAAACCCATAATAATGGATTCATTGTGGCTGCTACAACTATATTATATCATCATCAAAATGATTTTCTGTTAAGTATTGACAAGAACGGTGAAATAACAAAGAGCCTTGTCATGCAGATAGATGGGAAGAATCTGAAATATTGTGGCGTGTTCAAACATCCTGAACATGAGAACGAGTATCTCGCAATAGCGGTTCTTACCGATGATAATTTCAATATTTACGTTCAGAATACAATTGTATTTCTACGAATAGACGAAAATCTAAACATATTAGGGCAGGATACATGGTTTCTTGGTGATGAATACACTCAACTTGCCTGCTTTCAATATACAGATTTTCCACTGTTTATATTAAATGATGACGGCACATTGGCAATGGCAGCCCATTTCAAAAGAAGCGACACGTCGTATGGATACCTGTTTGCACAACTGACACCTTATGGTAAACCCGTAGAAATTCATGAAGACTATACACTTCATCATAACGGGAATTGGCTTCTCGAATTTTTCGTGAGAAACAAAACCGAAAAGAGTTATGGTGTTATAATACACGATGATCCTGAGAACAGTTATGATGCAGGAGAATATTACTATTGCCTTGATTCGGTATTTAATTTCACTAAGAACAAGTTTATTACAAGTTTGTATTTGCGTACAGTTCCAGAGAATTCGCAATTCCCCGATTCAACTTATATTTATGCCGGAAACAACCACGGCTCGGCCGAATATTACAATGACACTTTGTTTCTTGTAACGAACCAAGGTGCATATTTTACTGGAAGTCAAATACATGAAATGAATTTCATCGCGATATTAAATGACAGTCTTGATGTTAAAGACGTTAAGTTTTGGGATGTCGATCATATCAAGTCGAATAGTGCCCAAACTAAGGCAATAAGTGTTAAAGACGGATATATATATCATTGCGGTATTAATGGACTCAAACATGACCATAATATAAAATCACTTAAAGACGAGACAACAATAGTTATCAGCAAGTTTGACACGAGCTTGAATCTATTATGGCGAAGGTATTATGATTCGTCTGGTGAAAGTTATGATATTCAATCCATTAAGGCAACAGAAGACGGGGGTTGTATTGTCGTGGGTGTCAATGCTTCTATTGAGACTTGGAATAGCCCCAATATCTATATTCTCAAAGTCGACGAAAACGGTTACGATGCCATTGACGAAAATGCAGAAAGCCTGGCAAAGCCGTATTTCTGCTACCCGAACCCTGCAAACGACATCATCTACATCGAATTCTCACCGGATGTCAATAGCCAATCGGTTGAAATATACACCCTCGACGGGCGCCTGGTAGAGACGTTTCCTGAAACGTCTCTGCAAACAACCATCAACGTTGAAAACCTCAACGCCGGAGTTTATATCCTGAAAATCAAAATGGCGGATGGCAGAGAATTTTCAGAAAAGATTATCAAAGAGTAATCTTTAAAACCAAGCAAAAAATCAGGCCTTCGGATTTTTTCGGTAAGAGACAAAATTTTAATTATCTCACATCGTTATAAACTAAATTATATTCAGTTTATGATGAAACGTTGTTTATTGATAGTCGCATTGTTGCTTTCATTAGCATCTAACGCCCAACAAGAAAAACGTAATAACGCAGTTTTTTTAGGTTTTGGTTCTTGTACAATAACACAAGATAAATCATACCCGATAAAAGACTTGAGTCCAACGATAGACGTGGTCTATAACCGTTTTCTTGATGATGGATTTATGGTTGGTGCTGGCTACTATTTCAAAAATATCAATCATTATATTTATGAATTAAACGGCAATGATAATATACCTTGCACAGAAGGAAATCATTCATTGATGTTGTCTTTGGGTTATAAATTTAATATCTCTGCATTCAATATCACTCCATATATCGCTGCTGGTGTTGGATTTGCAAGATATAAATTATCTGAAGATTATGATTTTTATAAAACAAAATATGATACTTTTTTGATGCTTAGTCCAGGAGTAAGATTGGGGTATGAGATCAGCAGATGGATGGTGTTTGCATCATATAATTTCAATTATTATAAAACCAATACAAAAGTTGATTTAGATTCCGCTTTTGAATTAATACTACCTAACAAACAAGAATATCATAGTTTTAATATTGGATTAGGCTATATGTTTTAAAGTAAATCCTCTATTATTTTTTCTATCCCGATTCCTTCAGCTTGAGCGGTATAATTTCTTACAAGGCGGTGTCTCAAAACAGGCACTGCCACTTTTTTCACGTCTTCGATGTCGGGCGAGAACTTGCCGCTCATCAGGGCGTTGGCTTTGGCGCCGATGATGAGATACTGCGAAGCACGCGGACCCGCACCCCAGCTTAAGTATTTATTTGCCAACTCGCTACCACGCTCCGTGTTTGGACGTGTCTTTGAGACAAGGTTTACTGCATATTCATAAACGTTGTCAGGCACCGGCACTCGGCGCACCAGCTGCTGGAAATAAAGAATCTCCTCGGCGTTCATCACAGCCTCCACCTTATTATTAATGGCTGCAGTGGTGTTCTTAACAACAGCGATTTCCTCTTCGTATGAAGGATAATCGAGCATGAGGTTGAACATGAAACGGTCGAGCTGCGCCTCAGGAAGCGGATAGGTGCCTTCCTGCTCGATAGGGTTCTGCGTGGCAAGCACGAAGAATGGCTCGCTCAGCTTGTAAGTCTTACCCGAAACGGTGACATTCTTCTCCTGCATGGCCTCAAGCAAGGCAGCCTGAGTCTTCGGAGGCGTACGGTTTATCTCGTCAGCGAGGATGATATTGGCAAACACAGGACCTTTCACAAACTTAAACTGTCGCGACTCATCCAAAATCTCCGTTCCGATGATATCTGAAGGCATCAGGTCGGGAGTGAACTGTATACGGCTGAAACTCAAGCCTAAAGCCTGTCCTATAGTGTTGATTAACAATGTCTTTGCAAGACCCGGAACACCCACCAAAAGCACATGACCTTGGCAGAAAATCGACAAAATGGTGTCGTGAATCACCTCGTTTTGTCCGATGATGACCTTGCCTATCTCTTTTTTCAGTGATTCGTATTTATTTACAAGGGCTTTAGCGCCTTCAACGTCATTGTTATACATTTTATCTTAGATTCCAGTCAAAATTAAAATCGCAGTCTTTATAGTCGTCGCTGATCTTCACGTATGCTTTGCTCGACTTTGCGTCAATCCATTTGTTTATCGCGTCTTGGCGCAGTTTCTGCATAGTCCATTGTTGTATCAAGGCGTAGTCTTCTTTCAGATTTGCCTTATGAGGCGTGGTTTTCTTCTTGATCATCAGCAGTCGGTATGCGTCTTTGTCGTTTTTCGTCTTCATTGGCACAGGGTCGCTGACCTCGCCTACCTGCAGACGGTTTATCACTACTGACACCTGCTGGTCGAGGTCTTCAGCGGCGAACAAGGTACCTCCTGTGACAGGGTTGATGAGGTAGCCGCCATTGGTCTTGTCGTCTTCATCGCTGTGCACTTTAACCGCCTCATCGAATGTAATGCTGTCTTTTCTTATAAGGTCAGCGATGTATTCCAGTTCATTATAAGCTGTTTGCAGCGCTTCTGGCGACACTTTCACTGTAAGAAGGATATGGCGCACGTTGATATAGTCGCCGCGACGTTCGATGAGTTGTATGATATGGTAACCGTATTCTGTTTCAACCACTTCAGATATCTCTCCGTCTTTCAAAGCGAATGCCGCAGCCTCAAATTCCGGCACCAGCTCGCCTCTTCCTTTGAATCCGAGCTCACCGCCTTTCTTGGCAGAACCCGGGTCTTCGGAATAAAGCAACGCCATAGTGGAGAAACGCTCGCCTTTCAAGATACGGGAACGCAGTCCGTAAAGACGTTCTTTCACTGCCAGTTTCTCGTCGAGGGTGATTGGCGGTTTCTTTACCAGCTCGGCTATCTCGTATTGCGCGCTGACCATCGGAATGGAGTCCTTTGGGATATTGTTATAAAACTCGCGCACATCACTCGGAGTGGCATTGACACCTTCCACAATCTTACGCTGCACCTCTTCCATCAACTGCTTCTCTTTCAACATGTCACGAAGGTCGTTTTTGATGTCCTTCATCGGCTTGTCGTAATATTTCTCAAGCTTCTCCTGCGATCCGAACTGACTGAGGTAATAACGGATATATCTGTCAACTTCGCTGTCGATTTGCTCGTCGGACACCGTGATACTGTCAAGTTCTGCCTGGTTGAGCATCAGCTTGCGGAAAAGCATGTCTTCGAGAATCTCGCAACGTATTGAAGAAGCGCTTCCTTTGATACCACCCTGCATCCTGTATTGCATATACTGCTCCTCAATATCCGACTGCATGATGATATTGTTGCCCACAACCGCCACAATCTTGTCGATAACCTGCGCCTGCTGGGCATATATCGTTGATGAACAAATAGTTACGATGGCAAATACAGCGAAAAACCTTCTTAGCTTCATATCAAAATTTTAATAGATTACAAAAACACGTTCTTTAACCGCTTTGTTATAAAGGCTGTTATTCATCTTTTCGATAAGCTCTTTCTTCCTGATATTCAATATGATAGATCTAACAGCATCTTTATTCATATCAATGAGTGCATTGTCTTTGAGATATTTTTCAATCTCTTCATCAGAAACGACAGTGTCGAGATTTTGAGCAATCAACATTGATTCGTACTTATAGATTATCAATGAGTTACGATAATCTTCAATCTCTTTCACACAGTCGAGTTCTGATTTGTCGAGATTATTTTCAGCCTGATGAATGAGCAGTTGGCGACGAATCCAGTTGTCGATGAACACCTTTGTCCTGACAAGGCTGTCGTTAGTACTAATTCCATCATACATAATGCCTTGCAGATCGGATTGATACAAAACCTTATCGTAAATGGCTGCAACGGGTTTATCGTCTTTGCCATTTTTTGAGTTTTGGCATGAAAACAATGCCAAAACCAGCATCAATCCGGTTGCAATGCTAATTTTCATAACATTTCTTGACCTTTTCCAAGACTTTCTCGTCGACAGTCACCGGATATTTTGCTCTCAGTTCGTTGAGCCAATCTTCTTCGAGTTTGGTCTGGTATGCTGAGATTATCACGCCTCTTGCCTCTCTGTAGGTCTTAGGTTCAGGTTGGCGCACTTCCAAAATCTTGATGATTTTAGTGGTATTGTCAACTGTTGACGGCACCACGCGCACTGTTCCGACCACCCATTCTGTCTCGTCGATGTCGACATTATCGCCTTTCTGGAAATAAGGTGATTTCACTGTGACACCCTTCAAACTCTCGGCTCTCACAATAGCTCTGATGCTGTCGTAGCTCAAATCCTGACGGGTGATTTCTTCAGCTCTTGCAAGACTTTCGGCGTTATTGACAGTGACGATGATGGTTTTCACACGATCGCCCCACATATAGTTGTTCTTGTTTTCCTCATAGAACGTTTTTATGCCGGCGGTGTCGATTTCAGCTTTTTTCCAAACGATCTTATCCATCAAATCGAAGAGCAGGATGCCGTCGTGATATTCCTGAACGAGCATCTTGAATTCCGGATATTTCTCTTCGAGATGAGCGTCTTCATAAGCAAACACTGATTCTTTCACAAACTCATCATAAAGCTGGTAGGCATAAGCCATCTCAGACATGAACGGTTGTTTTGACTCGTGTTTCTTGATATATTCGATGAAATCGGAAATCTTGTATTCCTGCTTCATCAGTTTGAAGAGGGTTTTGTTTGTGTCAACACCTTCAGCCACGACATAATTGCCTTCTTTCAAGGTGCTGTCGATAGTGGCGATGAAAGCGTCTTTCACCTTAGTGTTCTCTTTAAATTTGTTTTCTTTCTTGAGACGTCTCAGCACTTCTTCGTCGCTAACTTTGGCGCGCACGTCTTTTTCAACGCGTTTTGTGATGCTTTCTTTCTCGTCTTCAAAGCTCTTAACGCCTGATTTTCCAAGAAGTCTGATGATATGATAACCGTAGCTTGTCTTCACTGGTTCTGAGAACTCGTCGACATTGAGTTCTTTGACGACGGTGATAAACTCAGGGACAATCTGGCTCACTTTGAAAGGAGTGAGCATTCCGCCATGCTGGGCGCTGCCTTTGTCATCTGAATATTTTTTCACCATGAGATCCCAGTTTTTGCCGTCTTTGTCAATCTCATTGTAGATGTTATAAGCCTTAGCTCTGATAACGGAATCTGTCTTTTCCGGATCTTTTTCATCTACGACTAGGAAGATATGAGCAGCTTTTATCATGCCGCAAGCTGGGGTTTTTGAGTTGACTTTGATGATATGATATCCGAAATCGGAGCGCACTGGCATTGTAAGCTCGCCAACCTTGGCGTTGTATGCGCCACTTTCAAACGGATAAACCATATCGAAAACAGTGAAATATCCGAGGTTTCCGCGGTTGCCTTTGTAAAAACGGCCATTCACCGTGGTGTCGCGTGCTGAAGGGTCGTCTGACATCTCGAATGCCACATCGCCGAAATCCTCACCCTTGAGGATGCGTTTGCGAATCTCCATAGCTTTGTTGTAAGCCTTGAGAGTGTCGGCAGGAGTAGCGTTGGTGTGAATGTCACATCTCACCAGGATATGCGATGCGTTGACATCCCACTGCATTCTTTCGTAAGCCTCCTCAACGAGCTTCTCTGTAGCGGCATCGTTTGAGAAATAAGGCTTTGCGAGCTGTTTGCGATAGCCTTCATATTCCTTGACGAACTTCGGAAGAGTGTCCATCTTAAGGTTTTCAGCCTCAGTGACTTTCAATTCGAAATTGATAAACATGTCAAGATATTCATCGACATTTTTCTTGTCGAGGACTTCACTTTTCACGTTGTTTTTCTCATAGACATCCATAAACTCCCCTGCGGAGATTTTTTTGTCGCCGAGAGTTATCAAAGTCTTTGATTTCCAACCCTGTGCAAAGAGGAGGGCTGGGGTCATTATTGCTAAAAGAACTAATAATTTTTTCATTTTATTAATATTAACTTCTAACTACTAACTCCAAACTTCTAACTTTTATTATGCCTTACGGCTATAATTCGGTGATTCCTGCGTGATTGTGATGTCATGCGGATGGCTCTCGTTCATACCTGATGCGGTGATCTTGATGAAGCGTGCGTTGTGGAGTTCCTCGATGGTGTGTGAGCCGGTGTAACCCATGCCTGCGCGGAGACCGCCGACCATCTGATAGACCACTTCTGAGAGGCTTCCTTTGTAAGGTACGCGGCCGACGATGCCTTCTGGAACGAGTTTCTTGATGTCGTCTTCCATATCCTGGAAGTAACGGTCTTTCGAGCCATGTTGCATAGCCTCGAGTGAGCCCATGCCGCGATATGTCTTGTATTTACGGCCTTCGAAAATGATGGTATCGCCTGGTGACTCGTTGACGCCTGCGAACAGTGAGCCTGCCATGATTGTTGAAGCACCTGCTGCGATAGCCTTCACGATGTCGCCGGTGTAACGGATGCCGCCGTCAGCGATGACAGGGATGCCGGTGCCTTTGAGAGCCTCCGAGACGTTGTAGACGGCTGTCAGCTGCGGGACGCCGATGCCAGCGATGATACGTGTCGTGCAGATTGAGCCAGGTCCGATACCGACTTTGATAGCGTCGACATCGAGTTTGGCGAGGTCTTTAGCAGCCTCTGCTGTGGCGATGTTACCGATGACGAGGTCGATGTTAGGGAATGCCTTACGCAGTTCTTTGGTGACGTTGAACACGTTCTTTGAGTGACCGTGTGCTGTGTCGACGACGATGGCGTCTACGCCAGCGTCGACGAGAGCCTGAGCGCGTTCCATGGTGTTCCAGGTGATACCGACAGCAGCAGCGACTCTCAAGCGGCCGTGCTCGTCTTTAGAAGCGTTTGGACGAGCCTTGATCTTGATGATATCTTTGTAAGTGATAAGTCCGATGAGATGATTATGCTTGTCGACGACAGGCAGCTTCTCGATTTTATGCTCCTGGAGGATGTCCTCAGCTGTTGCAAAATCGGTGAATTCTGTTGTTGTGATGAGGTTGTCTTTTGTCATCACCTCCGATATAGGACGGTCGGTCTTGCGCTCGAAACGGAGGTCACGGTTGGTGACGATACCCACGAGGACGTTGTTGTCGTTGACTACCGGGATACCACCGATGTGATACTCGTTCATGATTTTGAGAGCATCGCGGACGAGAGCGCCTTCTTTGATGGTTATCGGGTTGATAATCATGCCGTTTTCAGCGCGTTTCACCTTGGTGACTTCAGCCGCCTGCTGCTCGATGGTCATATTTTTGTGCAGAACGCCGATGCCGCCTTCCTGAGCGATAGCGATAGCCATCGGAGCCTCGGTGACGGTGTCCATACCCGCTGTAACAATAGGAATATTAAGCCTGATGCGGCGTGAGAAATTAGTCCTCAAATCGGCGTCGCGAGGGATAAGGTCGCTATATGCCGGAATCAATAAAACGTCGTCGTAAGTTAAGCCTTCTTCGACAAATTTTTCATTTTTTGACATAATATGCAGTTTTAATTATTATTCTTTATAATTAATCTGCAAAAATACAAAAAACTTGGGAAAGTGGCGTTAAAATTTTTAAGAATTTTAGTTTAAAACTTCAAACTCAATGTTAGTCCAACACCATAATTGTCATTGAATTGTGGCGTTTTGGTCTTAATGACTGACGGCGCAAGGCTTAATTTATAGGTTCCGTGCTGTCTGTTGTATTCGTCGGCAACCCAGCTCATCCTGCCCTTTCCAGCCGATTTGTTAATAATTAAAGCTATCAAACCGATATCCGCCAAAATCCCCAAACCGGCACCGATAAGCACATGGAATTCATCATTGACTGTCATTCCTTCAAAGAAGAAATATACCGCCCCGATAAACGCTCCGCCAAACAAAAAGGCGTTCCAATCGCCATTGCTAATCTGTTTTCTTGCGCTGAGATATGTATTGTAGTTCTCTTCGCCAACGAGAGCAAGAACTTCCTCGTCAGACAATGTATGTCCGTCCAAAACGAGGGTGCGGCCTACTCTTTTCATGAAATTTTTCGGCGTCGCGACGATAGTATAGTCCTCAATGTCACCATTTTGATATTTGATTTGGGCGACTTCTTCTTTGTCAATAGTATATACCGGGCCGTCAATATTCGACCATTTTTTGTATTCCACCTCCATCGACGTGATTTTTGTCACCTTACTTTCAATAGTTGTACCGTCTTTTTTCACAATAACATCCTGGGCATCAGCGATTTTTACAAAGCCTAAAGCGATGATAATCAATAAGAAACCTTTAAATATTTTCATTGTTAACAAGTTTAAACAGTTATTATTGTCAAATTGTTTGCAAAATTAAATATTTTATTCAAATAACAAAATTTTTTTTGAGATATTATATTTTTCTTGAAAATTGCTACCTTTGCATCATGATAACACCTGATTTTTTGACAAGAGGCTCCAAGATTGCTCTCGTCGCGCCGGCAAGGAAGATTTCGCGCGAGGAGGTTGCTTTTGCCGTGAAATGGATTGAAGAAAAAGGCTTCGTCGCCGTTTATGACGACCGCTTATTCGCTGAGTATCACCAACTTGCAGGTGATGATGACTTCAGGGCGGGCGTACTGCAAGATTATCTCGACAGAGATGACATAGACGCTATTTTATGCGCTCGGGGCGGCTACGGGACCATACGTATTGTCGACAAACTCGACTTCACAAAGTTTGCGAAACATCCGAAATGGATCGTCGGCTACAGCGACGTGACAGTGCTGCATGCGAAGATGCAACAGCTTGGCTATCAGAGCATTCACGGGACCATGGCAATAAACTTCGAGAAGAATACGAAGGAAGCACTTGATAGTTTATACGAAGCATTAACCAACCCGTCATTTCGAGCGAAGCGAGAGCATTCACCTCTGGTGAATAAATTCTCTAATAACGTAAACAGTCAAATGATTACGGGAAAAAAGGATTTCTCCATTCCGCTACGCTTCAGTCGAAATGACATGGTGGTTGGCGGAAATCTCTCGGTTTTATATTCGATGTTGGGTTCGGATCTGTTTCCGGAAACGGATGGAAAGATATTGTTTATTGAGGATTTGGACGAATATCTCTATCACATCGACCGCATGATGATGGGGTTGAAACGTGCGGGAAAACTAGCCAATCTGAAGGCATTGTTAGTCGGGGCGTTCACCGACATGCACGACAACGCCATTCCGTTCGGCATGACCGCCAAGGAAATCATTTTTGAAAAAGTGAAAGAATACGGGTATCCTGTGATTTGGGATTATCCGGCAGGACATATTGAAGACAACAGAGCTATAATATTTGGATAATTTTAGCTGTTAGCCATTAGCTGTTAGCCATTAGCTAGGGCGTCTACTAATGGCTAACAGCTAATGGCTTTTTAAAATAATTCTTTGAACAATTGTCCGATCGTTGCAATCGGCATCACTTTTACCTTATATTTCTTCAGGTCGAGGCCTTTTACGCTGTATTTTGAGACAAAAATCTTGTCGAAACCGAGTTTGTCGGCTTCGGCGATGCGGGCATCCACCCTATTGACGGCGCGCACCTCGCCCGAGAGTCCGACTTCAGCTGCAAAAGCGCATCGTCCGTCGATGGCGACGTCTTCGCTCGATGACAAGACTGCTGCCACCACTGCGAGATCCATGGCGGGGTCATCGACACGGAGGCCGCCGGCGATGTTCAGGAACACATCTTTTGCACCGAGACGGAATCCGGCACGTTTTTCGAGCACTGCAAGAAGCATGTTCAAACGACGGATGTCGAAGCCGGTGCTGGAGCGTTGTGGCGTGCCGTAGGCTGCCGAGCTCACCAGAGCCTGCGTCTCCACAAGCATAGGACGCATACCCTCGACCATGGCAGCGATGGCGATGCCGCTGACAGCCGTCTCCCGCTGTGAAAGCAAGATCTCACTGGGGTTTTTGACCTCGCGCAGGCCTTCGGCATTCATCTCAAAAATACCGAGTTCCGACGACGAGCCGAAACGGTTTTTCACCGTCCTCAAGATGCGGAAACCATAATGTCTGTCGCCCTCAAACTGCAAAACTGTGTCGACGATATGCTCGAGAATCTTAGGTCCTGCGATGGTGCCGTCCTTGGTGATATGACCGATAAGAAACACCGGCACATGGAATGTCTTCGCTATCTTGTTCATCTCCGCCGCCGTCTCACGTATCTGGCTGATGCTGCCTGCCGTAGCCTCCACCGATGGCGACTCGAGCGTCTGGATGGAGTCGATAATCATGATGTCGGGCTGCACATCCTTAAAGTGTTTCAAGATTTGTTGTGTATCTGTCTCATTGAGTATCAGGCAGTTATCGTTTTTGATACCGATTCTGTCGGCACGCATTTTTATTTGTTGTTGGCTCTCCTCACCCGACACATAAAGCACCTTTTTATTAATGCGCAGAGCCATCTGCAGCAGCAGTGTCGACTTTCCGATGCCTGGTTCGCCCCCGAGAAGCACCAATGAACCGGGGACAAGCCCGCCCCCGAGGACACGGTTGAGCTCCTCATAGCCCAAATCGAAACGCTCCTCTTGTGCGCTTGTGATCTCACGAATAGGTGTCGGCTTGCTTTTAAAGCTTTGAAAATCAACATCTTTTGAAACGGATTTACTGTCTTTTCCCGTAACCACCGTCTCCTCCACGTAACTGTTCCACGCTCCGCATCCAGGGCAATGACCTATCCATTTCGGCGACTCATTGCCACATTCCTTGCAAAAAAATACCGTTTTAACTTTGGCCATAATTTTAATTTTTTGCAAAGATAATAAATATTTTGTTTTTTCATTTCACTTTTTTGTATTTTTGCATCTTTAAACAATAAAATATAAATCATTGACTATGAACAAGATAGTTTTGATAACAGGCGCAACGAGCGGTATCGGCCTCGCATGCGCGCATAAATTCGCCGCGAATGGCGACAAACTCATCCTCACCGGTCGTAACGAAAAACTCCTCGAAAACATCCGCAAAGAGCTTACAGCTAAAGGCACACAGGTGCTTACATTGGTTTTTGACGTCCGTGACCGTGCAAAAGCCACAGAATGCATCCAGAACCTGCCAAACGAATGGAAAAATATCGATGTCTTGGTGAACAATGCAGGTCTGGCACTCGGTCTGGAACCTGAATATCAAGGCGATTTCGAAGACTGGGAGACTATGATCGACACCAACATCAAAGGTTTGTTGACCATGACAAGATTGGTCGTCCCGGGCATGATGGAACGCAACCGCGGTCATATCATCAACGTGGGCTCGGTGGCAGGCGACGCAGCATACGCCAACGGCAACGTCTATTGCGCCACAAAATCAGCAGTGAAGACGCTCAGCGACGGTCTGCGTCTCGACGTAGCCGACAGCAACATTCGTGTCACCAACCTCAAGCCGGGACTGGTAGAGACCAACTTCAGCAACGTGCGCTTCCACGGCGACACCGAACGCGCAGCCAAGGTCTATAAAGGCATCGACCCGCTCACAGGCGACGACATCGCCGACGTGGCAGTATATGCAGCCAACGCCCCTGAACACGTGCAGATCGCTGAAGTGCTCATCCTCGCCACATATCAGGGCAGCGGAAGCGTCATCGTCAGAAAATGATAAAATCTTTATGTCATTTCAAAAATTTTGTATTTTTGCGATTTGAGTAAATTTATTATTGAAAATAATAACTGAAAAATTTAATATATGAAAAAACATTACTTTCTGATATGTTCAGTTTTGCTGATGGCATGCTGCATATTAGTTTCCTGCAAAGGAAAAAAGCAACCAACACAGGCTCCACAGGTGAAATATGAGACCAAGGTGTTGAAACCTGAGTCGAAAATTTACAACATGTCGTTCCCTGCCACAACTTCAGGAACTACCGAGATCAAGGTCTATCCGCAGGTGGAAGGCATCATCACGGAGAAGAAATTCACCACAGGTACCAAGGTTAATAAAGACCAGACTGTGTATATCATCGATCCGACTGAATACCAGCTCAGCGTACAAGCTGCTGAAGCTAACTTGAGTGTGGCCATAGCCCGTATGGAAACCACAAAACTCCAGTATGAGTCGAATCAGGAACTTTATAACAAGAATATCATCAGCGACTATGTGCTGAAGACCAGTTTGAACGATTACAACTCAGCCAAGGCATCGGTGCTTCAAGCTGAAGCCCAGCTTAACATTGCGAGAACCAACCTCGGCTATTGCAACGTCACAGCACCTGTCGATGGTTATGTCGACGCCAACGGCTTTGATGAGGGCGACATGGCAACACGTTCAAATTACCTCTGCACAGTCAGTGACAACAGCCTCGTTGATGCTGACTTCTCATTTACAGAGACACAGTTGCTGGATATGATCAAAAGATTCAAATTACGCATCGGTTCTAAAGGTATGGAAGGACCTAACGGCAAGTTCATCGGTGACGCCATGCCTCGTCTGCAACTGAAACTCAAAGACGGCTCCACATACAAAGGAACAGGTGTTGTGACAAAGATTGAAGCTATTGTAAATCCTACAACAGGAACAGTGCTTTGCACAGCTGAGTTTGAGAACCCTAACGGCATTCTTCGCTCAGGCATGTCAGCTAACATCATCATCCCTATTACGATGGACAGCGTTTTGTGCGTGCCTCAGACAGCAGCAGTGCGTCTGCAGGATCAGATGATGTTCTATCGCATCAAAGACGACGGAACAGTTGAAGGCATGATATGCAAAGTTATACCATCAAACGACGGTAAAGAATATTACATCACTGAAGGTCTGAATGCCGGCGATGAAGTCGTCACCAACGGTGTTCGCAAATTGTCTAACGGTACTAAAGTAAGATAAAAATGGCTATCAAACAGAAATATTTTGTTAAGCACTGGGTGGCTGCTCTTGCCGTCGCCGTGCTTATCTGTCTTGTCGGTACGGTGAGTATCTTCACTCTGCCAATCGAGCAATATCCTGATATCGCGCCACCTGAGGTCATCATCCAGGCCACTTATAGCGGTGCTGATGCCGGATCTGTTATGAAATCAGTCATCATGCCTATCGAAGAGCAGGTGAACGGTGTTGAAGACATGATGTACATCACTTCAACAGCACGTTCAAACGGTACCGCTGAAATCGACGTCTACTTCAAACAAGGCACCGACCCTGACATGGCGACTGTTAACACGCAGAACCGTGTGAACCAGGCCTTGGGTCTATTGCCATCAGAAGTGACCACGCAAGGTGTCACCGTTACAAAGAGTGTTAACTCCATCCTTCAGATTCGAAGCTTGGAGAGCACCGATGATAAGTTTGATGAGAAGTTTATCATCAACTTCTTGGATATCAATGTGATACCACAGGTTAGCCGTGTCACTGGCGTGGGACGTACACAGCTTATCGGTGATAAATACGGTGTGCGTATCTGGATAAAACCGGATGTTATGGGAATGTATGGCATCACACCATCTGAAATCATCAACGCCATCAATGAGCAGAACCTCGTGTCGCCAGTCGGTAGAATCGAGAGCACGGTCAACAAGATCGATATCGAATACCACGGACTGCTCGACGATATGAGCCAGTTTGAGGAAATCATCGTACGCGGCACCAACGACGGTAACATTGTGCGTTTGAAAGACGTTGCCACCATCGAGCTTGGTAGAAAAGCCTACGACTATCGTTCAAACGTCGAAGGACATCCGGGAGCTATGTTTATCGTCAACCAGTCGCCTGGCGCCAACGCCACCGCGGTCAATGCTGAAATCAACAAGGTTATTGCTGAAATCTCGAAGACATTACCTGCAGGCTTGGAGTTCAAGCTTATGGAGACATCCGACGACTTCCTCTTCGCTTCAATGCACAGCGTCGTGGAGACCCTCATCGTCGCTATCATCCTTGTTATCCTCATCGTTTATCTGTTCTTACAGGATTTCAAGGCGACATTGGTCCCATCAGTCTCAATCATCGTTTCTTTGATCGGTACTTTCGCCATCGTGAAGGCAATGGGATTCTCGCTTAACTTGCTGACGCTATTCGCGTTGGTGCTCGCTATCGGTACTGTCGTGGACGACGCCATCGTGGTTGTTGAAGAGGTTATGGCTAAGTTGGAAACAGGAAAATATAAGTCAGCAGCAACCGCTACCACAGTGGCTCTTAACGAAGTGACAGCAGCTGTTATCTCAACAACGAGTGTGTTTATGGCTGTGTTTATCCCTGTGACTTTCATGTCAGGAACTTCAGGCACATTCTTCAAGCAGTTCGGTACTATCATGGCTGGTTCGGTGGGTATTTCCTGCCTTTCAGCTTTGACTATCTGTCCTGCCCTCTGCGCTATCTTGTTTAAGCCTAAGAGCGAAGACGGCAAAGAGAGAAAAGGTATCAACTATTACGTCAGAAAGGGCTATGAAGCCGCTTACGGTGCTTTGTTAAACAAATACATCAAAGGTGTCAGCAAATTCATCAAACGTCCTATTTTCTCTTGGATTCTGTTGATTGCTTTCGGCTGTGGTATGGTATGGCTCATGAAGACAGCTCAGCAGGACCTCGTTCCACAGGAAGACCAAGGCTTCCTCATGGTTGACGTCACATTGGCATCAGGAACTTATCTTAACGAGACACAGGATGCTGCTGAAAAACTTGAGAATTATATCAGCAAGCTTGACGATGTCGAGTTGGTGGGTTCTATGACAGGTTACTCAATGATGAATGGTGGTGCTGGAACCAACTATGCAACAATATTGGTACGTCTGAAAAACTGGGATGAGCGTGAATTTTACAGCATCGCTGACGTACAGAAGCAAATCTACATGTGGGCTATGGTGAACATGCCTGAAGCTGATATCACACCTTATCAGATGCCTCAGATTCCTGGCTACGGTACAGGTTCCATGATGGAGCTTAACCTCCAGGATCGCTCTGGAACAGGCGACGACACCACATTCTATGCTTTGTCATCACAGTTTACCGAGAAGTTAAGAGAACGTCCAGAGATTCAAACAGCTATAGCTGCATATTCAGCTGACTATCCTAAATACAAACTCACAGTCGATGTGGCAGCTTGCAAACGTAAAGGTATCTCACCTAAGACTGTTATCGAGACTATCGGTACCAACCTTGCAGGTACTTATATCGGCAACTACATCCAGTATGGTAAGGTCTATCAGATACTTGTGGAGGCCGGCGACGAATATCGTATGGAGGAGAGCACTCTCAACAGCATATTCGTACAGATTGACGGTGAGATGACGCCTGTTTCTGAGTTTGTGACACTGACTCCTACTTTGGGTTCTTCACAGGAACGCAGATTTAACCTTTTCACAGGTTATAATATGAACGTCATGCCAGCCTCGGGATATACGTCAGCTCACGTGCGTGCTGCTGTCGACGAGTTGATGGCAGAGGTTTTCCCTGACGGATATGGCTATGAGTATGGTGGTATGGCACGTGAGGAAGCTGAAACAGCCGAATCGAACGACACTGTCATCATCTACGCAATCGCAGTGTTGATTGTTTACCTCATCCTCGCATGTCTGTATAACTCAGTGTTCATCCCATTCGCGGTGTTGCTGTCAATCCCGTTCGGTATCTTCGGCGCATATCTCGCTGTCCGTCCGCTTGAGTCATTGATGAGTGTCGGCGTCAACGTGTATGTGCAAACGGGTGTTATCATGTTGATGGGTTTGGTGGCGAAGACTGCTATCCTTATCACTGAGTTCGCTGTTCAGAAACGTCAGGAAGGCATGTCGATTTACGACGCCGCTGTCGGTGCATGTAGAGACCGTCTGCGTCCTATCTTGATGACCGTTTTGACCATGATCATCGGTATGATCCCGCTTATCGTCGAAGGCGGCGCAGGTGCTGTGGGTAACAAGTCATTGTCAATCGCCGTTGTGGGCGGTATGACGATAGGTATCATCGCAATTCTGTTCGTCACACCGGCATTGTACATGGTGTTCCAGAAGGTTCATGAACGTGTTACCCCGGATAATAATGATGAAGAAGAGTGATTTAAATAAGAAAGGTGTATCTATGAAAAGGTATATAATTGTTTTATTAGTCGGGATGCTGCTGTTGCCAAGCTGCTCCCTCTATAAGAAATATGATGCGGACTATACCGCTGATGAAAATGCGATGGGCGACGTCGTTGACCCGCAAGACAGCACCTCGATAGGCGACATCAACTGGCGCGACATCTTCACCGATCCGTTGCTCCAACAGCTTATTGACACCGCTTTGGTAAACAACACCGATATGCGCACCACGCAGCTCACCATCGAGCAGGCTCAGAATGACGTGAGAAGAGCAAAATGGGGCTACGCTCCTACGTTTGCATTCGCTCCGTCGGTGACTTACAACTATCAGAACAAAATCAGCACCAACTACATACAGATTCCGGTGACGGCAAGTTGGCAGTTGGGTATATTTGGTCAGACAAGAAGTAAGATCCGCTCGGCAAAAGCCAGAGTCGCGTATTATGAAGACTACCGTCAGGCAGTGCAGGTGAGCTTGGCTGCCAACGTCGCCAACATGTATTATTTATTGGTGATGCTTGACAAACAGCTTGAATACGCCGAAGAAGCGGAACGGCTGTATGTTGAATCATACAACTCCACCGATGCATTGTACCAAGCCGGTATCTACAAGAGCCCTGCTGTGTATCAGATGGAAGCTTCGTTGGAAGAGGTTCGTACCAAAATAATCGGTTTGCGCAACAGCATCACTTATACTGAGGCCTCGCTCTGCTTACTGCTCAACGAGCCACCGCATCACATCGAACGCGCCACTTTCGAGGAGTTTGAGATGCCTGAAACTATTCATATCGGATTGCCAGTCAGATTACTCGACGCACGTCCTGATGTCCGCATGGCTGAGCGCAACATGGAGTTGGCTTACTACACCACCCAGCAGGCACGTCAAGACTTCTATCCTAACATCAGTATAGAAGGTTTGTTAGGCTATGGCGGTTCTGCCGACGCTCTCGACATTATCGCACAGGCAGTCGGCTCGCTCACGCAGCCTATCTTCCAAGGTGGCAGCCTCACGGCACAGCTGAGAAATGCTAAGAAAGATCAGGAGAAGGCTCAGATAGAATTCGTCTACGCCCTCTACAGTGCCGGCAGCGAGGTATACACTTACATCCATGACTGCGAGACAGCCAAGAAGAAGTCAGGACATATCGACCTCCAAGTCAACGCATTGCATGAGGCATACAATGCCACCATCGACTTGATGAACAACGGTACAACCACCTATCTCGAGGTGTTGACCGCCCAAGAGTCGCTGCTCTCGGCAGAGCTCTCTCAGGTGGAGAACCAATACGATTTGATCCAGGCGCTGATCAACCTGTACTCCTCGTTAGGAGGCTTCGATACGAAGTAACCGACAGGAATTATATTTTAGACAGGATATACAAGATTAACAGGATTTAAAATCCAAATTAAATGGGTTGCCAATTGGCAACCCATTTCTGTATAATATAACAAGTAAAACACTATCTTGTAAATCCTGTCTAAAAATGGATTTTCCTGTATTGACAAACCTGTAGCTTCCCGTCGCCATCCCTGAGATGCATGCCGTTGCCGAGACAATAGCGCCACATCTTGCAGTCGGCGCAGTCGCCTGTTTTCATCCATTTGCGGTCACGATACTGTTCAAATCGGTTTTGCCAGACATCCCAGAAGCTGTCTTGGCATATGTTTCCCTGATGGTAGTCGCTGCGAATGCTCAAGCAGCCTGAGATGGAGCCGTCAGCAAGGATAGAAGCGATGTTGATTCCTGCGCTGCATGAGTAATAATGGTTTCGCACCTCGCCTTCGAACCTGCCGAGGAAGCCGTCGCAGCCGTAGTCGGCACGGATCCTGCCATCGAGACGAGTCTGCCTGATAAACTCAAGCATCTCCACAAACTGAGCATTGGAAAGCTGCAAATCAGATTCGCCAGCAGCGCGCCCGAAAGGAAAAACAGTGAACAAACGCCACCTCTTTATCCCTAAAGAAATAAGATAATCCCTAAACTCAGGCAGATATTTTATTGTTCGTTGGTTGACGCAAGTGATAACGTCCCAGGTCAATTCAGGATGCTGTTTGAGGGCTTCCACCGCCACGAGCACGTTTTTATAGCTCTGAGGGTTGCCGCGCATCCAGTTGTGGTCTTCCTCAAATCCGTCGAAGCTCACGGCTATGGATCTCAGACCGTTTTTAACGAATTCGTCGAGTCTTTCGGGTGTGAGCAGCATGCCGTTTGTCACCATGCCCCACACGAAGCCGCGTTTCGATATCTCGAGTCCGCATTGAGCGAGATCGCGGCGCATCATAGGCTCGCCACCTGTGGTGATGACCATCACCTTCGATGGGTCATGATGCTGTTTTATCTCATCTAAAACCTTAAGAAAATCGTCGAGAGGCATGTCGTTCTGCTCCGAGAGCATGCGGCAGTCGCTGCCACAATGGCGGCAGTTGAGGTTGCATCTCAATGTGCATTCCCAAAAAAGTTGGTGTAATTCATGCTCATCGACCCGCTGTTTCAGCACGGCGCGGTTCAGTTCGAGCATTATTCTTTTATAAAATCCGAGTCTGTCTTTATTTAGGCTCATTTTCGCCTAAAATGTTGTTGATAGAATCGAGTTGGTGACGGAGTCGTTGTGTCTCAGCACCAAAAGCCTGGATAATCTCCGGTGAGCCATAAACTGAAGCACCTTCGCGTCTCTTCAAGATTTCCTGGATGGAGTCGCGTTCCTTTACGAGCTGTGCCCTCTCCGACTTTGTCAAGCCTTTGTGTGTGGCGCAGGCACCTAAAAATGCCAGTCCCGCAAGAACCCCGATCCAAATTGTACGACCAAATTTTTTCATAATTCGAATTATTTCGATGCAAAGATACAAAAAGTTTAGAGTTTTGAGTTTAAAGTTTAAAGTTTTTTTTGACTTTTATAATCTTTTCACTATTTTTGCCGAGAATTTCAGTTTGAAAATGTAGGTTTTATGAAGAAAACTTTTTTACTTACTGTTTTATTCTTCTCATTTTTTTTAGGTAATGCTCAAAAGCTTGACAAATACATAGAAAAAGGCAAAGCTTTTATCGACAAGCCTGAAAATATCGACACAACCCGCATTTACCAACTCCCGGCCCGTTTTTGTTTTGCTATTGTCAGCAAGGCTCAGATGGTTGGTTTTTTTGCTTATTCTGATTTTAATCTGAATTTCGTCACCGAAGATATCGGCATCAGGATACCTGCGGAAGCAACAAGTTATCTTGGTGAAAGATTATGTAAAAAAGTGGGTTTTGAGGCAGGATACGGCAGTGTGAGTTTCGGTTATAGTGTGGAAATAGGCCAGAAAAGCGCAAAATACAAGAGATCATTATCATTTGGCTTGTCAAACCTCAGATGGGGCGCGCGAATCAGCTATGATGGTCTTTCAAACTACATTGTAAGTAATATTACCGTCGGAAAACCCGGTGATATAATCTACCTTGATACCCTTGAACAATCGGACGGATTGGGAAAACTGCGCAGCCTCACTTTAGACGGTTATTACGTGTTCAACAGCAAACGTTTCGGTTATACAGCCACCAACACCATCAATGTCGTCCAAAAGCACACATCAGGTTCTTTTATGCTTGCAGGACGTTTCTTGTGGAGCGACCTCGACACGAAGGAAGACATGGGAGGACTGTTTGAATCGTATGGTACAATACAGTTTGCATTGGGTGGAGGCTACTCGGCCAACATAGTTCTTTGGAACCGCAATATTGTCAACAACGACGACAGAACCATACGCAACATTACGTGGAACATCACCGCCATGCCTGTGATTTCTTTTGTCAACTACATGCAGACAAGAGCATACGTAGAACATATTGATGAACAAGATAACATTATTTCTTCTGAACTGAAAAAATCTGGCGTGTGGTGTTATCCGTCGGCCAACCTCATCGGAAGTACGGCGCTCAGCTTGACATGGGGCCGTTTTTATTTTACCTCTCAGTTCAAGCTTAATATCTTCTATTTCAGCAGCCAGGGTGCGATGAACAAGAATAAGTTTTCTGCCCCCAACCTACATTACGAAGGCTTTACAGAAGACATCATCTCCGACGTGAAAGTTCACGGTATTTTGTATAACTGGTCTTTTGTCGGAAAGTTGTTCTACAGATTTTAAGATATTATCTGTATCTCTTCTCTAATTCTTCACGATATTTTTGCGCTATCTCAAATGCCAGCGCCACGCCGTTGTTTGCTGGTTCTGCTGAGAATGTGCCAAGGCGCTCGCGCCACCATTGTCCTTCGTATTTGCAGATGCGGTCGTGATATGCGCGCTCATCAAATTCTTCACCGTTTGCAAATGCAGCATCCATATCCTTAAAGAACTCTTTCCAACGATAGGCGTAGTATGTGGAAGTGAGTCCTGCCCATGCACGGCTGGCATATTCGTTTAACAAAGCGTCTTCCTCGCCCCAAGTGGTGATGATGTTTCGTGCGTTGCTCTCGAAATAATCCTTCTCTTCCTCAGTATTTCCGATGGCTCTCGCGTCTTTTATCCATTTCCCGACGAGAAATGCGCTCTCCGAAGCGAGGATGGCATCGGTGTCGTCGAGGATAGAGACCATAGTCTTTTCAAGTTGCTGCATCTTAGCGAAATCATTGTCTTTGTAAGCGTTCACGTAGTCGATATACAAATCGCTAAAATAGTTGCCAAGCAGCTGTCTTGTAACATTCACAATATCAAAATGACGAGTCCTTGTGTCGCAATCTGATTTTAAAATATTATCGAGGACATCCAAAAGAACTATGTTTTTATACTTATATGTCGGTGCAATGTAATATTGTCTGTATTCCTTGATGTTTCCAGTGGTTGGGCGCTGGTTGATACGCACGCATTGTCCTGGTGACGACACCTTGTTATATACGCTGTCGGCGAGGAGCTGCCATGCGGTACGCATATGTTCGTCGTATTTTCCTGCACGTTGGTCGGCGAGGCATTCCACCCATGCTTTCACATCCTTAGTTAGCGGGTTGTCCCATGCCTTCTCGAACACATATTCATACATGAACGGGTTACAGTCGAAGCCCTCGAGGGTCGAGCCGATGCCTATGAAGTTGTCGCCGCCCTTCTCAAAGGCACGTTCAATGCGTACGTTGACGGTGTCGAGATTGCCTGCAAGCATCGAGTTGCCGCCGAAGTTGCCGAGGTAACACCAGATGTAAGGCACGCCGTAGTAAGCGTTGGTGCGTTCCCACACCGGCTGACGCTCACAGTAATAATCGAGCATGATATGTCTGTCGATAGGCATTGAGGTGATGTATGCCTCGATGCGGTTGTCGACTTCCCAGTACTGGCGCTCGTTCCAGAAGAGCCATGCCATCTCGAGCCATTTTGCCTCAGGGTCGGCAGCCTCGAGTGACTCGTACACCTGACGGCTCACACGGGCGAGGTATTCAGGCTCCCAGCTCGGCGGGATGAGCTCATTGAAGATATCGATGCCGTAGATATGGTCGGTGCCATAAAACTCGGTCTGTTTTGCGATGAATTTCTTCTGTATCTCAGTGTAAAGCGGGTCGAGCGGGTCGAGGAACTTGCACCAGCAGGTGCTGTCGAAGCCTGCCCAGTCGCCGAGCGATGCCAACGGAGCGTCAGGATAGATACGTTTGATGCATGGTGGCACATGACCGGCAAAACCTGGCAGAACAGGTTTCATGTTGAGTTCTCTTTCACGCGCCACAATCTGTTTCTGCAACGCTTTTTGATTCTCCAACCACACCATAGGCAGCGGTCCGCCCCAACGGTCGATATTCTGCATGCGGTGCCATGGCAAGTGTGCCGGACCAGTGAAATAACCGCGAATCTCCTCGTCGGTCAAGCCGAAATCACGCCATACCTCATACCAAACCGACTCCTGTCCGGTGATGGCGAGCGGCAGGTTGATGCCGTTGAGCGCCATCCAGTCGATGAAATGCTCCCATTGCGACCAATTCCACCATGGCATAGTGTAGCCAAAGGTACAGTAATTCAAGAAGAAACGGTCAGGAACACGGGCGTTGAGACGCACTATTTTATCAACTTGAGGCATATTCGCAGGAATCTCAAGTTTTTCTGTCTCAAACCACGAATACTGAGCTTTGCAATAATATTTAAGGTAATGGTTCAATCCCACTGCCATGCTGTTGGCGTTGTTGCCTCGAATCACGAGGTCCTTGCCCATGGTTTCAATCTCGAAACAGTCAATAGTGTCGTTAATTCGTTGAAGCACAATATGTTTCGAATATTCAGGCGCCACACGGTTCACTAATCCGCGCATAGCAATGACTTCAGGATCGGTTTCTTTTTTGCCATTTTGGTAATCCTTCAAGGCAATAAAAACGCCCACAACGGCAAAAACAATCATCAATGCAATTGTAGAATTCAGCTTTTTCATACTGTTAATATTTTTGCAAATATAGTGTTTTTTTTATTTTTGGTCGCCTGACGGCTCAAAATCTTTCAAAATCTAATCAAAAATCTTTCATAATGTTCTTCCTAGATAATCCTAATGTCTCTCTTTTAACTCTTATCTGTTATCTTTTAACTTAATTGGTCGCCTGACGGCTCAAAATCTTAAAAAAATCTAAAATAAAAATCAAAAAAAAGTTCTATCACATTTTTTTATTATTTTTGCTGTTGCAAAAAATAGAAATCAACATTTATAAACCTTTTAATCAATGTCTATGGATTTAATCAAATCTTACAACAAAAAGTATGAATTCTTTCGTGACATAACGGGAGTAGCCATGAAAGTTTATAACAAGTACAAATATGGTTTGGCGGAATCAGCTTATGAAGCTGCCATTAAATATTTACTTGAAAAAGATGAATATTACGTTGAATGTCAAGCTTATTTGCCGATTTATTGGGATGATGTGAAACTCGATAAAAACTATCGAATGGATTTGGTTGTCAATGAAGAAATAATCATTGAACTAAAAGCTGTTTCATTTATTGATATGCAACATCGAAAACAACTTTGGAACTACATGAGATTGACACATCTTCCATACGGTATGCTGATTAATTTTGGAAATGAAAAAAATTTGTATTCTGAATGGTATCAATATAATGTCGGTGAAAACACCATTGAAAAAATACAATTGTTATAACAAAAGAAAAACAAAATATGAAAGAATAGTTTGAGGAAGAATAGTTTTTAGATTTTTTAAATGATTTTTTTAAGATTTTGAGCCGAAGGCGACCATATAATGAAAAATTTTGTATTTTTGCGCCCGAAATTCAAGGGGTGCTCCTTAGAGGGCTGAGATGATACCCTATAACCTGATCCAGGTAATGCTGGCGTAGGGATGGATATTACCAATTATTCCCCTTCACATTTATTAACAAATTAACAAAAAGTTCAAAAAATGAAAAGAATTTTTATTTGTATTGCTGCTTTCTTGTTTGCGGCAAATGTGAATGCGCAGAATGAAATCGTTATCGACACCACAAGCTATGAAATGCTCCAGGAAGTGGTGGTGAGCGGTGTGAGAGTTAAGAAAAACGCTCCATTCGCCATGACAGAACTCGACAAAAACGTGCTCGGCGACTTCTCCAACACAGGTAAGGAGTTGCCTTTCCTGTTCGCTAAGACACCAGGCATCATCTCGTGGAGCGAGAACGGTGTCGGCACTGGCACAAGCTACATGCGTATCCGTGGTGCCGGTGACTCACGTATCAACGTCACACTCGACGGTGTGCCGCTCAACTCCCCGGAAGACCAATGCGTGTTCTGGGCCAACATGAACGGATATAGCGCCCTGCTCAGCGACGTCCAGATACGCCGTGGCGTGGGCTCGTCAACAAACGGCGACGGTGCCTTCGGAGGCTCTATCGTGCTCCTCACCGGAATGCCATCGTTCAAGCCAAGCGCCGAGATAACAGGCTCGTACGGCTCGTTTAACACCCTCAACTTCGGCGCCAAAGCATCCACAGGACTGCTCTGGAACCATATAGTCATCGACGGAGCCTATAACGAAACCAACACCGACGGCTTCATCCACGGCACCAGCGGACGCAGCGGAAGCTACTACGGCGGCATCTCGTACAACAGCAACAAATTCATCATCCGATACAAAAACATCGGTAACTTCGAGAACACTGGCCAGGCATGGAACGGCGTAGTCGCAGGTAACAATGACTTTTCTCTTATGGATGGCTGCTACGACGACGGCACATGGTCCTATTCAACAAAAACAGGCATCCACACCTACGAAGATATGTGGAACGTCGGCCTCGGACAGTTTAACAACCTCTACGAATACCTCGTCACCGACGAAAACGGACTTTTCGTGAAAGACGAAAACGGCAACTACAAAACCGAACGCTACAAACTCAACGACGGAAGCTACTGGAATAAGACCACCGACAACTTCTGGCAAGACCATAACATCCTCTCCACAGCCTGGGAAATCAACGACAACTGGGCAACAGCAGCATCGCTGTATTATACCTACGGCTACGGATTCTACGACGAATTCCGCCAAAACAACAAATTGGCCGACAAATTCGGTATCAACGAGTTCAAAGCCGACGGCAAATCAAAGAAATCTGACGTGGTGCGTAAAAAAGGCCTCTCACAAAACACCTACGGATTCGTGTGGTATACACGTTATAAAAACGAACGACTCGAACTCATCAGCGGCCTCTCAATGCAGCATTTCGACGGTAACCACTTCGGCTATGTGACATATATCGCCGACGAGGCTATAGCTAACAAATATCTCGCAAACGGTCAGTATCAGTACTACGACTCTGATGCAAGAAAACTCGACGGTAACGTGTTCCTCAGAGCTACCTACAGATTAGGTGAAAACTGGAACGTGTTCGGCGACGCACAATATCGCCATGTCGACTATAAAACCAATGGTGTTAACGATAAGTTTATACAAGACGAAAACGGTAACTTCGTCAACCAGGTACTCGACGTCAACGAAAACTATAACTTCTTCAACCCTAAAGGCGGTATAGCTTTTGACCTCAACGCCCATCACGCCTACGCCTCAGTGGCAATGAGCAACCGTGAGCCGGAACGTAACAACTTCACCGACAACGGCTCTTATCCTTTCCCAAAACCGGAACAACTCATTGATTATGAATTGGGTTATAACTACGGAACCAACATCTGGCAGGCTGGCGCCAACCTTTATTATATGGACTACAACAACCAGTTTGTGCAGACCGGCGAAGTCAGCGACATAGGCGAGGCTCTCACCACCAACATCAAGAAATCATACCGTATGGGTATCGAACTCAATGCCGGTGTCAACGCCACAAGATGGCTCTCCATCGAGGCTAATGCCGCCCTCAGCCAAAACAAAATCAAAGACTTTGACGAAGTGGTCGAAGACTGGGAAAACGGCTCGCAGACAATACATTACGACAACTCCACTTTGGCATTCTCACCTTCAACGATACTTAACGGTTTCATCGTTTTCCATCACAAAGGAATCGAGGCAATATGGCACACCAACTTCGTCTCGAGAATGTACCTCGACAACACCGAAAACAAAGACCGTTCGCTGCCAGCTTACTCAGTGTCAAACGTCACTTTCAAATATACCTACAAGCCTCAGAGATTCGTGAAAGAAGCTGTATTCCACCTGAATTTCAGCAATATCTTCAACAAACGCTATGCAGCAAGCGGTTGGGTCTACTCGGCAATCTACGAGAGTGCAGGCCACACCAACGACAACCGTTACTACCAAATCGGTTTCATGCCGATGGCAGGCTTCACAGTCATGGGAAACTTAACTCTTAAATTCTAAAAATATGGAATTCATCGCCAAACACTGGCTCGATATCGTCACCACAGTCCTCGGACTCGCTTATATTCTTTTTGAATATCGGGCCAGCGTTTGGATGTGGCTCGTCGGCTTCATGATGCAGGCACTCGGCATAGTGCTGTATTACCAAAAAGGCCTCTACGCCGACTGCGGAATGGAGTTTTATTACCTCGCAATGACCGTCTACGGCTACTGGAAATGGATACACGGCTCTTCCGAGAAAAAAGAGCTCCCAATCCGCCATTTCCCCAAAAAACTGATACTGCCATGGCTCGGAATCATCGCATTGGTATGGTTGACTATCTATTTGATACTCACCAACTTCACAAATAGCACCGTGCCTATTGCCGACAGCTTCACCACAGCTTTGAGTATCATCGGAATATGGGCTTTGGCTCACAAATATCTCGAACAATGGTTCATCTGGATAGCCGTCGACGTGGTGACATGCGGACTTTATTTCTATAAGGAAATACCTTTCAAAGCAAGCCTTTACGCACTTTATGTGGTGATTGCCATCTTCGGTTATATCAAATGGAAAAAAATTATGCGTGCCTAAGTTTCTTTTAAAAAAAGTAGTATTTTTGCAGAAAATCTACTGCTATGAAGAAATTTACTATTATTTTTGCCTTGATGCTCGTTGCATTAACAGCATCAGCACAGTCGGAACGCGTAAAAGGCTGGGTGCTTCGTCCTGAAGTCAACGCCGGATACTACATCGTCGGCACATTCGAAAACGTCTGTACAATCAATACCTTGACAACCTATGGAATGGGATATTTTAACCATGACGTTTTTCTTAAACACGAAGGCTCTTATGGTGCCGCCTACAACCTTTTGGCAAACTACGGTTATATGTTTAACCCCATTTTCTTCCTTGGTGCAGGTGTCGGTATCAACGGTTATGATGGCGCCATGTCAATCCCAGTATACATCAACCCAAGAATTTATCTCGGCAACAGAGGTTTCAGCTGCTTCTTTGACTTCAAAGTCGGTTATAACTTTGGAATCAGCGCAGAAAGCCTCGACATAAACAAGTACTACATTCCAAATTGGTTTTTTGACTATACAAACTATTATTACGACGGCAACAATTACCACATGACCGAAAACTATTTCGATTTCGTGACAATAGAAAAAAGCGCGATGAGAATTAAAGGCTATTACTTCTCAATGGGATTCGGTTTTGAAATCAAACGCCACAGCTTCGGTTTCGCATTTGATTTATTCAATGCCAACTTGGAAACAACGCTCCATGAACATTATTACACATATCCTAACTCACAAGTTAGCAGCGAAAACCCGACAATCTATCATAACAAAACTGTAAAATACGACGATTCCAACACAACAGGATTCGCATTCACATTGAAATACGGTTATAGCATCTTTTAATCATTCCTCCGTCATTTCGACCGGAGCATAATGTAATAAAGCGAAATAAAGAAATCTCCGCCAAATGAATTAGAATCAAATGGCGGAGATTTTTCTATTCCCTTCGGTCGGTCGAAATGATTATTTCTTTAAGTATTTCTTATTAACGACGTTTCCGTTTTTAGTATAAAACCGCACCATATAAATCCCTGATTCTAAATCATTTACAAGGATTTCTTCCATATTCTTCGATACGGTTTTTTCACTATAAATCAGGCGTCCCATCATGTCATAAACATCATAACGGACAACTTCCTCATTCAAATAATCGATTTCCGGAACATCCAAAACACTATGCACTGTAATGGTCTCTGAAGCTGACCAACAACCGTCGCTATAAACCGCCATCACATAATAATCAACATCGACATTCTCTGTAATTTCATCAATAAACTCATACTCGGTGGTTTCTGCAACCATGTCATTGTCGCGATAAACGTCGAAACGAACTAATGTTCCTGTTGAACCATCTGAAGGCTCAGTCCAGCTTAATCTGAGTGTTGAATAATCATCAGCTACGTAAGGATATTCCACAGCAAAATCATTAACTGGATTGCAATAAACTTGCGAACCAACAGGATTTGCAATCTCTGCCAAGCATCCGATGTTCATTCTGCAGTACTGCTGTGACATCTCGAAGCTGGTGACACTTGGTCCAATAAGGTCGTTTGGAGTGTGTATATTCGGACTGTAATGCTGATAATCCTCGAAAGGATAGATTCCCATATATCCATGATTGTTAAATGAAGTATGGTCGCTGTCGCCTTCGCTGAAGTTGACGTGTCTTATCGGAAGTTCAGGGAAATAAACGCTTCCGACGTTCATGTAATAATCACCGATTGGAGCCACTGAGTTAGGATAGATGCAGTCGATATGAATCACATCGCCATAGAGATAGCCGTTCATATCGTTGTTGAAATATCCCAGGATCTCCATTCCTTCCTGCTGGCAACGTGAAGCGTAGGCCTCGCTGCCATAAAGTCCCATCTCTTCGCAACCATAAGCGCAGTAAACGATAGAATATTCAAACTCGTATTGTGTCATGATTCTGGCACTTTCGAGCACGCTGGCAACACCTGTGGCGTTGTCGTCGGCACCAGGACAAGTACCACCTCCATACATAGCCTCGTATGAGAATGAGTCGAAATGGCTGCCGCAAACGACATAAACATCAGGATAAAGCGTACCGCGCTGAATACCGATTACATTAGGTGCAGCCTGACCGCTTCCTGTCCATGTGCTTGCATAGAACGGCTGCTGTTCCACCTCAAGACCGAGAGCTGCCATACGACCCGCAATCCAGTCGGAAGCATCAAATGCGTTTTGTGAATTCCACATACGATTCTGATAATCCTGCAGATGCTGCACCGTAGCCTCCAATGAATCCATACTCACCTGGTTCATCATCTCACGAATGAGCGCGTTTTCCTCAGTAATCACAGGAAAATCACGATGCGCTACAGCCATCTTTGCCTCTTTGTTGAACACTGCGATCATACCGTCGTTTTTGTAAGGCTCCACAGCTTTGTCAAAAATCAAAATATTGTCATTTTTGAACAAAACTTTGGCGTTTTTTGTGGTAGAAATGTAGTTTTTCTGGTTTTCCTTACCGCAATAAACAATGTAATAAGCATCAGTGTTGGCAAAAGCATTGTTGTCGAGAACATTCATACTCTCGTCAACGATTGTGGCTGTCGCCAAAACAAAATAATCGTTGAAATAGTGAATCTTCAGATTCTTATTATTGAAAAGATTCTCTGTTTCCTGTTGATTATCAGTGTTTATCATCACAAAACTCTGTGCGAAACCGATTGTCGCAATCAACAATAATGCCAATAATGTCAATGTTTTTTTCATAGTTTTAAGTGTTATTATCTTTTAATTTAGGTGCAATTTTTAACACGTTTATAACAAATAAACGTTTTATTCTTCAGTATTATTTATTTCTCTCCAAATTTCTGAAAACGATTTCTCTGCCAAAGTAGGAATCTCACGATGAATACCCCATGTCTTCTTCAGCATTTGCTTGAATTCAAGTCGATTGAGAAACTCTTTGGTTTTATCCATCTCTTTACGGTTTGCAACACGTTTGAAAATGAAGTTGAAAACACGTTTTTCACCTAACAACGAGCCGTTTGCTTTTGCAATTTCAGTCCTGTTCCTTAAAATCAAATCACTGATCTTGATGTTCATCGGACAATATTGCTCACACTGATGGCATGATAAGCATAAAGTCGCCAAATGCGCTGATTCTTCATAACCGTCGCCTATCTTGCGTATCACGCCCACAGGTCCCGGGAAAGCATTGTCGTAAACATGCCCGCCTATTGTGTTGAAAATAGGACAAACACTATGGCAAGCACCGCATTCAATACATGTCATGATGCGGCGCTGCTGCTCTTTCGCAAGCAATGTCGAACGGTTGTTGTCAACCAAAACGACATATAACTTTTGTTTTTTTATCTGACTTTTTTCAGGCTTGCTTAAAATGGTATAGTACGACTTAGCCTTAATCCTCGTCACTTCATATAACGACGAAAGTGGCAACAAAACACTGATATCTTCAATAGATGGAATAAGTTTGTCTATTCCGACCAAAACGATGTGAACATCAGCATTTGCTATTGATTTCAAAACATTACCTTCGTCTTCTGAGATAATGATATCGCCGGTATCAGCAACAAAGAAATCAGCACTTGTGATAGCAGCGTCAGCGGTTAAATATCTATTATTCAACACTTTACGTGTAACCGTCATCAGCTGTTTCGGACTGAGATCATTGCTTAGACCAAACTTTTCGGCATAAAGCTCCGCAATATCCTTTTGTTTTTTATGCGAAGCCGAATGATTCGGATCTGATGGACGCTCATTGTATTGATAACAAATGAAATCGCCGGTGTCAGTCTCTGTGATGTCAACTTTTTTCATCTCCAAAAACGGCATCAACCCGATTTCTTCCGCTAAAATACTCTTAGTTTTTACAACATTCTTAGCTTTTTCATCGCTTAAAATATTGTAAATCATATATTTAGCTTCTTCAGCATCACGAGCCCAACGAACAATACCACCATTGTTGATAACATTGGTTTCGAAATCAACCAAAAGCTTGTCGTAATACTTAAAAGCCTTGTTTCTTATATTGAAAGCGCGATTTTTCTCAAGCTCGATATTAGCGTAGTGATTGGCACAATCTTCAGCGGCGCACATGAAAAAGATATAACGATTGAGCATCTTTTTATGACGCTCATCGTCGAAAGCTATCTGCTTCACGTTCTGACTGAATATAGTACCAGATTCTGTCATACTTTACTTGTCATTCCGAGCTTATCGAGGAATCTCAATCAATAATTATATATCAATTTTATTAATCCTATTCAAATGTCTTCCTCCCTCGAAATCAGTTGTCAAATAAGCTTGCACAATATCCCAAGCCATCTCGTTGCTGATAAAACGGCCAGGCAAAGCCAGAATATTCGCATTGTTATGCTGACGGGCCAACTTTCCAAGTTCAACATTCCAGCAAAGAGCCGCACGCACATGCGGATGATGGTTTGCAGTCATCTGGGCGCCGTTGCCGCTTCCGCACAAAATGATTCCAAGAGGATATTTTCCGTCCTGAATATCCTGAGCCAAAGGATGAATCATATCCGGATAGTCGACACTTTCCGATGAATGACAACCGTAATCCTTCACCTCATAACCGCTATCTTTAAGTTTATCAATAAGATACTGCTTCATAGCGTATCCACCATGATCTGATGCTATAGGAATAATTTGATTCATATCATAAATGTTGAAAATTTTTCACAAAAATAAAAAAAATTGTTTTATGCAAAATCTCTTTTTCGTTAATTTTTAATCAGTTATAAAAATGCCATTTTTTGACATAATTCATATCTGATTGATAATCAAAAATTAAAAAATTATCAACAAAAATTAAGGTTAATTTGTTAATAAAATTTTAATAAAAATTTATAAAAAATTTTGGCTGTTAATAACTGAAAATTTTTGAAAGTTTTGAAAAGTTATTTCTTTGAATTTGACAGTAAAATCAACACTTTTCAACACCTTATAAGAATGATTTTTAAGCACTTAAAGAGTTATCAACAAAGGCTTTATTATCTGATTTTTTATCTATTCCTTTTTTTATTAATTATGAACAAGATAGTAAGACAAAAATTAAAAATCATATCTTTGCAAAAAATAATGCCATGAAAAAAATCTGTTTAACATTTTTTATAATAATCTCAGCTTTAGTTTGCCGCTCGCAGCTGCCATATCATCTTTATCAACATACTTTCCCGAATGTAAGTACTCAAGATGCCAAAGTTTTGGAAATGCTCAGTCAAGTTGATGAAAATCAAATAGTTAACGATGTTGAACATCTGTGTTCGTATATAAATCGTCGTGCTGATGCCGTACATATATATAATGTAAAGGACTGGCTCGCTTCCGAGTACCAAAAAATGAATATCGACAGTCTGTATTTCCATGATTTTGACCCGATTCCGTTCTGGGATACGGTTCCAAGACCATTTAACACAGCTCCAAACATCCTGGCTTTAAAACGTGGTAAAAAATATCCTAATGAGTTCGTTGTTTGCGGCGCTCACTACGATTCTTTTGTAGTAACCGAAGGAGATTTCAATCCTGATACCCTGGTCTCGCCCGGCGCCGATGACAATGCTTCCGGTGTGGCTGGAATTTTATCAACTGCAAGAATATTAAGCAATTACGAATTTGAACGTTCAATAATCTTTGCTTCATGGAATGCCGAAGAATTTGGACTTTGCGGCAGCAGTGAGTACGCAAAAGCTTGCAGAAAAGACAGTTTGGATATCGTCGCCTATTTCAATCTCGATATGACAGGCTATGTCGCGCCTGGAAATGATATCTGCATACACCTTTTATATACTGATTGTGATACTTTGCTCGGTGATTTTGCAAAACAGGTCGGAAATACTTATTTACCAGGTATAAACATCAGTAGAGCTTGGCTTTTGGCCGGCGACACCGACTATTCTTCATTTAATCGCAATGGTTATCAAGCGATTTCACCAAGCGAAAATGTTTATTATCTGTCACCTTATATTCATACAATCAACGATATCATTGGCCTGAGCGTGAATAACTGGGAACAGTCAGTTGCTTTTACAAAGCTGAATTTGGCTTGCGTCGCTCATGCTGCCGGCTTGATTTACGAATCTGTTGAAGAAATAGATCCTGTCGATGATGAAATTGAATATTTTGAGGTGTTCGACACGTTCGGACATCTTGTCTATAAAGAAAAAAACGTATGGAAAAATGTGGACGAAATCCTTGTAAATAATTTAGAATCAGGAATTTACATCGTTCGATTTTTTACAAAAAACGGAAATATCCACACTAAAAAGTTTTTCCTAAATTACTAATCATTTTAGGGTTTTAGGAATTGACAGATTTATAAATAACTTGTAGTTTTGCAATGTTAAAACTTATCCTATGAGAAAAATTTTACTTGCATTGATTTCTTTATTGGTGGTTTCATGTGCTCATGATGATGTTTTGTCTGATTATCAAATTAGTATAAAACACCTTAATAATAAAGCGTTTAAGGAACGTCTTTATAATACAAAGATGTCATTGCAATATGCCGATTCAGCTTTAAATCTGCTTTATAAAGATTCTGTCGATTTGATTAATAATCATTCCGATTTTTATTACGATAATCTTGCAAGAGCTTTAAATTCAATAGCTTACGATAATTTTTTGCTTTCAGATTTTGAAAAAGCCAATAAAAGCTTAAATCAAATTTATAAAATCGATGAGTCATATCCGAATAAGGATGTTGAAACGAATATTGCCAACATCATCAACGCAAAAATGATGATGCGTCTGCGTGCTTCATGGGAGGCCGACGAGCTGCTTAAGAAATGCGACTGTAACCATAAAATCCACGACACCCTTTGTTATTGGGCTAAAAGCCAGTATTATGTCACAAAACTGTTCCTGAACTGTTTTTACCGCGATGGAAAATATCAGTATAACGAGCTTGTAAAAACATTGAATGAAATTGAGCAAGATAATGTTAATCAACAACTTATGGTTGATGAAACACAAGCTTACACTCTTTATTACGCCTTGACAGAATCATGTCAGATTCTTGCTCATATCACTAATTTTTATCTTAATGAAGAAGGTAAAAATGTGTTTTATTATAAAAAATCCATTGACTATTTGACAAAAAGTTTGAAGTTAATGAATGATAATCAAATAGTTAGCAATTATGATTTGGCTAATAACCTTCAAACTTTAGCAGGATTGGTAAACGATAAAAATCGAAATCGTGATTATGATATTTTTGAAGATGATTTGAATTATATCTTATTTATTATCAAGAATAATTCTGAAAAATTTGGAGTAAAATATCAGATAAGTCCCGGTGTTTTTGATAATGATTTGAAGATGAATATCCTTCTTCATGCCGACAGTCTTTTCATGGAGATAAGGAATCCATATCAGATAATCGCTTCAAAATCAATGATTTCAGATTATTATATCCGTGATGGAAGGTTAGAGGAAGCTCGTCCGTATCTTGTTTTTGCGAAAAATTACATGGATTCGATAAATGCCAATGAAAACCCTGATATACCTGCGGCTTACAAGTTTAAAAACACCACTTCGAAGATGGCTGAGCGTGTTTATATCGGACTTATCAGATCTCAGGCATCAGACGATCCTGAAATTATAACTAATTGGTTTTCAATGTATCAGAGCGAATCGTTCAAGGCTTTTGAAAAAGAAAAATACGATTTCAATTATATGGAATTGCGTTCGGTTGACAAGGAAAACAAGAAAAAAATGACTTATCTGTTTTTGTCAATAATTCTGCTTTTCATAGCTTTTGCTACTATTTATGTGTTTTTCAGATATGCTCATCGCAACAACCGACTTTTGAAAAAGCAAAAGCAGCTCGACCTTGAACGTATTGCCAATGTTGAGACATGTCTCTCGATTTTCCGTCACGATATGTCACCTTATATTATGTTCTTGCAGCGTGAAAACATTCCGGATGAGATAAAACACGATGCTTTGCAGAAGCTTATTGTGACTTTGAACAACACAATGCGTTGGATCAATATTTCGACACCTAACGGATTGCCTTTCAAAAAAACAAGTTTCGTGCTTGACGATGTCTTTGAAAAAGTTGCTAAAGGCATAACAAATCCTAATAAAGTCGACCTGATTTTCCGCGATGCGCCATGTTCGGTTTGGGGTGATGAAAATCTTGTTGAAATCATGCTTAGAAACTTGATTAACAATGCGTTACGTTATACTACCAAAGGTTATGTAAAGGTTAGTGCAAAGAAGTATGAAAAAGACAAAAACTTTGTGCAGATAACCGTTGAGGACACCGGATGTGGTATTCCGAAAGAACGTCTCGATGAGCTTTTCCGCTCAGATAAACTCATTGAAAACTCAAATAGCATCGAGCATCACGGCTTCGGTTTGATGTTATGTGCTTATATCATTAAAAAACACGACGACGAGACCCGAAGAGGATGTAAAATCTGGGTCGAGAGCGAAGTTAACAAAGGAACAAAAATACATTTCATATTATGCGCAACTATATAAACATAATTGTAATTGACGATGAGTCATTGATAAGAAAATCAATAGCTTACGAGTTTTCTCACAATAAACAGGAGATCACCGTGGCTGCTAAAGACGACACTTTTTACACCAAGGAGATCCGTCTTTTGGGAACTTTCGGCACCAAAGCTGAACTCTTTGATTTTCTTGACAATCCTGAAAATGAGAAACCTGATTACGCTTTGGTTGACATGCAGTTTCCGAGTCAGGCTGAGCCTACTGGAGGCATCACTCTGACGCGTGAGATTTTGGGAGGCGGCTACACCAACCAGGATGGCGGTGACATTCAGATAGTTATAATCACCTCGCGTTTCGACTATCCTGCAGAAGACGAAATCAATCGTGAACAGAAGATCAAGGATATAAATAAGGTTATTGTCGATTCGCTTGTCGCCGGCGCAAAGGCTTTCGTGAGCAAAAACGCTACCGAAGGCTTTGAAATTGAGAACTTTACGCGTGCGATAGCATGTCTGGAACGCGGCGAACGTTATTATTTCAACCATCCTGTGATACAGACGATAGTTGAGTCGGCATCCGATTATGTGCAACAGAATTTCTATAGCCTGAAACAATGCATGCACTACGATGTCACCATGCGTGAACGCGAGCTTTTGATAGGACTTGCGCGTGGTGAGACAGCTATTCAGGTGGCAAACCGCATCTACGGCAAAGCCGACGACTCGCAGATTAAATCTATACAAAATCTTCAACGCACTCTCGCCGACCGCATCAACAACGGCGACAATAAGGCTTCGGCACTGGTTGCAAGAGCGATATTCTTAGGAATATTGACAGAAGATGATGTTTATAAAAAATAAATGGTATGAAAAAATTTGTACTTTTCATTGCGGCGCTCGTTGCAGCGTTTGAAATGACGGCTCAGTGGCATCCGGGAGCCGAGATCGACATCAACAATGTGAAAACCACATTGTATGGAACCGGTAACTTCTTCAGAATGAGAGGAGGTGAGAATTCCGACCAAGGCTATTATGTGCCTTCAAATGACATTAAATCTACAATCTTCCAAAACACCATGTGGATAGGCGGTCTCGATGCCGACGAAAGCCTTCATATGGCAGCAGTGCGCTTTAACCAGCTCGGCGAAGAGTTCTGGTCAGGTCCGCTGCGTGTTACCGATGCTTCGACAGATATCTTCACCGTGATGGATTATCATCATGTGTGGAAGGTGTCACGCGCTGATATTGAAGCACTTATTGCAAATCCAAATGGCGATATCGCTGAAGATATCCTCACATGGCCAGCTCATGGCAACGTCGACGACGGTTTCGCTGAATTCCTCGCTCCTTTTGTCGATGTTGACGGCGACGGCATCTACAATCCTCGCAACGGCGATTATCCTGATATCCTTGGCGATATGACGCTTTATTGCATCTATAACGATAACTACGATTATAATCAAAATGGCGTTGTTGAACATACCGAATCTGGCGGTGAACCTCTTGGAATTGAGATTCATTGCATGCTTTACGGCTTCAACGCTCCTGACGATGAGATACTGAACAACACTCTCTTCATGCGTCAATGGATATACAACCGCTCATCAAATGACTATCATGACACTTACATCGGCTCATGGACCGATTTTGACATCGGTTATGCTCGCGACGACTACAACGGCTGTAATGTCCAACACGGTTATTATTATGGTTACAATGCCGATGATTTTGATGGCGATGGCGAACCTGGATCATACGGTGCCAACCCTCCGGCGCAGGTTATCATGATTCTTGGCGGTCCTACAATGAATCCTGACGGTTTAGATAACCCGAAATACGATTCAAACGGCAACCAAATTGTCGATGAAAGCATCAACGGAATAGGTTTTGGTGACGGAGTCATTGATAATGAACGACTTGGTATGACAGGATATTTCTATCATGAAAACACAGCAGCTATGAATGGTGATCCTGAAGAGGCTCAACATTATTACAATTTGTTACGAGGAATATGGAAAAGTGGTGATCATGTCCAATACGGTGGTTATGGTTTTCCTGGTGCACCTGGCACTGTGGGTCCTGAATGCAAATTCATGTTTCCATACGACTCCGACCCTTACAACTGGGGTACAGGTGGCGTGATGCCTAACGGCGGATATAACCAAAACGGTTTGTACTGGAGCGAGGAAACAGGCAACAACGGCGCACCAAATAATGCTGGCGACCGTCGCGGACTGGCTTCATCCGGACCATTCACTTTCGAAAGCGGTACTGTCCAAGTGTTGGATAGAGCTTATGTAACATGTTGGTTTACAAATGGTTTCGATAGAAACGAAATGGATAATTGGGCCACATATATCAAAGAGTACTTCTTGAATAATTTGAACAACAAATAAAACTTAAGGCTATGAAAAAAGTATTATATATAATGTTATTTCTCATCCTTGGGATGAACTTAACAGCCCAGAGTGTCTGGGACGGCAGCCGTGAAGCCATCAGTAGCGGCTCGGGTACCGAAAGCGACCCTTATCTCATTGAAAATGCTCAGCAATTGGCATGGTTGGTATATACTATAAATTGGGATTATTCGCGTTGGACAGAAGGAAAATATTTCTTACTGACAACCGATATCGACCTTAACGGAAACGCTGATAATCAATGGATTCCGATAGGAGCGGGACCTTCAACAACCGCTCACAAATACTTTGAAGGTGTTTTCGACGGCGGTTTTCATAAGATCACAGGCATATATATCGACAATAACAATGCAGTTAGTGACAATAATTCGATATGGGTTTCAACGTATGTCGGATTTTTTGCGGAGCTCGGTTTAGATGCGGTAGTAAAAAATCTTTATCTGGAAGGTTCGATCGTAAATAGTAAAATATCAGGAGGTTTTTCAGGTAAAAATGGCAATTTTGAGTATTGTATTTCCGATGTCTATATTGAATCAGATAATAATGCAAGTGCCGGTATATCAGCCTTTGGATCTCCTTATATGACAAACTGCGCGAATCTCGGAAATATCACCGGAAAGAATGGCGTTGGTGGTATCGCTGGCATGAATGGAGTCATAGAAAACTGCTATAACATTGGAACTATTAAGGGAGAAAATATGATTGGCGGTATCGCTGGAAGAGGATATCAACTCAAGAACTGCTATAATGTTGGAGAGGTTTCGTATAATGAAAACTCAACAAACGTAGGTGCCATCGTCGGAAACAAGCCATCGGGCGGAAGTGTCACAAATTGCCATTATCTTGAAGGCTGTATTGCGCAAACTAATGAATATGGTGAGCCTCAGACAGCTGAGTTTATGCGTTCACAGGAGTTTGTCAACATTCTTAATAACGAAACTGATGTTTGGGCTTATGACGAGGACAATACCAACGACGGCTACCCTGTGTTCGGTAACACAATGTTTGGAATCGAAGATATTATCACTGATTTTCCCGACATGGTTACGGTTTATCCAAACCCCGTTGTCGACAAAGTGTTTGTGGTTGGTGATGTGACATCATGCGAAATCTACGACCTTGTAGGAAAACGGGTGAAATCCATATCGACAAATATGGAAGAAATCCGTGTAAGTGATTTACAATCAGGGATTTACATGATGCAGTTTTTAACTAAAAACGGAAACGTGGTCACGAGGAAAATCGTGAAACAATAACTGCTCACACGTCATTTCGACTGTAGCGTAATGTAATGGAGCGAAATGGAGAAATCTCCGACAAATGAATCGTAACGAATTAAATGTCAGAGATTTCTCGACTACTCTGTGTAGTGTTTAATCATTCTCTCGATGGCGCGTTCGCACACTGGGCAGAACTTGTCGCCATTGAACGTATTCATTAAGCAGTCGATCATCGGGCGGTAGATGCCATGTAATTGATAACCGGCACCTTCGTATACGCCGACAGTGTTTTCGTATTTTTTCTCTACAGGAGTTGGCACCGGCGTTTTCTTGCCGAGCATATCCTTCCATTTTGATTCAAAATTGACCATTGTGGTGATGTTTGGTTCCCAAGGCTCGATGCTGATATCGTAGCTGTCGGAGCCGTCGTAAGCATATTCGTCGGCGAGGCCTGCAAAACCGTGACCGAACTCATGGATGATGACATCTGAAGAATATGAGTTGCCTGTTGTGCTCACGCAGTATGAGTTGAAGATACCTCCACCGCCGTATTTCTTGGTGTTTGCGAGGATATAAATCTGGTCGTAAGGCACCTGACCTGCGAGAGTTTTCATTGTCTCGTTATCGTATGTCATGCAGTAGCGTTCACTGTCGAAGGTCCAGAAAGCGCAGCTCAGAGCGGTGTTGCGATAAAGTTTGTCGCCTGGCATGGTGATGTCGGAGTCTTGTGAAGGCACCATCACGGCACGGATGTTGAAACGGTCCTGATAGCGGTTGTACGGGGCGTAGCTGAACAGGCTCTTCACAAAAAACTGGCAGTCGTTGATGAATTTACCCATCTCCTGCTCGGTGTAGCCGTCAGGAAGAAGCACAATGTCGACAGCGTTTTCAACCGGATAGTCGCCGTAGACATTATAAATGGCGTAAGGCAGCTTCGGCGCCGGCATGATGAAATAATCTTCCGGGTCGACGGTTATTTTCATGTATTCCATATACTCGCCATGTTCATCTCTTGCGTAAAATGCGACATCCACAAGCTCTTTCGGGAACGGCATCACAACAGATTCATGAAAACCTTTGCTGATTTTTTGAGCCTCGTCGGAGGTCTGCCACTCGCCAAAAAGCAGGCAGTAACCATGCGAATAAAGCACTACATCTGAGTCATGCAGCGTCACCTCAAAATGATATCTTCCATAATTCATATTATCGATAAGTTGAGCACGCGGACCGCCCCATTTCGGCTCTTTCACGAGTTTATCGAGCGCATACATGGCAGTGTCGGCATTACCGAAAAGGTAATAATCAATTCGTAACTGATTGTCAGTGAAATATTTATCGTATTCAACCTGACCTTGTGCTTCAAATCCTAAGCATAAAAGAATTGTTGATAAAAAAACTAACGTAAGCCTCTTCATGTTGATAAATTTTTTGCAAAATTACTATAATTTTGTTTATTTTTGCAAGTTAATATTGTAATGAAAAGAGAAAAATCCACAACGAAACGCCGTCTCAGAGGTTCATATCTCATCTCGCTGATGAGCATAATGCTCGTGCTTTTTGTGCTGAGCCTGTTTTCATCGTTGGTGCTTTTCGCCAATAAGATCTCCGATTATATCAAAGAGAATATCGGTTTCGAAATCGTCATGAATAAAGGCGTAAAAGAAAAGGATATCATTGATTTTCAACATGTTTTAGATAAAAAAGAATATGTGAAATCGACGGAATATATTTCTCAGGAAGAGGCGACACGACGTTTGACCGAGGATCTTGGCGAAGATATTCTGGATTGGCTCGGTGATGTTGAAAACCCGCTTCTACCCTCGATTGACGTGAGGTTTAAGTCGGAATATGCCAACAACGACAGCATCGCGAAGATTGAAAAATGGGTGATGAGAAACAAAAATGTGAAAGAGGTGTATTTCCAGAAGTCTTTGATACACTCTATCGATAAGAATGTCAATAAGATAGCTGCAGTTTTACTTCTTGTTGGCGCAGTCTTGCTCATAATGGCGATTACGCTCATCGGTCATACCGTCAGGCTTTCGGTGTATTCAAAACGTTTTGTGGTACGCAGCATGCAGCTGGTGGGCGCAACGGAAGGTTTTATCATCAAGCCATTTTTGAAATCATTTGTCATTCAAGGAGTTATAGGTTCAGTTCTATCATTGGCGCTGCTATCGATTTTCCTTTACAGGGTTATGAGAGATGTTCCTGAACTCGCAAGTTTGACAGGTTTTGGCAGTTTTGCAGTCATTTATATATCGGTTTTGGTTTTAGGCGTTTTGCTCACCACTTTATCGACATTGTTTGCGATGAGAAAATACCTGCGTGCCGATATTGACGATCTTTACGAATAATTAAAATTACTTATATGGCAACAAAAAACGACGTAAAAACTACAGAAAAAGACAAAAAGCCGATGCCTTTCGGGCGCGACAACTACAAATGGGTGCTTATCGGACTGGCGTTTCTGCTTGTGGGATTTCTTTTGATGATTGGAGGCGGCTCCGACAATCCTGATGTCTTCAACGAAGGAATGTTCAGCTTCCGCAGACTGACACTCTCACCGATTTTGATTCTTATCGGCTTCGGCATACAGTTTTATGCAATAATGAAAAAACCTAAAGAATAATCACTCTGTCATTTCGACTGTAGCGTAATGAAATGGAGCGAAATGGAGAAATCCTTGTTAAACGATTTCAATCAAATATTTACGTTAAAAAAAGGATTTCTCGACTACGCTCGAAATGACAAAAACATAATGAAAATATGGATTGGTTACAAGCTTTATTATTAGGAATTCTTCAGGGTTTGACGGAGTTCCTTCCGGTGTCAAGCAGCGGACACCTCACGATATTATCTAATATCTTTGGAATGAACGGTGAGGAAAACCTCACTTTCAACGTGGTTTTGCACGTCGCGACAGTCTGCGCCACTTTAGTCGTTTTATGGAGCGAGGTGGTGTGGATTTTCAAGGATTTGTTCACAAAACAGCAATGGAACTCATATAAAAACCTCAACGGCGGCACAAAATATGCCATCAACATCCTTATCTCGATGATCCCGGTGGCTATCGTGGGAGTGTTTTTCAAAGATACTATCGAAGAAATCTTCGGCTCAGGTCTTTTGATTGTAGGCATCATGCTGTTGGTGACCGCCACTTTGCTGACATTCGCGCATTTTGCGAAGCCGCGTCAGCGTGAGGAGATATCAGGATTCCATGCGTTCATCATCGGTATCGGTCAGGCCTGCGCCACCATGCCGGGCTTGTCGCGCTCCGGAACGACCATCGCTACAGGTCTTTTGCTTGGAAACAAGAAGGAAAAACTCGCTCAGTTCTCGTTTTTGATGGTGATTCCGCCAATCTTGGGTGAGGCGTTATTGGATTTCAAAGACGTGCTTGAAGTCGGCTGGCATTCAGCTATGGCAGGCATCTCGCCTTTCACGCTCATCATCGGGTTCCTGGCGGCATTCATCACAGGCTGCATGGCCTGCAAATGGATGATTAGCATCGTGAAAAAAGGCAAACTCATTTATTTCGCAATCTACTGCGTGATTGTTGGTATCCTCGCAATTTGTTTCGCATAATGACGGATTTTCATTTTGAGGACGGTGAGGTATTTTTAATCGACAAACCTCTTGATTGGACATCGTTCGACGTTGTCAATCTCATTCGTGCTGTCATCAAGAAATACCATCAGATTAGGAAATTGAAGGTCGGTCATGCAGGCACTTTGGATCCTCTTGCAACAGGTTTGCTGATACTCTGCACTGGCCGAATGACCAAGCAAATCGACAATTTCCAGGCTCAGGAGAAAGTTTACACCGGCACCATGCTGTTGGGGCAGACCACGCCGACATTCGACCTTGAAAGCGAGCCGAATCAGTTCTTTCCGACGGATAATATTACTCCAGAGGCTTTAGATAATGCGAGAAAGCTGTTTATCGGCGACATAATGCAGCGTCCGCCGAAGTTTTCGGCAATCAAGATTCAGGGCAAGCGCGCTTTCGACTATGCACGTTCCGACGAGGAACTCGAACTGAAGGAACGTCTTGTGCATATCGATGATTTTCAAATAGATACAACCAATTTCCCCAAGGTCGATTTCATGGTGAAATGCTCCAAAGGCACCTACATCCGCTCGCTGGTCAACGACTTCGGTCAGGCTTTAGGCAATGGCGCCTGCTTGATTTCGCTACGTCGTACAAAAATCGGCGACTTCGACGTGAAAGACGCCTGGGATTTGATGGAACTGAAGAAAAAAATCATCGAAACGGCACCTGAAATTACAGAAAATAATGTAGAGACGTCATAATATGGCGTCTCTATTTTTAAAACGATTTTATAAATCCGTTCTATTCCTTTATTTCAACATCTTTGGTTTTTAAAAGATTTTGATTGTTTTTCATGAATTTTATTATTGCAATGATACCAATTGCAAATGTGCCTATAATTGCAAAAAATAACGCAGCAAAGTAAATCATAACAAACACCATAATTGCAATAAAGGCAAACATCAAAATTCCGCTAACAGTATAACCTATACCGGTTCCGACCACTTTATAAAGTGTTCCTCCAATATTCTTAATAGCGAGTGTTGGGTTCAAAGCTTCACCGATCATAGCTGGAAGCGCAGCAAGAGTAGCACCAATTACACCCATGATGATACTGAAAATAGAAGCAGCTGAGTCACTAATACTGTTCAAAATAGTTTTCCCTGATTCCGTGCTTTCTGCAAGTTCTTCAGCGGTAGCCGGAACGAAAGCAATGATAGCGTAGCAGATGTAAAATACCACAGCCAATAAAGTTAACACCAAAAGACCCCATTCTGGATGATATCCCTTTGTACCATCAAAAATAGGCATTACAAAGCCGATAAATAATGTGGCAATGATACAGAACACCAACAGCCATGCTACCCAATCTTTTCCGTTGTAAACATACCCTGCTGTGTTAGGATTATTGTTTTTAATTCTTTTGAAGACTGCGAATATTGCCAATGCCGGTGCGCCAAGCATCGCAACAATGATTAAAATTGTTAATAACATAATGATTGTTTTTTGTAATTGAACTTAAGTTTTAATTCCACGTTTCAAAATTAGTAATATTTTCGATTAAATAATAACAAAAATGTTATTTATTTTTGCATCAATGTCACAAATTGTCTTTCTCAAACGTCTTATATACGAGATTTGACAGATATATGAATTCTGATTTTGAAATAACATATCGAAGTAACTACCAGCGGTTGTTCAGGATTGCGGCGAAAATGCTCCGCGATTCTGACGCCGCTCGCGATGTGGTTCATGATGTTTTTATGGCATATTATTTCGTTCAAAACGACAAAAAAGTCATAAAAGATGCCAAAAACTGGCTCATCAGATGCACAATAAATAAAGGTGTCGATTTTTTGCGCAAAAATAAGAAAATCGTTTCCGATGAAACTTTTGCTAAACATGATAATACATCGCAAACTATTGACAGTCAGATAGATTTAATGAGTTTATCGAATCTGATTTCAAAACTCGACGACAAAGACCAATCGCTGGTAGTGCTTTACAGTGAGGGCTATTCTTACAAGGAAATAGCAGAAATTACTGACATAAATTTCAATTCTGTCGGAAAGAGTTTATCAAGAATTTTGGAAAAATTAAGGAGGGGATATGAAACACTTTGATGAAATAACGATTCAAAAATATATCGACAACGAACTTTCTCCGGAAGAAAGAGTTGCTGTCGAAATGCATCTTGAAACATGCGAAGAATGCAAAAAACAAGTTGAAAACCAGCGTGTTTTTTCGGAAAAAGTAAAAAATTCATTTGATGGATTGGTTACAGATGATATAGAAATTCCAGAATTCAAAATTTCTTATCAACCAAAAAAGACACGAACATTAAGAATCGTTCTAATTTCTTCACTTTCAACGGCTTGCGCTATTTTGCTGGCATTTTTCATCATCAAAGGTTTAAAAAAAGAACCTGAAAATTTCGACATCTACGACTTTATCACCATCGAGGAATACGATGCCAACAAACCTATGACAGAACAATTATTCACATACATGGAAAACAACATTTAAATATAAAGATTATGAAAAAATTGTTTTTAATTCTCACATTAGCATTTGCATCATATATCGTTGATGCACAGACAATTAACCTTGTAAAAGATAACTCTTACGCCATCACTGAAGATTCAGATTTCTTTGATGCATTAGGACAAGCCGGAACGTTGTATAACGCCAAAAAACTGACTGTCTTCGACGATGGTACAGCCATGATCAGTCACACCAATGAAAACCGCTATTCATTGTTCGATGAAAAAGGTAAACATTTGAAAGACATTGAAATCTATTACGAAGACGGAAAGAAAAAGCCTTTCAACCTCCAACCAGTTTTTGGAAAAATCAACAATCTCTATTTCACTGGAAACAACAGTTCGGGAATTATCTATTTCTTCAATGATAATGGGTTGATTGTCAATGAAATAACTATTGATTGCTCTGTTTATAACATGATTACATTGAATGATAATTACATTGCTTTTTTAGGTGGCACATCCTGGAAAACAAAATGGAGAGATTTTGTCGCATTATTAAATGTTAACACTGGCAAGTATAATATTATCTTCGATTGCTTTGAGGATACATCGAGCAAAAACGAAGATTATTACATATATGCGAAAGCTCATATAAATAAAAAACCTGAAATAGTAAAAGTTGCTGACAATCTGATAGTTGCAATCCCATACGAAGGCATGCTTAAAGTCTATGACTTTGCCGGAAACAAAGTTTCAGAGCATAAACTTGACTGGAAACCGAAGACATTGTCGGTTGAAGAACAGAAGAAAATTCAAGCTAAAGCAATCGCAAAATACAAGCAAGAAGCAGCGGATGCTGAGCATAATATTTACTTTAACGATTTTATTCTAAGACTTGAAAATGGAATGGATCACATTACACAGCCATTGTCATTATCAATGTTTACATCAGCAATGAAAGGCAATGGCGATAACATCATATTCTTCGAATACATTGAAGAAGCCGGTAAAAATTCATTCCATACCTATTCAGTCGGACAGAATAAAACCATCTCTCAAAACTCTTTCCAGTGCTCTGATTTCGACCTTTCAATAACAAAAAGTAAGTTCGTTGTCCATAACGGCTACGTATACGGAATTCAAAAGGTTAAAGGTTCAGAAAATGAGCTGAGATTAGTAAGGTTTGAAATGAAATAAACGTTCAATCATTTATTAAACACTATGTAGAGACGTCATAATATGGCGTCTCTATTTGTTAAAAATGAAAGCAAAAATCAATCTTCGTCTTCCAAAATGAAGATCTCTTCCACTTTTTTGTCAAACACCTGCGCCATCTTCAGCGCCAACACTGTCGAAGGAACATATTTCCCCGATTCCACCGCGTTGATGGTCTGACGGCTTACTCCGATGCGTTTTGCGAGCTCTTCCTGCGTGATGTTGAGTTCGGCACGCGCTATTTTCAAACGGTTTTTCATTTTTCACCTCCTTTGTTAGCTCTATGCAACTCGATTCTGAATTTGATGATGAAAAGAATCAAAAACAGTGGGAAAATAGAGTAGATGGCATACAGATAAGACAGGCTATATATGGTTAATGTGAAGATAACCAATAAGATAGCTGCACAATAAGTTGCCCAAACAAGACATTGTTCCCGAATGCTTTTCACAAACTCATCCTCGATTTTTTCTTTTGAAAATCCGATAAAGATGAGTCCGGTGATAAGAACTGGGATGATAAATGTTAGCAAACCGCAGTCTGCCATGCAGAAATACTTGCCTTCACTGAATAAATCCCCGTTTATCAATGCGGGCATTTTGAATTCCGGGCTGGTTTCCAAACAAACCCAGATGATTAATGCAATTAATGCAATTGTGGTAAGCGCCACTCCGACAGGTTTGAAGCTGTTCGGAAACAAATAATTCTTTTTCATAGTACTTTAATTTTTAAAGGTTGAACATTTAATTCAAAAGTTTAACGCTGCAAAAGTAAAGTATATTTTACAAAATAGCAAATTAATTTTACATTTTTTTGAAAAAAGTTTGAAAAAGATTTCTCCACTCCGCTTCGCTTCGGTCGAAATGACGATAGATATTGGAAAAATTTTGTAATTTTGCGCCCTCAAAACGGTGATTTTTAATGAAAAAACGCTATATTTTTTCCTCAGGCGACTCTTTTGAAGCCGATTTGGACGACTTAAAACGTCTTTTGGCTGAAAATCAACAATATGTTGAGAACTATGAAGATGTCTTAGGATCTCTCTACGATGATGAATACGTCGCCCGCGGCAACGGCTTCTGCGATAGAAAATATAGCGACGATTTCGTTGAAAGTCAGTTGGAGAAATATCAAAAACGCGTTGAAGAATTGAAAAACTGGATAAAAAATGAGCAACTTTAAGTCATTTTTGAAAAGAAAAAACGTCGATGTTTCGGCGAAGGCATATCTGCTTGACGCGCTCGGCGCAATGGCGCTCGGTTTGTTTGCGTCGTTGCTGATAGGAACGATTTTCGACACCATTGGAAACCGTCTGAATATCCCGATGTTTGTTGAGTTTGCGAAATACTGCAAAATTGCTGCAGGCCCGGCGATGGGAGTGGCTATCGCTTATGCTCTCCATGCCCCGGCTTTGGTGATGTTCAGCGCAGTGGCCGTCGGAGTGGCTGGAAACACCTTGGGTGGTCCGGTGGGAGTGCTCGTCGCAGTAGTTATCAGCACCGAACTCGGTAAAATGGTGTCGAAAGAAACTCAAGTCGATATTCTTGTAACTCCTTCTGTTACAATCATTTCAGGTATCTTATTAGCGATGTTTGTCGGTCCTGGCATCAGTCGTTTCATGACTGCTTTCGGCGATTTCATCATGTATGCCACCAATCTGCATCCTTTCGCGATGGGCATCATCGTCTCGGTCAGCATCGGAATGGCTTTGACGTTGCCTATTTCGAGTGCCGCAATCTGTATCGCCATCGGGCTTTCAGGTATCGCTGGAGGTGCTGCAACAGCCGGTTGTTGCGCCCAGATGGTCGGTTTCGCTGTCATGAGCTTCAAGGAAAACCGTTGGGGCGGACTCATCTCGCAAGGTCTCGGCACCTCTATGCTTCAGATGCCAAATATCTTACGTCATCCTCTGACATGGATTCCACCGACATTAACAGCAGCAATCACTGGTCCTTTGGCAACATGCGTGTTCCATCTCGAAAACGTGCCGATTGGTTCGGGTATGGGAACCTGCGGCCTTGTCGGACCTCTCGGCGTGATCTCGGCAATGCCTGAAGGCGGTGCCAATATGTGGTGGGGAATCTTATTAATTTGTTTTATTTTGCCTGCAATCTTGACTTGGAGTTTCGGTCAATTATTTAGAAAACTGAACTGGATTAAAGACGGAGATCTTTTATTAAATTGAAAAACTATTAGTCTTTTCAACTTTAAACTATAAAACTACTCTAAGCTTTAAACTCCAAACTTTAAACTAAAACGTTGTAACACAACGTTTTATAACTTTTTTCTTGACAAAATTTTCATTTTGTTGTATATTTGCATTCCTTTTTCGAAAAATTGAAAAAATTAAATAATATTTGAAATGAAACTATCACAGTTTAAGTTCAATTTACCGCACGACCTCATCGCAATGTATCCTCCAAAGGAACGTGAAGATGCAAGAATGATGGTTCTGCACCGCGACACTCAGACTATTGAGCACAAAACATTCCGCGACATTCTCAGCTATTGCAATGCCGGCGATTTGTTCGTAATCAACAACTCACGTGTTTTCCCAGCCCGTCTCTATGGCGAGAAGGAGAAGACCGGCGCAAAAATCGAGGTGATGCTGCTTCGTGAGCTCGACCCTGAAAGCCGTCTGTGGGATGTCCTCGTTGACCCAGCCCGTAAGATCCGTATCGGCAACAAACTGTATTTCGGTCCGAATGACGACCTTGTGGCTGAGGTTATCGACAACACCACATCACGTGGTCGTACACTGCGTTTCTTGTTCGACGGTCCACACGACGAGTTCAAGAAAGTCATCATGGGACTTGGCGAGACACCGCTTCCGAAGGTTATTCAGCGTCCTGTCGAAGAAGATGACGAGTTCAACTATCAGACAGTCTACGCAACACAGGAAGGCTCTGTCGCAGCTCCTACAGCCGGCATGCATTTCAGCAAGATTTTGATGAAACGTATGGAGCTTCAGGATGTTAACTTCGCCGAGGTGACACTCCACACAGGAATGGGTAACTTCCGCGACATAGAAGTCGAAGACTTGACAAAACACAAGACCGACTCCGAAGAGATCAACATCTCACAGGAAACTTGCGACTTGATAAACGCAACGAAAGAGGCCAAACATAAAGTGTTTGCTGTCGGAACCACCACGTTGAAGGTCATGGAGACTGTGGTAAGCATCACAGGCAAGCTGAAACCGCTGAAAGGCTGGACCAACAAGTTCATCTTCCCGCCATACGATTTCAACACCGCCGACGCACTCATCACCAACTTCCACCTCCCGAAATCTCCAATGATGATGGAAGTCGCCGCATTCGCCGGTTACGATTTCTTAATGAAAGCCTATAAAGAAGCCGTCGCAGAGAAATACAACTTCTTCACCTACGGCGATGCAATGCTAATTTTATAAAATTTTGAGATTTCTCGACTTCGCTCGAAATGACGAATTGATTGTGCCGTCATTTCGACTGGAGTGAAACGGAATGGAGAAATCTCATTTAAAATAAAGAGTTATGAATCAGGAAGAGTTTTTTAAAAAGATAACATCTCACGCGAAGGAATACGGTTTTATTTTCCCTTCAAGTGATATTTACGACGGACTGGCTGCCGTTTATGATTACGGCCAGAATGGTGTCGAACTGAAGAAAAACATCAGAGAATACTGGTGGAAAGCCATGGTGCAGATGCACGAAAACATCGTCGGTCTCGACGCTGCTATCTTCATGCACCCGACAGTGTGGAAGGCTTCAGGTCACGTTGATGCTTTCAACGACCCGATGATCGACAACAAAGACAGCAAGAAACGTTATCGCGCCGACGTTTTGGTCGAGGATTACATGGCCAAAATAGAGGAAAAAATCAACAAGGAAGTTGAAAAAGCCCAGAAACGTTTCGGCGATGCCTTCAACAAGGAACAGTTTGTCACCACAAACACCCGCGTCCTTGAGTGGAAGAAGGAAATCGAGGAAATCAGCCACCGTCTGTACGGCGCTATGGAGAAGAACGACCTCGCTGACATCAAGAAACTCATCGAAGATCTTGGCATCGTGTGCCCAATCAGCGGAACACGCAACTGGACTGACGTGCGTCAGTTTAACCTGATGTTCGCAACACAGATAGGCTCGCTGGCAGAAGGCGCAAACACTATCTATCTGCGTCCTGAGACAGCTCAGGGTATCTTCGTGAACTACCTCAACGTGCAGAAGACCGGCAGAATGAAGATTCCGTTCGGTATCGCCCAGACAGGTAAGGCATTCCGTAACGAAATCGTCGCCCGTCAGTTCATCTTCCGTATGAGAGAGTTTGAACAGATGGAGATGCAGTTCTTCGTACGCCCTGGCACCGAGATAGAATGGTTCAAGAAATGGAAGGAAGAACGTCTGAAATGGCACCTTTCATTGGGTATTCCAGCAGAAAACTACCGTTTCCACGACCACGAGAAGCTCGCTCATTATGCCAATGCCGCAACCGATATCGAGTTTAACTTCCCATTCGGTTTCAAGGAGTTGGAAGGCGTCCACAGCCGTACCGACTACGACCTCAGCCGTCACGCAGAGTTCTCAGGCAAGAAACTTCAATATTTCGATTCTGAAACTAACGAGAGCTACACTCCATACGTCATCGAGACATCTATCGGTCTTGACCGTATGTTCCTCGCGATGTTCAGCTACGCCTACACAGAGGAAAAACTCGAAGACGGCAGCGAGCGCGTCGTGATGAAACTGCCTCCAATCCTCGCTCCTTACAAAGTGGCTATCCTGCCATTGGTGAAGAAAGACGGACTTCCGGAGAAGGCTCGCGAAATCATGGACAGCCTGCAGTACGACTACATGTGTCAGTACGAGGAGAAAGACTCCATCGGAAAACGTTACAGAAGACAGGATGCTATCGGTACTCCTCTCTGCGTAACCGTTGATAATCAGACACTTGAAGATAACACCGTGACCGTCCGCGACCGCGACACCATGGAACAGATCCGCGTCAACGTCAACGAACTGCACGAAATCATCAGAAAGAAAATTTCTCCAAAGAAATAAAAATGGACATTAGCGCTTTTCTCAATCCCGTAAAAGAAGAAGTCGTAGAAAACTGCCATCTGACACATAAAAAACAACTTGGCAACACGATAACAATCTTTAAAAATGAAGACGATTTTCCTGAGTTGGAAGGTTGCCTGATTGCAATAGTCGGAGTTGAAGAAGAACGCTATGCCGTTGACAATGAAGGATGTAAGGCTGGCCCAGATGCTATCCGTCACGCCTTATATCCTTTGTTTAACCACTGGCCTGACCTGAAAATCGTCGACCTCGGCAATGTGAAGTCAGGTTTGAGGGTTGAGGACACCTACTACGCGCTGAGCGAGGTGTTTCTGGCACTTTTGAAACATCACATCGTGCCTGTCATCATCGGAGGAAGTCAGGATTTGACATATCCGATTTATCAAGTGTATGAAAACACCGGTAAGATGGTGAATATCACCGCGATAGACCCGCGTTTCGACATAGGTGAAGAAGGCGAAAGTCTGAATTCGGAATCGTATTTGAGCCATATCATCTTACATCAGCCGAATTATTTGTTCAACTATACGAACATCGGTTATCAGACGTATTACATTGATAATGAGAATATTAGCCTGATGAAGCAGCTGCTGTTCGACATCTATCGTTTGGGAACGATAAAGAACCGTGCTGAGCTTTCAGAGCCTTTGCTTCGTAATGCCGATATCATCACTGTTGATGCTGCGGCTTTCTGTGCTGCCGACATGCCAGGCGTGAAACGTAGCTCGCCTAACGGTTTCAGCAGCGAAGACGGATGCAAGATGACCCGTTACGCCGGCCTGAACCCGAAACTGACATCGATAGGGTTCTTTAACTACAATCCGAGTTTTGATGTCAACTATCAGAGTGCCAATAACTTAGCTGAGATGATTTGGTACTTCTTGGAAGGCTTCTCGCTTCGTCAGAAAGACTTCCCGACCTCCGATAACCGTGATGAATTCACGAAATTTATTGTAAGGCTTGAAAACTACGACGAGCTGATATTCCTGTGTCATAAAACCTCCGGCAAATGGTGGATGGAGATATCCGATCATTTTATTCCTTGTTCGAAATCCGACTACGACATGGCAATGCGAAATGAATTACCTGACCGCTGGTGGCAGTTTTATCAAAAATTGATGTAACATGAACAGAGCGAAACTACTATCAATCATTGAGCCGAGCTACGAAAAAAACACTTCTTTTATCAGCAAGCTATATGACCTTTTCATGTTCCTGATGATAATCATCAGCCTTATCCCGCTGATGTACAGAGGTGCGTCGCTCATGTTCTATCTGTTCGAAAAGATCTCTGTCACAGCATTCATCATCGACTATTTTTTACGTTGGATTACGGCCGATATCAAGTATCCTGAAAAGAAAAAATGGGTGGCTTTCGTAACCTATCCGTTCACCATGATGGCCATCATCGATTTGCTTTCGATATTGCCGGCTTTAGGACTCTTGCATAAATCACTGAAGGCTTTGCGAGCTGCCCGTGTGTTCATGCTTATCAGAATTATCCGTCTGGTACGCTATTCAAAACGCATCTGGACGCTTCTTTATGTTTTGAAGAAAGAACGTGTTATTTTGCTGACGGTATTGGGAATCGCGTTGTTTTACATCTTTGCGACAGCATTGATAATGTTCAACGTTGAGATGTATCGTCAATTGCCTGACGGAAGTTTGGTCTTCGAATCGTTTTTAGATGCTTTGTATTGGGCTACAACAACATTGACCACTATCGGATACGGCGACATCTACCCTGTTTCCGATGCCGGAAAAATTGTTACCATTATCTCATCTCTCTTAGGCGTTGCTATAATCGCTTTGCCGACAGGTGTTATCACGGCTGGATATCTTGACGAGCTCAAAAAGCGTAGAAAAGAAGCTGAAAATAAGAGTTAAGAGTCAACCCTTAACTCTCCACTCTTAACTCTTAATTTTTAGCTTTTTTATTAGGATTTTGTTCCAAGAACATCTCCCAGCTGTTGAATTTTTTCTTTCCTTTTGGGATTTTTGGAAGTTTAGGATCGTCAGTGCCGCCAACAATATTGAGTTGGTTTTGGAAGCTGTGGCAGACTGCAGCTGCCATAGCGTCGGTGGCGTCGAGATAGTCGGGATGCTCGGTGAAGTTGCAGAGTTTCTGCACCATCGCGGCGACCTGTTCCTTCGATGCGGCGCCGTTGCCTGTTATCGACTGCTTGATTTTACGTGGAGAATATTCAAAAATAGGGATATCACGATACAATGCGGCGGCCATTGCGACACCTTGAGCGCGACCCAGTTTCAGCATCGACTGCACGTTTTTTCCGAAAAATGGAGCCTCGATGGCAAGCTCATCAGGATGATATTCATCGATGATTTCGAGAACGCGTTCAAAGATTCTTCGGAGCTTAAGTGCTTGATTATCAAGTTTGCTGAGCTTCAAGACACCCATGCGTATCATGCTCAGCTCCTTGCCTCTCTGAAGGATGAGACCGTAACCCATCACCATTGTTCCCGGGTCGATGCCTAATATTATGCGATCAGTTTTCAAAATTTATTATATTTGCAGTCGAAATGAATGCTAATTCCAATAACGCAAAAATAAAAAAAATCGCTGAAATGGCGATAAAAATTCTCATTGTGCTTGCCGGTTGTTGGGTACTTTATGTGAAAATCATTAAAAATCAAGACCTTACGGAAATGTGGAGCTCGATAAAAACATCGTTCTCCTCGACACAAAATGTCCTCCTGATGGCACTTGCATTCATTTTGATGCCTGTCAATATGGCGTTTGAGACCAGAAAATGGCAGAAGTCGGTGTTACCTGTCGAGAGCGTTCCGTTCAGAAAAGCGTATACCGCCATCTTCACCGGTGTGACAGCGGGCATGATGTTTCCCAACCGCACTGGCGACTTCCTCGGACGCATTTTCATTCTCGAAAAAGGCAACAGAATCAAGGCGGCAATGCTTACTTTCGTTGGAAATATCGCACAGATGCTCGTCACCGTCAGCTTCGGTTGCATCGCATGGATTTTCTTCAAGCAGGAAGATAATTATTGGTATATCTTAATTATATCGTTGATAATCATCGTTTTAGGATATTTGATTTATTTCAACATACACATTTTAAGGCATCTCCAACGCCTGATTCCAAAGAAATGGCGTCCGCGTGCTGAGAAATATATGGAGATCTTCAGCAGCTATTCAAAACATGATTTGGTCGTTATTTTGCTGCTGGCTTTGGCGAAATACATGGTTTATTCGTTCCAATTCGTATTGCTCATTTGGGCTTTCGATGTGCCGCTCAACTATTTTGAAGCCATGATTCCAATAATGTTGACATATCTGCTGATGACGGTGATACCGTTTATCACCATCACCGAAATTGCAGTCCGTGGCGCTGTGTGTATTGGGGTTTTTGAAATTTGGCTGACGATGCAGGGAATCAGTTCGTCGTTCACAATGATGGTGTTTTTCGCAAGCACCATGCTTTGGCTGTATAATCTCGCGATTCCAGCGATAATAGGATTGTTTTTTATTCGTAAATTAAAATTCATGAGGAGCAGTTATGAGTCTTGAAACAATACATATCTTATTGAATATCATAATGATATTCGCTGCGCTTTACCTGATTTGCATCGGAGCGTTCACCTATGGATTGACAATTTTGTCGCGCAACTACAACAGAGACGCGATATTAAGACAGGCAAAGAAAGTCTCGGTGTTGATAGCTGCCCGCAATGAAGGCAAAAACATCGAAAAACTATTGCAATCGCTTTATAATCAGACGTTTGACAAAGAGAATTTCGAGGTGATAATCGTCGATGACCATTCAGATGACGATACCTTTGGGATATCGGAAAGTTTTAAAGTCTCTCATCCTGAAATGAGCCTGAAGTTGTTAAAGGCTACAGGTTCCGGCAAAAAACAAGCCATATCACAAGCCTTGCATGCTGCTGATAATGAGGTAGTTATTGTTACCGATGCCGACTGCGAGCTGCCTGCGAAATGGATTGAGAAGATGCTTGCTTTTTATATTGCGAAGGACTTGAAAATGCTGCTTGGTCCGGTGCTTTTGTCGCCTGCCGACACTTTGTTTGAGAAGCTTCAGGTGCTTGAGCACATGAGTCTCATCGCGAGTACTGCAGGTTCCGCTGCCATTGGGATGCCGGTGATGTGCAACGGCGCCAACATGATGTACGACCGCAAATCTGCATTAAATGTGGAGAAAGACCGCACCGACATGAAACTCGCTTCGGGTGACGACATGTTTCTGATGGAGCAGTTTATCGCGCGATATGGCAGCAAGGCAATAGGTTTCTTCCTTAACCGTGAGGTGATTGTGAAAACGGCTACCATGCCGAATCTCAAGGCGTTTTTCCGTCAGCGCACCCGCTGGACCTCGAAGACTAAGGCTTACACCAACTGGAAAATCATCGCCACGGCATTAACGGTGTTTTTATTCAATCTGAGCATCGTCTTTTTCTTTGTGGCTGGCTTCTTCATGCCGGTTTTCTGGGCATTTTACGTGCTTTACGTCATCATGAAAACCCTCATCGACTATCCTATCATCAGGCGAATCTCGGCTTTCATGAAACAGAAAAAACTCAAGTTCTGGACCTTGCCACTTGAGTTTATCTATCCGTTTTACGTAGTGTTTACTGCGTTTGCGGGGATGTTTACAAAGGTTAGATGGAAATAGTCTAACAGTTTTTCACCATAGCTTCCACCAGGTTCCACGCCCCTTGATATACGTCTTTCAACCTTGCATTCAACATGAAGCACGGCGTTGAGAATATCTTGTTTTCCTTGTCGATTGCCACGCCACCGTGAGTTGTCTCAGTGTGTCTGCAGCCAATCATCGCGAGTTCCTTCGCTTGACGGCACTCGCCGCTTCCCATCGTAACGTTAACATTACCAAGCACCTTCGCCACCATCAAAGGTGCGATGCACATGGCTCCTATTGGCTTGCCCTGGGCGTGGATGTCTTTTATCGCCTTCTCAACCTCTTTGTTAACCTTGAAATTGATGCCGTCGTAGGCGTATGTGAAGATGTTTTTCGCCGCGCCGTTGCCGCCTGGGAACAATAATGCATCAAAATCATCGGCATTGAATTTGTTCAAAGGCAAGATGTTTCCTCGAACAATGCGAGCCGATTCCACAAGCATGTTACGACGCTCTTCCGAACGTTTCCCCGTTGCATGATTGCAAACCTCAGATTGGTCTTCATCTGGCGCAAATGCTTGATATTCAATATTATGCTGGTCGAGAGCCAACAATAACGTAACAGTCTCATTGATTTCAGAACCGTCCATGGTGCCGCATCCGGCAAGAATTACAGCTACTTTTTTCATATCACATCGTCAATTAAATCGTCAATATCGTCATCATCTTTTTTGAATTTTTTCTCTAATTTATCGTATTCTTTATCAAGTTTGTTAATCCAACCGTCTTTGTTGTCGTAAATCCATGTCGCCACATCCTCCGAATACTTGTAAAGCTTTGAGCCTTTGCGAGTTTCCTCATTCAAAACGTCTTTTATTCCGAAGAAATCAAGAAGCAAAATCAATACACCAACAAGCAAAAATCCTTTTGCGATGCCGCAAACAATTCCTCCAATTTTATCAATAAAACCAAGATTAATTGATTCCACCACCTGTGCCAGCCAGTTGCCTAACCAATTGATTAACAATGCCAAAGCGACAAAAACTATGATAAACGAAATCACAGACATCCATTCCGGACTGACGTTGATAATTTTTCCAAGCCAATGCCCGACAACATTCGAAAGCTTTATCGCGCCATAGATGCCACCGATGAAAGCCGCAAGCGAAAACGCTTCTCTGATAATACCATTTCTCAATCCGACTATCGCGAAGAGAATCAAGATGATACCGATGATAATGTCTAAATAGTTCATGATTTTTTAGTCTTTTTTAAGTTAATTCAGGGTGTAAAATTACAAAAAATTAAAAAAATGTATGAAATTTTTCCAAAAATAATTATTTTTGCGGTTTATTAATGTTTCGTTCGTCATTTCGAGCGAAATGTAACGAAGTGAAATGTAGTCGAGAAATCCTCCCTTAACAAAAACCTATTAAAAAAAGGATTTCTCCATTCCGCTCCGCTACAGTCGAAATGACAAGAAAAAGTTAAAATTTAAGACAATGAATTCTGAAGAAGCTGAAAAAGAAGAAAAGAAATCGCTGAATTTCATTGAAGCGAAAGTTGAGGAAGATTTACGAAACGGCAAGAACGCCAAACGAATCCAGACACGTTTCCCTCCGGAGCCTAACGGCTACCTTCACATAGGTCACGCCAAGGCTATATGCCTGGATTTCGGCATCGCCAAGAACTACGGCGGCGTTTGCAACCTGCGTTTCGACGACACCAACCCCACCAAGGAGAACATGGAGTATGTGGATGCCATCAAGGAAGACATCCAATGGCTTGGTTATCAATGGGGTAACGAGTATTACGCCTCAGATTATTTCCAGCAGCTTTGGGATTTTGCTATCGAACTGATAAAACGTGGCAAGGCATATATCGACGAGCAGTCGTCGGAGGAGATTGCAGCCCAGAAAGGCACTCCCACGCAGCCCGGCACCGAGAGCCCGTACCGTAACCGCCCGATTGAGGAATCACTCGAACTCTTCCATAAGATGAACTCAGGCGAGATAGAGGAAGGCAAGATGGTGCTTCGCGCAAAGATTGACATGGCGAACCCTAACATGCACTTCCGCGACCCTATCATCTACCGCGTGGTGAAGACACCGCATCATCGCACCGGCACCAAATGGAACGCCTACCCGATGTACGACTTCGCTCACGGCCAGAGCGACTACTTCGAGGGCGTGACACACTCGCTCTGCACCCTTGAATTCGTGGTGCACCGCCCTCTCTACGACTTGTTTGTCGACTGGCTCAAAGAGATCCGCGGCGAAGGCGACAACATGGACGACAACCGTCCACGTCAGACCGAGTTCAACAAGCTGAATCTCAACTACACCTTGATGAGCAAGCGTAACCTGCTGATTTTGGTGAAAGAAGGCGTTGTCAACGGCTGGGATGACCCGCGTATGCCTACGATTTGCGGCTTCCGTCGTCGTGGCTACACTCCGGAATCAATTCATAAATTTATCGATAAGATTGGATATACCACATACGACGCCTTGAACGACTTCGCGTTGCTCGAGAGCTCAATCCGTGAAGACCTCAACGCCCGCGCTACACGTGTGGCAGCCGTCGTAAATCCTGTTAAGCTGGTGATTACCAACTATCCTGAAGGTCAGACCGAGGAACTCGAGGCTATCAACAACCCTGAAGATGAGTCGGCAGGCAGTCATAAGATTGAGTTCAGCCGCGAGCTGTGGATCGAGAAGGAAGACTTCATGGAATGCCCTCCGAACAAATATTTCCGACTCACTCCAGGCAAGGAAGTGCGTCTGAAGAACGCCTACATCGTGAAATGCACAGGCTGCAAGAAAGACGAAAACGGCGAAGTTGTTGAGGTTTACGCCGAATACGACCCGATGACACGCAGCGGCATGCCTGAGGCTAACCGTAAGGTTAAAGGCACCATCCACTGGGTCAGCCAGGCTCACTGCATCAAGGCTGAAGTGAGACTCTACGACCGCCTCTGGAACGTGGAAAACCCTCGCGACGAACTGGCACGCCTGCAAGACGAAGGCAACACCCCAATCGAGGCAATGCGTAAGATGATGAATCCTAACTCATTGGAAATCAGGACAGAATGCTACGTTGAGAAATATCTCGCCGACGCAAAACTGCTCGACCACTTCCAGTTCCAGAGAATAGGATATTTCACCGTCGACAAAGACAGCACACCTGATCATCTGGTGTTTAACAGAACTGTCGGTTTGAAAGACACTTGGGCAAAAACGAATTAATAATCCAACGCAGAAACAGCAGAAATAATATCTGCAATTTCCTCAATTTCTGCGTGAAAAAATAACATTATGAAAATAGAAAAAGATTTTATAGAAGGCTTATACGAGGCTTTGCCGGAAGAGACAAGGCATTATCTCGATATCGCTATCGAAAAAATAGTCGAGGCAAAGAAAAAAGGCGGAAAAGTGGTCGTTGTGACTGGTTCCGGCCCTAACATCCACGAAGGCGTGACAACTCTCATCGCTGAGTTCATCAACAAAGGCCTGATTGATGGTGTCACAACAAGTTCGGCTGTCGTCTCTCACGAGATGGGCGGTGTTCTCGATAAGGTGAAACGTATCAATATCCACGACGTCGGCGAGGAGTTCCTCGATTTCGACAAGATGCCTCGTGGCGACATCTTCGAGCTCACCGAACTCACTGACGCTCAATGGGCTGACCTCAAGAAAGAGATGATCATCGACGACGCTCTCGTGCAGCGTTGCAACGAAAAAGAAGGCACCGTCATCATCAAGGCGGCGGCTAACATGGCTTACCCGATGGGCTTGCGCAACGAGACATTTGCTGCAAGCATCATGGAGATAGCCCACACCAAACACGTCCCGTTTGAAGAAGTCGTGGGTTGGGGCTGCGATGAGCGTACCATGCTCGGCGCAGGCGTCCGCAACAACGTCCCGGTGCTCGTGAGCGTGCCGCAGCTTATCGGTGGCGGCCAGGTCGGTATCAGCATCGCCGACAGCATTCCGGTGAGCGACAGAACGTTCCGCATCTCAAAGATGTTGGGCAGTGCTGACGTCATCATAGAGTCGGCAGTGGCATTGACACAGGAGATTCACGACGGTCCGTTTGAGACCTACACCGGTCACGGCATCTGGGCAAGTTGGAACGGCTATCCTACCTACAGCCTCAAAGACAAGACCTTGATTCGTTTCGACCTCGACGAAAACCTCAAGAAAGCCTGGGATCTCGATAAGAAATCAGGCGACGTGCAGGCTGCTATCGACAAGGGTCTGCCGAAGACGAAAATGTCGAAAATCCCATTCAGAATGGAGATGTCGGCATTCTCACGTCTCGAGAAGTCAATCCCGGTCGTAGGCGACATCGGCGTGCTCTGGTCGGTGATGGCTCTGAAAGTGTCGCAGGCGCTCAACATCGAGCTCGACTACATCAGCTATCCGCAGCAAACCGAGCCAGGCAAGGCAATGCGCGAGTGGATTGTCGACAACATCGACTACATGAAAATGGATAAAATTAAAGAATGGCTTCAGCGTTAGCCGTCATTTCGAGCGAAACGCAGTGGAGTCGAGAAATCTCATAAAAAAATAAAATTTCAAATTATGGAAAATACCTCATCAGTAAAGCTCTATAACCTTGATTTTGATCAGGTTAAGACTTATTTGTTCGCGACATTGTTCGTGGCTGGCAACATCATTCTGCCACAGCTTTGCCACCTCATCCCTAACGGCGGTCACATCTTCCTGCCAATCTATTTCTTCACGTTGATTGCCTCTTACAAATACGGCATGAAGGTGGGATTGATGACAGCTGTTTTGTCGCCTATCATCAACAGTCTGCTTTTCGGAATGCCTCCGGCGGCAGTTGTACCGAGCATCCTCATCAAGTCGATATTCCTCGCAGTGTCAGCAGCTTGGATTGCTGAAAAGACCAAGAAAGTGTCGCTTTGGACCATCCTCGCTGTTGTTTTGGCATACCAGATCTTCGGCTGCCTCGTGGAATGGCTCATCGAGGGCTCATTTGTGGCAGGATTCAACGATTTCCGCCTCGGTATCCCAGGAATGCTCATACAGTGGCTTGGCGGATATTTGTTTGTGAAATACATTAAATAGTTTTGCACGCAGAAATAGCGAAAACAGCGGAAATATTTCTGCTATATCTGCTGTTTCTGCGTGAGATTTTAATATGTCGTTAGAAAAAGCGAAATCAATATTGCTATCCTCTGCGAGCACCATTGCGGTGGTTTCAGACGGAGAGGTTTTCACTTCGCAGGAGCGGGGTGTTAAGCCGCTTTTGTTTCTTCTTAAAGAGAAAAAAGGCTTCCTGAAAGGTGCCTCCGTTGCCGACAAGGTCATCGGCAAGGCAGCGGCGCTCCTAATGGTTCTCGGCGAAATCAAAGAAGTCCACACTTTGATAATATCCGAGCCGGCCATAAAAGTCTTTGAAAAGCACAATATTCCTTGTTTTTACGATAAAAAAGTCACCCGCATCGTAAATCGCACGGGTGACGGCTTATGTCCGATGGAAACGCTCTGTCTGGATGTTGAAAATCCGCAAGAGGCGTTTGACCGCATCACTTCACTTTGATGTCAAATCCCGACCAGTCGTCGCTCTCCGACAGCAAATCGTAGTAATGACAGATGTTCTCCTCGGTGATTTTCTCGCCATTTACTGAGACTATCCTATCTCCAACCTTAAACGTTTCACTGCCGTCGATGAGACGTGTCAAAATCTTCAGTTTGCCGTTATCGACAATGAGTTTGTAGCGGACAGCGTGAAATGGCTTAACCTCGTTGTTGACATGAGGCTTGGCATATACTTTAGGAGGATCTGACACCATAGAAATTATCCAGTCGAACTGCGAAATGGCCTTGAGACCCATGTTGTTATGTGGAAGGTTTTTCACATAGATAATATCAGTCTCTTTGTCAGCTTCAGCGATACTGAATCTTTCTTTCGGGGCATCGACAAATCGCTGCTTGTTAGTCTGACCGTTAATACCCGTTCCATACGAGCCCTCATATACAAAATCGTCAGTTTTTGGGTTTTCAACCCTTTGCTCACCTTTTAAAACAAAACCGGCGCGTCCGTTTCCAGTGTCAAAGATGCATTTGTATTCCACCCCGTTGATTTGAGGATAAACCCACAGCACTCTTTGTTCATACGTGCACTTAACAGGAACAAATCCAGTGGTGTCAATGGGCTCTTTATAATTGACAAATCGTATCTCACTATTAGTGAAATCTAAAAATTCATGACCAATGTTTAGGCTTTCTAAACCTAATAAGTGATGGTCGGAAATTGTATAATTCTCACAAAGAGGCCGTTCTGGAAACAAGACAGCCTGACCAATTTCTGTGTTATAAATCTTCTCAGTCCCGACTTTCGCATACAGCGTCGTGATTTTGACACTTGATTTTTTTTCGACACCAGTCACCCGAACACGATAAAACTTCATCTCTTCGGGGCGTGTGCTCGGCGTATACATCAGCGTAATAATCGAATTGTCACCCGTATCGTAAATCAACGAATCCGGCTTTCCATTCAACTCAGCCTTGAAAACAATATGCTGCCCGTTGTTTTTGAAATGTATGGTGTCGTCAAATAGAACTTCTGCCTCGACAATTTCATCAGTACGCACCTTTAATGAATGAACATACAATCCCACAGGGAAAAAATAGGCAAAAACGGCACATGACACCACAATGATAGCCAAAATCACAACCAAAATAATGCGTAAAACCCTCTTCGTTTTCTTTTTCATAGTATTAAAAATATCTGGTTAATATTTGACTGCAAAATTACAAAAATTAGGTACAAAACCATTGTTTTGTGGGTAAAATATCCTCAAAATAAGGAAAAATATAAAAAAAATTGGTTTTTCCCCCGTTGCCGACTGGAAAATTTTGTATATTTTTGCATGGTGAATTGATGGTTAAACTAAAATCATAGCGCTATGAAAAAACTATTACTTATAACGTTGAATTTGCTGGCATTTTTGTCACTTTCTGCACAGAGTTATGTGATGATTGACAACAAAGGTAACCGCAATCAGACATATCCTGTGGTTACAGAAACAAATCCTGAAATCGAAGCGATGATGGCGCAAGTCGATACCATGAATTTATATCATAGCATCGCCTGGATGCAGCAGTTTGTCCGTAATGCCTATTCGCCCGAAGCTATGATTACCCAAAACTGGCTTTTGGAGCAGTATGAGGCAATCGGATTGGAGCCGTCGGTGTTTTATTTCTCTACAGAATGGACGCCCAACGACACTCTTGATGCCGGTAATGTGCTTGCAATTCAACGGGGTACGCTTTATCCCGACGAATATGTCATGGTTTCATCTCATTACGATCATCCTGACGGTCCGGGGGCTGATGACAATGCTTCAGGAACTGCCGGAGTGCTTGAAATAGCTCGGATTTTGAATCAATATTCATTCGACAGGTCAATCATTTACATCAACTTCAATGCAGAGGAGGATGGGGTTTTAGGAAGTCTTGAATTTGCCAAGGAATATGCCCGTCAGGATAAAAACATCCTTGGTGTTTTCAACCTCGACATGATTGGCTGGTATCCTCCTGAGCTTGACACTATAAAAATGTACACTGCATGTTACCATATGACGCAGAATCTGTATGATTATTATACCTCTGTAGCGAATCTTTATCTGCCGGAAACCCCAACACTATGGCTTACAAGGGGTGAATATGGTGCGGGTGACCATGAGCGGCTTTTTATTTATGATTATCCTGCATTATATCTTGGCGACATTGAGTATCTTGACCAGCATCCGTGTTATCACAGGCCTTGCGACACAATTGGCAGCGGCGTTAACAATTTCGCTCTTGCTGAAGCTTTCGTAAAGGCTGCTATTGCAGCGACAGCCGAACTCGCCAGCGGGAAACTGCCTCCTCAAAACTTCGCAGCTACTTGCGATGAGACGAAAATATATCTGAAATGGGACGAGATGAATTATGCACAAAGTTATAAGATATTCAGAGACAATGAGTTAATTGCCGAAATTAATGATAATTATTATGAAGATAATAACGCCAACGATGGTCTGATTCACGATTATTTTGTGAAAGCTGTTGGCGCATACGGCTTTGAAAGCAATGAGTCGTATCATGAAAAAACAAAGGTGTCGCCGCCTTTGACAATTCCATATTTTAATGATTTCAATGAAAACACCAATGGATTGAGATTCTTTGATGACTCTTGGAATCATGGCAATAACATTAAAATCATTAATATGCCGGAATGCACGATTCTTGAAACTGATTGGTTTTCAATCCCTTCCGATGCGCCTCATGCCACATTTTGTTTTGATTATTCAGCAGATGGTGTTTTTAATTTTATACCAATGCATTCAGCCCGAATTCTTGTTGAAGCCACTACCGACCGCATTTATTGGCATAAACTGGATTGGTTGAAAAAATCAAACAGCTGGAAGCATAGGGAGATTTCTCTTAATGATTTTATCGGTGAGCCATTTGTGCAGATTCGCTTTATTGTCGAGGATACAGAGCGTTGGACTACAGGTGCAACAAAGGAAGCATCAAAAGATTGGGTGGTATTGGACAACTTCACCATCGATTTCTCTGGTTTGGATGTCCCGGAGGTCCATTATGAAACGTTCAATTTGCTTGAAATATGCCCTAATCCTGCTTCTTCAACAGTAGAAATCAAAACTGATTTAGATGATGAATACAATATTACAATTTATAATATGATGGGAATCAAAGTGTTGGAAAGACAAGAATTCACCAATGGAACTCTTGATATCTCAGCATTGCCTACCGGAATTTATTTTATCAAAGCGACAAAAGACGGAAAAGGTATAGCAAAAAGAATCATGAAAGAATAAAGGTAGGGACGCAAAACTTTGCGTCCCTACTTCTATAACCAACAACCTATTTCTTCCCGCGTTTCTTAGACGCATTATCCGGATTGTTCACGATATCCAAGCAATCCTGATATGTCAGATTGTTGGCGTCGTAATGGCGCGGAATCTTGTAATTTGTCTTTTTATATGAGATATAGATTCCGAAACGGCCGCGAAGCACCAACATGTCTTTATCTTCAGGATAGGTGGTCACAACGTTGTCGGCATCCGATTTACGCTTGCTCTCGATGATTTCGATGGCGCGCTGGAATGTCACCAACGACGGGTCGTCGAGCTTCGAGAGGCTGTAGAAAGCGTTTTTGTGCTTCAAATATGGGCCGAAACGACCGATGGCAACCTGAATCTCAGCGTCTTCGTATTCGCCTAATGAGCGTGGGAATGCGAACAAATCCAAGACCTCGTCCAATGTGATTGTCTCGATGCTCTGGTCTTTATGCAGACCTGCGAACTTCGGTTTCTCATCCGACTCGGTGTCGCCGATCTGTGCCACAGGACCGAAACGACCGATTTTCACGTAGACGTTCTTGCCTGAGACAGGGTCAACGCCAAGGAGCTTCTCGCCACTGAATTTGCCAGAGTTATCTGATGTTTCGGTGATTGTCTTGTGGAAATCTTTGTAGAAATCCTTAATCATCTTGTTCCACTCGCAGCGACCTTCAGCGATCTTATCGAATTCTTTTTCCACGTTAGCGGTGAAGTTATAGTCGACGATGGTCTCGAAGTAGCTGATTAAGAACTTGTTGACGAGGATTCCAATGTCGGTTGGAACGAGTTTAGCTTTCTCGTAGCCGATATTTTCCTTACCTGTCTTTTCAGTGATTTTATTCTTTTTCAGAGTGTAAATCTTGAATGTGCGGGTCTCGCCTGCGATGTCTTTCTTCTCGACATATTCTCTCTTCTGAATTGTTGAGATTGTCGGGGCGTATGTTGAAGGACGGCCGATGCCGAGTTCTTCCATTTTCTTGACGAGAGAAGCCTCAGTATATCTGAAAGGCTTGCGTGCGAAACGCTGCTGTGCCTCCATCTTGTCCAAATCAAGCACCTGACCGACTCTCATCGGAGGCAGCATGCTGTTGACGTTTTCACCGTTTTCATCGTCGACGCTCTCGATGTAAACCTTGAGGAATCCGTCGAAGAGGACCACCTCGCCTGATGCCACGAAGTCTTTGTCAGAGTTAGAGACATCGATATTGACAACGGTCTTTTCTATCTGAGCGTCAGCCATTTGCGAAGCGATGGTACGTTTCCAGATGAGCTCGTAAAGCTTGCGTTCGTCGGCGGTACCTTTGATGGTCTGCTGGTCGAGATATGTAGGGCGGATAGCTTCGTGAGCTTCCTGTGCGCCCTTTGATTTTGTTGTAAACTGTCTTGTCTTGACATACTGTGCGCCGTAGAGGTTCTCGATCTCTTTCTTGGCCTGGCCAAGTGCGAATGTCGAGAGGTTGACGCTATCGGTACGCATGTATGTGATCTTTCCTGATTCGTAGAGCTGCTGGGCGATACGCATGGTGTTGCTCACCGAGAAACCGAGCTTACGTCCCGCTTCTTGCTGCAGCGTTGAAGTGGTGAATGGAGGTGCCGGGCATTTAGAAACAGGCTTCTTCTCCACCGCCTTGATGGTATATCCTGCGCTCTTGCAGTCTTCAAGGAATTTATATGCTTCCTCTTCCTTCTCGAAACGTGTAGGAAGCTCTGCAAACAGCTGATATTCATGGTTGTCGATGGTGAACGAGAAGTTCGCTGTCACGCGGTATGCGCTGCTGTTCACGAAGTTTTTGATCTCGTCTTCGCGCTCGACAATAAGGCGCACTGCCACGCTTTGCACGCGACCTGCTGAAAGTGCAGGTTTCACCTTCTTCCAGAGAAGCGGTGAGAGCTCGTAACCTACGAGACGGTCGAGGACGCGGCGCGCCTGTTGAGCGGCCACGAGGTCCATGTCGATCTTACGTGGGTTGTCGATAGCGTGCAAAATAGCAGGTTTCGTGATCTCGTGGAACACTATACGACGATATTTATCCTCACTCAAGCCCAAGGTCTCATAAAGATGCCATGATATTGACTCTCCCTCGCGGTCCTCATCGGATGCCAGCCACACCATCTCGGCGCCCGCTGACAGCTTTTTAAGTTCCGCAACAAGATGTTTCTTGTCATCAGGGACTTCATATTCCGGCATGAAGCCGTGCTCCATATCCAAACTGAGATTCGATTTGTTCAAATCCCTTACATGTCCGTAACTCGATTTTACTGTAAATTCTTTCCCCAAAAAGCCTTCAATTGTCTTTGCCTTCGCCGGAGACTCAACTATCACAAGATTCTTTACCATAACACAATTTTTAATTCCTATTTTTCTTTTTTCTCACGCAGATATCGCAGATTTAACAGATTTTTCTGTTCTTCCTCGTTTTTTATCTGCGCTAATGCTCGCGTCGCGAGCTGCAGATTTTCGCAGATTTGTTTGGAAAAATTTCTGCGTTTTCTGCGGTATCTGCGTGAGCCAATTTCGCGCTGCAAAATTACTACATTATTATTTTAAAAATGAAATAAAAAATTAAAAAATTTTAAACATCGTTGATAATCAATGAGTTTCCTCGCATTTTTGATTTGTCATTCCAAGCAAAGCGAGGAAACTCAAAATTTCGTATTTTTGCGCCATGATTATAATTGACAACGTAATAGTAACCGACGAGTTTCTCAATGCCCGTTTCTGCTGCCAGCTCGCGCGCTGCAAGGGCGAATGCTGTGTGGCAGGCGACGCCGGCGCGCCTCTTGAACCTGACGAGGTGGGCATTATTGAAGAAAATATTGAAAAAATCAAGCCTTATATGCGTCCGGAAGGCATCAAAGCCATAGAAGACAATGATGTTTACGACTACGATGACTTCGGCTGCATGACGACACAGCTTGTCAACGGAGAGGAATGCGCTTTTGTGTATTTCCATGAAAACGGAACGGCATTGTGCGCTATAGAAAAGGCTTATAACGAAGGCAAAATCGACTTCTGGAAACCTATCAGCTGCCATCTTTACCCGATACGACTGCTCGAAAAAGACGGTTTCACGTATATAATGTATCACGAGTGGAGCGTGTGCGTGCCCGCGAAACGTTTCGGCGAAAAAGAAGGCATCCCGTTGTATAAATTCCTGAAAGAACCTTTGATAAGAAAATTCGGTGAGAATTGGTACCAAAGACTTCAATCTGTCATTTCGAGCGGAACGAAGTGAAGTCGAGAAATCTTATTAAAATAAGATGTTTTCATTTTTTTTCACTTTTTTTTGCTTTATTCCAAAAAAATTGCTTAATTTTGTAAGTTAATTTTAGACACAATGAAGGTATTATTTATCCACCAAGAAATCACACCTTATCTCAAAGAGACTCCGATGTCCTTGATTGGCAGATACTTACCGCAGGGGATTCAGGAAAAGGGAAAGGAGATACGTATTTTCATGCCTCGTTTCGGCAACATCAACGAACGCCGTAACCAGCTGCATGAAGTGATTCGTCTTTCGGGTATGAATATGATTATCAACGACACAGACCATCCGTTGATTATCAAAGTGGCTTCAATTCAAAAAGCCAGAATTCAGATTTATTTTATCGATAATGATGATTTCTTTACCAAGAGAAAGACGACAATTGCCGATAAAGACGGCGTATTGTTTGAGGATAACGACGACCGCACTGTGTTCTTCTCGCGTGGTGTCATCGAGACAGTGAGAAAACTTAACTGGCCACCTGACGTCATTCATTGCCATGGCTGGATGACATCACTCGTGCCGCTTTATATCAAACGCGCATTCAAAGATAACCCGCTGTTCAGCGAATCAAAAGTGGTTTATTCTCTCTACGACGATGATTTTGAAGGCGCTTTCCGCGACAGTTACGACAAGAAACTCAAAATGCCGGGAATCGTTGGAAAAGAGATAAAATGGCTCAAAAACCCAGTATATGCTAACATTCAGAAGTCAGCACTCGACTTCGCTGATGGCATCGTTATAGCAAGCCCAAATGTAAATCCTGAGGTGGAAAAATACGCAAGATCGTTAAATAAACCGATTCTTGAATACCAAGGAGAAGAAAATTACGTTGATGCTTATAACGACTTTTATGATAAGATAATGACATTATGACAAAAACACGTGTTTTAACACTGGTATTTTTCATTACATTGATAAGCTTCTCGGCATGCAGAAAATCACCTGAGAAAATCGGTAAGGATTTGCAGCCGACAAATAGCTATATCACTGTGGAATTCTCTGATGCACAAGACATTGTGGCAAGCACTTTTACTGTGCCTTATCTTAATACAAAACAGCTTGGATACGCCTTCATCGGTAACATGAACGACCCGCTGTTCGGCAATTCCAACTTAGACTTTTTCACACAGTATTCACTCAGCACCTCCAGCTTGTATTGGGGTGAAGGCGCCGTCGCTGACTCGGTGGTGTTGGCCCTCGCTTACAACGGTTATTATGGCGATACAATTGATAAGCCATTGACAGCCAAGGTGTTCGAGATAAGTGAAGATATGTATGCCGACTCGACTTACAGGTCAAATATGGTGCTTGAATGCGAACCTATAGAGCTCGCAAATTACACCTTTGTGCCTCGTCCGCTCACCCCGATTGACACTGTCATCGACAGAGGCGTGCTGCGAATCACATTGGATGCCTCATTAGCCGAAAAACTTGTCGAAAACGGACCTTATCTGACAAACGATGAGTTTAAGGAAAAATTCAAAGGCTTGCGCGTGATGTGCGAGAAAAACGACATTCCGGCATCGGCGATTTCATTCAACCTGACCCACAGCTATTCATATCTACGTGTTTATTATCACAATAATGATGACACACTTAGCTATGATTTCAGAGTCACCTCATCGGATGTGAGATTTAATCATTACACCCACGACTTTTCAAATTCTGAAATAGATTTGTTTGACACGATCGACAATCCGAAGCTTTACGTCCAAGGTACAGCCGGAACGAGAGTTTGGGTGAAGTTCCCGAATCTCCTGAGATGGGCAGATTCTCTGAATGCCATCAGTAATGTCGCTCTCAATGAGGCCAAACTGATAATGACGGGTGCTGTGACAGACACGGCGATGTATGCTCCTCCTGCGAGACTGGTGGCTGCAGGAGCTAAATTCACAACAGACACCACCTACGTCATCCTTCCCGACCAATATATCAGCGCTGAATATTTTGGCGGAGCCTATAGCGCGACGGACGGACAGGTATGGTTCAGAATCACGGAATTTCTCCAAAACGTCATAAAACACGGGACTTATTCAACACAATGCGATGGTATCCTGATTTATGTCGATCAGGGTTCTTCATCACCGCACCGCTGGGCTTTCCACGGTCCGCAGAGCACCGAGGAGGACAAACGCATCCGTCTTGAGATAGTCTATTCACTTATTAACGACTGAGAAATATGAAAAAATTATTATTAATACTTTGCGTTTTTTTAGGTATGGCAGCACAAGCACAAAATGAGACAAAAGTCTTGATCAAGACTACTATGGGCGACATCACAGTGATGCTTTATGACGACACACCGCTGCATCGCGACAATTTCATCAAATTAGTTAACGAAGGTTGGTACAACGGCTCACCTTTTCACCGTGTCATCAAGAATTTCATGATTCAGGGCGGACAGAACGCCGATGGCAGCGTTGACCCAGGTTATCGTATTCCAGCTGAATTCAAGTCAAACCATTTTCATAAAAAAGGCGCTCTTGCTGCAGCACGTCAGGCCGACCAGGTGAACCCTAAGAAAGAATCAAGCGGCTCACAGTTTTACATCGTGCAAGGCAAGGTCTGGAATGAGACAGAAATCAATATGTTTGAGACACGCTACGGCAAGGTGTTCAGCGCAAAACAGCGTCAGGCTTACCAGACCGTTGGCGGAACCCCACATCTCGACGGCGACTACACAGTGTTCGGCGAAGTGACAGACGGTCTTGATATCGTTGACAAAATCGCTGCAGTGAAAACAGGCTATATGGACGTTCCTGTCGAGCCAGTTACAATAATCTCAATGGAAATTGTAAAATGAAAGAGAAAATAGAAAAAATACTTGATGAGGTAAAGTCTTTCCATGCAGAAAGCAAAGATGCATTGGAACAGTTCCGCATTCAATATCTCAGCAAAAAAGGCATTATAACGGAGCTTTTCACAGAGTTCAAGCAGGTGGCTCCTGAGATGCGCAAGGAGATGGGAATGAAGCTTAACGAGCTCAAAAACACCATCCAGGACATCATCGACGAGCAACAGAAGAATTTTGAGACAAAGTCAGAGGGCAAGACCGACCTCGACCTCACTCTTCCTGTCGATACCATGAACGGTGCACGTCATCCTCTGTCGATAGTGCGCAACGAGATTAACGACATCTTCAAACGTCTTGGCTTTGTGATTGCTGAAGGTCCGGAAATTGAAGACGATTACCATGTTTTTGCGGCTTTGAACTTCCCGCCAGACCATCCGGCGCGCGACATGCAGGACACTTTCTTCATCAGCAAGGAGCCGAGCGAGAACAAGCCTACCGATGTGCTTCTTCGTACGCATACTTCAAGCGTGCAGGTACGTGCCATGGAGACGAACAAGATGCCTATCCGCATCATCGCTCCAGGCCGCGTTTTCCGTAACGAAGCCATCTCTGCCCGTGCACACTGCATCTTCCATCAGATAGAAGGTCTTTATATCGATAAAAACGTGTCGTTTGCCGACCTCAAGCAGACACTTTACCACTTCGTGCAGGAATACTTCGGAGAAGGCACAAAAGTGCGTTTCCGTCCGTCGTATTTCCCATTTACCGAGACATCTGCTGAGATGGATATCTCATGCAACATCTGCGGCGGCGCAGGCTGTAACATCTGCAAACACACAGGATGGGTTGAGATTATGGGTTGCGGTATCTGCGATCCTAACATCCTCAAAGCTTCAAATATCGACCCTGAAGAATACACAGGATATGCTTTCGGCATGGGCGTTGAACGTATCGCCATGCTGAAATATCAAATCAACGACCTTAGATTGTTCTTCGAGAACGACTTAAGATTCTTGAAACAATTCGAAAACGCCTGATTTCAGTTAAAAGATATTTTAACTTTCGTCTTTTAACTTTACTCTTTTAACCTTTAACTAATTCCATCTCATGCATTTCGATATCTTCTAAGAGGGTATCGATTTTGCTATTCATATCTAAATCAATGAGATAGGCTAACTGTACGTTTTCGATGCTTTTGATTTTTTCGAGGATTTTTGCAAGGTTTTCATCGTTGATGAAGTTACGAATCACGATGAGATAGTCGGTGGCTGGTGAGAAATTGACCCAGCGTCCTTCTGAATTCACAATCTCCACAAGGTTGAAAGTATTGCAGTTTTCTCCCCCGTCGTAAAGATAAAAAGAAAACCCAAGACCGTCCTCATTGACGATGTCGGAATACTTTACCAGATTGATATTCAATAACTTATTGATATGCCATGCGAGTTTGTAATCCTCGAGATGGGTGCAGATACCTATGATTTTTATGTCATCGAAGGGCTCGACGACGATTTTTTTCTTTTTCTTAACCATAACTTATTGTTTTTAAATGACTTGTGACTCCTCTTCCATCTGATGCCAGGTCTTCTCAGCTGCAAGCTGTTCGGCGCCTTTTATTGAGAAATCGACCGACTGACCGTATTCTTTTTCGTCGATTAACACCTGAATGACATATTGTTTTTCAAAGCCTTCGCCTTTTACACCGACATGTCTGAATTCAACATGATGTTTCTCTTTCTGTGACCATTCGAGGAGTTTGCTCTTATAATTAACGTCGTTTTTCTCGATATCGTCTATATCGAGATGCATTAAAATGACGTTGTTTACGATGATTTTATAGGTGAAGTTATAACCTCTGTCGAGGAAAAGCGCGCCCGTGAAAGCCTCGAAAGCATTGCCTCCTATCGAGCGGAACTGTGCATGACGGTCGTGCGATTTCGCGTACATGACCATCTTGTCGAAGCCTAATTTCACTGATAATTTATTCAACGAGGCACGGCTGACGATTTTTGAGCGCATCTCGGTAAGGAAACCTTCCTGTTTTGTAGGAAATTTCTTGAAAAGATATTCTCCGACTATGGTGCTGAGGACGGTGTCGCCGAGATATTCGAGTCGTTCGTTGCTGATGGTGATGCCGTTTAACTTCTTGCTACCCACCGACTTATGAGTAAACGCGAGTTGATAAAGCGTAATGTTGTGCGGATAAAACCCGAACACATTATGTATATATTTTGCCAAATCTTTTTCGGCCTTGTTGTGATAACGAAAAAGACTTAACATTTTTTAAAACTTCTTGAAGATGATACTTGCGTTGTGACCGCCGAATCCGAAAGCGTTGCTCAGTGCGTAGTTCACTGTTCTCTTCTTCGCTTTCCAGAATGTGAAATCGATTTTAGGGTCGATATTCGGGTCGTCGGTGAAGTGGTTTATTGTTGGAGGCACGATGTCGTTTTTGCAGGCGAGGACTGTAGAAATGGCTTCTACAGCGCCGGCGCCTCCGAGGAGGTGTCCTGTCATTGATTTGCCTGAGTTGATAGACATATCGTAGGTATGTTCACCGAACACTGATTTAATGCCGAGGATTTCTGGGATATCGCCTGCTGGTGTTGATGTTCCGTGAGTGTTGATATGGTCGATGACATCAGGAGTGATGTTAGCTTCTTTCAGTGCGCGTTGCATGCTGAGAGCTGCGCCTTGACCTTCTTGGTGAGGTGCGGTGATATGATGAGCGTCGGCTGATTCGCCGCATCCTACGATCTCGCCGTAGATCTTAGCTCCGCGTTTGATGGCGTGGTCGAGTTCTTCCAGTACGAGGCAACCTCCGCCTTCACCCATGACGAATCCGTCGCGGTCGGCGTCGAAAGGACGCGAGGCGGTGGCAGGGTCGTCGTTGCGTGTCGAGAGGGCTTTCATGGCTTCGAAACCACCAACGCTGATAGGGCAAATAGGGGCTTCTGAGCCGCCAGCTATCATCACCTCGTTTCTACCGTAATGGATGTAACGGAAGGCGTTGATAATGGCGTTTGCCGATGAAGCGCAAGCCGAGACAGTGCAGTAGTTTGGACCTTGGAAACCGTATTTTATGGAGATGTTACCTGCTGCGAGGTCGGGAAGGAGTTTTGGGATTGTGAAAGGGTTTACGCGAGGTGTCCCGTCGCCTCTGGCGTAATCCACATTTTCGAGGTAGAGGCTTTCAATACCTCCGATACCAGATGCAAAGATAACACCGACTTCAGTGAAATCAGTGTTATCTCTGTTGATGCCTGAATCTTGAATCGCTTCGTCCGCCGAAATCATGGCGAACTGTTCGAATAAGTCAAGTTTGCGTGCTTCTTTTCTATCGAAGTATTGCAATGGGTCGAAATCTTTAACCTCGCAAGCTATGCGTGATTTAAATTTCGAAGCATCGAAACGTGTTATCATTCCCGCTCCGCCAACGCCTTTACAGAGGCTATCCCAGTATTCTGAGATGTTTTTGCCTATTGGTGTAATGGCACCTAAGCCTGTAATGACTACACGCTTGAATTCCATGATTATGCTTTGTGTTCTTCGATATATTTGATAGCGTCGCCGACTGTCTGAATGTTCTCTGTCTGATCGTCAGGAATTGATACGCCAAATTCTTTTTCGAAATCGAGGATCAACTCAACTGTGTCGAGAGAATCGGCACCTAAATCCTGTGTAAAGTTTGCTGTTTCAACAACTTCTGATGGATCAACACCTAATTTATCAACGATGATTGATACAACTTTTTCTTTAATTTCTGACATTTTCAATAATTTTTAATTAATAAACTTTTTTTCTGCTCTAAAGAAAAACTTCTGCAAAATTAAGGTTTTTTTTTAAACGGACGACAAAAAAAATGCTTTATTTGGCTTGTAAAAACGTAAAATATTGATTATCAATAAATTTTAAAGTACCTTTTTTTAAGAAAAAATTTCGATATTTATGAAAATCAATGTTTTTTAAGATTTTTAACGGAATGTTGATATTTTTTTGCTAATTTTACACCTTAATAATATTAACGAAAATGATTACAAAAAATACAGAAAAAGTCTTTCTTTTGGATGCCTATGCGTTGATTTACAGGGCGTTTTTCGCGTTGAACAAAAACCCGAGGATGACATCGAAGGGATTGAATACGTCGGCGATTATCGGATTTTTGAATACGCTGTATGAGGTTTTGAAGAACGAGAAGCCGTCGCATATAGGCATCGCTTTTGATCTGGGCGCCCCTACCCTGCGCACCGAAAACTTCTGCGATTACAAGGCAAACCGTGAGGAGATGCCGCCAGATTTGAGGGCGTCGATACCTTATATCATTGAGATTATAAAAGGTTTCAACATCCCGATTTACGCCGCTGAAGGCTATGAAGCCGACGATGTGATTGGCACCTTGGCGAAAAAAGCCGAGAAAGCTGGCTATTTGACTTACATGATGACTCCTGATAAGGATTTTGGTCAGCTGGTGAGCGACAATATCTTCATTTATAAACCTGCCAAGTTCAACGACCCAGCCACAGTGATGGGTCCGAAAGAGGTTTGTGAGAAATATGGCATCAACACTCCTACGCAACTCATAGATATTCTTGGACTTTGGGGCGATGCGAGTGATAATATCCCAGGCATCCCGGGCGTTGGCGAGAAAACAGCATCGAAGTTTGTGCAGGAATACGGTTCACTTGAAGGATTGCTGGAGCACACCGACGATTTGAAAGGTAAGATGAAGGAAAACGTCATCAATTTTGCTGATCAAGGCAGGATGTCGAAGATGCTCGCGACCATCAACACCAATGCACCGGTTGAGTTTGATGCTGAGGAATTGAAGATAAAGCAGCCGAATTTGCCGGCGCTGCTAAAGATTTTTGAGGAGCTGGAGTTTAGGACTTTTGCTAAAAGAATAGTTTCGGATTATAAGACTTATGAGTCCCATGAGACCGATACGACCTATAAGAAGGAGCCGGAAACAAAGGTAGAAGCGAAAAAAGAAGCACCAAAAGAGCTGGATTTGTTTTCGGAGCTCACAGACGGCGCGGAGAACTCCGAGTACTCGCTGTTTTCTTCAAAGGATACAGCTTCTTCGGTGAAACATGAATATAAAATGGTTTCAACAGAAAAAGAGCTCGATGACTTGCTGAAAATGCTTGAAAAAGCTGAGGTTTTCGCTGTAGATATAAAAACAAATGGAGGAGATTTCTCCACTTCGGTCGAAATGACGTTTGCGGTGAAAGCACACGAGGCATACTCTTGTCATTTCGAGCGAAACGTAACGAAGTGGAGTGAAGTCGAGAAATCCTCTATGAACGGAAACAATCAAATAATAACGGAAAACAAGGATTTCTCCATTCCGCTACGCTCCAGTCGAAATGACAAATTAATGCTGTTTGAAAAAATCTTTAATGATCCTTCAAAAACCATCATCGGGCATAATCTGAAATCGGTTATTGCAGTTTTGCGGAAGCATGGGATAGAGCTTAAAAACAAGCTCTTCGACACCATGATTGCGCACTATCTCATCGAGCCGGAGCAGAGGCATACCATGGATTACCTCGCTGACGTGTATCTGAACTACACCATCACGAAAAATTCTGCTGAGAATGCCGATATCGCTTTTCAACTTTATGAGAAATTTAAGCCGATTTTAGTTGAAAATCAATTGGTTAAGCTTTTTGATGAGATTGAGATGCCATTGGTGCCTGTGCTTGCCACGATGGAAGCCAACGGCGTGAAAATCGACAGCGATAACCTGAAGCAGATCAGCGAGCAGCAGGCTTTGGAGATTAAAGACATTGAAAATCAGATATTTGAAGCGGCAGGAACGGAATTCAACATTGCTTCTCCGAAGCAGCTTGGTGAGGTTCTGTTTGAAAAAATGAAGATAAAAGCGCCGGCGAAAAAGACGAAAACAGGTCAGTATCCGACAGGCGAAGAGGTGCTGCAGAAGATTATCACCGTGCATCCGATAATTCAGCAAATCCTTGATTATCGCGGACTTACGAAGCTGAAATCGACATACGTGGATGCGCTGCCGGCTTTGATAAGCAAAGAAGACGGATTGGTGCATACCTCTTATAATCAGGCAGTTACGGCGACTGGTCGTTTGAGTTCGACAAATCCGAATCTGCAAAATATCCCAGTGAGAACCGACAAAGGCCGTGAGATCCGCAAGGCTTTTGTGCCACGTGACAAAAACCATATCTTGCTTGCCGCTGATTATTCACAAATCGAGCTTCGAATCATCACGCATCTGAGCGGTGACCCAGCGATGAGCGAGGCTTTCCGTGAGGGACTGGACATCCACGCTGCGACTGCGGCTCGTGTTTACAAGGTGCCGATTGAGGAGGTGACAAAAGACATGCGCCGTCACGCGAAGGCGGTGAACTTCGGTATCATTTACGGGATGTCGGCATTCGGGCTGGCGGAGAGATTGGGCATCTCACGCTCTGAAGCGGCATCGATTATCGAAAATTATTTCAAGGAATATGTTGGTATTCAACAATATATCAAAAACAACATCGAGTTTGCGCGTCAGCATGGGTATGTGGAGACAATGCTCGGAAGACGCCGTTATCTGCGCGACATTAACGCCTCGAACAGTGTGGTTCGCAATTTCGCCGAACGCAACGCGGTGAACGCTCCTATACAAGGAAGCAGCGCAGATATGATTAAGATTGCGATGTCGGATATTTATAAGGCAATGAACGACAAGCAGTTACAATCGAAGATGATTCTTCAGGTACACGATGAACTTGTTTTTGATGCGGTAATAGATGAATTAGATGTACTAAAAGAATTAGTTAATGATAAAATGGTAAATGCGCTACCGCTGAATATCCCGGTGGTTGTAGAGTTGAACACTGGAGAAAATTGGCTGGAAGCGCATTAGGAGCCATTAGCTGTTAGCCATTAGCCATTAGCACGTTCTTCCTAATGGCTAATGGCTAACAGCTAATGGCTAAAAAACTAAAATTTATGGCTGAACACAATGAATTAGGTAAATTGGGCGAGCAGCTCGCCCGTGACTTTCTGATTGCCAAGGGTTATCAGATTTTGGAACAGAATTGGAGCTGCGGTCACAAGGAGATCGACATCATTGCGATGGATGGCAAAGAGCTTGTGATTGTTGAAGTGAAGACGCGTCGGGTGACGTTTCTTGTGGAACCTGAAGAGACTGTCGACAAATACAAACAACGTTTCTTGATTTGGGCGGCGGAGTCGTATGTGGAGCGCAACAACCTCGATGTTGACGTGCGTTTCGACATCGTGGCTATCGTGATCGATAAAAACAACGAACATCGGATAGACCATATCGAAAATGCGTTCTATCCGATATTACGTCGCTGATTATCAGTGGATTAGCCTACTGTGCAGCCAGGAGCCACCATCTCGCTTGGAGTGACCACGACCAGACGGCCGTCTTTGTCCTCCGCTGAGAGTATCATGCCCTGGCTTTCTACGCCTTTGAGCTTACGTGGCTCGAAGTTGGCGATGAAGCAGACCTGCTTGCCCACGAGGACCTGCGGGTCGGGGTAGTAATTGGCGATGCCGCTCACGATGGTGCGTTTTTCCATGCCGTCGTCGATGAGGAACTGCAGCAGTTTGTCGGCTTTAGGCACTTTTGTGCATTCCAGAACGGTACCCACGCGGATATCGACCTTTCCGAAGTCGTCGAAACTCACTGTCGGCTTGATGTCGGCAGGTTTCCAGGCGTTGAGCTCGTTCTGTTTCTTGGTGTCTTCCAGCTTCTTGATTTGTGCTTCGACCACGCTGTCTTCGATCTTTTCGAACAGCAGTTCCGGCTGACCGATGACGTGACCGGCGTTGAGTAAAATCGTGGTGTCAGCCTGGTTCCAGCTTGTCACCTCGAGGCCGATCATCTTCTGGAGTTTCTTAGCACTGAATGGCAGGAATGGCTCGCTGAGAATAGCAAGTTTTGCCACTATTTGCAACGAAAGAGCCATCACTGTCTTGGTGCGCTCGGGGTCGGTCTTGAACAGTTTCCAAGGCTCCATCTCGGTGAGGTAACGGTTGCCCAGACGGGCGAGGTTCATCAGCTCGTTGACGCCTTCGCGGAACTTATAGTTTTCGATGAGTTTGCCAATCTTTTCAGGATATTGGTTCATCTCAGCGATGACTTCCTTGTCGCGGTCGTTGAGGTTTTCCAAAGCCGGCACGGCACCTTCGTAGTATTTGTGTGTCAGCACCAGGATACGGTTGACGAAGTTTCCGAAGATGGCAAGAAGCTCGTTGTTATTTCTATCCTGATAGTCCTTCCATGTGAAGTTGTTATCTTTTGTCTCTGGAGCGTTTGCTGTCAGGACATAGCGCAGGATATCTTGTTTTCCTGGAAATTCCTGAAGATATTCGTGGAGCCACACTGCCCAGTTGCGTGATGTCGAGATTTTGTCGTTTTCGAGGTTGAGGAACTCGTTGGCGGGCACGTTTTCAGGCACTATGAAGCCGTCGCCGTATGCCTTGAGCATGCAAGGGAATATGATGCAGTGGAACACTATGTTGTCTTTACCGATGAAATGCACCATCTTGGTATCCTCTGATTTCCACCATTTTTCCCAGTTGTCGCCGCGTTTCTCGCATATTTCCTTGGTATTTGAGATATATCCGATAGGAGCGTCGAACCACACGTAGAGCACTTTGCCTTCGGCGCCTTCAACAGGCACCGGCACGCCCCAGTCGAGGTCGCGGGTGACGGCACGAGGCTGCAGTCCGCCGTCGAGCCAGCTCTTCACCTGGCCGTAGACGTTGGTTTTCCATTCCTTATGTCCTTCGAGAATCCACTGGCGGAGCCATGTCTCGTATTGTTCGAGAGGCAGGTACCAGTGTTTCGTCATCTTTTTCACCAGTTTGGCGCCGCTGATTGCTGAATGCGGGTCGATGAGTTCTTCTGGGCTGAGTGTGCTGCCGCATTTCTCGCACTGGTCGCCATAGGCGCGGTCGTTGCCGCATTTCGGGCATGTTCCGATGATGTAGCGGTCGCTCAAGAACTTGTTGCGCTCAGGGTCAAAGAACTGCTCAGTCTCACGTTCGATGAACTTGCCTTCTTTGTACAGCTTCTCGAAGAACTCTGCCGCTGTGGCGTGATGAATCTTCGATGTTGTACGTGAGTAGATGTCATAGCTCATGCCGAAGTCCTCGAATGATTTCTTAATCATCTCGTGGTAGCGGTCGACGATATCCTGAGGTGTGACGCCTTCTTTTTCAGCTTTGATGGTGACAGGCACTCCGTGTTCGTCGGAGCCGCCGATAAACAGTATGTCTTCGCCTTTCATGCGGAGGTAGCGGACGTAGGTGTCGGCAGGGACGTAGACGCCGGCGAGGTGGCCGATGTGAACCGGGCCGTTGGCGTAAGGAAGCGCTGTTGTTATCAGATAACGTTTGAAATTCTTTTCCATTTTACGAAATTTTTCAAACTGCAAAAATAAGGTTTTTTCTTGAAAAAAGAATGAGATTTTTAAGATTATGCAAAAAAGAGTCTGGGAAAAAATTCCAAAGGCTTCTTTTTTTGCATAATCTTAAAAACCAGTTTTGAAACAAGTTTCTAAGGTTTGGTTTTTCCGAATATGCAAAAATCAGTCTGGATATGCTTCGCATACCGCAAGGCCTGATTTTTTGCATATTCTACAAAAACTGGATTGTTATTCTTTCAAGAATTTCGTTGTAGAACTGTCGATGGTGATGAAATACATTCCTTCTGGCAATGATGATACGTCAATTTGATGGTTTTCAGATGTGATATTGCCGATCAGCAGAGTTTGTCCCATGAGGTTGGTGATACGGTATTCTGAATTGATATTTTTTGATAGGACAAATAGGACAGAATGGGACGGATTAGGATATATAACAAATTCGTTACCATCTTCAATCTCTTCGACACCGAAATGATGATCTTCATAAATTTTATCGCAGTCTTGTTCGCCATAGTGGAAAACGAGTTCGCCATTTTGCCAGAAGCAGCGGATACCTTCCACACGGCAGCCTTTGGCCATCAATTTTTCTGGGAAGAAGCTGGTGAGGTGACCTATTCCACACACTATTTCACCGCTGAAAATGTCAGCATCATCGCTCACTCTCAGCATTTTTAGTTGTCGACTTTCGTAAGTGTATTGTTCCACAGCGTCAACGTGCACAGTGATGCTTTCGTTGCCAACTTTTATTTCCCATTCGTCGCCTTCTTCCGCGCCAAAGTCATAGAGGATTGTAAATTCGTTTAAAGTCTTGTTCCACCAATAAACCTTGTCGTTGCGCTCATAAATATATTCGTGAGTGATTATGTCGGTCTTATCTTTGTCATAAAGTGTGTTGATTCTCACCAAGATATGAATTGGATGGTCGTTGATTGTGGTATCAGCAGCCATTTCAAGATATTGGTAAGTGACGCTGCCGTCGTCGTTGGTGATTTCGTAATACCATTCGCTACCCAACAAAGGATAATTCGGCTCATTATAAACAAAAACAGGGAATCCGTCGTTTGACAAATCAACATCTTCAAACCATGTACAGTTTTCGTAAGCGCTGTGATTCAAAGCCTCAAGCAAGTCGTTGGTGCCGAACATAGGCTCGTCAAGAATCCAGCTTGTTGGCGTAGCACCTTGATGGAACGATGTCGCGACAGTCATTATCGTATAAGGCACACCAGGATAACCTTCTCCCGGAAGTCCGTTTTCAAGCCAATAGCAATTGTAAGGCTGTCCTGATTGGATGAATCCGACGATATTTCCCAAATATCCAGTTTCTTGTGCGGAAATTTCACCAGTATTATACACATTGTGGACATCGCCCATCGAGAATCCCACAATGCCTCCTGCGTAACTATAGTCTGTGACTACATTGCCTCTATTGTACGAATTGGAAATCACACCGCAAGATAAAATGCTTCCTCCGATACCACCGACACACAAGGTGCCACCATACCCTGTCCCTGTACCATAAACTATGGAATTGTTGACGCATCCTTCAACTGTGCAGTAGTTCATTCCTCCTACGATGCCACCAACCATCATGCTTTTTACATGGAAATACTGCGTATTGTCGGTGCTGCAGTTCGAAATATGATATTGCGCATTATCCGATTCGTCATTGACACATCCAACGATGCCGCCGGCATATAATGAGCTTTCAACAATCACAGATTCAACTCTGCAATTTGAAATTCGAAAAGCAGGTTCAATGATTTGGGATACCCCGATTGGTGTGCCAGCATATCCCACGATGCCACCTGCATATGTATAGCTTCCTGTAGTCCTGATATAACTGTCATAAGCAGTGCAGTTCAACACATCGGTGCGACTCGCAAACCCCACCACGCTACCGACATATCCGCCGATTCCACTGATAGAGCAATTAGTCATGTTGATATTCTTTATTTCAGCGTTGTCGGTATAACCGAAAAGGCCTCCAAAATAATCCAAACCATTTTCAATATTCTGATATAGTCCATAAATAGTGTGTCCGCCACCATCGAAATGCCCTGTAAAACAATGTAGTGCATAGTTGTTGTTCTCATATTCATGTATGCCTATTGAAATCCAGGGGATGTTTTCTCCTGTACAACTTGCCAGACTTATATCTTCCGTCAGAACATAATAAGCGTCACCTCCAATGTCGTTGTTGGTTTGATATGCAAGCAAAGCAAGCTGTTTGGCGGTCGAAATCTGATAAGGATTTTCAGCAGAGCCGTCGCCTCCATCGTATGATTCGGCAATGGTACCGTCCCAACAATACTCAACGATGTTTTCAAACTCATTCCAACCTGGAGCGTTTTGATAAGCCTCTACGTAGCCGGCTGGCACATAAACTGGGATAGTCCTTGAGACATGAGCGAAAGAGTGATCGATATCACTCTCAACATACATTGAGGGTGGATAGGGATTGAAAGAATAGATTTTAGTTATCGCAGAACAGTTATAGAAAGCGGCCTCTTGGATATTGGTCACGGAAGCTGGAAGATGAAGCGCTCCGGTCATGCCTCTTTCAAATGCAAATTTTCCGATTTCAACGATGTCGTTAGGAATCACACTATTCTTGCAGCCTGCGATAATTGTCTTAGTTTCTCTTTTGATGATACAATTACCCTCTGAATAATACACAGGATTACCTGCCTCAACGCTGATGGACGTAACATTTTGCGTGCCTCTGAAAGGATTCTGTTTATAAATCGGTTCTTCTATTTCAATTACAGAACTCGGTATATGAATTTCTTTAAGAGCTGTACAATAGGCGAAAGCGTCATGTCCAAATCTTGTCAATGTACTTGGAAACGATACATGTTTCAAGAAACCACAATTAATAAACATATCTGTAGGAATGACGGTGACACCCTCAGGAATAACGACATCTGTCAACTTCGTAGCGGCAAAACATCCATTGCCATATTGGATGTCCTTTTCAGGTAAGGTCAAAGTGTTCAGCCACGAACCGACAAAAACACGTTCTCCCATTGCATCAACGGATTCTGGAAGTGTCAAATGTTTTATATGTGTATGATAAAAAGCCCAACTTCCAATATATTTGACAGTGTTTGGAATTTCAACAGAAGTAATATTGCATTCATAGAAAGCATGGTCCGTTATTTCGATTATAGTCCATGTGTTTTGTCCTATTGTGATAGTAGCTGGAATGATAAGGTCGCCTTCTGGTTTGGTGTAGTTGTAATAGTAGTTGCCACCACCGCCAGGACAGGGATAAGTCACGCTAAGGGTATGATTTTCAGAATCCAATATGTTGAAATACAAAACATGATTAGACGGACTGATGCCCATTAAGTTGTAAGCCTGCACATTTCCGATGGCAATAATCATCAAAAAAAGGAGAGTAAATAATTTGTTTTTCATTGTATTAATGTTTATTTGTTATTTTTTAATTTGAGATTTCTCCACTACGCTTCGCTTCGGTCGAAATGACGAGGGATTATATCGCATTAATAATTTCTTCAAAACTTCGTGTGTCATTTGGCAATCCCATTTTCAACTGCCTGATTCTTGTTTTTCGTTTGTAGAACGAGTCGGTTTGCGTATCCAACAAGATGGAAATCACCTGGTTGGAAAAGCCGTTTTTGCAGAGGCAGCAGATGCGCACGTCCCATTTGCCGAGCTTTGGATAAGTGGCAAGCAGCCGCTTCGAGAAGTCGTTGAAAATCATGTCGGTGAGACTGATGAAATCGTCCCAGTCGCTGTCGTCCAAAGTGAAATCCATCGTCTCGGAGGTGAGATGTTCGCCAAGGTTCTTGGCAGTGACAAACACCTTGTTACTCAGCATGATTTTGTTGCGAATCTCCAACTCTTTTTCTAACGCTTTTATCTTGTTTTCATTGATTTTCTTTCTGATAATCAATAGAATAATTAGAAATGCTATTACTGATAACGCGATTATAAGATAAAGTTTCAAGCTGTGGTTGCGATGCAGGCTCTCCATGGCGTTTTTCTGCACTTTCAGCTCGTATTCCGACTTCAATCGCTGCATAGTCTCGCTTGATTGTTTCTGCTCCGATTCAAGCATGTTTTCGGAGAAAAGTTGCTGATAATAAACCGCTGATTTGTAGTCGCCTTCATAATATGCGACAGCGTAAAGCGTCTGATATACCGACATTTTCACGCCTGGACGTTCGCTGCGCAATGCCTCTTTGAGGTGTTTCTTTGCATCATCAAAATTATTGGAATAATAATATAAGATGCCAAGAGTCATGTGGGCGATGTTGATATCATCATTTGATAATTCACCGTCCAATGCCTTGTTTACACATTCAATTCCTTTAGCAAAATCGCCGATTTCCATGTAATAGTCGCGTCCCATTTCGAGATAAAGGTCGATTAGCATGGCATTATCGTTAAGTGATGTTGCGATGCAGAATGCCGAGTCGTAATATTGTTTGGCGAGAGTGTATTGTTCTTGCGAGCGCACCGCTCTGCCGCAGTTGCGATAGGCATTCATCATGCCTGTGGAATCGTTCAATATCTTGAAACAGCGCAACGCCTCGTTGTGAGCGTCGAAAGCACCATCGAAAAGCCCGTGTTTGAGGTAAAGGGCACCTAAATTATCATTGATATCCGCAACCAATTGTAGAGACTCACGGCCGTGCATTTTTACATCATTATTCAACAATTCCAATCCTTGTAAAAAGCATTCCGCCGCCTCTTCCGAATGGCGTTCCTCGCGCAGTCGCACGCCTTCCTCAAAAAGCGCACGTGCCTTCTCTTCATTCTTTTTGCCATCACAGGCGGTGAGTATCAAAATTGAAGCGAACAGGATTAAGTATTTTGTTCGAATTTTCATCAATGCAAAATTATACAAAAAAACAATCTGTCAAGAGGTTGTTGATGCCAGTTGACAAATTGTCCCTATAATTTTAAAATGTCCGAATGTAAATTATTGATAAACAATTATATACAAATGAACTTATAATGTTTTGTCCTTATAAAAAAATAAGGTTTTTCAGAACATGGTTTTAAAAATTAGTATCAGTTTGGGTAATTATGTGAATTTTTAATAATTTTGTGACGTCAAAAAATGGTAAGATGAAATTTTTAAAAGTCATAGTGGCTGTATTTCTTGTATTTGTGATGGTTTTTGTCTGGATGGAGAGCTTATATGCACAGGTCTGGGCATCTATTGGTCGAGCAGTTTGCAGATAGAAAGCCTAGAGAGTGCGTGGAGCTTGCATTTTGATAATGTTGATTGTCATGTATGCGGCACACTAAGCGGCAGTCCTTCTTTTGATAGGTAGAACATATAGAGTATGACGGTCTTATCACCGCGATTCTCACCATGATGGACGGTGCCAACCATCTCGACAACGGCCTCACCTTCATGTACGACCTTCTCTGTACCGTTTTGAGCGACGATGGTCAGCTCGCCCTGCACCAGAATGCCGCAGTTCATCGCATCGTGGTGATGCCATCCGAGTTTTTGCCCTTGCGGAATAACATATTTCATTGCTACAATCTCTGGTCGGCCCAGAAAATAATCAGGCAAATCAGCACCATCCCAGCTTTGCGAGGTACGGATAAGTTCTATAGTTTCTAATTGATTCATTTTTCACTAAGTTCTTTTAACATCTCGAGATATTCCTTATACGCTGCTGTTCCGGCGAAGTCTTTGAGGGCGTCGGCGAGGATGGTGTAATACCACACTATGTCTTCTTTGCCATTGGGGGCGCTGAAGCGTTGCCAGAGGTCGTCGCCGATTTTATGGTAGTCGGTAACGATGTTGTAGAGGTTGGAGTATTTGTCGCCGAATGCCACTATCTTGCTGTCGAGAGGTGCTGTGGCGATGATGTCGGCCTGTGCTTGTTTGCGGTCGCGCCATGGGGCGTCGTGCGGCAGTTGTGAGGTATCTATCTGCACCAGTGATGCCACGCGTTCGCCGAACTCCTGGCGTATCTGTTCGATGGTGACGTCGGTGTCTTCCACGGTGTCGTGCAGCATGGCGGCAGCCAGCATCTCGGGGTCATCGGTGAGTGTGGCGACGATGCAGGTGGCTTCCATAGGGTGGAGTATATAAGGATAACCCTTGCCTTTGCGCGGTGTGCCGGCATGGGCGTCGATGGCGAATTTCGCGGCTTTATCGAATAGATCGGTGTTCATATCTAAATTAAAACTTTATATGATATTGACTCTATGTGCTTGTTTGAAGATACGTTCGGCCGACTGGACGTTGTAGTCGTTCTTGCCGTAGAGGGTGTCGAACATACGGACGAGGCCTGCTTCGCCGAAGCCTTTTTTCAGGATGTAGACGATGCAGAGGTTCTGCAGTGCTATTGATGATGCCAGGATGTCGAGGCCGGTGCCTGCCAGTTGTACGAGAGCCAGCTGATAAGCGCTGTCGCTGTAATCGTTTCTCATCCGCACCACGTCGCCGATAGTCTCCATCTTCAGCAGCAGCAGGACGTTAAAATAAGGCATCAGGCTGTCGTCGTACACCTCGGCATGGTTGATGTTGGCCATCTTGTCGACGAGTCGTCGGAACGGGTTGAGTGCTATGAAAGAGCGGAAGGTGTCGCCGTTGAATGGCACCTCATCGAAGTTGCCGCTTGCCACGAGCGACTGCACCTTACGGCGGTATTCCGTGATGTCTTTACGTATCTGGCTGAACTGCTCGTCGGCGAGCTCGAGGATGCCTGCCAGACGTGTCATGCTGCGCTGGTATTCACGCGGTATCTCGACATCGGTCTTATAGCCCATGTCGTGTTGCATGTTAGCCCACACATGCTGCAGGGTGCTGCGCATCTGTAACTCGAAACGTATCTCGTTGAGTTCGGGCATTGCCGGGTCTTCGTATAATGTTTTCGGCAAACGGCAGATATAATGCAGCGACATGTATCCGAAGCGGTCTATCTCCAGCATCTTACGCTTGTCGACGGTGTTGTCCCAGTCGATCTCGAACAGTTTCTCGGCGATGGCGGCGATGACATCCACCTCGTCGCTAAAAAATGTGATGATGCGCACGCCGAGGATATCGGTGATATCGTCAAGAGAGTGGTATTTGTAGCCTTTCAGCTCCAGCTTGCCGGTGAGGCTCTGTTCGGTCTTGATGCGGGAGTCGATGCCTGCCACAATGATGTGATTCTCGTCGAGATATTGCTGAAGGCGTTCTGTCACTATGGAGCGTAGCTTTTCGAAGACAGGCAGTTTCTTGCGATATTTGTCGAGAATCATCTCGCAGTGCATATCCAGTTTCATGTTGAAAAATATTAATTATACTATAATTTTCACTCTGAAGCCCAGCGTGGTAGGTTCCTCGACGATCCCTTTGGAAAGCTCTTTGACGGGAATCATCAGGCTCTGGTCAATATCTTGAATTGGCGAGTTGCTGATATCGCGAATCATGAAGTCGATGGCAGTCACATTGTTCTGTTCGCTATGTGTCAGACGCACGGTGAGCGGGCGGTAGTTTGGCAAAACCTGTTCTATCATCTGGTTGGTAATTTGTTCCACCGCATCGTTTTTCGCTGCGATGTTGTATTTGATGCAGAACTGTGCCATGCTGGAATGCATTCCAAGGAGGTCGAAGTCAGGGTTATCGACTTCGAACACCAGCTTGTGGATGCGTTGCACGAAGGCTTTGGTGGCGCTGTGCACAGGGTTCTCGAATATCTGCTGTGGTGTGCCGTCTTCGTGGATGTAGCCGTCGTACATGAAGAAGATGCGTGTGCTGACATCGTGGGCGAACTTCATCTCGTGGGTGACGATGAGCATGGTCATGCCTTCCTTTGCGAGTTGTCGGATGACGCTGAGCACCTCGCCCACCATCGTTGGGTCAAGGGCAGAGGTGGGCTCGTCAAAGAGAATCACCTCGGGGTGCATAGCCAGACAACGGGCGATGGCAATACGCTGTTTTTGTCCGCCCGACAGGTCTGACGGCATGGCGTGGGCTTTCTCGGCGAGTCCCACCTTACGCAGCAGCGAGATGGCTTCTTCTTCGGCTTCTTGTTTGCTGATGCCGCGCAGAAGCATCGGTGCCATGGTGATGTTGTCGAGGATGGATAGATGATCGAAGAGGTTGAAGCTCTGGAACACCATGCCCACTTTCTGGCGTAGCTTGTTGAGCGGGTATCCTTTTGCGAGGATGTTTTCGCCGTCGACGATGATTTCGCCACTTGTCGGAGGGTCCATCACGTTGATGGCGCGCAGCAGGGTGCTTTTGCCAGTGCCCGATGGTCCTATGATACTGATGACCTCGCCTTTGGAGATCTCGCAGTTGATATCTTTCAAAACCTGCAGCTTCGAGCCGTCAGGGTTGGTGAATGTCTTGGTAAGATGTTTTATAGTAATCATAATCATTTCTTGTTTTCATTTTTAACGATGAGATCCAATGCTTTGCCCAAAAGCCAGGCTAAGATGAAATATAATATTGTGACGATGAGCAGTGGGAAGAATGCGTCGAAGGTGCGAGAACGGATGATGTCGCTGGCGCGTGTGAGGTCCTGGATGGCGATATAACCCACGATGGAGGTGGTCTTCAACAGTGAGATGGCTTCGCCTTTGTATACTGGCATCACGTTGCGAATTGCCTGTGGAGCCACGATATGGCGGAAAGTCTGCCATTTGGTGAGGCCCAGTGCCAGGCCTGCTTCGCTCTGTCCCTTGCTCACGGCGTTTATCGCTGTGCGGAACATCTCGCTGACGTAGGCGGCGAAGTTCAGTGCGAAGGATATCACAGCCACTGCCGTGCCTCCCATGCCCGTTGGCACCAATATGACGTAGAACATTATCATCAGGAACACCAGCATTGGGATGCCGCGCATGATGTCGATATACGCTGCCGCTGTTTTGGCAAGCCATTTACGGCGGCTCATGCGCATCCAGCAGATGCCTGCGCCGACGAGCGAGCCCAGCAATATTGCGAGCACGGAGATCTTCACCGTCTCCCAGAGGCCGTCGGTGATGTACGTCCAACGGTTTTCGACGATGAGGTTGTTATACACCATCTCCTTCATCTTTGTGAAGAAACTTGCGGAGGCTTGTGCGTTCTCGTCTTTCACATAATATGCGGAGCGTATGCTTCCATAGCTGGATGAGAAATCCATGGTCTTCTGTCGTTCCTCGGTGATGAAGATACCACCGGTAAATATGTCGATTTTGCCGGTCTGCAGTGCCGTAATAGCCGAAACTAAAGGATAAAACTCAAAAACGACAGGACGTCCGGCATAACGTCCGAACCGTAGTAGCAGTTCAGGCTCCAAGCCACGCCAGTCGTCGCCCGCATGATAATCCATAGGTGGCAATTCTATACATGGGGCCACGCGGAGCGGTTTGCCTGTAGGCACTGGACCCAGGTCGGGTATCTTGGCCTCGGAATAGTTATCGCATAGTAACCAGCGGTCCCAGATTTCCTTCATCTCGCCGGTGGCGATGAGGGAGTCGATGAAATATGACAGTGAGTCGCGAAGCCCAGGCTCGTTTTTCCTCATGGGGAATCCGCAAGGTATCGCCTCGTCGCCATAGAAGGCGACACGAAGCCCGAGCCGTCTCATCTCTTCTGACGAGAGGCTGCTTTCGTCTTCGACAAAGACATCCACTTTGCCTTGTGAGAGTGCCATCAAAGCGTCGGCAGTTAAGTTAAACTTCATTGTGGTGATGTCGGTACGTTTGGACAGACGTAAATCGTGGGCGGTGCCCGTCATCATACCTACCTTCAGCCCGCTGAGGTCGGCTTCGGAGTGCATCTCCTTCAGCTGTTGGTTTTCCTTACAGCTTGTCAGAAGAAGCATCAGGACCGCAGCCATTACTAAAAATCTTCTTTTCATAGTGCTTGGTGTTTGTAGGTTGCCAATGTTTATTAAATTGCAAATATAATTATCTGATAATCTGCATGTTTTTTGTATCCACCAGATGGCGGTCGGTGAGTTTGAGGCTTGGGATGACAGGCAGTGCCATGAAGGACATGGTGATGAATGGTGACATCATCATGCAGCCTGTTTTGTGTACCATTTCGTGCAGCATCATCGTGCGGAAGGCTATCTCATGGCCATTCAACGGAGTCATCAGTCCGGCAATGGGCAGAGGTATGTCGTTCATCTCGTTGGCACTGACCACCACGAGTCCTCCTCCCATCTCGATGACACGGTTGACGGCCCGCACTATGTATGTGTCGTTGGAGCCTATGGCCACGATGTTGTGGCAGTCGTGGGCCACTGAGCCTGCGATGGCGCCTTGGGTGATGCCGAAGCCTCGTATCAGGCCAACCTTGGGTTTTGCTCCTGGCTGGAAACGGTTATATACCACTATCTTCTGCACCTCAAGCCAAGGATATGTTTCGCTAAACCAGCTGTCGGTCATGTTCACCTCATCATGTTCAGTGAGCAGGCTGCCGTCGGTGGCACAGATGATATGTTCGGTGTCACCGGGTTTGATATGGTAAAATATGTCCTTTTCAGTGATGGGTGTGGCCTTGAAGTGATTGGGATAATTCGGAAAACTATCCAAAAATTCGGAAATTTTCTGCTGAGAGTACACGGCTTGATCAGTTGAGTTGTAATCAAAGACCTCCTCTCCTCTGATGATTGTTTTCTGAACCCTGAAGTGTGGTCCGATGTTATCTGTTATGATAAATGTGGCTGGGTCGCCTTTTTGCAGCAGTCCCCAGTCGAGGTGATAGTGCCGTTGGGCATTGACGCACGCAGCCTGCAGTATGTCCCAAAGGTCGTATCCGTCAGCCAGTGCCCGTTTCACGATGTTATTGATATGTCCGTGCACGAAGTCTTCAGTGTGGCAGTCGTCGGTGCAGAACATCACCATATCAGGGTTTTCCCCGATGAGCGGACACAGCTGTTCGTAATCTTTGGCGGCGCTGCCCTCTCGTATGATGACTTTCATACCTGCATTGATGCATGAGAGGCCTTCTTCCAGCGTCGAGCATTCATGTTCGGTGGTGATGCCAGCGGCTGCATACCGGTTACGCTGGTTGTACATCAGTCCGGGAGCGTGGCCATCAACAGGCTTGCCGTAGCGTCGGGCGGCTTCTATCTTACGCAGCACCTTTTTGTCGCCTGCCATCACGCTTTGGTAGTTCATCACCTCGGCCAGAAAGCCGATGTCATCGCGTGCCATCAGTTTTTCGATGTCTTCGGCATCGATAGTGGCGCCGTTGGTCTCCATGTCACCTCCCATGGCTGGCACACAGCTGGGAGCGCCGAAGCAGAAGTTGAATTGTGCCATCTGTCCCGAGCGTATCATAAAATCAACGCCCGCCACGCCAAGCACATTGGCAATCTCGTGGGGGTCGGTGACCACACCGATGGTGCCGTGGCTCACGGCGATGCGTGCAAACTCGTGAGGCACCATCATGCTGCTCTCGATATGCACGTGGCTGTCGATGAAGCCCGGCATCAGATAAGGATACGGCTTTTCTCTTTTGGGAAGCTCGCAGCTTTTTATATCGACGACCTTCCCGTTTTTCACGGTCAGCGTGCCGTTGATAATCTTGCGTGCCATCACGTCAACAATATGTCCTTGGTAATAAGTCTCTTCGTTTGTCATCCTCGCCATTGTAAAAAAACTAAACGGTAATAGAGACGCAAATTTACATAAAATTTCGGATTAAAAAAAAGAAAATGAAGATTTTTATGTATTTTGTGCCAAATATTATTAAAGCGGCGACCTTAAAGCCCTTAAGGCCATTAAAGCCCTTAAAGTCGCCGCTAAAAGCCATTAAAGTCGCCGCTAAAGGCCCTTAAGGCCCTTACATCGCCAGCAGCACCAGCAGCTGGGCGGTGAAGATTCTTAAAAACATCGTCAGAGGATATACTGTGGCGTAGCCCATGTTGGGCAGTTTGCAGCCTTCTGGGGCGATGTTGTTGGCGAAGGCGAGTGTCGGAGGGTCGGTGTGAGAGCCGCCGATGAAGCCCATGAGGGTGTAGTAGTTAATTTTTAATACCAGACGACCAAATGTCGCCACAATTATTGGAGGCACCATGGTGATGATGACGCCGTAGAGCACCCAGATGTAATGTTCTGTCACTGTGGTTACGAACACGCCGCCAGCGCCGAGGCCCACGCCTGCTAAGAACAGCGCTATGCCCACCTCACGGAGCATCCACACGCCATGGCTGTCGGTGAAGTCGGTGGTGAGCCAGCCTTTCTTCACGCCCATCCAGCTGCCTATGATGGCGGCTACCAAAGGACCGCCTGCCAGACCGAGTTTCAGAGGAGCGTCCATGCCCACAGGAATCGGGATGGAGCCGATGACGATGCCGACGGCGATGATGATAAACAACGGGATGAGGTTGACCTTATGACGCTGCGTTGTCGGGGTGGCCGACTTAGTCTCTATTTCGATGCCCAGGTCGGAAGGTTCGTTTTTCACATCGATTTTGCACAACGGGCGCAAAATGATGCATGTCGTAATCATTCCCACGACGGCTAAAGGATAGGTGACAGCGTAGCCAGCTGCCAAACGGTCGGCGGCACCTGTGATGCCAAGGTCGGTGACAGCCTGCTGTGCTGCCGAGAGACCTGGTGTGTTGGTGATGGCACCGGTGTAGACGCCAGTCATGTCGGCGAGGCTCTCGTTCGCAAGCTTGGCGATGATGACAGTAACCACAACACCGAGTCCCACGTTGACAAGTGCCATGAGGTTCATCGCCAGACCGCCTTTTTTAAACGATTTGAAGAAGCCTGGTCCCACCTGCAAGCCCACGGCAGTGACGAACAAAATCAAGCCGAACTCCCTGATGATGTGGAGCATGTTGTTGTTGAGCGTTACGCCGAGCGCACTCAAGATGATGCCCACAAACAGCACCCATGTGATTCCCAAAGAGATTTTGGCGACTTTTATTCTGCCAAGGAGCAGTCCTAAAAATATCGACACTGCGAGGTAAAACACCGTCGGTCCGACGCCGGAGCCTGTGAAGAGATTGTACATTTTAGTTTAAAGTTGAGAGTGTAGAGTTTAGAGTAGTTGAAAAGTTTAAAGTATAAAAGTTTTAAAGTGAAATTGCCCCACTAATGCAGGGCAATTTCCGACATATTTGCTTTTTATAAATTAGTCACCAAGTGTTGCAACCATGACGGCTTTGATGGTGTGCATACGGTTCTCGGCTTCGTCGAACACGATGCTGTTCTTGCCTTCGAACACTTCTTCTGTCACTTCGATGCCGTCGAGGCCGAACTGTTTGTTGACGTCGCGGCCGACCTGTGTCTCGAGGTTGTGATATGCTGGGAGGCAGTGCATGAACTTGCAGTTCGGGTTGCCTGTCATGTCCATCATCTTCTGGTTGACCTGGTAAGGACGGAGGAGGTCGATACGCTGTTTCCAGACCTCAGCTGGTTCGCCCATTGATACCCACACGTCGGTGTAGAGGAAGTCGCAGCCTTTGACGCCTTTCGCGACGTCGTCGGTCACTGTGACCTTTGCGCCTGTCTCTTTAGCGATTTTCTTGCAGGTGTCGATGAGTTCTTTTGAAGGCTGAAGCTCTTTTGGAGCCACGATGCGGACGTCCATACCCATCTTTGCGCCGCCGACCATCAAGCTGTTACCCATGTTGAAGCGGGCGTCGCCGATGTAAGCGTAAGTGACCTGATTGAGAGGTTTGTCGACATGTTCCTGCATTGTGAGGAAGTCGGCGAGGATCTGTGTCGGGTGGAACTCGTTGGTGAGGCCGTTCCAAACCGGGACACCGGCATATTGTGCGAGCTCTTCCACTGTCTTCTGGGCGAAGCCGCGGTATTCGATACCGTCGTACATACGTCCGAGAACGCGTGCTGTATCCTTCATTGATTCCTTAACACCGATCTGTGAACCTGTCGGGCCGAGGTAAGTGACGTGAGCGCCCTGGTCGTAAGCTGCTGTCTCGAAAGCGCAGCGTGTACGTGTCGAGGTCTTCTCGAAAATGAGGGCGATGTTCTTGCCTTTCAAACGTGGCTGTTCTGTGCCGGTGTATTTGGCGTGCTTGAGGTCAGCAGCCAATGTGAGGAAGAACTTGATTTCTTCTGGAGTGAAGTCTAAAAGCTTCAGGAAGCTTCTGTTTCTGAGGTTAAATGCCATAATTATTTTATTTTTAAGTTGTTATCAAAATTTTTGCAAAAGTAGTAATTTTTTTAATGATAATAGGTATATAAAAATATTTTTAACATTTTTGTTGTACGTATTAAAAAATGTAGTAATTTTGCAGCTCGAAAAATGATGCATCCTTAGCTCAGTTGGTAGAGCAATTGACTCTTAATCAATGGGTCCAGGGTTCGAATCCCTGAGGATGTACAAAAATTTCAGAAGAGACGTCATAATAGACGTCTTTTTTTTTGTTTAAATTTAATTTTTTTATATTTTTGCGACTTGATTCTATGAAAAAAACAACATACATATTGTTATATGTTTTTGCGATTGTGTTGACAGCCTGCACGGAAGTTATTGTTGCGCAACCGGCCGACACTCTCTATTCGGAGAAGATGGTGATGAGCATATATGGCAGACAGCCTGAACTCAGTGTTGAGAGGATTTGTCAGGCCAGCGGTTTTGCCAACGCTGACACTTTCACTCGCAACTTCAAGGCCAAATACGGCCTGACTCCTACCGCTTACCGCACCACTTTGGGGTAAAGACCATCCGACATTTTGTCTGAAATCATCCGACATCTTGTCTTTTTATCCGTTTATTTGTCGAAAACCATCCGACCATTTATCTGCGTTGCTTCGCGCATGTGTATTTGTAGTATTTTTACATACTACTTTTTTAACTTTAAAAATCATAAATTATGAGAAAATTATCTTTACTATTCATGGCTATGGTGACCTCATTTGCGCTACAAGCCCAGTGGACCGATGACCCGGTCACAAACAACCGCATCAGCAACTTTGAAAACCTAACAGTTCCTGGCGGATTCTTAATCATGACAGACGCAGTGACCAACGACACTTACGTCAAATGGAACTCCCTTGGGGGCGGCAACGGTGTGGCCCCTACATTGCAACGTCTCACCGCTGACGGCACGCCACAATGGGGCGAAAGCGGCATCCGTTTCAATCAATTTGATTTTTTGACTTCGACGGCAACGGCGGATACCGCGCTGAAATCATCGCCAGCAACGAAAGCGGAGCTTGGGCTTTAGGCTCTGACAACGAAAATCTTTATCTGCAGTATGTCAACGCCGATGGCACGTTGAACCCACTAATCACCATCGAACCGGACAACGACACCACCCAATGCATGTTCGGAAAGCTCGTCCTCCGCGATGACAACAGCGTTTTCCTTACCTACGAACAAGTGTATGTTTACCCAGGTGAAAGTTCGTTAAGTGGAATCGTGGATATCCATCTCACAGGCTACACCAAAGATGGTACACAAACCGTTCCAGACACCAAATTGTTGGGTAAAGTGAACAATATAGTGACCTACACCCACGAGGTTGTGCCAGACGGCTTAGGCGGTGCATACGTATATATAGAGGTTGGAGATAGTGAACTTCACGAGTTTAATAACATTCATGTATGCCACTACGATGCCAATGGCAACAACACCATTAGCGACACCCTCGGTGTCACAGTACACACCCCTGAACAAGAACACCTCTATGTTGACCCCTATGCCTCCGTCGATCCTGTTTCTCACGACCTGCTCATCACCTACTTACAGAAAAACATATCTCAACATGAACCAAAAGTATTTGTAAACCGCATCACCGCCACAGGTGAGCGCGTTTGGGACGAAGGTGTCCTGGTTTTCGACAACCAAGGCAATCCTCTCTCGATACCTATGGTCTCTGCTTTTGAAGACGGCAGTGGTTTCTCTGTGATTTATTACAAAGGTGATGATATACTTAGCCCCAACACCACCATCGAGGCTGTTGGTATGGACATGAACTGCAATGTGTTGTGGCAAACCACAATGAGCTCAACATTGTATAGGAGAGACTTCACGAAATCAATTCAAGGCTTCAACAATGGACAACTTGTCTATATATGGGGAAACCACCACACTGGTATGCTCTACGGCCAGAACATCGGCGTTGACGGCTCAATGGGCCAGGGATTGGATGTGGAAGAAATCTTCGAAGATGAAGAAATCATCACTATAGTAAAAATCTACAACGTCAACGGACAGCTTATGCAGAGCACGAACTTGAACGAACTCAACACCGGCGTTTACATCATCCAGGGAGAGACAGAGAGCGGCAAGATTGTGAACAAGAAAATCGTTTTAACGAAAAAATAAATCCAACATGGATTAAAAATTGTTTTTATATGATAAAAAGTAGGGATGATATGTATATCATCTCTATTTTTTTATTATTTTTGCATCGCTTTACATAATACTATTTGACTATGAAACGATTACTATACGCATTGATAGTGGCTGTTGTGCTTTCGGGATGCACAGGAAACAAGGCAACAAAACGTGAACCGCAACTTTCGGACACGCTTTATACGGCTGCGGCTGCAATGAAGATTTATGCCTATAATCCTGAACGCGCATTGCTCATCATCGACTCGGCAGAGATCGTGGGAAACCTCACGCCAAACAACGCCGCTTTGCTTCGCGCTAAGGTGTTCACCATGGCGTTTGAGGCGGAACGCCTTGACTCGGCACAGCGTATATGCTTGAATCTGCTGAATAGCGACTATGTGAAAGAAGCCAGCAACCACGAGACAGTGCTCGACCTGATGGTTGCCATCGCACGTAGAAAATACGACAACGAACAATGGCTGCAATGGGCAACAAAGAAAGCCGATTTCTGCCGCAAACAAGGCAACGAGGTGGAGGCTTTGCGTACAGAAGCCGAGATAGGAATCGTGCTCACACACCTTGGCCGTCAAGAAGAAGGACTGCAGAAACTCGATGATGTGATAGAACAGTTAGACGGCGTTCGTAAGTTCAACGAGACTGACGCCTGCATCATCGCATTGCGCCGTAAAGTGGACGTGCTTAAAGAATTGGGACGTTATAAAGAGATAATCCCTATTGCCCAGAAAATCATCGAGAAGACAAACGATTATGAGAAGAATCCTAATGATTTTCATGACGGCACCTTCCGTGAACCTGATCTTGCCGACGTGCCAAACTACTGCGAGTTTTATCGTGTAAAAGCCTACGCATATCTTGCTGACGCTTACGCCAACACTAACGATATCCTCAATGCACGTTATTATCTCGGACTCTTCGAGCAGAGCCGTTATGGTCAGACTACCGACGGACGTAGGATGATTGCCCCTACATGGTGCAAACTGGGAGAATACGATAAGATGCTGGCCATCTACGACGAGTTGGAAGAAAACATGGGCGCTGACACCGTCAACTTGATTTTTAAAAATATGCTGTACGACCGCTCCGTTGCCGCCGAAGCAAGAGGCGATTATGCCGCAGCTTACAACTACATGTGCCGTTATGCCGCGATACGACAGATGCTCAACGACGAGTTGCAGCAGAGTGAGGCCCACGAATATGCTGCCCGCTACCGTGAACAGGAACAGCAACTGGAGATCGAACGTCATGCCATTCAAACCCGCATGATGAACTACATCCTCCTCACCATGCTGGTCGCGTTTTTGTTCATCATCATACTTTACAACCACACCGTTTTCCAAAAACAGAAACTGTCAGCAAGAAACGCCGTATTGGTAAGACTTATCGACGAACAAAGCCACGTTGAACGTATCTCCGAAGCCTGCAAGCTGATACGTGAGCAACCGGATATGACGATTCCTGAGGTGGCTAAGGCTGTGGGTCTCACACCACGCAACCTCGAGAAGATATTCCGCGATCAATACGGAATGAGTCTGACAGAATATAAGATGTTGCATAAAAAATAGTGCTCTATGGAAAAAAGGATTGGTACAGTCATTATCGGCATTGAGAACCGTGAGGCGGCACCAAGTGTCAACGCAATCATCTCGAAGCATTCCGACATCATAATCGGGCGCCTCGGACTGCCTCGCACTGAGGGCATGAGCCTCATCAACCTCGTGGTGGAAGGCACCACCGACGAGATAGGCTCACTCACAGGACAGCTCGGCAAGCTCGACGGCATCGAAGTGAAGTCGGCTGTGCTGAAAATTAGCCGTTAGCTATTAGCCATTAGCCATTAGAAGAATATTGATAATGGTTAAATGTAAAATTAGTAAAATCAATTTTATGAAACTGTTTAAATCATTGGTAAATCTATTATTTCCGCGGGTATGCGCCGCTTGCGGCACGCTTCTCCTCGAAGGCGAGGACACCGTATGCACCACCTGCCGTTTCCTGTTGCCCAAAACAGGCTATGAAAACAACCCAAACAACCCTCTCGCCCAGATGTTTTTCGGCCAGATGCCGTTCAACGCTGTTATGGCTGAGTTTTTCTTCAGCAAGACTGGCAAGGTGCAGCATCTCATCCATGGCCTGAAATACCATCACTGCCGCGAAAACGGCATATTCTTAGGTCAGGAAATAGGCAAGAGCCTTCTCAAAGCCCATGATTATCAAGGTGTTGATTGTATCATCCCCATTCCTCTCCATCCTAAAAAAGAAAAAATACGTGGATATAACCAAAGTCACGTCATTGCAGAAGGGATATCCGAAATAATGAACATCCCCATCGCCGGAAAATGTTTCGTGAGGAGCGTCTTCACTGATACCCAAACCAAGAAATCGCGTGAGGACCGTTATCAGAACGTGAAAGACATTTTTGAAGTCAAGAATCCATCGCAACTGGCGGGAAAACATGTGCTTCTGGTCGACGACGTGCTAACCACCGGCGCCACCCTTATGTCGGCTGGCAAGGCTCTGATGCAGGTAGAAGGAATAAAAATCAGCGTTGCGACGGTTGCTTGTGCCAGCAACTAAAAATTTTACTATTTTTGCAAGGTGAAAATCGTGTTACTCGTGATAGGAAAGACCGACGAGTCTTATCTCGAGACTGGTATCTCTAAGTATATCAGTCGGTTAGAGCATTACTCTCAGTTAGAGATGAAGGTCATTCCCGACATCAAAAACCGCAAGACTCTGTCGGAGGCGCAGCAGAAAAAACTCGAGGGTGAGCTGCTTCTGGGGCAGTTTATGGCAGGCGACGAGATAGTGCTTCTTGACGAGAACGGCAAGACCTTCCCGTCGCGCGGCTTTGCGCAATGGCTCGAACGTCAAATGAACACAGGATGCAAACGCCTCGTCTTCGTCATCGGCGGCCCTTACGGCTTCTCACAGGAGGTCTACGACCGCGCCAACGCTAAAATCAGCCTCTCGGAGATGACATTCTCGCATCAGATGGTGCGACTCGTCTTCACCGAACAGCTCTATCGAGCCTTCACGATTCTGAAAGGTGAGAGTTATCATCACGATTGATTTCTCCCAGTCATTTCGACTGTAGAGAAGCGGAATGGAGAAATCCTTGTTTTTCGAAATCATTCGATTATTAAAGATGATTTCTCGACTACGCTCCGTTCCGCTCGAAATGACGAATTTGATTGATGGTCTTTGATAGAATATTTTGAAAGATTTTTTGAAAGATTTTGTTAGATTTTGAGCCGCAGGCGACCTAAAAAAGAAAAAATGAAAGAAATGACTAAATAATAAACAAATGAAAAAATTCTTTTTAACGATTTTAACTACTATCCTTCTCGGCACCATCGTTCGTGCTGACGAAGGCATGTGGATTCCTGCTTTGCTTCAGCGTAACGAAGCCGAGATGCAGGCTATGGGCATGAAAATCACTGCCGACGACATCTATTCCATCAATCACAGCTCCATGAAAGACGCCGTGGTGCTCTTCGGAGGCGGCTGCACTGGCGAACTCGTCAGCGACCAGGGTCTGCTCCTCACCAACCATCACTGCGGCTACGGCTGGATTCAGCGCCACTCGACGGTGGAGCACGACTACCTCACCGACGGATTCTGGGCAATGACTCCTGAAGAAGAACTCGCATGCCCGGGCCTTACCGCCGTCATGCTGAAAAACATGGTCGACGTCACTGACAGAGTCCTTGAAAGCATCACCTATGAGACAAGCGACGAAGATCGTGCTGAAATCATCAAAAAACATATCAAAAGCATCATCGAAGAAGCTAAGAAAGACACAGAATATGAAGTGTCTGTCGAGTCGTTCTACATCGGTAATCAATACTTTCTGATGTACAACGAAGTGTTTAAAGACGTCCGTATGGTCGGCGCTCCACCATCAAACATCGGCAAGTTCGGCGGCGACACCGACAACTGGGTATGGCCTCGTCACACAGGCGACTTCTCAATCTTCAGGATATATGTCGGCAAAGACGGCAAACCTGCTGAATACAACGAAGAAAATGTCCCTTACAAACCTGATTATCACTTCACTATCTCGTTGAAAGGTGTCGAAAAAGACGACTTCACCTTCGTCTTCGGCTACCCTGCCCGCACCAACGAATATCTGCCTGCAGTGGCTGTCGACCAAGAAGCTAACGTGGTTTATCCTGTGGTCGTCGACCTCCGCACCCAGATTCTCGATATCTACAACAAATATCAGGAAAAAGACGCAAAAGTCAGAATCCAATACGCTTCAAAGCACGCCGGCCTCGGCAACGGCTGGAAGAAATGGATGGGAGTCATCGAAGGCATCCGCAATTTCAAAGGAATCGATAAAAAACTGGCTTTCGAGCAGGCTTACAACGACTGGTGCATGCAGTCGCGCAGCCGTATGAAATATATGCACGCCCTCCGCGACTTTACCCCTGTATACGAGGAATATGAGAAATATCGTATGGCAACGACATATTTCACTGAGGCGGGTTTGTCAATTGAAATAATTGAATTTGCTGCTAATATGGCAAAACTATCAGAGGTTACAAAAGATACTCCACAAGAAGAAATAGATGAACTTATCAGCGAATTGAAGGAGACTTCCGCTGCATTTTTCAAAGATTACTATCAACCTATAGACGAAGAGGTGGCAGTCACCATGCTTACGGCTTACCGCGCCGCACAGCCTGAAGATTTCCGTCCTGAGATTTTAAATGAGATTGACAAGAAATTTAAAGGCGATGTGAAGGCTTATGTTGATTATCTCTTTGGAAAAACAATGTTTACATCTGAGGAAAAAGTTAATAAGTTCCTTGACGAATTTAAACCTTCAAAAGTTAAAAAACTTGAAAAAGATCCGGCTGTTGTCGCTGCTAATAGCATGATGGACTTCTATGTTGAGAATGTTATGGCGAAATCGCGTGAATGCAACGCCAAGATCAACAACTTGCGCCGTGTCTACATGGAAGGTCAGATGAAGATGATTCCTGAGGTGTTTCCTGAGCGTAACCTCTACCCTGATGCCAACTTCACCCTGCGTGTGACTTACGGCAAGGTGGGCGGTTTCAAGCCGAGAGACGCTGTCGAATACCGTCATTTCACCACCCTCGACGGTATCATGCAGAAAGAGAACCCCGATATCTACGATTATGTCGTAACCGACAGATTACGTGAGCTTTACGAGGCTAAGGACTTCGGTCGCTATGCCGACAAAGACGGCTCGATGCATGTGGCGTTCATCGCTGGCAACCACACCACTGGAGGCAACAGCGGAAGCCCTATCCTCAACGCTGAAGGCAAGCTGCTCGGCCTGAATTTCGACCGCACCTGGGAAGGCACCATGAGCGACCTCGTCTACGACCCGTCGATATGCAAGAACATCAGCGTCGACATCCGTTACGTGCTGTTCCTCATCGACAAATACGCTGGCTGCACACGCCTCATCGACGAGATGACAATTGACGAGTAAAATGGCTGACAATCAAAAATTCACAGAGCGCATGCTTTCATGTGTGCGCTCTGCCACTCCAAGCGCGCTGAAGACCATCTGGTGGCTCGTCAAAATCATGGTGAGCGTGTCGTTTGGCATCATGCTGCTTCAATATTTCGGAGTCATCGCATGGATTTCAGAGCTGTTGACCCCGTTGTTTTCGAGTTTCGGCCTCCCCGGTGAGGCTGCCCTCGCCTACGTCTCGGGCTATTTCGTGAACTGCTACACCGCAATGGCTGTAATGAGCACTTTAAGCCTCGATATGCGCGCCGCAACAATTTTGGCGGTTATGGTGCTCTGCTCACATAATATGATTGTAGAGACCACCGTACAGGCCAAAACGGGCTCATCTGCATTAAGGATAGTGGTTATAAGGACATTATCCGCTTTTATTTTGGCTTTTGTCTTAAACAAGATAATGCCCGGTGAGTTTGTCGCGCATGAAACGCATCTGGTAACGGCAGAGAACGTCACTTTCGTGGAGATGCTCAAAAATTGGGCAATTCGCACCCTCCACACCGTCGGCCTGATGATAGTCCTGGTATATGCCTTGACACTTTTGCAAAGAATATTGAATGAATTCGGCATAATAGAAAAGATTTCCAACTTCCTGAAGCCAGTGATGGTGTTCTTTGGCTTGCCGCCTCGCACGGCTTTTCTGTGGCTCGTTGCCAACACCCTTGGTCTCGCATATGGCGCCGCCGTGATGATAGACGAAACAGAGCACGGAAGCACCACTAAAGAAGAAAACGATATCCTGAACCACCATATCGGTGTCTCTCACAGCAACCTTGAGGATTTGCTGCTTTTCACAGCCATGGGAGGAAGTTTCCTCTGGATGCTTTTGTCAAGATGGGCGATGTCACTGCTCCTCGTATGGGAACGAAAAATCGAAATGAAAATCCGTCATCATTAATTGTTTTTGCGCTTGCGCGATACGGCGTAAGCACCTCCCAGCGCTGTAATCACCAGCAAGCCGCCGCCCAATGGCGCAGGAGAGTTGCTGGTGTTGCCTATATTCGTGTTCGGCATCATCAGGCCCACGATTGACGGGTCGCTGATTCGTGAACTGTTTTCCCAATCGTTGAAGAAAGCGTCATTGTTTTGTGCCATCGCACCAACCGACATTGTAATTGTCAATGCTATTGTGAATAATAACTTTTTCATGATATATTTCCTTTATCTTTTATCTTTTATCTAATAACAATCTTCTGTGTCTTCTCATTCAGTTTCAAGATGTAAACACCAGTAGTCGACGGCTTTTCAACAGTCTGCACGCCGTTCACGTGCTGGTTCATCACCATTCGTCCCATCACATCGAACACCTGGAGCTCACCCTCGCCGCTGACGATGATGTCGTTGCCGCTCTGGTAGGCGAATGTCTCCGTTGGTGTTGAAGCAGGGTCTGCATTATATCTTAAAACGACCTCAAAACGGTCTTTGTCGTCGGTCGACGAGCCCACAAAAGTGTAGCTGTCGTCTATCAGCATGTCTATGTCCTTGTTTGCCACCTTGTCGATGAGGTGCAGATAGCTGAAGTCGCCGTTGGCATTGACTGTCAGAGTGTATTGGCTCATATTTTTGCTTTCGAAGCGGAGGTCGATGACTTCAGTGTCGTCAGGCATGCAGACAGAGGCAAAGTCTTCGTCATCGTATCTCACGTAGAACATCGGGGCATCGGCATTATAGTGAGTCGGCTTGTTGAAGCCGTGGCCATCACGGAATTCTACACAGGCCTTGTCCATAAACTCGCTGTTTTTGACGGTGAACCAGATGTTGTCGTTGTCGGCTTTGTTTCCAATAGGGCCAACCATACTGTTGATAATGTCGAGCGAACCAGCCTCTGGCTTGGCTTGCACAAGAATACCCTGACCCGGAGCTATCGCCACGTTGTCGTTGGTGATTGTCCAAGTGCCATCGGTGTTGAGCACGCAATATTTTTCCTCAAGGTAGTCGTTGGCGATGGCGTTGCCCTCGGCTGAGCCTTTGTAAATATTGTGCGAGAACGGGTTGCCGATAATATTGAAACCTTTTAAATCACCAGCTCCTTCGGTGTACGAAAGATCGTAAACTACAGACGCATTGTTGAGGGTGCCGTTAAACGTGATAGAGCCTGAATTTGTGGTGCGGAACAGATATCCGCGGCCATTCTCGAACGATGAGAACTGATTGTTTGGATTACGATATTCCTGCCATGTATTGGTTGGCTCGTCGTAACGGTAAATGTTATGATATTCGCCACTGGTGAGACCTGTAACACCTGCAAACGTCTGCCCGCTGACAGGCGATGCGATAAGATACCATTTGTTTTCTCCTTGGTATGTGGATGCCTCTATTGTCTTTTGCACCTGTGCCGTAATAGCGTTATTTGCGATCAGCTGTCCTCCGTCGCTGATGATGATGGAGGAGGCTCTCAATTGCATATCAATATTGTCGACAATGGCAGTACATCCGCTTGGAATGATTGCCGCATTTGCAATGGCGACATCACAATCGGTTGGTACTACGCCTAAACTCCAGTTGCCTGCAACGTTCCAATAACCGTTTTTGTTGAAAGTGTTAAATGAAATATTTGCAGTGATTATACAGTTGTTATCAGCCATGGTAAGCGAGAAAGGATTACTACTGCCGCTAAGTGTGCCGGATGAGGCGGAGAAAGTACCATCGTGACCATATTTGTCACCTCCGGTATAAGTGAGGGTTAAGCTTAAACCATCTGCATTACCGGCGCGAAGCGTGCCGGCGTATTTGATACCATGGTTGGTGCCATAGCTGGTAAGGCCGCTGACATTGTATGCAGTTGCTGCTGCGGCATTTTCAACAGTGGTAAATCTGTTCGGTATGATTGAATATTCTCGCTTGCCTTGTACCTGAAGACCTTCAGAGATCAAACTTGCGGCAACACTGTTGTAATAGCAGTTATCAAAGTTTTTATAACCAAATCCTCCAACGAGCATATAATGGTAATATTGTACATCACCTGTAGTGACAAACTTTGTGACCGTGAATTCTGATGGAGCAAACAGACAGTCTGTCAAAGTGACATTTGCCTCATATTGTGTAAAGCCCACCAAACCGCCACCCTCGTAGCCGTTACTGTCGCTATAGATAATTTTGCCGGTGAATACACAGCCGGTCATATTAAGAGTCTGTTCGGTATTTACACGTGCCACAAAAGCTCCGGCATCGATATCGCTGTTATAATTAGAAATAATAGTGACACTGCTTGAGCAGTTCAGAATGTTGACAGTACCTTGAACGAAGCTTGTGATACTTGCCGGACGCATTCTGTTGGTGGTGACTGTGCCTATAAGGTTCAGATTCTTGATAGTGGCGTTATTGAGTGCAAGGAATGGTGCCACCCAGTCGCTGCCAGTACCGACCAAGTTGATGTTAAGAGTATGACCGTTGCCGTCGAATGAACCTGAGAAATAGGTGTTTGTCGAAGCAGTGGGCTGTTTCTCATCCAAAGTGCATCCTACCATTGTGCTTATGTCTATATCAGCATCCAATCTGAAAAACTTTCCGCTATAGCTGTTGCGACCGTTTACCTGTTCCATAAGATAGTTCCAGTTGGCTGTAGAGGCAATGATATATGGGCTTTCCTCTGTTCCTGAACCTGTAAATTGAGTGACTTGGAAATTCATCTTTGGCAATGCCGCATCTGCAACATTTTGCCAATATGTTGAACCAAGTGCTGTAACGAGTTGATCTGTTGTCATAGATCTTCCGTCAGTACCCTGAGCATCTTTGAAAGTAGCTTTGTAATAGCATTTATCCAAGATGAGGTCTTCACCCTGTTCCGCTCTTGCGAAGGTCTTATGACCGCTGTTTTTCATATTCAGTTCCGCAGGATTGAACAAGCTGTTATTGATATAGGCTTTTGCGTCATCGTCAACCCAGCCGATAAAGCCGCCGCAATCTTCAGTCTTGGTACCGATAAACTTACCGTCAAACAGACAGTGATTAATGGTGACGGTTCCACTCTCAATCTCTCCGATAAAGCCGCCATCTGTTCCGTCGCCGTCAACACTGCTGTTGATGGTGACACTGCTTCTGCAGCGCTCGATGGTGCATGAGCCAAATGATTTGCCAACTAAGCCCGCGGCATTTTTCTTGGAGGTGTAGATGGTGCCAGTAGTATGAAGATTTTTGATGGTCGCACCATTGATGATGCGGAATGGACCGCACTTGTGATTCTTTGATGTGTATGAAAAAGTGATTGTATGGCCTCTGCCATCGAAAGTGCCACGGAAACTTTTGCTTTCATCCTCGCCTATCATGGTGTTGACATTGATATCACTGGTCAACGCTAAAAATTTACCGCTGTATGTATTACCACCGTTAACTTGGTTGGAAATGTAGTTCCAGTTGCCATCCGACGCTATAATGTACGGATCGTCCTGTGTGCCCGTGCCTGAAGGAGCTACCGACGTGTGGAGGATTGGGACCACAATATATATCACCTCTTCACCGGGAGTTACTTCTTCATCGATAATTTCCCAGTTGCCACCGAGTGCGCTGCGAAGTGCCTCATTTGTCATTCCGCTGGCATCATAGCCTTGTGCTGTGCCGAGAACTTGTTTATAATAGTGTCCACTTGCTGAGGGTGAAAAGTCAGAACGGTAAAAAGTCTTGTTGCCATTATCCTTGACATTGACACCGGTAGGATTGAAAAGACAATTTGTAATACTGAGGTTTTTAGATTTGGCCCAGCCGGTGAAACCGCCCCAACATTTTGTATCTGGGCCTACTAAAGAACCGTCAAAGAGACAGTCGGTAATGTATACGTCAGCTTTAGCGTAGCCCACCAAACCGCCATGGCTGCCGTCGCCATTGACGCTGCTGATGATATTAACACTGCTACGGCAACTTTTGATATTGCAGTCTTCACCGTTTCCGACAATGCCACCGGCATATTTGTCGCTGGCAGTGATTGTACCTGTAACATGAAGGTTCTCGATAGTAACATCATCTACAAACCTGAATGGAGCCAGATATTTGTTTTTGTCGGTATCTATGTTGTCCAGACTGTGAAGGTTCGTTACGGTGATGGTATGACCGGCACCGTTGAAATTACCTTTAAAATATAATGTTTCAACGTGTGAGCCCTTATGTTCATAAGGTAAAAAATACTGATGTATGGCCCCGACACATCTGCTAACGGTTATGTCATTAGTAAGCTCGAAGTATTTACCTGAATAACTATTATCTTTATAAACTTTATCACAGAGTGTGTTCCAGTCCTCTGTGTCGTTGATTTTATACGGGTTGGCTTGAGTTCCATTTCCCGACCATTGTGCCCAAACGCTCTGCGAAGCGAAGAGAGCTATGGCAATTAGAAATAGTTTGAAGTAGTAGAAATAGTTTGAAGTAGTAATTGTGTTTCATAGTAATAAATTATTACGTAATTTGAATATATAAATAGTATGTAGTAAATCAACGCTACAAAAATAGTCAATATAATGATACAATTTACATTATATAAATGAAAACAGCAAATTTTTTTTAATTTATTAGTGCAAATTCAAAAATTTTGTATTTTTGCAGTCCGAAAAAATCGGGTTCGGGATGTAGCGCAGCCCGGTAGCGCGCTTCGTTCGGGACGAAGAGGCCGCAAGTTCGAATCTTGTCATCCCGACAAAAAACAGCTCTTTTGAGCTGTTTTTTTTGTTTACCGTTTACTGTTTACTGTTTACCGTTTACCGTTTACGGGAGCGAGACATAATAAACAGTAAACAGTAAACTGTAAACTACTTCCACCGTGAGCAATCGCAATCTTTCGATTTTTTTTGATAATTACTCGGCTCATACGCTCTCGAACACGATGCGAAAACAATTGATAACGAAATGATTATCAAAAAGATTCTAAATATTTTTATACTATTTTTCATAATTCAATTTTAATGTCATTTCGAGCGTAACGTAGTGGAGTCGAGAAATCCTTGTTATGCCTTATTATTGTTTTTTAACCTTTTTCATATTGTTTTTGTTAAAAGAGGATTTCTCCACTTCGCTCCATTTCATTTCGCTCCGGTCGAAATGACACATGCTCCTTGTCATTTCGAGCGTAACGTAGTGGAGTCGAGAAATCCTTGTTATTCCATTTTATTGTATTTATAACCTTTTTCATATTGTTTGTGTTATAAGAGGATTTCTCCACTTCGCTCCATTTCATTTCGCTCCGGTCGAAATGACGGTGGTGAGTTATTTCAGCCACGCTTCCGGGTTAGTATTATTCTTATCATTCCACACCTCGAAATGCAGCGTCGTCACATTATCGCTGGCTCCTGTATGAATCAGACCGAGCTTCTGCCCTGTCTTCACCTTGTCCCCTGACTTCACATAAACCTTATCCAGATTAGCATAAAGCGTGAAATAAGTGCCGTGTCGCACCATCACCACGTTGGTCGTGCCGGTGTTGAAAACGGTCGAGACTTGTCCGTCGAACACGCATAATGCGTTGGAGCCTTGCTCCGTCGAGATGTCGATGCCGTTGTTCATCACCGTGACTTTCGACTGTGTAGGATGAGCGCTCTTGCCGTATTTCTTGGTCACCACGCCGCTCGCCACTGGCCACGGAAGCTTGCCTTTGTTGCTCTCGAAATTAGCCGAAAGCTTGGTGTCGATAGTGGCGTCAGCCTTGCGTTTCGCCAGCTCTTCCTCAATGATTTTCTTGATCTTAGACTGCAAATTCTTCGTCTCTTTCTCCTTCTGCGCAATCTCGTTCTTGATCTTTTTCTCGTCTTTTTTCAACTTCGCCACCTTATCGTTGAGCGTTTTTTTGTCTTTATTAAGATCTTCGCGCTCTTTTTTTTGCGTATTGATGAGAGACTCAATGTGTTTCTTGTCTTCCTCATTCTTGTCGATGCGTTGTTTTATCTCCACCTTCGTCGCGTCAATCTCCTCCATCTTGCGTTTCAAAAGGTCGTTAAACTGTTGGATATATCTCAGTCTCCGCAACGCCTGATTGAAATCTTCTGACGAGAAAATAAAAAGTAAGTTATTGATGTTGTTTCTGTTACGATAATGAATCACCAACAGGTCGGCATATTCCTTACGGTTCTTCTCAAGCTCGTTTTGCAGATTGTTGATGTCGTTTTTATAACCTTTTGTCTCCTTATTCAAAATGGCAATCTGCTTATCGTACGTCTTGATGAGGTCGTCTCTTTTCTTAATCTGTGCCTGCAAAATCTCGACTTCTTTGATGGTCGTTTCTTTGTTTTTAGAGGTCTTTTTCAACAAATTCTGAGATGTCTTGATCTCTTTTTGCAACTTATTGACTTGCTGCTCTAAATCATTGACATTCTGAGCATTACATATCATATTGATGCTAAAAAACATCAAAAACAAACAAAAAAGATATGTAATTCTCTTTATCATCTGTAGATTCTCTCGTATTTCTTAGGAACGTTGAAAAGGAAGTCGATATTGTCGTTTATGATGATATTTGAATATGTGATGTCAGCTTTCAGATGCTGGTCGCCATGGATGTCGATGGAGATTCTTGTAGGAATATATTTATCTCCAACTAATTGAAAATCAGAGTATTGTAATTCGATTTTGCGTTTGTTGTCGTTATATTCCCTGATATTGTATTTTGTGATTTTATAAAGCTGCGGATCAATCCAGATGTCTTTAAGCATCACTTTCCACTCTTCGTCCTTTTGCTTGATTGACTTCTTTAACGATTTGGAAATCAATAAGTTATATTGCTCACCATCGATAATCAATTTGTAATCGTCACTTTCCCGAAGATTGATGTCGTTGCCAACCAGCACTGATTGGATGAACGGCAAAGATGTCAAAAGAGGCGAAATATCGCCGAAAACGTCAACGTCTTCGCACAAATAAGTCTTGTCATTGCGGTTAAGAAAATATACTGAATCTGAAGAGACTTTAATCCTCAGCACCTCCAATCCCAATGGCAGTGAAAGGCTCGTCCAGATGATGCTGTCTTTTTGCATCCTCAACTGACCTTTCATATTGATATTCTTATCGTTAGTCTCGACTTTAACGCTAATTTTCGCCATCATATTTTCATAGTCAAAAGCGTTATCATCGACTTCTTTGATAAGTTGTCGTGCCGTGAATTCACGCAAAGATGTCTTCGTCACGGCTTTTTTTGAAGAACAGCTTGTGCTTAAGAACGGCACAGCTGCCATCAGACAAAATATCAGTAAAATATGTAGTTTTCTATTCATAGAGCTTCTCGTCTTTTATCTTTTGTTCAAGAAATTCCGACACCTCACCACCTTCTTTCTTGGCTTTTTTCCAGTTTTTCACAGCGTTTTTAGTATCGCCGAGCTGGTAATAAATATCTCCAAGATGTTCATAGTTAATACCTTGTGGATTTTTCTCGTATTTGAAGACCTTATTCATATATTTCAAGGCATCTTCATAACGGCCCAATTTGTACAAAACCCAGGCGTAAGTGTCGAGATATGTAGGATTTTTAGGCTCAGCTTTAATCGTTTTCGACGACATCTGCAAAGCGCGTTCAAGGTCTTTATTTTCAAGCGATAAGTAATAGGCGTAGTTGTTCAAGACATAAATATTGTCAGGATTTGTACGCAAAACCCTATCGTAAGCCTCAAAAGCCTTTTCTGTGTTATTCAAAAGATGGTAAGTGTCGCCGATGTATGTGTCAAAATCAGCGGTAAGCTCTTTATTTGCCGACATTTTACGACCCTTTTCAAGAGCTTTTAAAGTGTTTTCGTAGTCTTTTATGTTAAAATATCCTATTCCGTTAAAAAGATAGAACAGAGGCTGTTCGGGGTAAAGCGAAATGGCTTTTTCCGTAGTCTTTATAAGGTTTTGATAATCATAAAGTTGGATGTAGCAATACGAAAGCTGGTAAAGCGATGCAAAATTGCTTGGCTCGCGCTCCAAAGCCAAATTGTAATACTCTGTTGCACTGGCATATTCCTTTTCATTTAAATAAACTGTCGCGATGATATAATAACCGATCGACTTGTCGGAATGTGTCTCAATGAAAGCCCTTCCTGCGATTTCAGCCTCTTCGTTAGAGTTTTTGTCATCACGGCTTTGAAACCAGAACTCATAAATTTGAGACTTTGTCTCGTAGTCGAGGTTTTTATTTTTGATGGCTGCGATAAACTCATCGAAAGCCTTGTCGATCTCGCCCATGCTCTGGTAATAATCCATCAGTGAGATGTTGATATATTTGTTGTTAGGCTCTAACTCCTTGATTTTCAAATATAAAGGATAAGCATCTTTATCGCGTTTCACCTTGCGGTAAGCCTCGGCGAGCATTGCGATGTAATGGGTGTTTTCAGGCATGAAATCGACGAGTTTCTCCATCTCTTCGATGGCTTTGTCTTTTTTGCCCTGCTCGTCGTAAATCTGGATTCTTTGGAGATAAACGTACTCGTTTCTGCCAAGCTGCTGCTCCACAACATCTAGAGTCTCAATCACTTTGTCGTAATCGCCCATGAGAAGCAATACGTTGATATAAGTCTCAAGATACTCAAGATTTTCAGGTTCTTTCTCGATGAGTTTGTCGTAGATATCGATAAATGTCTGATAATCACCGTTTTTGACGCAAAACTTGGCTAGTCTTATCTGATACCATTTGTTGTCGGGTTGAAGCTCGGCAGCTCTTCTGATCATCGAGAGAGCCTCGGTGTTTCTGCCATCCTGCATATAAAGCTCTGAAAGCTCGTACATGCTGGCGTCGTCATCGTTGTAGAACTTCAGTGCCTGCTCGAAATTATAGATTGCGACAGGGAAATTCTCGTTGTATTTCTCCTCAAGACCTTTCGAGAAATATTCGGCGTTCTTTGCCAGGTCTTGCTTAACAACGACGGTGTCATTCGGTGCCTCGCCAACGATATCGCTTTGTGCAAAAACACTCGATACTGCGAAAACTAATATTAACAATAAACGATATTTCATATAATATTGCTTTTCAAATTGTTTGAGATTCCTCGCTTCGCTCGGAATGACAAGTCCTTTGTGTTGTCATTCCGAAAAATTGTACATTATTTACCTGTGTGGCCAAAGCCGCCGACACCGCGTTCTGTTTCGCTAAGCGTCTCAACCTCAATGACTTCTGTTTGCTCGCATTTTGCTATGACGAGCTGAGCGATTCTGTCGCCGCTATTGATGACGAAATCCTGATCGGAAAGGTTGATTAAAATCACCTTCACCTCTCCCCTATAGTCAGCATCTATTGTGCCTGGCGAGTTCAAAACGGTGATGCCGCTCTTGATTGCCAAACCGCTGCGAGGACGCACTTGTCCTTCGTAACCGACCGGGATCTCCATGAATAATCCTGTTGGCACTAAAGCGCGCTGCATCGGCTTGATAACCATCTCACCATCAGGGAGATACGCTCTCAGATCCATACCTGCCGAGTTAACGGTCTCGTAACCTGGCAATGCGTTGTTCGATTTATTAACAATATTCAATTTCATATTTTCAATGGATTTTTACGTTCAAAAACAAAAACTATTCCTAAATAGGTTATTATCAATAATGTATTGATAGTCAATTTGATAGAAAGGCTGAAGTCGTCAAATACGGTGCTGAATAAGTATAATCCGATAGCTAGAACCATGTACATTGCGATTCTGCCGACCTGATACGGAACAGGAAACACCTTTTGTCCCCAGAAATATGACACGAGCATCATCACTGTGTAGCAACCGAGGTGCGCGATAGCCGCACCGAGGTAGCCGATTTGCGGGACTAAAGTAAACAAACACAATAAGGTGATACATGCTCCAATGATTGATATGATTGTGCCTGAGAATGTCCTGTCGGTGAGTTTGAACCATATCGAGAGGTTGAACACGATTCCATAGAACATATTGGCTATCAATACTATAGGAACGATAATCAAGCCTTCGTGATAATCGCTGCCTTCTGCACCGACGAAATACTTTAAAACATCCTTATAAAGCATCACGCCAAGGAAAATAAGCAAACAGAAAATGACGAAGTATGTCATCACCTTGGCGTAAAGTTCTGGTGCGTTGCGGTCTTTTGCCTTGCTGAAGAAGAACGGCTCTGAGGCGTAACGGAACATCTGGATGAAGATGGTCATCAGCACCGCGAGTTTGAAGTTCGCGCCATAGATTCCGAGCTGCTGAAGGGCGTACTCCTCCCCTGTCATACTTAGCTCTGACAGCATTTCAGCATCAGGAATCGGGGTGAGATATTTTATCAAAATCTTGTCAGCCACCTCGTTGACCATTCCCACGAGGCTGATAAGCAAAATCGGGAGGGAATATGCCAACATCGGACGGATGAGGCTTTTATCGAGTTCAAATCTGAAGCCTTTGAATTGCGGAAGCAATAAAACCAGACTCAACAAGCTTGATAACACATTGGAAATCAAGACCCAGACGAGCAAACCTGCTTGCGGACCAAACACTTTTGCTGAGATCGCCAATGCCGTTTCCGGAATGACGAGAAGGAAAAACAAATTAAGTCCAACGTTGAGTGTTACATTTGCTATTTTGATGATAGTGAACAACTTAGCTTGGTTGTTTTTTCTCAATTTAGCAAACGGTACAGCCGTCAAAGCATCTAATGCAACAATAATTCCAAGAAATAGAACATATTGCGTATTGTGTTCATACTTAATGAGATGTGCGAAATCTTTATAGAAAATTACGTACAAAATCAAAAATACAGTTGTAGTGGTGATTATGCACGAAACTATGTTGTTGAAGACCTTGTCAGAGATCTCTTTTTGTGTGTAACGGAAAAAAGTAGTCTCCATGCCGTATGTCAGCAAGGCGAGAAGAAACGCTATCCAGGCGTATAAATCAGTGATTTGACCGTACACTCCGGCGACGAAAACGCGTGTGTAGAGCGGCACTAAAAGATAATTCAGCAGTCGCGGCACAATGGTTCCCATGCCGTAAATGACTGTCTGGCCTGCTAGGGCTTTAATTGGGTTGTTGCTCATTGACATTAGCAAGTTTTGGGACAGATTCAATCTGACCTACATATAACAAAATTTTTGCAAATATATTACATTTCTTTTAAAATAGGTATATCAATTGTGAAAACTGTGCCGATTCCTTCTTTGCTGGAGAAGCTGATGTTTCCGCCCATGCCTTGAATTATGTTTTGCGACACCGACAATCCTACACCCATTCCGCTCGATTTCGTTGTAAAATTAGGGAAAAACACCTTTTTCTTGTCTTCTTCTTTGATGCCGCAGCCGTTGTCGGAGATTTGAACTCTGTACTTCTCCCCTAACCTATTGAGAATCACTTCGATATGTCCTATTTCGCTGCCAATTGCCTGGATTCCGTTTTTGATGATATTGCCAAATACGCGACCGAGATTATTTTTATCAGCGAAAAGCGACCAATTATCATTTTCATTGTAAATCAAAGATATAGAGATGTTTTTCTCAACATCATAAAGCTTTATTGTACTTTTCAGAAGTTCGCTTAAGTCGAATGTAGTTGAAACATTTTCCGGCAGTTTAGCGTAGTCGGAGAAGGCTGTTGCTATTTTTGAAAGCGTCTCAATCTGTTCGAGCAATGATTTGAGAGTTTCTTTGAAATTCTCTTCAAATTTCGGGTCTTTTCTATCCCAAAGCATCTGCAGATACTCGATGTTAAGGCGCATCGGAGTGAGCGGATTTTTGATTTCATGCGCCACCTGACGAGCCATCTCGCGCCAGGCGTTTTCGCGTTCATTACGTGCAATCCTATTAGCCGCAATCTCAAGCTGCTGACACATATTATTATATTGCTCAACCAAAGCTCCAATCTCATCACGACCTTTGAAATTTATCGGCTCATTATGTCCGTCAAGTCGCATCTTACCCATCTGTTCCTCAATGATTTTTATAGGTTTAAGGGTTTTACGGGTAATCAAAAGCACAATTATTGATGAGATGCCGAGCAAGACAATGATTATATTGATATAATTAAGCGCAAAATCTGAAAGCTGATCATCATATTCCGACTTAGAATCGAAGTAAATGACATTCAAAACTGCAGCCAGATTGTTATTTCCGTCAAGGATAGGGAAGTAGTAGGACATACATTTTTCGTTGTCATATAGCTCATTTTGCACCAGATAGCCTGCGTCTTCCTTAAAAATAGACTGATATGCGTGAGATTCAATAGAATCGCTTAAAATATTTGAATTTTGAAGAGTTGAATTTATCAAAATTCCATAAAGATTATAGATGTTTATGTCGCAGAAGAATGTTTCTTCAAGATAGGAGAGATATTCTGTATTTGTAAGGCTGTTTTCCGTCAAAATATTGGTTTCCAACCTGTTTCGAATGATATTTGCCTGCTTATATTGTTCAATTTGAGTCTTTTTTGTGATATTATTTTCCAAAAATAAGAATGACGTGATGCCAATTGCTACGAAGGAAATTGTAAGTGTAAGAACAATTGTCAACTGCATTTTGCTATGGAAACTGTGTTTAAATATACCTTTGCGGTCGTGTTCGAAGAAGGTAAACAGGAAGTAGGCGAGAAGAAGTGACAAAAATATGAAGGAAAACGGAGCCACATATCTCATCCAACGTTCAGATTCTATTGAAACGACAATAGCTTTGTTGACAGTTAAATCGTTTAAAATGTAGTGTTTAAATTTCTTTCCTTTATGAATTCCATCAGTTTGTGAAATGAAATTGTTGAGGTTGTTTGGATAGTAATAATTGCCGAGTTTATAATATAAGATGTTGTTTTTATAGATTCCAAACGAATAATTTTTCAGATTCGGAATGATTTTTTTCTCTTTGTAAAACTCAAAATACAGATTTTGTGACCCGTTGACAGCTATTTTTGCGATATAATAGATGTTTGACATCGGGTCGTCGATGTGGTAAAGACCGTTGTTGATGTAAGTTACTGAGTCATATTTGAAGATATCGCCGAAGTAGTCGATGCAAGGGTAAATGATTTCCGGTTCGTTTTCAAGTGTAATTAATGTGTTGCTGTCGCAAACCGTCAATGCGATATTATATGAATGGAATAAATCAATGCCGTTGAAATATTTTTTGTCGAAGTAGGAGAGGAGGCTGTCGTCGCTTGGAAGGTTATCGTCTTTGAGCCACGAATTGAACATTTCGTCGGTTTTGATTTTTTCGATGATGTCGGTTGTGGCGTTTTCGAAATCATGATCTGTCTCGTCGGCGATGAGAGTGGCGAAACGTTCCATCTCGATGTTCTCGCGATTTTCTTTTCTATGGTGGAAGAAAACCGTGGCTGCGATGAGAGCGAGTGTGATAAGTATGATATAAATCTTCTTCATAGCCTCTTTTGTTACAAAAATCATGCCAAAAAGTGCTTCGATTTAAGGCAATATTTCAAATGCTTTGATATTCTGATATTCTGAAAAGCAAAAATGCCTTAAAACGGCTAAAAACGGGCAAAAATCAAATTTTGCGAAAAACGTAGATCAAACTTGAAAAATCTCCGGTTTTACGGGCTTTGCGGTTCGACTTCCATCCGGTAAGAATGCCTTTGATGAAAGAGTTGCCTTCGCCGATATTTTTTTCGCTCATCATTGAGATGTAAAATGCGTCCCATTTCATCGGATGGATGCTCTCGAGTTCGAAGCAGCCGGCAAAGACGTTTTGCAGCGACTCTTTATGAAAATGATTCAGATGTCGCGGCACGTCGTAAGCAGCCCATTTGTCTTTGTAATATTGTGCGTCGTACGACATATAATTCGGCACAGCGATTACAAGTCGGCCGTCGTCTTTTAAAAGACGGTGCAGCTGTTCGGTTTGGAATCGGAGGTCGTCGATATGTTCGAGCACATGCCACATGGTGATAAGGTCGAAAGTGGAGTGGGGGAGAGCGAAGATTTCTTGCGGTGTGACGATGGTTTTACCCAGTTTTTCAGATGCAAATCTGCGTGCGTCTTCGCTCAAGTCGCAACCTGCTATTTCGCATCCTTTTTGTTGTGCGTAATGCAGGAAATCGCCGACACCGCAACCGAAGTCGAGGAGGTGCGGTTTGTTGAGGTCGCCGCATGCAATCATATATTTGTTGCGGACGTTGATTTTTTTCACTTGGTTGTAAATCCAAGGCACGAGACCTTTTTTATGCTCGTTATGGCTGAGATAATCCTCCGATTTGTAGTATTTACCGATGACAGATTTATCCGGTCGTGGAGTGGTGAACAGCAGCTTACAGTTGTCGCACTCCATGATTTCGAAGTCTTCCTGAGAGAGAAAATAGTCTTTCAGCTTCAGGTAAGACCTGGTGTTTTCTGATTCGCAAAACGGGCATTTAGTGCTCATGATATTCTTATTTTATTGTTATTCTCAAAAATTGTTCCACGTGGAACATTCCATTCGTCATTTCGAGCTTGTCGAGAAATCCTTAATTTCCTTTTCAATAAAATGTTCCTATAAACCAAGGATTTCTCCATTCCGTTCCATTTCATTCCACTTCAGTCGAAATGACAATTGAATGTTACCGTCCTAAAAATACAGCAAGGACCGAAATATCAGCCGGGCTAACTCCGCTGATGCGGGAGGCCTGACCGAGAGTCTGCGGCTTGTGTTTCGTCAGTTTCTGTCGTGCCTCGATAGTCAGCGAGTGCAGTGCGTTGTAGTCGAAATCCGGGCTGAGCTTGACGTCTTCGAGGCGTTTCAGCTTGTCGGCGACTTCGCGTTCCTTCTCGATATATCCTTCGTATTTGACCAAAATCTCCGCCTCCTCGATGACACTTCGCGTCATCTCGTCGGCGAGGTCGTATTTTCCTTTCAATGACTCCACGTTTTGCATCATTTCCATCAGGCTCAACTGCGGACGTGTGAGCACATGCGCAAAACGGGTCTTTCCGGTGATCTCTGGCGTCTCTTTTGCCACCAGCAGTGCGTTGATTTCCTCTGGTGAGACGTTAGTATCCTTAAGAAACTGCACCATATCCTGCACACGCTGTTGTTTGTCAAGGTATCTTTCGTAGCGTTCTTTGGTGGCGAGACCTATTTTATATCCCAGAGGTGTCAGTCGTGCGTCGGCATTGTCTTGGCGTAGCAAGATACGGTATTCTGCGCGACTTGTGAACATTCTGTAAGGCTCGTCGACGCTCTTTGTGATGAGGTCGTCGATGAGGACGCCGATATAGCCTTCGTCACGGCGGATGACAATAGGCTCTTCATCGTGAAGGAGTCTGTGGGCGTTGATGCCAGCCATCAGACCTTGTGCTGCGGCTTCTTCATAGCCTGTGGTGCCGTTGATTTGTCCGGCGAAGAACAGGCCGTGGATCTTATGTGTCTCCAGGCTGTGATACAGCTGATCCGGCGGGAAGAAATCGTATTCTATGGCGTATCCCGGACGGAAGATCTTGGCGTTTTCAAAGCCTTCGATGTTGCGCAGGGCTTCATATTGGATGTCTTCCGGCAGTGACGAGCTGAATCCGTTGAGATAATACTCGCATGTGGTGGCTCCTTCAGGCTCTACGAACAGCTGATGGAAGTCCTTGCCTGCGAAGCGTTCGATCTTGTCTTCGATGCTCGGGCAATAACGTGGGCCTATGCCTTGGATCCTACCCGTGAACATAGGAGATTTGTCGAAGCCTTTGCGAAGTATGTCGTGTACCTTTAACGATGTGTAGGCGATATAGCATGAGCGTTGTTTGAGCGGCTTCTCCACGTTCATGAACGAGAAACCTGTTATCTCCTCGTCGCCTTTTTGTTCAGCGAGCTTGCTGAAGTCGATGGTTCTGCCGTCGATTCTCACCGGCGTACCTGTCTTCATCCTGTCGGCTTCAAAACCGAGTTCCACGAGTTGTTCTGTTATCCCGTGGCTTGCCGATTCGCCTATTCTGCCGCCTGAGAACGACTTCTCGCCGATGAAGATCTTACCGTTGAGGAACGTTCCGTTGGTGAGGATGACAGTCTTGGAGTGCACGTCGCCTCCCATCATGGTGTGGACGCCTTTTATCTGGTCGCCTTCCACCAGCAGTCCGTCGACGTGGTCTTGCCAGAACTCGAGGTTTTGGGTGTGCTCAAGGGTGTTGCGCCATTCAGCCGAGAACGCGGCCTTGTCGCTCTGCACGCGCGGACTCCACACGGCGGGACCTTTCGACTTGTTGAGCATTCTGAACTGTATCATGGTCTTGTCGGCAATGATGCCCATCTGTCCGCCCAACGCGTCGATTTCGCGCACTATCTGGCCTTTGGCAATGCCTCCCACGGCTGGGTTACACGACATCGCGGCCATGAAACTCATGTTCATGGTGATGAGCAAGGTCTTATTGCCGAGGTTTGCCGCTGCTGCCGCCGCCTCACATCCTGCGTGGCCTGCCCCGACCACTATCACATCGTAATTATCAAATATCATATTTTCTAGTGTTCCACGTGGAACAATTTTGTTAATTCATTGATTTAGAATTCGTTACGTCGCATTGCGAGACATTTTTCCTCTTGTGCCCGCATCGTCGCGGCATCTTCGTCGGTCTTGTCTTTAAAGCCTATCAGATGCAGCACGCCATGTGCCAAAACACGGTGAAATTCGTCTTTGAACGGCTTCCCCATCTGCTCGGCGTTGTCCCTGATGCGGTCGATGCTGATGTAGAACTCGCCTGAGAGATACTCCTCGCAGTCGTTCAGCGGAAACGTCACGATGTCGGTGTAGAAATCGTGGTTCATGCGCTTCTGGTTGAACTCCAAGAGGTATTCGTCGCTGCAGAAAAGGTAGTACAACTCGCCGATTTTCTTGCCGTAAGACGCGACAAACTCTTCGATCCATTCCTTCGCAAGACGCTGGTTTAGCGCAGGAGATTCGATATCAATATTTTGAAACGTTATCATCTTTCTTTTTATGGATAAGGCATGCCTTATCCTTACTGGTTGTTTATGTTGTTGTTATTGCTTCTTTTTATGTCCCGTTGGGATAAGGCATGCCTTATCCGTTTGATTAATTACCTTTTTTAAAGAAATATTCGTTAATCTTTTGTTTATAAAACGGTTGATACTCAATAGGATTCGTGCGCAGGAAGTCCTGTTGTTTCCTGATGCTCTCCTCATATCTGATCTCATCGATATTATGAGTCTTTTCAGGTCCCTTGTATTCATCCGACTTGCGTTTCTCCTCTTTCTCGCGTTCCTGTTGGGCGTTTTCAGCCTTCAGCATTCGCGACATTATATCTTTCTGACGTCTTATTGTCTGATTTGTAATGCGTTTGTTTACGATGTCTTCCTCAAGTTTCTCCATGTCTTTGATGATTTGCTTGATGCCGTCGTCACCGAGCATGCCGTTTTGTTTCATCTCATCGAGGATCTTCTGCATCTCCTCACGGATGAGCTCTTGCTGGGCTGCCATTCGCGCCAGTTCCTCGCTCATGCTCTGTGATGGGGTGCCGTCTTTTTGCTGTTGCTGCATCTGCTGTTGCATCTTTTTCAGCTGTTCACCCAATTGATTCTGAAGGTCTTGCATGTTTTTCATGCTTTTCGGCTTACCTTGTTTTCCTTTGGATTTGCCGGGTTTTGAACAGGAGCTGGTGCTTTGTCCGTCCATCATCGACTCCATCTCGTTCAGTGACTCGGAGAGCATCAGGGCGAGGTTGTTCATCGACATCATGGCGTTTTGCTGTTTTTGGGTGGCGCTGCCGAATCTCAGTTCCAAAACATCTTGCATTGCCGACTCCAGCTGTTGGTCGATGACCTGTAACTCATTGAAGACGAAGTTCTTAACAGAAGTCTGTCGATTTGCCATCTTACGCAGGGAGTCTTCAACCATCACGAAGTTTTCAGAGATTTCTTTCTGACGAGAGATCTTTTGTGAGACGGTGGGGTCGTCTTTCTTCATGACGCTGATTTCCTGCATCAGTGCTTCTTCGGCATGTGACGAGCGCACCACGTTTTCGAGCAGAATCCTCACCAGATGCGCGTCTTCAGCGAGCTGGTCCATGCCGCCGCCCATCATGATGCTGTTCATGTTTTCCGCCATCTCCTTCATCTTCTTTCCGGCTTTCTGTTTCTGTCTTTGCGCGTTCTCCTGGTCGTCTGCATCTTCCGATTCCTCGGCCTTTTCAAGGTCTTCCTGAATCTCATCAAACGACTCTTCGTCTTTGTTTATGTCAAATGGGTCGTTCAACCCTTGGTTTTTCTCGATGATGGAATCGAGTTTCTGTTCCATCTTATTAAATTGATTTTCAGCGTCTTGCGCCGAGATGGAGTCGGTGTTGTTCATCAGCTCATCGGCGAGTTTCTGCATCTCGTCCATCAGCTGGTTCAGGTCTTTCTCCACTTTCAGCTGTTCCAAAAGCGAGAGGTTGCGGTCCATCATCTGTTGCAGCGCCTCGTTGTTTTTCTTGAGGTCTTTCATGATGTCCTGCATGCGCTCGCGTGGCATCTCGCTCAAAAGCTGCTCGATCTCTTCCATCAGCTTCTTCATCTCGTCTGGAATGACTTCCTCGAAGAGCTTGTTGATCTCTTCCTGTTTCTTTATTAATTCTTCCGAAGAAAGCTCGTTTTCCTTAATGAAATCTGACAGTTCCTTCTGTTCCTCCTGCATCTTGTTCCACTCTTCCTGAATCTCTTTCTGCTTCTCCATCAGCTCTTTCATCTTTTCTTTATCGCTCCAGTCTAGGTCTTTTTTAGACATCAGGTCGCGGAGCATGTCTTCAATGTCCTTACGAAGATTTTGAAGCTCGTCGGAACGCTGGTTAAGGTTGTTAAGTATCTGATTTTCAGTGTTATCGGCGATGGAGTCGAGTTGTTCGGTTGTTGGAAGAACGAGATAAAACACCTCCGAGCGTTTCGATTTCGGTCCGTTGATGCCATCGTTGTCGAAAATCTCGAAATATGCCTTCACCTCATCACCACGATAAAGTGTAAGAGTATCAGTATCAATGCTATAATAGAATGAAGTACGGGTGTTTTTCTTATCGATAGAAATGTTTTTCACAAACGACTGATTCGGTTTGCCATCGACTTCGAAATGGTAGAGAAGTTTGGTGAAGCCATAGTCGTCGGCGATGAGGCCAGAATAATATGTTTGTTTCGCGAAATCTTCGTGGAAATTCTGCACCTGGATGTCTGGATAGGCGTCAGGGATCACATCGACAGTGAATACTATAGGATCTGTCGAATTCCATTCATTATTCAATGAAACCGTGAATTTTGTGGATTTTATAGCTGTAAATTTATAAATGGAATTATCAATTAAAATGGAATCATTTATAAATATAGCCTCTACGTCGCGTGTGTGAAATGTAAATTCAACATCAGTCCCTTGTGGCACGATAATGCGCGTTTTCCCGTTCAATGTCTCATTTTTGCGATGGATATATTTCGGAAACGTCAGTTTTGCCTCGTAATACAGCATTGTCGGGTTAGGACGGACGATGATATTTATCATCTGACTGCAATAGTCGCCACCTTCGATGAAGAATTCTTCGTTTTGGTAAACGTTTTTAAAGATAAAACGGAAGTCGTTGGTATTCAATCGGTTCATCATCCTGATTCCCGTAGTGGATTTGATATAAAATGCATCGGGAATGCGCTCGCCGGTGACGTGGATGCTGAATTCAACGTCTTTGCCTTGCGATGCCTCGAGATTTGTTGCGGAGAGCTCGACGTTGAAAGGCAGCGGCTTCACATATTCCTGAGAATAGTTGAAAATACGCTCGGCTGGCTTTTTAGAAAAGTCGGGGAGGAATATCAAGGCGACACTGAGAATGACGAATGCCAATCCGAAAATCTTCAGATATTTGTAATTCTCTTTCAGGTTGACCGCGTCGGAGAAATTGATAGGCTTCAGATGTTCGGTACGCTGCTCTATTGTCGCTGCAAGTAATTCATTATCAGCGTTTTGCGAATATTCGTTCGAAAGCTGAATGGTATTCAGCAGTTTGTCGCTTATTTCCGGGAAGAATTTTCCGATTATCACTGATGCTTGTTCATCGGACATCTTTTTGCGGAAGCGGATGAGGTTGACGACAGGGATTGCGAAGTGGAAGATGGCGACAAACAATGTGCCGAGGATGAAGAGCAGTAACAGCACGAGTCTGCCTTTCTGCGGGAGCCATGAGAAGTACTCTATTCCATTGATTATCAAGAACAAGGCAATAATCAAGACAAGTCCTATCAGTGCGCCTTGGATGAGGCGGTTGAGGTAGAACTTCCTGATGAAGCGCTCAATTTTCGATATCAGAGTAGAATTCGCCATAATACTATAAATTTGCAAAGATACGAAAAAGTCTTTAGTTGTTAGCTTTTAGTTATCAGATTTTTGCTATTTTAATGCCATTTGCAGAAATGCGACTTACCACTGGGTACTGAGAGCATTTCGAAAATGGCAGTAAAATAGATTATTGATACCTTTCTCGAATTACTCTCAGTACTTGGTAGTAAGTCGTAATTCTGCGAAAGGCATCAATAATCTTTTAAGTTATGGTATCGTTAAAAATGATGAGTGAGCTGTTAAAAATCATTATTAATGATGAGCTGTTTATGTTTTAAAATGCTGTAATTTTGCATCGTTAAATGATTTTGTTATGCGAGAAATTTGGAATCTTATAAATGAAATGTCGCCGTATCTGCTTTTAGGATTCGGCTTTGCGGGATTGCTGCATGCTTTTGTGCCTTCGCGGGTATATCACCGTTACCTTTCGAAAAACGATTTCCGTTCTGTTTTATGGGCGGCGATGATAGGAGTGCCTTTGCCGTTGTGTTCGTGCGGTGTCATCCCGACGGCGATGTCGTTGCGCAAAGAAGGTGCATCGAAAGGAGCGACGACCTCGTTTTTGATAGCTACGCCTCAGACTGGTGTCGATTCTATTTTAGCCACAGCGTCGTTGCTTGGCATACCTTTCGCGATCATCAGACCTATTGCGGCTTTGGTGACGGCTCTGTTTGGCGGGCAGCTGGTGAACATTGCAACGCGAAACGAGAAATCGGATAATTCGGAAGTTATCAGAAAAGCTTCTAATGAAAGGCCAAAAGGCTTCTGGAACAAGATCAAAGAGGCTTTGAAATACGGTTATTTCGAGATGATGCAGGATATTGGCAAGTGGCTGATGATAGGTTTGGTAGTAGCCGGTTTGATTACGGTTTTCGTGCCTGACGATTTCTTCCTTTATTTCAACGACAAACCGTTGCTCACCATGTTGATGGTGCTTGTGGTCTCAGTTCCGATGTACGTTTGTGCGACAGGCTCCATCCCGATTGCCGCAGCTTTGATGTTGAAAGGCATTTCACCTGGGGCCGCGTTGGTTCTCCTGATGGCAGGACCAGCCTGCAATATGGCGTCGATTATGGTGATTCGGAAGGTTTTGGAAAAGAAGACAATGTGGGTTTATCTGTTTTCAATAATCTTGGGAGCAATAACCTTCGGTCTTATTATCGACCTTGTTTTGCCTACTGAATGGTTTACTTCAAGCATTGTAGCCACCAAGGAAAGCTGTCATGAGGCGCCAGCTGTTTTCAATGTGATTTGCAGCGTGGTTTTGGGAATTTTGCTTATCTTTGCGCTGATTATGAGGCGTCATCACCATTGCGACTGCGGTTGTGATGACCATGACGACCACTGCGACTGCGAGTCTCATTCTCATGAAAATCATACAGTTATGAATAAGAAACAGTTTAAAGTTGATGGCATGATGTGCAACCATTGCCGTGCCAATGTTGAGAAGGGTCTCAAAGCCCTCGAAGGTGTTGAAAATGTGGAGGTTGACCTTGCTTCAGGAATGGCTATCGTTGAAGGCGACGTCAGTGATGAAGAGGTTGTCAAAACAATCGAAGGCCTGGGATATCAGGGGAAGAGAATGTAAGAATTATTCTTTCACAATTCTTGTTGCAAACTCTTTCCCATTTGTTGTTCCAACCTTTATCAGATAGATGCCAGAATTGAGATTTGCAATGTTGATTGTGTTTTCATCGGCATTGCAAATCGTTGAAAAGACAGTTTGCCCAATGATATTGAAAATCTCAATTTTTAAGAGATTGTCTCCAGAGATTGTTACAACGCAGTTTGCTGGGTTGGGATAAACTGATATTTTATTTTCAAAAACAGTTTCATCAACGGAATAATATATTGCAAAAATAGGGAAGCCACGGTTAACATAAAGGTCGTCCATGGCGTAAAAATTGCCGCCATCATTCAGAAGATTCACAAAATCCTGAGTTTTCATTTCGGATTCAGATTTTGGGGAGCCGTAATCGTTAATGCTTGCTATAGTGTTGATATAGTAGCAGTTATCGACATTTATTGTGATGTTTTCATGATCGGTTTTAGCGATAATTCCGCCAACATTCGCAGCTTCGATATTGCCGGCATTATAACAAGAATTGATGAAAATATCGTTTAACGGATTGATGTATTCATTCATGTCGCCAACAATGCCTCCGGCGTAAGAATTTTCGCAGTTAACCATGATATTTCCGGTGTTATAGCTATGAGATATCTCGGTGATAATCAATCCGCTGATTCCACCGATTTTACATTTGTTACAATTTGAGATTTCAATATTTAAATCACCTGTGTTATAACATTCTTCAATAACATCAGCTCCACCAGCGATGCCACCGACAAAACACCAGCTCAAATTATCGGCATTTATTGTTATGTTTCCGTGATTGCTGCAATTTATAATAGTGTTACATTCACCGGCGATGCTTCCTGCTGTCATATATGAATGCGCATTTATTATGATGTCACAGTAATTATGGCAATTTTCGACTAACGGAGCCCAGTAAGTGATTAAACCGAATTTAGAGTATTCTGCTTCACGATAAACCACAGAGCCTCTTGTGGTAAGATTTTTGATATAACCGTTATAAGTGCTGTAAAACAAAGTGTTTGAGGGATTATATATAGTGTGGTTGTCGCCATCAAAATAGCCGTTAAACTCGGGACAGCTAACTGATTCAATATAACCAATCGGATTCCAAATCCTGTTGTCGAGGTCGATATCGGTAGTGAGCTTGTAGTATTTCGGCTCTTGTGAGCAATAGATAAATTGTGACATGCGAGCCAACTGAGCAGCATTTTCAATAAGAATTGGGTCGTCGGTGGTGCCAGAATGGATGGTGTCCCAGTTTTCGTAAGTGCCGTCCCAGACTGAAATCTGTGCGTTGAGTGCCAAAGTCATCAGCATTGCAATCATTGTAAATAAGATCTTTTTCATAGTCATAAGATTTTAAGTTTAACAATTTTGTTTACGACGACAAAATTATTTTTAAAATGTAGCTATGTCAAGAAAATCATGGTACGGAGTGGTACGATTATCATTCAATCGCGAGTTTTCTCAGTGTTGTGGTAAGGTCAAAATCGGAAGTAAGAATCTTTTTCAGTTTGCGGCTGCGGTCGCTTACGGTGGAGTACGCTTTTTGCATAAACGCCGCGATGTCGGGCTCTTTCATGCCGAGCAGATAGAGGATGCAGTAGTTCACATCGTCATTGGTGAGCTCCGGATATTTGTTTCTGATACGCTCAGTGAAGCCGTTAAGATGGTTGTCGGCTGCAGTCCGCAACGTCAGCAGCTGCTCCTTGTCAAGCGCATAATCTTTATAAATAGTGCAGTCCATCTTCGATTTAAACAGCTGCTCATGCGCCGTTTCGAGGATATATTGGCAGACCGGCTCGTTGATAAAAGCGTTGTAGCCGTCAACATTTGCGGTTTTTCTGACATCGGTCAGCTTTCTTTTGTGACGAATTGTCAAAATTATGGCAATTACGGCTATTAGAGCGATTGTAACAATTAAAATAATGGTAATGTCACGTCTTTTTTTCTGTTGCTCCAAAGCTATTGCTTGCTGCTGCTTATGATTCAGATAATCCTGAAACATGTTGGTAAACTGCCATTCTTCGGCTTTAGTTCCGAACTCCGGCGGTGTGTTTTCAGTGATGAAACGTGAATGGATATCAGCTTTTGCAGTGTCGCCTAAATGATTGTAAATCTCATAAAGATGGTTGGCGCTTTGCGTCCTCAAGAAAATATCAGGCGCGTCGTTGAAGACTTCGTTGAGATAAATAAGAGCCGTATCGTATTGGTTTTCAAGGAGATAAATATATCCCAAACCCAATAATCTGTCGTATTTTTCAAAATCGTCGCCTGAAGCAATGAGTTTTTTTAACGTTTTTGTAGCTTTAACTCCATCATTATCAATCATATACGAGGTTATTGCCTTGCGATTTATGACATTGCGGTACAAAAGGCTGTTGGTATCGGAAATATTCTCCAAAGAGAGGTTGTAATAATAAAGCGCGCTATCGGTTTTCTCGCCTTTTTCAAACTCGTAGCCTATAAAAAACAAGGTGTTGGCGATGTTTGAACGAGGGTCGTATTTCTTGTATTCGAGGGCGTTTTTGTAAAAGAAAATCGCCGGCTCGATAAGAAATTTATCGGAATAAATGTTGGCCAATCGCGTGTGTGTCAGCGACATGAACTTAGGATTACAATCGAAAGGTTCAATGATTTCCAATGCCTTGTAATATTGTTGACATGCCTCTATGACGCTGTCGTTTTCATAGAATCCTACGCCGTTCATGTAGTGGGAGCGGGCTGAGAGAAGAGCGGCGGTCTCGTCTTTCGGATTAGCCTTGAAAATGCTGTCGAAATAGTAGAGAGCTTCCAGAAGTTCGGTGCGAACAAGTTGCGGAGCGTCGTTTTTGTAGAGGGCTTCGGAAACGAGGAGATAATAATAATTTGTTCCTGTAGCGCCAACGCATGCCTTGTCCATACGGGATGAATCGATTAGCATCATAAATGCCGAATCCGGGCGCTGTTGCATGACGCTGTCGATTACAATAAGTTCGGGCGATAATTCAAGCTGCGATGTCTTGTTTGAAACGCCGTTCGAGCAAGAAATAATCATTAAAACGATGATGCCGAGAACCAATAAAGTTTTGAGTTTTTTCATACCAAATTTAAAAAGACAAAAATAGTAATTCTACGAAATTTTGTCAAGAAAAAATGGTACGAATTGGTACGGATGAGGTTTTATTTTCCTTCGTTCATACTCACTTTGATTGTGGTAGATAGAAAATCTGTGAAAATCTGTGGAATCTGCGAGACTTTTTTTTATTTTTGCAAAAATTTTTGAGAAATGAAAGAAGTAAGAGTTCGTTTTGCTCCAAGTCCGACCGGACCGTTGCATATCGGCGGTGTGAGAACCGCTTTGTATAACTATCTTTTCGCGAAGAAAAACGGCGGTAAGATGCTGCTCCGCATTGAAGACACCGACCAGACACGTTTTGTGCCGGGCGCCGAGGAATATATCATAAAATCGCTCGATTGGTGTGGCATCAAGTTTGATGAAAGCGATATCGTGGGCGGTCCTTACGGTCCTTACAAACAGAGCAACCGCAAGCCTCTCTACAAACAATACAGCGATGAGCTCATCGCGAAAGGCCATGCCTACTATGCATTCGACACAGCCGAAGAACTCGACAACCTTCGCAAGGAAGCTGAGGCACAGAAAAAGACCTTCATCTACAACGCCGAGACACGTCAGGAGCTGCGTAACTCATTGACAATGACCAAAGAAGATGTCGATGCTTTGATTGCAGACGGCACTCCTTACACCGTGCGTTTCATGATGCCGGAGAACTATGTGGTTGAGATGCACGACATCATCCGTGGAGATATCAAGGTGAACACCAACACTTTGGACGACAAGGTGTTGTTCAAGTCGGACGGCATGCCGACATATCATTTGGCAAACATCGTCGACGACCATCTGATGAAGATTTCGCACGTCATCCGTGGTGAGGAATGGCTGCCTTCAATGCCATTGCATGTGCTTCTGTATCAGGCATTTGGATGGGAGGCTCCTGAGTTTGCGCACCTACCATTGCTGCTCAAGCCGGACGGCAACGGCAAGCTCAGCAAACGTGACGGCGACCGTCTCGGATTCCCAGTGTTTCCTATGCAATGGGAGAATCCTGAGACGCATGAGATTTCGTCGGGTTACAAGCAGTCGGGATACTATGCCGAGGCATTCATTAACATGCTTGCATTGCTTGGCTGGAACCCTGGGACAGAGCAGGAAATCTTCTCGATGGACGAGCTCATCCAGGCGTTCTCGTTCGACCACTGCAGCAAGTCGGGAGCAAGATTTAACGTTGAGAAGGCAAAATGGTTCAACCATGAATATCTGATGCGCCGCTCATCTGAGCAAGTCGGCGAGGAATATAAGGAATGGCTCAAGGCCGAGAAGGACATCGACGCTGATATTGAATACGTTACAAAGGTTGCGGCATTGGTGAAAGACCGCGTCAACTTCGTGAAAGAGATGTGGGACCAGAGCTTCTTCTTCTTTGAGGAGCCAACCACCTACGACGAGGTGACAGTGAAGAAACGCTGGAAAGAAAACAGCGTCGACCTCATGCGCCAGGCTGCGGAAGTGATAAAGAATATTGACGATTTCAGCGCAGAGAACATCGACAAGGTTTTGAACGAATGGATTACAAGCAATGAACTCGGCATGGGACCAGTGATGAACGGTCTCCGTCTGATGCTCGTCGGCGCCGGCAAAGGCCCGCACATCCATGAAATCCTTGCATTGATTGGCAAAGATGAAGCGTTGAAGAGAATTGAAAAAGGAATTAAAGTTTTAGGATAAACTTATAAACGTCATTTCGACTGAAGCGAAGCGAAATGGAGAAATCTCCGACAAATTGCATGAGATTTCTCGACTTCACTGCGTTTCGCTCGAAATGACGATAACAATGTTATGGCAATAATTAGTATTGAAAAAATGGAATTCTACGCCTATCATGGCTGCTTCGACGAGGAGCGCAAGATAGGTACGTGGTTCAATGTGGACTTGAGTATGGAAGTCGACACCTCGAAGGCGGAAGAGTCTGATAATCTTGACGATACCGTCAATTATCAGGAGGTTTACGCCGTTGTGAAACGCGAGATGATGATTTCCTCGAAGTTGCTTGAAAACGTTGCAAGACGTATATTAAACGCCATCCAAAAAGAGTTTCCAGCGGTATCGTACGCCTGGGTGAAGGTGAAGAAGATGAATCCGCCGCTGGGAGGAAAGATGGAGTCGGTCTCAGTAGAATTAGAATCATAGTCTTTAGTCGTTAGTTTTTAGTCGTTAGTGCAGAATGACTAAAGTCTAAAGACTAAAAACTAAAGACTATTTTTTTGAATAAAAAAAATTTGTATTTTTGCAACGGTTTATGGTGCCGAGGAGGCTTAATAGGGAATCGGGTGTAAGTCCCGGACAGTTCCCGCTGCTGTAAGCTCTTAAAATCTGCCAGAATGCCACTGAAAACAGGCGTTTCGGGAAGGCGGCAGACCTGAAGGAGTGAGTCAGAAGACCTGCCACAAATCGTAGACAAAGCTTTCGGGATAAAAGCTGGCTTTCCTTATTTTTAAGGCCTACCAACATTTTTCCACGAGGTTTTGAGGTAATTAAAATTATTATTAAACCTTAAAAATCTAAGTTATGGTTAAAAAATTTACTTTAATGTTCCTTTTAGGAATCTTCGGTCTCTTCTCGACCAACCTTTTCGCACAGGAAGATGCGACAATCGACCCAGCTGATATCAGATTCTGGGTTGGCGAAGGTCAGAATGAAGTGATTTTCATCGCCAATTGGGCAGAGCCTGACACAGCATTAGCATGGGGCTATCGTTTCATGGCTGAAGATGTCACTTTGAAAACCATCATGGACGACATCGCGGAAGCTGACTACCGTTTCAGCTATGAAGCAAACGGCAGCTGGCTCCTCGACATGCATTACAATGACGGCGTTCTCAATCTGAGTCTCGTTGAACAAATGTGGTGCTCATTTTTGATCAACGGTGTTTCTTCATGGGATACTTATGATGTGGCAACAGTCGCTCCTGGTCAATATGTGAAATTAGGCGACACACATTGCGGCACTTTGGTTGACCCTGATAACTACGTTTACGTTTGGGAAAAAGAAGTTGCAGCCGTTTATCCTATCGCTTACGAAGCTATGATTGACGCTTCAGAAATCCTTTACTGGATTGGCGAAGGCGAGAATGAAGCTGTCTTTGCCGTCAACTTTGCCGACCCTGAAAATGTGTGCTATGCTTGGGGTTACAAATTCGCTGCCGAAAGCGTCACAATTAAAGAAATGATGGAAGCAATAGCTGCTGAAGACCATCGCTTCGCTTTTACTGACGAACCGTCATCATGGGGAGGCATGATGCTTACCGAGCTCACCTTGGACTATGATGAAAATCATTATGTGCTTAATGGTTATAATGCCATGTACAACGTAAATGGTGTGCAGTCGTGGCTCACTTTTGACGAGCAAACAGTAGTTAATGGCGATTTTGTGAAATGGGGTGACTATAACGTCGGCACCGAGATTGCTTCTTGGGTTTACGTTTGGGAGACCACGGTACAGCCTATTACAGCTTATGATGCTGTTGATGAGGTTGAGGCTGCGACACTTTCAGTGTATCCTAACCCAGCAACGGACAGACTGTATGTCGATGTTGAGAATTTGCAGCGTGTTGAGATTTACGACATGGCGGGTCGCATTGTGTTGACATCAGTGGCATCTGTTATTGACTTGAATGATGTTGAGACAGGTGTTTATTTCGTTACTGTGAGAACTGAAAACGCTGTCAAGACAACCAAACTCGTTGTGAAATGAGAAAGATTTTAGTTATATTGATGGTTGTGATGCCGGTGGCGTTGTGGGCGCAGTTTGCTCCTGCACAGGACAAGCCCGGCACCACAGCCATGCATGCCGACTCGTCAGCCTTTGTGGCATGGGCTACAGGCTGTGTGGCAGAGCCGGGACCGATGAACATCACCAACCCCGGTGCGGGCTTGGCGGGTCAGGGATGGCCGGCTGAGAACGCCATAGGTTTCCCTGAAGGTACATACTCGGTGACATGCCTCGGTGACGGCGGCATGGCGACATTGACATTCGACTCGCCTATATGCAACGGCGAAGGACCTGATTTCGCTGTCTTTGAGAACGGCTTCGCCAATGCGCAGCAACCCGATATGTGGTTCCTCGAGCTCGGCTTCGTGGAGGTGAGCTCCGACGGCGAGAACTTCTTCCGTTTCCCGGCGATCAGCATGGTGCAGACTGAAACACAGGTTGGCGGCATGGGATGTATCGACCCTGCACAGATTCACAATCTGGCAAGCAAATACGGAGCCATGTACGGCACTCCATTCGATTTGGATGAGGTTCCGGATGACCCGCTTCTCGATAAAAACAACATCACTCATGTCCGCATCATCGATGTTATCGGTAACATTGACCCGGAATACTGCACTTACGATTCTCAGGGACATCCTGTCAACGACCCATGGCCTACACCGTTCGCTTCAGGCGGTATGGACCTCGACGCCGTAGGTGTGATTCACGATGTGGCGCACACACCAGGTTTGGGCATCGCTGACAATGAAATGGAATCAATTTCGGTTTACCCGAATCCGGCCCATGACTATATCCGTGTGGAGACACAATCGATGACATCCGTACAAACCATTGATTTATATAATGTTACAGGACAGAAGGTCCTCTCATCAAACGAAAAGGAAATCAATGTTTCCGGATTGGAACCAGGTGTTTATTTCGTCAGAATCAATTGTGGCGAAAATATATTTACTGAACGTGTAATTATCAAATAATCAAACAGTTATGAAGAAGATTTGCCCTCGCTGCGGAAAAGAGTTCGAATGTGTTCATTCGATAAACTGCTGGTGTGTCACTATACACCTTTCTGATAAAGCGAAGGCAAATCTTTCTCAATACAAAGATTGTCTGTGCAAGGAATGTCTTGAAGAAATCAACAAATAATTGCGCCTGCAATTAGGTATACGAAGAACGCACAGAGCCAAGCCACAGCACATTGAAACAGAATCACTAAGATCATCCATTTGGTGCCTATTTCGCGGCGGATGGCTGCCATTGCCGCAACGCAAGGGGTGTAGAGCAAGCAGAACACCAGCATTGATATTGCGGTCACGGTGGTGAACAGATCCATTGCGCCAAGCACTTCGAGGGTTGCCACCACGCTTTCTTTTGCCATGAATCCGCTGACCAAGGCGGTGACAATCTGCCATTCGCCAAGTCCGATAGGCTTGAAGAGCGGGGCGATCCATCCAGCCACCATGGCGAGCATGCTGCCTTCGCCGTTTTCAACCATATTGAATTTGAAATCAAAGGTCTGGAGGAACCAGATCACCAACGAGGCTATGAAGATGACGGTGAAAGCGCGCTGGAGGAAGTCTTTGGTCTTGTCCCACAGCAGATGTCCCACGTTTTTAATGCCAGGCAGACGGTAGTTAGGCAGCTCCATCACGAAAGGAGCCACGTCGCCTTTAGTCTTGGTAAACAATGCTATTATAAATCCCACGATGATTCCGAAGAGGTAGAGGCAGATGAGCACCACGCCTCCACGATGCGGGAAGAAATAATCGGTGAAGAAGGCGTAGATAGGGATCTTCGCCGAACAGCTCATGAAAGGAGTGAGGAGTATGGTACGCCAGCGGTCATGAGTCGAATGTAACGTGCGTGTTGACATCACCGCTGGCACCGTGCAGCCGAAGCCGATGAGCAACGGCACAATGCTGTGTCCGGTGAGACCGAATTTCCTTAAGATGCTGTCGCTGACGAAAGCCACGCGTGCCATGTAGCCGCTGTCTTCGAGCAAGCTAAGGAAGAAGAACAGCAGTATGATGATAGGTATGAAGCTGATGATGGTCCCGACGCCGCCGAAGATGCCGTCGACCACCAGTGACTGCACCGACGGGGTTACGTTCCATCGTGCCAATGCTGAGCCAACGACGCCGGCAAGCCAGCCGATGCCGTTATCGAGGAGATCCTGCAGCGGCGCACCGAGAGCGTCGATGGAAATATAAATGATACCAATCATCACCAATATAAAAATCGGGATGGCGGTCCATTTTCCGGTGAGGATCTTATCAATACGACGGCTACGTTTGTATTCTTTGCTTTCGTTAGGTTTCACTACTGTTTTAGAGCACAGACGCTTGATGAAGGTGAAGCGCATGTCGGCCATTGCCGCTGCACGGTCGAGGCCGCGTTCCTCTTCCATCTGAAGTATGAGATGCTCGAGTGTCTCTTTCTCGTTTTGTGAGAGTTTCAGGGCTTTGAGCACTATCTTATCGCCTTCCACGAGCTTCGATGCCGCGAAACGCACCGGTATCTCGGCACGTTGGGCGTGGTCTTCGATGAGGTGCATGATGCTGTGCAGGCAGCGGTGCACGGCTCCGTCGTGGTCGTCTTTGTCGCAGAAGTCCTGACGTACTGGTGCCTCCTGATATTTTGCCACGTGGATGGCGTGTTCCACCAGCTCGTTGACACCTTCGTTTTGCGAGGCTGAGATAGGCACCACAGGCAGTCCGAGGATCTGTTCCATCTCGTTGACACGTATGGTGCCGCCGTTGTTACGCACCTCGTCCATCATGTTGAGCGCGAGCACCATAGGCACGCCGAGCTCCATGAGCTGCATGGTGAGGTAGAGGTTTCGCTCGATGTTGTTGGCATCCACGATGTTGATGATAGCCTTGGGTTTCTCTTGCAAGATAAACTCACGCGACACTATCTCCTCGTTGGTGTAAGGCGACAGCGAGTATATTCCCGGAAGGTCGGTGACAAGAGTGTCGTTGTGCCCTTTGATGACGCCGTCTTTGCGGTCGACGGTGACACCCGGGAAGTTGCCCACATGCTGGTTTGAGCCTGTCAGCTGGTTGAAGAGCGTGGTCTTGCCGCAGTTTTGCTGACCTGCTAGGGCAAAGGTGAGGGTGGTGCCTTTCGGCAACGGGTTTTCATGTTCCTTATCGTGATAGATACCTTCCTCGCCGAGACCTGGGTGGGCGTTATGGTCGGGTAATGATGTGATATACAGCTGGTTGACGTCGAAAGTGTCGCGTACGGGTTCTTTGTCAGATATTTCTGGCTCAACCTCGATGAGTTTGGCGTCGGCTTTACGCAGTGTGAGTGAATATCCGTGTATCATCACCTCCATCGGGTCGCCCATCGGGGCGTATTTCACGAGTTTCACGACTACATCGGGAATCACTCCCATGTCGAGAAAATGCTGGCGGCGCGAGCCTTCGCCCTTCACCGTCTTCACCATCGCCGACTGTCCTATTTCGAGTTTGTCGAGAGTTATCATTTCAACTTTTTTTCTTGCTGCAAAAATACTATAAAAAACAGTTGGTTGATATCCCTAAAAATAGGGATTTTGATAATCATTTTGTTGAAAAAGTTCAAAAATGTTTAATAATATAAAAAAAAACGTATATTTGTATGTCAATTTTCGCATTATGAAAGTATTCGAGAATTTGCGGTCTTTTCAGAAGTTGGAATACGTTGTCATGTTGCTTCTGGCGTTTGCGATACCGTTTCATTGGTATGCGGCGCAGTGCTGTGAAGTGGCTTTGCTGGCAGTAGCTACCCTGAAAATCGTTTTCGACCAGAAATGCAAGTTCAACGAACGTCAGATGCGGTTCAAATGGGCTTATCTCATCTTCGCAGCCACCTGGCTCGTTTACCTTATCGGCATGATTTACACCGATAATACTCACGTCGGCTGGTTGCAGGTCAGCAAAAAGCTCGGCTTCCTGATTTTTCCCGCCATCTTCCTGTTTTCCGACATGTCGTATCTCAATAAAGACAGGATTCGTGTAATATTTTATTGCTTTACCACGGCTTGTCTGCTGTTTTTCCTGATGAATCTTTACTGGGCGCTTTACGACAGCTTCGTCCTTGAGCATAATGTCGGTCTCATCACCAACAACAACCTGATGAGGATTTATTACGTGCATCATACCTATATGTCGATGTATGCCTTGCTGGCGCTGGCTTTTTCGTTGGTTGAAATCGTCGAGGTGCAAGATTGGAAGCTCAGGGTTTACAATATCTTCACATCGATATCGATGCTGGTGTTTGTGGTGCTTCTCGATTCGCGTGCGGGCATCATCTGCCTGTTTGTGGAGTTTGTGATATTGCTGATGTGGCTCGCTTTTATTAAGAAAAAAGTGTTTATGAGCATTATCTTCACTGTGCTGATAGCGGGTGGTATCGTGCCGTTTGCAGTTTCGCGTTTGAACGCCACCATCGCTAAGCTGAGCGACGATGACAACCCTGATATCAGAATGGTGGAGATGCGGTGTGGCATGGATGTCGTTGAAAATCATCTGATTTTTGGTGTCGGGACGGGCGACCGCAGCGATGAGATGGAGAAGGCGTACGAGCGATACAGAGACACTCTCGTCGCCGAGATAAAACCTGCGAGAGCCATCGACGAAGAAGAGTTTGTGCTTTGCCGCGACGAGATGCTGAGCGGGATTCAGAGGGCGAGCCGTGCCGGACAATGGAATGTACCGAGCAAGAGGTTTTATAGGTTTATCGACAACAAACCTATTGAATATGAATGCGATACGGAGTCGGTGAGGGGCATGGCGGTGGAATATATCTATGTGGAAAACGCCATCAAACACGATCTGAACGCGCACAACCAATATATCGACACCATGATAAGCATCGGTATTATCGGATTGCTGCTGCTTGTCGCATATTTCCTGATACCTTTTGTCATCGCCATAAAACTCAAGGTTTTCGATGTGTTTTATCTTGCATTTTTAGTGATTATAGCCATCAACGCGATGTTTGAGTCGATCTTTGAGATGCAGGTTGGAATTATCTTCTTCTGTTTCTTCTGGCAGGTGTTCATCCAAAAAAATATAGGGGAACAAAACACTTTGTCCCCCTAAAAAATTCAAGATATTAAGTTTTAAATAAGATACTCTTTAAGAGAGTTTACGTAGTTTTCGAAGGCATCGAGTCCTGCCTTTGTGATTTTGCATGTCGTGCAAGGCACCTTCCCCTTGAAGCCTTTCTCGACAGTGATGTAACCGGCAGCGCTGAGCTTGTCGATTTGCACGCTGAGGTTGCCCGACGTGGCACCGGTCTGCTGCTTGATGTAGCTGAAATCGGCACTGTCAACCCCGGCCAGAATCGACATCACAGCCAGCCGCAGCTCGGAATGTAATATTGGGTCAAGTTTCGGAAACATGGCTTATTTGTATTGAGATTTGACAATAAGACCTGTAACTACAAGAATCACTCCGCAGAGGGTGAAGAGAAGCAGCTGAGCCTCTGAACGAAGCATAATTGCTGCAATGGCGCCACCGACTCCGAGGATGAAACCGCTGACGATTACCGACCAGTTTTTCAAAATGATACCTGAGACGCATTCAGCGAAACCGAACGCCATGATGATGACGAGGGTGAGGTTCTGAGGTGCGATAAACATGAAGACGGCGCTGATGACCACTACGAATGCGCAGTAGGCGAGCCACACGCCGTGAAGCTGTTTGCTGATGATGTTCTGAGGCACCTCGACTTTGTTTCTGCCAATGAAATGTGCCATAGGGAATCCGATAAGCGGCATCGCGAACCATAACAGATTCCAAATAGGATTTCTCGTGATGTGAATTGTTTCGTAAATCACGAGCGACATAATCGTAAGCAATGCACCCCAAAGCAGGAAGTGCTTGGCGCTGTTCTGAAGGATTGAACGGCGGCTGTTGTTCACCATCTCGGTGATGATGCTGAAGCTTTGCTGAGCTGTCATGTTGTTTTCATTGTTGTTTTCCATAGCTTTAATTTTTAAATGTTACTTTTTAGTTTTAAATTTTTTAATCTTTAATTTAAGTGCACTTTATGTCTTAAACGACGCTGCAAAGATAAACAAGTTTATAATATAAACTACAAAAAAATGAAAAAATTTTTAAAATATTTTTGATATTTTTCATAAAGTGTTGATATACAATGGCTTCAGGCTAAATATTTTTTCCTAAAAATCTTTGCATGACGACGGCGCAAGAGGCGTCACCGGTGATTGACATCACTGTACGGCCCATATCGATGATGCGGTCGATGCCTGCTGCCACTGCCACGCATTCGACGGGGATGCCTGCGGAGGAGAAAACCATTGCCATCAGTGCCAAGCTGCCGCCCGGGATGCCCGGAGTGCCGATAGAGGCTACTGTAGAGGCAAAAGCGATAGCCATATACTGGCTCATGGTGAGGTCGATGCCGCAGCATGTCGCCATAAACACTGAGGCAACGCCGAGATAGATGGCGACGCCGTCCATATTGATGGTAGCGCCCAACGACAGCACGAAACGTCCTATCTCTTTTCTGACACCTAACTTCTCGGTACATTGCATGGAGTAAGGCAGTGTCGCCACTGACGAGTCGCTGGAGAAGGCGAACAGCATGGCGGGCTGCATTTCTTTGAAGAACTTAAGAGGGGAGATGCCGCCAAGGACCCACACCGCTGAGGAATATACCAGTCCTGCATGAACGACGAAGCAGAAATATGCCAATGCGAGCAATGCTGCGTAGGACCCGAGTACCGCAGGACCGTTTTCTACCACCACTGGCGTCAGCATGCAGAACACGCCGAACGGCGCCAGCGCCATGATATATTCAAGAATCTTACCCACCACATCGTTGAAGCTGAGCGTCACCTTGCGCGCCAGCTCGCCTTTCTCGCCGATATGCACCATGGCGATGCCAAAGAAAAGCGCAATCACTATGACCTGCATCATCGCCATCGAGCTCACTGGAAGAAGGATGTTGTCGGGAAACATGGCGACTATCTGATCCATCACCGTCATGTGAGGTGTATCGATAACATCTGTTACAGCTTCAGTGCTGATTTTGATGGTCGGGAGAAAGCCTTTCACCAGACTTGGCACTACCAAGCCGAGCGTCACGGCGAAGAGAGTCGTTATTATAAAATATATTAAGGTGCGAAGTCCGAGTTTGCCAACTTTCGAGACATCGTTCATCGAGAGTATGCCTGCCATGATGGAGAAGAGCACCAGCGGCACCACGATAAACTTCAATAAATTAAGGAATATCGTTCCAAAAGGTTTGATATATGTGTTGACAAACATGGCATGGTCGCGCAGCAGCACGCCGGCTATCACCGCCAACACGAGGGCGATGCCGATCTGGGCGGTGAGAGAAATCTTTTTCTTTTCAGTCATTTTCTGATATGCTAAACGTTCGTCGCCGTTGGCGAGATGTATGATGCCGCAGTATTTGAATCCGTGTTTCTCGATATTATGCTGCATTATTTTGTTGTCGCGATGCGTATCGATGCGGATGTTGCGCTCTTTAGCGAAGCAGAACTCCATGATACTCTGGAAGATGCCATGCACCTCAGGAAAACTCGCTATGCGATGGATGACATGGTAAGGCTTGCTGTCGTCGAGCCATTTGCCGTCGTAAATCTTATCGTAGGTAGGTTCCGGCGATGGCAGAAAGGCGAAATACGCCACAATCTTTCCATCGTCTTCAACCACGAAGCCGCCGTCTTTCTCAATGTCAGACTGCACAATATCCAGCGATGGATAGCCGTCGATCCATTGGTTCACGTTGCCGTCGGCTGCCATGATGCCCTTGGCGGCAGCGAAGACTTCCATCAGACTCTCGCCATCTTTTGGGAGAGAGACCTTGCGTATGGTGCGGTTTGGTGTGGAATCGTAAGATTTTGACATAAAATAGAGTGTTTATTGGTGCAAAGATATAAAAAAATCATAAATTTGCACCCAAGAATGAAAATATGACAAAAAACAGGTTTTGTGTGATACTTTGGCTCTGTCTGCTGGCTCTCGTCATCACCCATGCAAAAGCAAACGGAAACCATGTCGGTGGCTGGCTTGACACCGACAATGGCAGTTATTATTTCGATAGTGTCCGCATCTTCCCTGAAGACTCATTGGAATATGCCATACAATTCGGCAGAGAGAACGGGCAGATTGCGGTGTTTGTGTTGTCGAAACAGTTAATTATCAAACAACCATTTGAATAATCCTGGATTGGAAGGAATACCAGCAATCTATTTCTCAGGACTCAGCTTCACCATCAGCACGCCGTGTGAAGGGATGCTGTTAACTATGTTTTTCTTGGTTGACTTGGCGATGGTTTTGTGCTGCCAGAGGTCGTAGACTTTATAGTTTTCGCCGGTGGCGCGCAGCTCAGGGATGTCGTTCCAGTTGAAGTTGAGGTTCCACGTGTCGTCGCCGCGGTTGAAAAAACATACTGCCCACTCGTCGTTGGCGAGCTGTTTCACCCAGATCTGGCGGTCGCCCATTGCCACTGACAGATGTGCCTGGATGCCCAGCGGGTCCTGGTCGATGGCGATGACGTCTTTGTTGGTGAGGATACGCTTGGTGTCGTCGCTCATATTGCCGAGGTCGTTGCCTGCCATCAGCGGCGCTGCCAGCATGCACCACATCGAGAAGTGGCTCTGGTCTTCTATGGCGTTCATGCCACCGTTGCCCACCTCAAGCATGTCGGGGTCGTTCCAGTGACCCGGACCGTTGTAAGGATACAGATCCTGCACCAGGTCGATGATGTTGACCATGCCGTGACCGCCCCAGTCTTCGCGACCATCCCACATATTGATGATGTCGCCTGTGGCTCTCCAGAGATGACCGATGCCTTTGCCCCATTCCCAAGGCTTGGTGCTGCCCCATTCGCAGATGCTGAAAACTATAGGGCGGCCGGCTTCTTTCAAAGCCTCGCGCATGATGGTGTAGGCGGTCTTCGAGTTAGTGCCGCGGTTGTTGCAGAAGTCATATTTCAGATAGTCGACGCCAGTGCGTGCATAAAACAAAGCATCTTGGTATTCGTGACCCATGCTGCCCGGTCGTCCCGCGCAGGTGTATGCGCCTACACATGAGTAGATGCCGAACTTCAGTCCTTTGGAGTGGATGTAGTCCGCCACATATTTCATGCCATGAGGGAAACGCTCAGGGTCGCACACAATGTTGCCGTCGGCGTCGCGGTCGATCTGCCAGCAGTCGTCAACGACGATATATTCGTATCCGGCGTCTTTCATGCCTGATGCCACCATGGCGTCGGCAGCCTCCATCAGCAGCTGTTCGTTAACGTCGCAGCCGAACTTATTCCAGCTGTTCCAACCCATTGGCGGAGTAGGGCACAGCGCCTCAAACTCTTCTTGTGTCAAAGGTTGCGGTTTGGCGTTTTGCGCTGTTGCCGTGAAGCTCAGCAAAGCGATAAATAGGAGTGTAAAGATGTTTTTCATAGTTTTTTATTTAAATGGTTAAGTTTTTACATGCTCATAGCCTCTTTATCAGCTCTTCCATCAAGTCTTTCATCTTTTGCTGCAACATCTCGGTCTGCTCGTTGATATAATCGGAGTTCATTCCTTGTGTTGGTGGCGCGAGATGGAACTGTGGCGACACTATGAGGCGGGCGCGAGGTCCCAGGATCTTTACCGGTCCGTCGATGTAGACCATCACAAGAGGAGCCTGCGACACGGTGGCGAGCATCGCCGCTCCCGGATGGAACGGCAGCTGCTTACGGTGCTCACCATGACGGCCTTCAGGGAATATCGCGACGCTCTCCTTGTCTTGTTGTATAATCTTAATAGACTCATGAATCCACGACAGGTCGGCGTTCTGACGGTCGATAGGGATGCATCGAGTGTTACGCAGGAAGAACCCGAAGCCACGCTGCTCAAAACGGTCTTTCGCGGCAAGATTATGTATCTTGTTTCTGCGGAACACCGTGGTCACCACCGGTCCGTCGAGATGGCTGGTGTGGTTGATGATGAGCAGCGACGGGCTGTCAAGCTTACGCCTATGTTTTGGAGGCTCCACGTAATAGACCTTAGGTCTGAGAAGCGTTTTAACGAGGAAGGCCGTGAGGCCTTCCACGATGTATGTCATTATCTTCATGCTTTTGCTTTTATGATATAGTTGATGACTTCACCTACGGTGTTGAATTTCACAGCGTCTTCAAACTTGATATTGAATTTATTTTCAATGGCAAGGCTTAAAAGCAATATGGTAAGTGAGTCGAGACCGATGTCGCTGATGAGCTGACTGTTCTCATTGACTGCCGAAAGGTCGAGCGATGGCTTGATAAGTTGAAGAATCTCCTTGAGACCTACTAAAATCTCTTGTCTTTCCATGATAAAAAATTAATTACGTGAAACTTTCATTGCGCCGGTGCGTTTGAAATCTTCCTTGCGCACTGTTATCTTGTTGATGCGATGTGTCGTCGGCAGTGTAGCGTTGACTTCGTCGACCAATTTCTTAAAGTAAGCTTCCACCTCTTCCCAAGGGGTGTTGCCGAACTCTTCGATACGAGGGAGGATCTCGATGGCTATCACCTTCTTTCCGTCCATCTCGTCTTCCTTGACGAGGCAGTCGCGGAGCTTGTCGCATTTGTAGAATGGCTCTTCGATGCTTTCAGGGCTTACGTTTTCGCCGTTTGACAGAATGATGAGGTTCTTGATACGTCCGATGATGTACATGTAACCTTCTTCATCGAAGCGTACGAGGTCGCCAGTCTTGATCCAACCGTCCGGGGTGAGGGTCTCGGCGGTCTTTTCCGGGTCGCCGTAATATCCGAGGAAGACGTTGTCGCCGCGGAACCACAGCTCGCCGTCGACCACCTTGGTCTCCTGACCAGGATATATCTTACCTACTGATGTCGGTTTCTCCTTGACGTCGATGTTGCCTGAGGTGAGGTTGGCGCCTTCTGTCATGCCGTAGCCGGCGAACAGGCTGATGCCCAGCTGGTCGAACTCGCCAATGAGTTTCGGAGGCACGTTGGCAGCACCTGCGATGATGAATCTGAGGTTTCCGCCAAGGAATGGCTTGCCGTACATCTTGACGAGACCCAGCAGAATTTCGCATATGCCCGGTACTGCCACGAGGCAGGTAGGCTTAATCATCGGGAGCTTTGAGATGGTCTCCTTGGTGTTGGCGGCTGCATACCATGCGCCACCTTCGTATAACACTGACAGAGTGCCGCGGACCAGTCCGAACACATGGCTGAGCGGCAGCACGCTGGCGTAACGCTGGCAGCCTAACTGATGACCTGGAGCGTAGACGCCGTTGAGAGCGCCGCGCATCAAGGCTCTGTGAGGCAGGACGGCACCTTTAGGAGCTCCGGTAGTGCCTCCTGTGAAGAAGATAGCGGCCGGGTCGTTTTTATCGACGATGGCGACAGGAGCCTTCTGCTCTGCCATGTCAGCGATATCGATGACTTTGCATGACGCGGCTTTGGCGGTCTCCATGAAACCTGCACCGGCGGCGAGGACTTTCACGCCGAACTTCATGCAGCATCCTGCGACGGCAGGAGCCGGCAGCTGTGACGGCAGGTTGATGACGACATAACCTGCTGAGGTGACGGCGAGGAACATCTCTACAGCCTCAACGGTGGTGTTGTCGAGGATAGCGACCTTGTCGCCCTTGGCAAGACCCATGGCGTTGAGCATGGCGCGTTTGCGTGCGATGGCGTCGCACATCTGTTTGTATGTTAAAGTGTTGACAGTGTCGGAAAGAGCCGGCAGCTCTCGCCATTTGCTCTCAATCCAAGTGATGAACTCAGGAATCGTCGGGATGTACTTCACCTGCGCAAGTTCTTCAGCAGGCATCATGTCTTCGAAATAGTTTTTCATATCTGTAATTATTTTGTTAATTAATGTTCAGTAATTTTATATACCGATGAGCGCAGCATTGCGGCAAAATCCGCCTCGGGGACGCTCATCTGCTCCTCGACGCTGATAACTTTGCCGATTCCCACCTTGACAGTCTTGCCTTCTTTGTTGAGCACCTCGCGTGGCAGCCTCAAAATGCGCAGTTTCCAATAGATAGCTCCGAGAAAATAAAACAAATTGGAGTTTATGTCGAAAAAACGCACTGGGACCACGGGTACCTTCAGGTGACGGATTATTCCGGCGGCTGACTGCTGCCATTCACGATCACGCACGCGGAAATCCTTGAGGCGGAAATCCGACACTGCCCCTGCTGGAAATAATCCCAACGGATGCCCGTTTTTTACATGATCAATGGCTTTTTTTATCCCGCTGATGCTCTCAAGAGATATCCCTTTGGTGCTTTTATTCTTGGGTATCACGCTGATGAAACTGTCATCGAGGGTCTTCACCAAAGATAGGAACTTGTTCGCCATCACCTTATAATCCTCACGGAGATGTCCAAACAGTTCGATGAGAATAAGCCCGTCGAGTCCTCCGTAAGGGTGGTTGCTGACTGTGATGAAAGGACCATCTATCGATTGTATATTTTCCAGTCCTTGCGTCTCATAGCTGATATTCAAGTCGTTCAGGTAAGCTCGTGCGAATTCCGGACCGGCAAGATTTTCATGCCGTTCGTATATTTCCGATATCTTGTCGATGCCGGTGACACGCATCATCATACGAGCCAAGCCGTTGCCGAACTTGCCTTTGAACACTGGCGAAATGCCTTCAATATCTTCTATCGTAATCAACGCCATGACCAGGACTTATTCATTTTTGTGTTTTGGATCTATTTTCGCATAATAGCGTGCATCTTGCAGTATGGTGATGATGTATATCAATATCAAGGCAAGAAGAATTACAATTCCAATTAAATCGAGGATGTGGAGTTCGAGCGTGGATGAAAACCAGTTAAACTCCAACTTCCAGGTTCTCAATGGTTTGGCTAACGCGAGTAAGGCATTGGCGATGATGCAAATCAGTCGGAATTCGGTAGGGCCGAGTTTTGCGTAAGTCAAGCGGAACTCGCCTTTGAGATGAGCGTTCATCGACACGTTGAGGGTTAGCATCAGATAGACAACAAGCAGGACGCATGCCAGGTCGAACTTCATGAAAGGCGACAGTCCGACGCCCATAAACATGAAAGCCTCGTTGATGGCGTCCATGGTGTGGTCAAGGTAGAAACCATAAATCGGACGCTGTTGTTTTCTGTGACGTGCCAAGGTGCCGTCGAGCGAGTCGCCGTACCAGTTGATGACGAAGCCCAGTGAGGCGAGCCACAGAAAATGCACGTTGTAGTTCGACAAGATATAGCCCGTTGCGATGACCACGGCACCGATGAAACCGATGAACGTCAGCATGTCGGAATCAACCCATTTAGGCTGTCGTTCAGCGAGCCATACAAGGGCTTTCTTCTCCACTCCGTTCAATACCGAAGTCTGTATTCGCACCGATTGTTCTGTTGTTGGTTGCTTTTCCATAATTTAAAGTTTTTTTATGATTTTGGCGGGATTGCCGCCAACCACCACGTTTTCGGGGACATCTTTTGTCACGACAGCTCCGGCGGCGACGATGGCGTTTTTGCCTATCGTCACTCCGGGACAGATGATGGCGCCGATGCATATCCAGGCGTTTTCTTTGATGGTCACTTTTGCGAAATGAAGCAGATTATGCCTGTCGTGAAGGTCGTGGTTGACCGTCGTGATTTTTACTTCAGGCGCAATCAGAACGTTGTCTTCTATCTCAACAATTCCTGGAGATAATACCGTCGCTCCTTTGTTAATAATGATGTTTTTGCCAAGTTTCATCCGTCTTCCGCAGTCGCAATAGAAAGGGGAGACGATGGCTACACTGTCATCGATTTCGCATTGGAACAGTTCTTCGAGAAGTCCTTTGTAATCCGGGTCGGTGGGTTTTTTGGCCGATATCTTTTGGCACAAAGCGTGACTGCGAATCATCTCGGCCTCCACGTCGCGCAGGCGTGGGTCATCTTTACGGGCGGAACCGGTGGCATCGATAAAACCAAACATCTTAATCTTTTTTTATTTGGCGTAAAGTGCCACTATAGTCTCGTATTTCTCCTGTTTGCCGCTGATAGTCTTCGGCTCGCCGATTTGTTTACCGTATTCGTAAATCTTCTCGAAAGAGAGCTTCCCTTCCTCGAAATCACGGCCGATGCCGTTGTCGAAAGAGGCGTAACGTGCTTTCTTCATGGCAGGGATCTCGCTATTCTCAAGGATGTTGGCAGCGCTGAGCAATGCTCGTGCCATGGCGTCCATGCCGCTGATGTGGGCGATGAAGATATCCTCAGGATCGGTGCTGTTGCGGCGCAGCTTGGCATCGAAGTTGGTGCCGCCGGTGGTGAAGCCGCCGCCACGGATGATTTCCATCCAAGCCTGGGTGAGTTCGTAGTTGTCGATAGGGAACTGGTCGGTGTCCCAGCCGTTCTGCATGTCACCGCGGTTGGCGTCGATGCTGCCCAGCATGCTGGCGTCGACAGCACATGCCAGCTCATGTTCGAAGGTGTGACCGGCTAATGTGGCGTGGTTGACTTCGATATTTACCTTGAAATCCTTATCCAAGCCATGGGCTCTCAGGAAGGCGATGACTGTCTCGGTGTCGACGTCATATTGATGTTTCATCGGCTCCATCGGCTTAGGCTCGATGAGGAAGGTGCCTTTGAAGCCGTGGGCGCGGCCATAGTCGCGGGCTTTTGTCAGCATCATGGCGAGATGATCTTTTTCACGTTTCTGGTCGGTATTCAAAAGACTCATATAGCCTTCACGGCCACCCCAGAAGACGTAGTTCTCGCCTCCGAGTTTGATGGTGGCGTCGATGCTGTTTTTGATTTGCACCACAGCGCGGGCTACGACGTCGAAGTCAGGGTTGGTGGCGGCTCCGTTCATATAGCGTTTGTGGCTGAAGACGTTGGCGGTGCCCCAAAGCAGGTGTATGTCGGGATACTGGCGCATCTTCTCCAGTGCGTAGTCGGTGATGATGCGCATGCGTTCTTCGTATTCCTCGACGGTGACGCCTTCTTCGACGAGGTCGACATCGTGGAAGCAGAAGAAGCGGATGCCCAGCTTGTCCATCAGCTCAAAGCCTGCGTCCATCTTGTCCTTGGCGCGTTGGATAGGGCATTCTGCCTTGTCCCATTCGTAGGTGCGTGTCTGTCCGCCGAAAGGGTCACCGCTGGCCTGACCCAGCGTGTGCCACCATGCCATCGCAAAGCGGAACCAGTCTTTCATTGGTTTGCCCATGACGATGCGGTCGGGTTCATAGTAATGGAAAGCCAAAACGTTCTTTGATGCAGTACCTTCGAAAGGTATCTTGCCGATTTGTGGGAAATATTCTTTTGTCATATTATTTAGTTTTTAATTGATTTTCCAATATCTGTTTCCAACGTCTGTAAGCCTCTTTCAGCGGGGCTGTATAGTCTTTACGAGGCTCTATTGTCGCCAGCTGTCTCAGCGAGGTGAATGCCTCGTCTTCGTCGGCATATATGCCGGCTCCCAATCCTGCTCCACGTGCTGCTCCTACGCTGCCGTCGGTGTCGTAGAGGCGTATGGTGGCATTGCTGACAGATGCTAGGGTGTCGCGGAAGATAGGGGAGAGGAACATGTTGGCGTGGCCGGCGTGAATCTCTTTGATGTCGCCCATCAGCTCCATCCCATACATGAAGGCGAAGGCGACGCCTTCTTGGGCTGCACGCAGCAGATGTGCGCGGGAATGACGGTTGTAGTTGAGGCCGTGGACGGAGGCGTCGATGTTCTTGTTTTCAAGCACACGCTCAGCACCGTTGCCGAAAGGTATGATGCTGATGCCTTCGCTGCCCACCGCGACGGTGGCGGCGAGGTCGTCGATCTGGTTGTAGCTTAAGTCGGCTGCCACATTATGTTTCAACCAGGAGTTGAGGATGCCGCATCCGTTGATGCAATGCATCAGGCCGAGGGTATGGTTGACGTGTAGGAACGTGTTGATACGTGACTGTGATATCGTGTCGGTATATTTCTGAATTCCATATACCACGCCTGAGGTGCCTGCTGTCGAGGCTATCTCACCGGGGTGCAGCACACGCAGCGAGAGGGCGTTGTTAGGTTGGTCGCCGGCACGATAGGTGACAGGTGTGTCTGCCTTGAGACCCAGCTCTTGGGCGACAGCCTCACTCACCCGGCCTTGTTCGCCGAAGGTGGGCACCAGCGGAGGTATGATATCTTTAGAGAATCCGAAATAGTCCATCATCTCGGAGCACAGGGTTTCTTTGGGGAAGTCCCACAGCATCATCTCGCTCAGTCCGCAGGCGGTGGTGGCAGGTGTGCCTGTGAGGCGCATAGCCAGGTAGTCGCCTGGAAGCATGATATAACGTATCTTATCGAAAAGCTCGGGCTCGTGCTCCTTCACCCATGCCAGTTTGGAGGCAGTGAAGTTGCCCGGCAGCGGTGCCTTCTCACCGTAAGTCACGCCACGTGAGTCGCACCAGATGATGGCGTCGCGCAACGGCTGCAGGTCCTTGTCGAGACATACGAGGCCGTGCATCTGATAGCTGATGCCGATAGCCTTTATTGTTGACAGTTTACAGTTTTCAGATGACAGTTTAGCTAACGCCTGCTTGAAGTAGCTCCACCAGTCTTCGGGCTTCTGTTCTGCCCAGCCAGGCTGCAATGCTTTAATAGGAGCCTCGTTCTCCGGCCAATGCGCCGACGTGACACATTGCCCGCTGTCGGCATCCACCAACGACACCTTAACACTACTGCTCCCTAAATCAATTCCCAAAAGAAAACTCATAAAACAACTATACTTATAACCAAACTTTAAACTATAAACTTTAAAACTGCTTATCGGCTCTTCTTCCAAAGTCTCGACATATCTTCAAGAGTTTTGCCTTTAGTCTCCGGCACCAGTTTCCAAACGAATAGTGCCGCCACGATGCACATCACACCGTAGAGGCCGTAGGTGAACCAGTGACCGAAATCGTCGTTTGGGGTGATATGCATATTGAACATCGGCACGAAGGTGCTGCTGACCACGAAGTTGAATATCCATTGTGCAGCGACAGCTATTGCCACGGCAGCGCCACGGACGGTGTTGGGGAATATCTCGGAGATGAGCACCCAGCAGATGGGGCCCCACGAGAACATGAACGAGGCTGAGTATATCAAGATGCTCATCATGGTGACGAGCTCCAACCCTGCGTGGCCGAAGCTCAGGGCGACGCCGAAAGCGCCCAATGCCATGCCTAATGAGCCTGTGATGAGCAACGGCTTGCGCCCCCATCGTTCTACGGTGAAGATGGCCACCAGAGTGAAGAGTATGTTAACCACGCCCATCATCACGGTGTTGAACATCGGGTTGGTCATACCCATGTCGCCGAAGATACGCGGAGCGTAGTAGAGCACCGCGTTGATGCCGACAACCTGTTGGAACACGCTGAGCATCACACCGATGAAGATGACCAGCCAGCCGTATGTGAACAGTTTTTCTGTGCGCACGGTGATAGTGCTGCGTATGTCGGCGAGTATCTCCTTGGCTTTTTCCATTCCGTTAATACGCGCAAGGATCTTCAGGGCGCTGTCGTCCTTGCCTATCATGACCAGATAACGTGGTGACTCAGGCACAAGACAGATGAGGATGATGAACAGCGCGGCGATGACAGCTTCAGAAGCGAACATATAACGCCATCCCATGGCGATGGTCCAAGTGTCACTACCCGGAATCACCCGGCTGATGCCGTTGCCTATCGACTCGATGATTGGATTCTCATGCGAACCTAATATCAAGAAATTGACGAAATACACCACCAACTGTCCGAAGATGATGGCAAACTGGTTCCAACTCACCAGCTGACCGCGTTTGTTGGCAGGTGATATCTCGCCGATGTACATAGGACAGATGGCACTCGCCAGTCCCACGCCGACGCCGCCGATGATACGGTAATGGTTGAAGGCGTTGAGGATGGTCATCGTGGGGGTGCTTTGCATGTGGAACGGGAATCCGGGCTGAGCGGAACCGAGTGCCGACACGAAGAAGAGCACGCCTGCTACGAAGAGCGTCAGCTTGCGTCCCAGACGGTTGGCAAGCCATCCGGAGATAAGGGCTCCGATGACGCAGCCAATGAGTGCGCTGCTGCATGTGAGTCCGTGGATGAAATCGGTGTATTGGAAGTCAGCAGCACCCAGGAAATAAGCCTGCAAGCCTTTCTCGGCACCAGAGATGACGGCAGTGTCGTAGCCAAAAAGCAGTCCGCCAAGCACAGCTGCTAACACGATGCTGTATAAATAGCCTTTGTTCGTGTTCATAGTAAATTTTTTTTGCAAATATACAAAAAAATCGAACCTTTTCACATTGTAACTATACTTTTTTAATTTAAAATTTACGTCATGAACAAGAATTTGATTAGAATTATGAGACTTGTTTTATTTGTGATGATGACAAGTCTTATGGTCATTGCTTATAAGAAAAACAAGGATGACAATGCAGGCACTGCAAACGTTTTGTCGCCTTACGACATGAATTGTCCTGTGGGTTTCGGCATGAACCTGACTGGTGCCTGACTGAGGCTATTAAAGCATATCTTACAAACAGAGCCCGCGCTTCAGCTAGCTGAAGCGCGGGCTCTCGTTTTCTCCGTTGATTTGGATAACGGGAGTTACTTTATGACGATGTTTTTCCTGTAGTCTGCTATTGGTGCCACAATCATCTTATGGCGATTCGCAATGCGATAGGTGAGACCCAACTGGCGTAACTCATCGAGGAAAGCATCGAGGTATCTGTCGTCTTCAAACCGCTGCATCAGGCTGATACAGATCGTGCCGCCTATAGCACCCATCTCAATGGCAAGTGCGTACGGCGCGAAGACTTCTGTGTACATCTCGCTGACGTATTTTTCGGCGGCGCCCATATTAGCCTTGCCGACATAGCTGACGCAGCCTGAAGCTGCCAATGGCACCACGCTGTATGCTTGGACCATTGCCTGATGACGGGCCTCAAGAGTGGGAACTCTTTCGAACATGTCTTGTGCAGCCTTACTTTTCAAGAAACGCTCAATGACATTGTCTTTGCTGGACTGCAGAATCACCATGCCTCGGTATATGGTCTGCTGCATGTCGATATCCATCCCGCGCATCTCGTCGGTATATGACAATATCAGTGATGATGCCATTGACTGAGCCGCCTTCGGACAGCCCACGGCGGGACGCTCGTTGATGGCCAGCACCATCATAGGCACTCCTTCCGATGAGTCGGGATGCAGACGGGCGATGGCACGGTTAAGTAACAGCGACACGAGGGTGGCAGGCGATGTGTCGGCTGAAGACACATACTTCATCATCTCTTGCTCTTCAACAACGATGTTGATGGCTTCCACGTCATCGGTTAACTTCGTCTTGCTCTGTGTGATGAGATTGATGCTCTTCGGGCGTTCAGGCAGAGGCATCGGGCGTAGGTTTTCGGGTTTGACCTTTGTGGCAGGGTCTTCCCATTCCTCCGGACTGATAATATCGCCTGCCAAACGGATGCGTCCCATGTTCGTTTCAGGACTCAATGTGGCATCATAACGGCGACGGGAATATTCGTAGAGCAGGGTGCGCAGGATGTTATAGCATCCTGTGCCGTCGGTTATGGCATGGAAGAAATCTATGGCGATGCAGTCGTCCCAATAACAGAATGCCAGCAGATGGTAGTTCGACTCCGGACCAACCAGTTGAACAGGTCTTTCACCTTCACTGACCACCCACGGCTCGCTGTTGTCTTCATACACGAAATATTCAGTGCCTGCAGCATCTTTCCTGCCGCCAAGCTTCACTTGATAATACGGATATCGCTGACGTGTTGACTCCACCGCTTCGCGCAAGATGTCACCGTCGACGGCGTCCTTCATCTTCAAGATTATGCGGCACGTCCACGTCATCTGTCCTCCTGCCCATGTCAGGTAGAATCTTTCTGTAAGCAGTTTGTTCCCTTTGTTGTAGTTCATGTTATTAATTTTTTTTTTATTTGTTCATCAATCTGCTTTCACCCCAAGTGTATTGAGGATAAGCCTTCTTGAGGTCGTTAGCTGAGCCTGCAACTCCGCTGCCACCGCTGGTGGCGAAGACGTTGAGGGTCTTGCCGCTCAGGTCGTGAGCCTCGATGAATGTGTTGACGATGGTCGGGGCGGTGTACCACCACACAGGGAATCCGATCCACACGACATCGTAATCGTCGATGTTCTCGCAACGGCCTTTGATGGCTGGACGTGACGATTTGTCTTTCATCTCGATTGTCGAGCGGGAGTTTTTGTCGCGCCAGTCGAGGTCGGCTGCGGTATACTGTTGCTCAGGCGTGATCTCATAGAGGTCGGCGTTGAATTCTTTGGCGAGTTTCTGGGCTGCGGCCTTGGTGGTACCAGTGGCCGAGAAGTATACGATAAGGGTCTTTTTCATTTCTTTGTCCTCCTTTTGTTGTTTGTTTTGTGCGCAGACGCCGAGACTTAATGTCAGCAGTGCTACAATGATTAATGCCAGTTTTTTCATGGTATGGTGTTTTATTTCAACATTGTTGCAATTTCAGCATCCATATCCTTCGGTTCCGCCACTGGCGCGAAACGTTTGATGACGCTGCCGTCCTTCGAGATGAGGAATTTGGTGAAGTTCCAGCGGATTTCACCGTCCTTACGCCCTTCGGAGCGGCTCAGACTGTCGACGAGTGCCATTGTGGCCTTGTCTTTCAAGCCATGGACTTCTTCATTAGGTACTTGTGTGCAGAGGTAGGTGAAGATAGGATGAGCGTTCTCGCCGAACACGTCAATCTTCTTCATCAGCGGGAATGTCACGCCATGGTTGAGGCGGCAGAACTCAGCGATTTCTTCGTCGGTGCCAGGCTCCTGGTGTTTGAACTGGTCGCAAGGGAAGCCGAGGATGACAAACCCCTGGTCTTGATACTTTTTATAAAGGGCTTCCAAGCCGTCGTATTGTGGAGTGAAGCCGCATTTCGAAGCGGTGTTGACAATCATGAGGACTTTGCCACGGTATTGTGCCATGTCCACCTCTTCGCCCTTGTTGTTCAGGGCCTTAAAATCATAAATCGTTGCCATTTTCTTATTGTTTTGAGTGCAGGCCGCAAGAAACAGAAGCATCATCACGGCCATGCTGATTATACTTTTATTCATAATTACATCATCTCGATAAATAAGTTTCCAAACCATACTGCGCCCATGTAGGCGAATTGTTTTAATGCTTCTTCTTTAGTCATAATAGTAAAATTTTAATGTTAATAAAATAGTGAGTTTATTGTTCAACTTTTTTCAATCCATCAATTAGTTTGTCCAGTGTGGGAATCATTTTCACAATCTCTTCAGCGTCGCCTGTTTTCAGTGCCACGTCGTTGCTGAGACATTCCGGGATGTGCTTTGCCTGTTCTTGCATGGCTTTGCCTTTTTCGGTCAGTGAGACGATGCGTTGGCGCGAATCTTCCTTGCCACGGGTGCGGTTTATCAGTCCCGATTTCTCCATGCGCTGCAAAAGCGGCGTGACGGTGTTGGTGTCGAGCATCATTTTTTTTGCGATGTCGCAGACGGGCTGTTTGTCCTGTTCCCACAACACTAATAAAACAAGGTATTGCGGGTAGGTGATGCCCAGGGGGTCAAGGTAGGGGTGATACACTCCCATCGTGAGTCGCGCCGCCGTGTAGAGCCGGAAGCAAAGTTGATTTTCCAATTTCAGTTGTTCGTATGCCATGTCAAATTTATATCGTTCACGATGCAAAATTACAAAATATTTTTATATCGTGTACGACTTTTTTGATTTTTTTGAAAAAAATCCGCCGCAAGGGGTTAAACTCTTTCGATTTTCAGTAGTCCTTCATAAATCCGTTTGTCAACATCTTTAAACACATTGAAAACCAATTGTTTAATACTGCTATCGTAGTGTGTAGTCAAGTAGTCTTTAATAGTTTGCACGGCAATTTCGGCGGCCAACTGATTCGGGAAGCGGAACTCGCCCGTGGAAATACAGCAGAAAGCAATGCTTTCAAGATGGTTTTCTTCAGCGCAATCCATGATGCTGCGGTAACATGAGGCCAATTGTTCCTTTTGGAACTCTGTAGGGATGCCGTTGGGGATGATGGGTCCGACCGTGTGGATGACATATTTGCAGGGCAGATTGTAGGCCTTCGTGATTTTAGCCTGGCCCGTCGGCTCCTCGTGACCTTGTTGGAGCATCAGTCGGTGGCATTCCTCGCGCAATTGCACACCCGCTGCGGAATGGATGGCATTGTCGATGCACTTGTGCAAAGGATGGAAGCAGCCTAACATCTGGCTGTTGGCGGCGTTGACGATGGCGTCAACCTTTAATCGGGTAATATCCCCTTGCCAAACCAATAATTGTTTGTTGGTAGAGACGCGATTAATCGCGTCTCTACAAGCGTTTAATTCAACCGCCCCCTTTTCATTCAATTGTTCCTGCAATTCCTCATCCTGCAAATCCAGAAACTCATCGCTGATAGGTTTTGGCCAGCGCACATTGCGCAAGGCACGAAACAGGTCGCGCTTGCCCTGCAAATCCGATGGAATCTCCATCTCGGAATATTGCGGGTCTTCTTTCAGAAGAGATTCTATCAAATAGTCCAAACGATTCATCATCAACAATTAAACGATTAAACAATCAACACTTCAACAATTCCTCTAATACTTCCCCAATATCCCCGTCAATCACAATCGACCTGTTTTTGATTTGTTCCACCGTGAACGCCTCGCCAAGGTTGATGGTGGCATAAATCGCCTCTGGGTTCTTGTAGGTCATCTGCATAAAAGGCAGTTTGATGATGGTCGGGGTGTTGCTCCCGATACCGAGGTCCCAATAGAGCACCTTGCCGTGTTGGTGACCGTTCACGAAATCGAGGTAACGCTGTGCAGCCTTGTGCCAGCCTTCGTCCTCTACAAAGGTGTCATCGGAACGCAGGTTGACCTTCATCTTTTCACCGCAAACGGGGCATCTCGGAATCAGCTCCGATGGGATGCGTAAATTCTCCTGTTCGGCTACCATCCTCATCACCACATCCTCGTTGTCGTAGGTCTTTTGGTGACAAGGTTTCGCACATTGGAACAGCCCATAGTCGCCTTGCGTGTAGAACAGCCTTTGTTTGTCAAATCCTGCCTTTTGAAATTGGTGATCGACATTGGTGGTAATGACGAAATAGTCCTTGTCCAGCACGAGTTTCAAGAGGTTGTCGTAAACGGGTTTCGGAGCGGGTACATAGCGGTTGTAGTAGATATGACGGCTCCAATAGGCCCAATGTTCTTCCTCGGTCGGGAACTGATGGAATCCCGCTGTGTACATGTCGGTGAAACCGTATTTCTTAATAAAATCGGAAAAATACTTTTGGAAGCGTTCGCCATTATAGGTGAAGCCTGCGGAGGTGGAGAGGCCTGCGCCAGCACCGATGACGACAGCGTCAGCGGATTTAAATGCTATGTTAAGTTTCTCTATTTCCATAAAATCAAAATACACTGCAAAAATACACAAGATTTCTATATTTCAGTCACTTACCTTTTGTCAATACACACACCTTTTTGTAAGTATTGCTGAAAAACAATAAGTTAATACAAGAAGATTTACAGCATTAGTATCCGCATAGTCCGCAGTTCAGTCCGCAGAGAGAAAAAAGTCCGTCTTTGCGTTCAAATCCTTGGCGGCTATCTCGTTGAGGATGTTTTCAATGTCGTTCTGCATAAAGGGATAGTCTTTAACCATTATTTCCTTTTTGGTTTCGCCAACGGTAGTTCCTTGCAAGTTACTCGAACAAGTTCGGCAATATAATCGCGATCGTCCACATCTTCGATGAAGAAGTAGTCTTTCGCGCCGTCGTAAGGCGGACGCATTTCTACGCTGCGCAACAGCGAGCGGCCAGCGTCGGTCGGTTTTATGTAGAAGCGATTGTCGCAGACGAGGCCGAAGATGACGCCGTCGCAATAGATGCCGTAGTCGCCGAACATCTTTTTGACCATTATTTCGCCAGCCCCTTCGCACTGGTCGGCGATATATTGTACAAAATCAGGATTGCTTGCCATGATGAAAATTTTCTGCAAAGATAAATGTTTTTAACATCAAGTGCAAATTTTGCACATACCACTATTATGGCTTATTGGTGCCCGTTATCATCATGCTCCAATCAACAACGGTTTGAGTGCTCTGGTCCTAACGTTAATTCTGATTGATTATCGGATTGACAATATCGTATAATCGTTTGAACAGATCATTTTTCTTCTCACGAGATTGAGGATGAACAAAATCAATCACTAAAGTTCCATCTGCTGTTCGAGCAATAGTATGTTTGTTCTTCCAATCAAGTCCGCCATAACATTGGGACAGACAATGTGAAACACCTTTTCCACAGCAAACAATGTAATCAATATGACCAAATAGGGCTATTTCACGAGGAAGATATGCTTTGTTGCATTTCTCAAAAGCATTTTTTAACTCATCTGTGTTAGTGCTTTTCCCTCCAGGTTCTTTATTTACATTAACCAATGCAACACGTTCCATGTTGTAAATACGTTTGCCCTCATCAACATACTTGACACGTTTCCACATTTCGTCAAATGATTGATCTTGTATATGTCTTAATAGATATGTCCAACGGGTTAAATTATACCAAGTTTGCCATTTTATATTATGCCCGTCTTTCTTTTTGCAGCATACATAATCGCAAAGATTACACCAATTATTGGTCTCTTTAAGCACAAATAAAATTCTTGTCTTATTGACTTCGCTAAACCAAATATCGGGATTTATAATGCCATCTGGAGAAAACTTTTTGTTCTTGATAAACATGCCCGTATTTAGCTGCCATTCATTAAACAGGTCTTGCAAGCTTTTCTTGTAATCCAGCACATTCATTGCAGATAATTATTATTTAATCGGATATTTTTTTATCTCGATATGCTTTTATATCCGACAACAGTTTAGATATTTCCATGGAAATTTCATCATTCGATTTTGATAAAGCTATACTATCAAAAAGATGCCTGTTCTCGTCTGTTGACCTGAAAGTGCCAAACAATGATTCTGCAAGCTCTTTATTCTGCTGTTCATTAGCATTTCGTTTATATACTGTCACTTCATAAGAATCGTTTTTGGGTATCATATCAACCACTATATAGTTTCCAGTGTTCTTGTTTTTATCTGTGTAAAACTCATAAACTAAGGTCGTATCTTTCCAAATTCTTTGTTTTGCCCCATTAGAATTTATCTTTTTTTGAAGTTCGACAGCTCTTTTTATCAGTTTTATGTCGGCTGCTGTAAACATAATAGAGTTGAAGTTTTGAATGGTCTCTTGACGTTTTTCGTCGTCATACACATTCACGTTATTATACAATTCTTTATAAAAAGTATCTGCGATAACAAACAATTGTTTTAACATTTTATTTCTTTCACTATCCCCTTCCTTTATTGCTGTTATTATTTCTCGTACTTGCTTGCTGATTTCTGCTAAAGATTCATAACTGGTATGCATTGCTATATATGAAACTTGAAACTCCAACTCTATTTCTTTAGATTTTTCAATATTCATATCTTTAACAACTTCACAAAGTTTCTTCAAGAACTCTTGATAAATACGAAGCTTCTCTTCAAATATTTTTGAATTACGTTCTTTTTCTTCTTCGCTTGATGTCTGACTTTTCAATAGAAGCAATGTAATAATAACCGTAATCATTGCACCTATGAAAGCGCCAAACATTTGTGCCCATATATCAGATAGTGAGAATATGCGAAACAATACCGCAATAACAAATGCAACTAATGCCAATATTACTGGCCATAACAATTTATCATTCTTTTTCATAGCGCTAAATTATTTAATCTTTGTACATGACATTCTACCTTGGCTTATAATGCGAGCCTTTACTAAATCAATACCATATTTGTTTTTGAACAATTGACCTATTGCTTCATAGTTCTTCGACATGCTCATAGGTGGAGTAGTGGAGTTCGTTACCATTTCAACAAACATTCCTTTTTCAATGTGAACACCATTGATGGTGCCAGTTTGCGTAATTTCAATTTTCCAGAGTGCCATAATACAAATTATTATTAGGTTAATAATTAACTGGCAAAAAAGAAGCGTGAACTGTCTTTATCTTCCCCGAGGCCGTGGAAATTGCCCAAACGTAGAGTAAAGTTCAGCCCACGCCTAGTGCGTGAGCATCCAACTTATCTATTCTTCTACGTTTATTCGAACAACGTTGTCCTTTTGAAATTTTCCACGTTTCGGGGGACAAGAAGAGATAGCGAACGCTAATTCTTAACCAATATGTTGTTGCGTCTTATACGAAACACAACTGCAAAAATAATACATTTTTCTAATTTTTACAAAAAATAATGGTTTATTTCATTTACTACTTATTATTCATTACCAAAATTATCTGTATCTTTGTCCCCGATTTTGAATCAAAACAAAAGAGCATCGTAAAACTTATTGAATGGAATGGGGATTCACGACAGGTGAAGCCGTTTGGTATTATTATGATGTTTAAAATATATGAAAATGAATAAATTAAAGTGTTATGGATGGCAAAAATAAAATGAAAAAGGGGTTTATTCCCCAAAGAGGAGATTATCAAAATCTTAAAGTTTATCAACTTGGGAACTGCATCTATGCGCTAACTTATGCGTTTGCGCATCGGTATCTGGAATATGGCGATCGAACAAAAGACCAGATGATTCAGGCGGCACGCAGCGGAAAACAAAACATCGCCGAAGGCAGTGTGGATGGAGCATCATCAGCTGAAATGGAAATCAAACTGACAATTGTCGCAAAAGGTAGCATGCACGAGCTTCGTATCGATTATGAAGACTTTTTACTTGCTCGCGGTCTTGCGAAATGGTCAATTGATGATCCTCGGACGCGGCAAGTTAGAAAATATTGCAAAACACACATGGATCCTGAAGAGTATCGACGTGCGGTGGAGACGCGTTCGGCAGAAACGATTGCAAATATTGCGATTACGATGCTGCATCAGTTTGATGTGATGATTACTGGATTGATAGAATCGCAGAAAAGGAGGTTTTTGCGAGAGGGTGGGATAAAGGAGCAGATGTATAAGGCGAGGGTAGAGAAGAGGGGCTAATCGGAGTTCTCGGAGAGCTCGGAACACTCTGAGAACTCCGAGATAAAAGCTGAGCCGTGCCACGGCGCAGCTTTACTTCCTGCTATTCACATCATCGTACTCCGGCTTCTCAAACTGCCTTACTACATAAGAGCAGATGGCATGGATGCGTAGGCCGTATTGCGCCCTTGCTCCACCAGCCGCTTGATGTCGCCAATGAAGGATTCCGTGTTGCTATGTAAGGTCAAGTCTGCCATGTCGTTTCGAACTTTGCAAAGATACAAATTATTTCGAAATCCAACTATTAATTTGCGAAATGGGCAGTTTCATAAATTTTTCGGGAAATAACAGGTAGAGAGATGAAAAATCCGCAATCCAAGTTTTCGCCTGAATTGCGGACTCGTCCTGAAAACTGAAATGAACCTACTTCAGTCCTTTCAGCCACCGCTCCACCTTTGCCTTGCCGCCGCGCACCTCGTGACCGTAGATGCTGAACTCGCCGGTGACCTTGGCCTTCGGGAAAGCTTTCTTCACGTCGTTAGCGCAGGAGGCCAGCCCGCTGTCCTCGTGGGTGGTGAAGGGGATGACGGTCTTTCCGTCGATGATGATTTTTTTCATTGTCATTTTATTTTCGTTCACAAAAAGTTACATGTACCATGTCGCCAAAACTTTTGCCAATCTGTTTGCGGATGTCCTTACGCACACCGATGATGAAGCAAGGCGTTCCCATCTTGACGATCTGCCCGTCGTATGGCACACCGTCGAAGGTGGCATGAACCGCCAGTCGCCCTTTGCCAAAAAGCGCCTTGATGTCGAAAGGCACCTCCACGTAGGCAGCATCCATGTCTTCGTTTTGCAGGATGATGGCTTCGAATTCGTATGGTGTTGCTGTGCTCATGTTATTTCTTGATGTTTTTCTGGTGCTTCTCCACCAGCATCTTGTCCATCTCGTGGTAGTTCTTGCGGTATTCGTCGGGCAGGTAGTCACGAGGGTGACCTTCGCGGATGTTGTTCACAAACTCGCGCATCAGCACCTGCCACTCATAGAGATGGATTAGCAGGTCGCGGAGGCTTTTTGCCGTTTGACAAAAGAAAAACCATTGTAAAAAGCGACAATCACACTTGTTTGCCTAATTCGTAAGCCTCCTGCAGCTTGACATTGCCGGCAATCTCTTTCGGTCCGCCTACGCCACCGCAGAAGATATGTCCTTTAAGACTTGACTTGTCGTAGCAGTCGATCCAGCCGGTGAGACCGCCCTCGGCGCGCTTCGGCACGAACTCTTCATTTTCGGCCGCGGTGGTCAGCAGATAGATGTCGCGGAACTTGTAATCCTTGGGGTACATCGCGTTCATGCGGTCGATGAGGGTCTTCATCTGGCCGCTCATCTCGTAGTAATAGATGGGCGTGGCCCAGCAGACCACATCGGCGTTGAGGACGCTCTCCATGATGGCCGGCACATCGTCCTTGATGACGCACGCGCCCGTCTTCTGGCACGACAGGCAGCCGACACAGAACTTGATTTCCTTGCCTCGCAGCGAGATGAGTTCCACTTGATGCCCGGCGGCTTCCGCACCCTTGGCAAACTGCTCCGCCATCGCGTGGCTGTTAGAGCCCGGACGGAGACTGGTTGAGATTACGATGACTTTTTTCATGTTTTTACCTTTCTGATTAACGATAGATCCTATTTCTCCAGTATTGGCTGTAAAAACAGAAAACAGATAGCTATCATAAAACTACCGATTGCAATTAAAATCAGTGGTGTTTTCTTGCGTTTTTCGCTCTTTCTGTCAATAAAAGCCCACACTCCACCAATGATTAACAAAGCCAATTGAACAATCATCCAAATATAAATGAAAATTCTCATATCTATTAAATTTATTTCTATTTACCTACTTGCTGCAAAGATAATGAAAATGTTTTAATTATCTGCCGATAATCTTGACGTCTAATCTTCTTTTTTTGCATCAGGCACCGCAAAAATGACTACCAGAACGCCTGTGGCTCCGGCGATGGGGACAATGATTCCGGCTACTGAGCCTTTGGGGATAAAGACAAAGATGGATAGCAACACCATCGTCATCATGATACCGCAAGCGCTGGCTTTTTGCGCGATGGTCATTCCGCCACGACTGTGATAGCCGCGGATGTAAGTGCCGAGCCATGACTTCAAAAGCCAGTCCTGCAACCGTTGCGATGAGCGGTAGAAACACCATGAAGCCAACAAAAGAAATGGCGTTGTGGGCAGTCCGGGCACCACTACGCCCAAGGCTCCAAGACCCAAACTAACCAGTCCCAATGCGATTAGTAATAATTTTTTCATTGTTGCTTAGTTAATAAATCGCAAATCTTATCTTCTCTAATAATTTTTGGAGCTGATTTTCCTGCCAAAACCAGCACCTTCTTCCCATTGCGGTAAATATGAAGTTGTCGGGATCTAACCACAGCAGTCAGTTCCGGGTCGTCTTGCATTGATAGCCAAAGATGATGATAAACGCCGTCCTCGTCAAACAGTTTCTTCTGCAGGTGGGAGCACATGTTAGTGGTGTCGATTGTCAGCATTATCTTTTCTTTGTATATTTAGATTTAACTATTTCGTATGAATTTTTTGTCAGATCTGTCAGCAAGTCGTCTGGAGCGGTATAAGGATTTATTCCTATCCAATATTTTGAATTGAAGTGGTTGTCAGGAGGACATATTCCATTGGTTTCC